>MDTB01137441.1_pt1 | contig 40176 bp, 38 predicted proteins | sample 811161 | NCBI WGS metagenome assembly MDTB01 (sample SAMN05326650, study PRJNA326480) | marine metagenome | isolation source: seawater | place: Mediterranean Sea | collected 2009 | reverse complement strand
TGCAATTAGTAATTTATTATTTAAAATCATGAATCTAATGAAATATATCATAAATAGAAGAAAATTTCTTGGCTTATTTGGCTGTGGATGTTGCTCTTTAATATTACCATCTTGCGCAACAGTACCGATAACAGAAAGAAAACAATTAAGTCTTATTCCTGAATCAAGTATAAATCGACAAGCTGCTCAAGCTTACACTAAGTTTAAAAACAAGGCCAAATTGATTACTACTGGAAACCAATTAAAAGAAATCAAAAATATTGGTAAAAAAATTGAAAAGTCTGTAACTGCCTTTTTTAATAATAGAGGTGAAAAAGATCCTACCAAAAATTTTGGGTGGGATTATATTTTAGTTGACAATGATAAAGTTGCAAATGCTTGGTGTATGCCAGGTGGTAAAATTGCAGTTTATACAGGTCTTCTTAAAATAACAAAAAATGCCGATGCCTTATCAATAGTTATGGGACACGAAATTGCTCATGCTGTAGCAAGACACTCTATAGAAAGAGCAAGTCAAGCAATGACAATAAATATTGGAACTCAAGTTGCCGATGTTTTTTTAGGAGGAGCAATTAATAGAACAAGAAATACAGTTGGCCAAAATACTGGTATGGACATTTTTCAATTAGGTATAATGAATCCTTTTGGAAGAAAACAAGAAACGGAAGCTGACTATTTAGGTCTGATTTTTTCATCGTTGTCTGGATACGACATAAGAGAGTCAGTTAAATTATGGGAGAGAATGGCTAAGAAAAATGAGGGAAAAGAACCTCCAGTATTTTTAAGCACACATCCTTCTAGTAAAAAAAGAATTGAGAATCTTCAAAATTGGATTACAGAAGTAATTATTAAATATCCACCAATACCAAGTTAAATTGCTATTTTATTTTTTAGATCTGTTGAAAATATAATTCAATCCACTTTTTGAAATAAGCTTAAATCCAGATTTATTTAAAATCTTTAATGATTTATCAAATTTATATTTTTTCTCAGCCTCTATTAAAATGCTTTTAATTGACTTATGTTTTAAATAATTACCCATACCTAGTAAAATTAAATTTTCAATACCGTCTACATCAATTTTTATATAATTAGGTATAGGTAACACCTTTTTTTGAAAAAGATCTTCCATATTTGTTCCTAGTATAGAATATTTATTAGTTACTTTAGATGAGATTTGACCATTTATAGACTTTTCAAATGAGTTAAAAGAGCCACCTTCTTCAAAATATGTTTCAGACATTTGTTGAATTTGATTTTTTTCTTTTGTTAAAGGCAGTTGAATTATAATAATTTTTTTTTGTAATTTATTAATTGATATGTTTCTTGATAAAACTTTTGTATTTAAAAAACTAGGTTCAAATGCATATACTTTTTTTAAAGATGTTTTAATAGTAGAAGCATAAATTGCGTAATTTCCTATATTAGCCCCTATATCAAAAAAAATAGAATTTTTTTTAAATCCCTGAATCCATCTTAAAGTATCAGGCTCTTTTGAAAAAAAAGTATCAAGCCTATACTTAGTAATAGTGTTCGGTGTAAAAAAAGTTAATTTTTTTTTATTTATTATTATATTTTCGTAACTATTTTCTAATATTATATCTTTAAAGACATAAGAAAATTTTTTATTTAATAAAAGATCAATAATTTTGAGGAAAAAAAAAACTAACTTATATAATAGATAAGTAATTTTTTTAATCATAGATTAATTAGTTTAAACTTTTTTTGGAATATAAGTATCTTAATACTACCCTATCATTTTCTGAAGGGTTAGATCCTCTATGAACTCCCCCATCATTAAAAACAAGCAAATCCCCTGGTTCAGCAATAAAATCAAATCCTGAATAATATTTATCTGAAATACATTTTCTTACATTATCCAAAAAATTTTTTAATATTTCATCATTTTTTACTTTGTTTTTAATAAGATCATAATTATTTTCGATAATTTTGACTAAATCTTCAGCTTTCCAAAAGGGTTGGTAATCAATTTTTTTTTCAAATAAAATACTTCTAACAGCGTATGTAACTATATGTGAACCCGGTATATATGAAGTACACCCGTTATTAGGGGTAACCTTAGTTAAATAAAAAAAAAATTTAAAATAAAAATAGTCAGGTGAAATTATATTTTTAACTTCTTTTGCACCTCCATAGGCTTGATCACTATGCCATGGTAATATTTCTTCATTAGTTTTTTTGTTATGATACCCGTCTATCATAGACAATTCAGCTGTTTCTTTAAAAAAGTCTGAAGCTATTTTATCCAATTTTAATTTTTTTTTTAAATTTATAAAAAAAATACTTGATGCACTTTTGCTAAAATCTAATTTAAACATTTTTATTAATATCTTTTTGAGATTACAAGCGTAATAAGTGTCGGAACCACCTTTTCCTAAACTATTTTTTAAAATAATAGATTTAATTTTTTGAATTTCATTCAAATTTAAAATATTTTTTTTTAAAACGAAACCATGTTTTTCAAGATTTTCAAAATCAGAAGATAAAAAATTCATATTTTACAATATTAGATTAAATTTATTTTTATCACAATGATACTCATTAAATTATATATTTATAAAGTATGTTGTTTTCATATAAGTGGTGAGCCCTGATGGACTCGAACCATCGACACCCTCCTTAAAAGGGAGGTGCTCTACCAACTGAGCTAAGGGCCCAAAGAATGTTCTTTTACATATAAATGATTTAAATTTCAATAAAATTTATTAATTAAATAATTTGATATATCTATTATAAAATTTACTAAACGTGCGACTCTTAATACTTTTCCTTATTTCACTCATAAATTGTTGATAAAAATTTATATTATGAAGTGATATTAGCATTGAAGCTAACAATTCATTAGTTTTAATAAGATGGTTTAAGTAGCTTTTAGAATATTTATTTAAACTTCTCAAATTGCAATTTTCATCCAAAGGAGTTTTGTCATTTTTAAAACAAGAATTCTTTAAATTTATTTTCCCTTTCCATGTAAATGCTAGACCTGTCCTTCCAGATCTAGTAGGCATCACACAGTCAAACATATCTATCCCTTCATTGACCGCTCCAAGAATATCAGAAGGTGTCCCGACACCCATTAAGTATCTTGGTTTATGTTTAGGCATTTTATTGGTAATATTTCTAACAGTATTAAACATTTCGATTTGTGTTTCACCAACAGCTAAACCCCCTATTGCATATCCATCAAAATTAATATCAAGAAGTTTTTCCAAACTTTCAGACCTTAAATCATCATACAACCCTCCTTGAATAATTCCAAATAAAGCTTTTTTTTTATTATTTCCAAATTCTATTTTGCATCTCTTGGCCCAATTAGTGGAAATATCAATAGCACTTGATAAAACTTTTTTATCTTTAGTTAATTTAGGACATTCATCTAAAACCATTAAAATATCAGAATTAATTGATTTTTGTATTTCTATACTTTTTTCTGGGCTAAGAATTATTTTTTTTCCATCTAAATGAGAACGAAAAATTGCACCAATATTTTTATCAATTTTATTTAGTTTTGATAATGACATAATTTGAAAACCTCCAGAATCGGTTAATATAGGTTTGTTCCAGTTCATGTAATTATGTAATCCACCGAATTTTTTTAAAATATTTGTCCCTGGTCTAAGCATTAAATGATAAGTGTTACCTAAAATAATTTGTGAACCAGTTTTTAATAAATCATCAACAAATAATCCTTTAACTGTTCCAAGTGTGCCTACCGGCATAAAAGCTGGCGTATTAATAATACCTTTAGACGTTCTAATTACGCCAAGTCTTGCTTTTTTTTGAGAGGAGATTAATTCAAATGAAAAATCTTTTTTTTTCATTTAAAGTTATTTTAACTTTAAACTTATAATCTTATCAGGTTCTTTTACAGAACCGTTAGGTCCATCACCTTTTTTAATTTTATCAATCAATTCCATTCCTTTAGTGACTTTTCCAAAAACACTATATTGTCTATCTAAATGTGGTGCAGATTGAAAACAAATAAAGAATTGACTATTCGCACTATCTGGATCGGCTGATCTTGCAGCTGAAAGCGTTCCTCTTTCATGAGGGATATCAGAAAATTCTGATTTTAAGTCAGGCAAGTCTGAACTTCCAGTGCCAGCTAAAGATAAATTGAAATCTTTGGAGTTTGAATTTCCATACTTTACATCACCACTTTGTGCCATAAACCCATCTATAACTCTATGAAATACTACTCCATCATAAAGTCCTTTAGTTGCCAGTTCCTTAAATCTTTTTACATGATTTGGAGCTATATCACTATAAAGCTCTAATTCTACACTTCCATCTTTTAATTTCATTATCATTTTATCCTCCGAATATAAATTATTAAATAAAAATAAGTTTAGTATAATTAAAAAATATATTTTTTTCATTCCAATTTATTCTTTAATTTCTTTACTACTGTTTTTGTTAAAAACTTATCTATTTTACCATTTAATCTAGCTATTTCTTTAACAAATTTAGAGGATATGATTTGATTTTCTACATCGGACATCAAAAAAATCGTTTCAATTTTTTCATTAAGCTTTTTATTCATACCTGCTAACTGAAATTCATATTCAAAATCAGAAACAGCTCTTAGTCCTCTTATTATAACACTTGCACCATATTTTTTACATAAATTAATAGTTAAAGTATTAAATGGAATAACTGTAATTCTGTTCTTATTATACTTCAGATCTTTAAACAGAGAGTCTTTGATAAATTCTACTCTTTCATCTGCAGAAAAAAGATAATCTTTATTAATATTTTCAGCTGCTGCGATTACAAGTTTATCAAATATTTTTAAAGATTTCTTTATAACATCAATATGTCCGTAAGTAATTGGATCGAATGTTCCTGGATATATAGCAGTTCTCATAATTATTCTATATTATCGTCTATTTTAATAACTGAGACAACTTTTTCTTCGCCTTTAAGTTTTTTAATTCGCACTCCTTGAGTATTTCTACCAGCAGTTCTTATTTCTTTAACTGCACACCTCATTATACTTCCTTTGTCGGTTGATAAGATAATTTCGTCATCTTCTCCTACTACTAAATTAGAAGCAATATTGCCATTTCTTGAAGAATTTATAATTCCTATAATCCCCTTTCCTCCTCTATTTGTAACTCTATAATCGAAATAGGAAGTTCGTTTACCATAACCATTTTCTGAGACTGATAAAATATATTTTTCTAAACCTTTTTTTAATTTTTCATCATTTTTAATTTTCTTTGGGTCAATTTTGCTTGTATCTAAAATAGATAGTGAAATAATTTCATCTCCATCAGCTAATTGCATACCCTTTATTCCTTTCGAAGATCTTCCTTTAAAAAGCCTTAGTTTTTTTGACATAAATCTAATACATTTTCCGTATTTAGTGCTTAAAAGAATATCTTGATCTTCTTTGCAGATTTTGACGCCAATTATTTTATCATTTTCAGACAATTTCATTGCAATTTTTCCAGAAGAATTGATATTAATAAAATCTTCCAATGAATTCTTTCTAATATTACCTTTAGAAGTTACAAAAATTATTTTTAAATTTTTCCACTCATTTTCATCTTCTGGTAACGGCATTATTGAACTTATAGAGTGATGATTCTTTAAAGGCAAAATGTTAAAAATAGATTTACCTTTAGAAGAGGAAGAACCCTCAGGTATTTTATAAGCTTTAATTTTATAAACTAAGCCTTGAGTTGAGAAAAATAACATTGGTGTGTGTGTATTGGCTGTAAATATTTGAACTACAAAATCTTCTTCTCTAGTTGTGATACCAGTTTTACCTTTTCCTCCACGTTTTTGTGCTTTTAACGATGTTAAGGGACTTCGTTTTATATAACCTTTATTAGTAATGTTAATAACAACTGACTCTTTTTGAATGGTCTCTTCTATATTGTAATTTAAAACAGCATCTATAATTTTTGTTCTTCTAGGTACTGAATATTTATCTTTAATAATAATTAATTCATTTTTAATAAGCTTATATAATTCTTTTTTTGAATTTAACAACTTATTTAGTTCTATAATTAGTTTTGATAATTTGTTAATTTCCGATTCAATTTCAGATATTCCAAAAGCAGTTAATTTTTGTAGTCTTAATTCTAAAATTGCTACCACTTGTTTTTCAGATAAAGAATAAGATGAAATATTTTTCTTTTTCTCTATTAGGAGGACTAATCGGCTGCTCTTTTTAATTTTCCATTTTTTACTTAATAGATTTTTTTTAGCTGTCTCATTATCTTTAGAATTTTTAATAATCTTTATTATTGGATCTATATTCTCTACGGCCGTAGCTAATCCTATTAAAATATGAGCTCGTTCTTCGGCCTTTTTTAAATCAAATTTTACCCTTTTTAAAACTGTTTCTTCTCTGAACTTAACAAACTCAGAAATAAATTCTTTAAGATTTAAAATTTTTGGTTTGTTTTCAACTAAGGCCAGAGTATTAAAGCCAAATGAGCTTTCGATATTAGTTAACTTATAAAGCTGTCTTCTAATGGTTTCGGGTTCAACGCCTCTTCTAAGTTCAATAACTATTCTAATACCTTCTCTGTTTGACTCATCTCTTATATCACTTAAGCCTTCAATTTTTTTATCTCTCGCAAGTAAGGCAATTTTTTCATTTAATACTGATTTATTTACTTGGTAGGGAATAGATTTAATTACTAATATTGATCTACCATTTTTTTTTTCTTCAAACTCGATTTCACCTCTAATTTTAAAAGATCCTCTACCTTTATTATAACCTTGTTTAATAAATTCTTTTCCAATTATGAGGCCTCCTGTTGGAAAATCTGGACCAGGTACGTACTTCATTAATTGAGAAATTGTTATATTTTGATTATCAATAAATGCATTTGTTGCATCAATTACTTCTCCAAGATTATGAGGAGGAATACTTGTTGCCATACCAACAGCAATACCACCTGCCCCATTTACTAATAAATTTGGGTATTGAGAAGGAAGAACCGTAGGTTCCTGTTCTGTTTCATCATAATTATTTCTAAAAGAGACAGTCTCTTTTTCTAAATCTTCAGTAAGGTGTTGTGATATTTTTCCAAGTTTTGTTTCAGTATACCTCATTGCTGCAGGAGGGTCTCCATCAATAGAGCCAAAATTACCTTGTCCTTTTAATAAAGGTAAACTCATAGAAAAATCTTGAACAAGTCTTACTAAAGCATCATAAACAGCCTGATCACCATGAGGATGATATTTACCAATAACATCACCAACAATTCTTGCTGATTTTCTAAAATTTTTTGACCAATCGTATCCACCTTTATACATTGCATAAATTATTCTTCTATGAACCGGTTTAAGTCCATCTCTTGCATCAGGTAGCGCCCTACTCACAATTACACTCATTGCGTAAGAGAGATATGAGGAGCTCATTTCTTTTCTTACTAAAATAGGTTTTGAGATATTATTATTGGTATCTAATTTTTCCATAACTTAAAATGGAATTTCATCGTCTAAATCATTTTTATCTTGATTTAGGTTTTCATCTGGCAAGGAGCTTTTATTTTCTGAAACTAAATTAGAATTATCGGATTTGTTTCTCCCATCAAGCATTGTAAGACTTGAATTATAACCTTGCAAAATAACTTCGGTTGAGTATTTATCTTGACCTGTGCTTTCATCTTTCCATTTACGGGTGCTCAATTGACCCTCGACATATACATTAGCTCCCTTTTTTAAATATTGTTGTACTACATTAACAAGACCCTCATTAAAAATTACTATTCTATGCCATTCGGTTTTTTCTTTTTTTTCTCCTGAATTTTTGTCTTTCCAAGATTGACTAGTGGCAATACTTAGTCTTGCGACGTTTTTTCCGTTAACCATTTGCTTAATCTCAGGATCGGCTCCTAATCTGCCTATTAATTGTACTTTATTAAGACTGCCTGCCATATTAATTTTTTGAATAGTTGTTGATTTATAATTATATTGTATTCATTTTATATCATAAATATATGATATTTATAAGCTCATAATTAATTGTGGTGAATAAAAATGCTTAAAAAAATCGTTATAAAAGGTGCTAAAGAACATAACTTAAAAAATATCTCGTTAGAAATTCCTAAAGATAAGTTGATAGTAATAACTGGATTATCTGGATCAGGTAAATCATCCTTAGCTTTTGATACTATTTATGCAGAAGGACAACGTAGATACGTTGAAAGTTTATCAGCTTATGCTCGACAATTTTTAGATAAAATGAAAAAGCCCAATGTGGATTTTATTGAGGGTTTAAGTCCTGCTATTTCAATAGAACAAAAAAATACATCAAAAAACCCTAGATCTACGGTAGCTACAGTTACTGAAATATATGATTATATGAGAGTTTTGTTTGCAAGAGCAGGCATTCCCTACTCTCCTTTTACAGGTAAACCTATTGTCTCTCAATCAGTTAGCGATATGGTTGATAAAATTAAAGCTCTTCCAAAGAGCAATACTATTCATTTGCTGGCCCCAATTGTAAGAGGAAGAAAAGGAGAATATAAAAAAGAGATACTAAATTTTAAAAAAAGAGGTTTTCAAAAAATAAAAGTTGATGGAAAATATTATCAAATTGATGATTTTCCAAATTTAAATAAAAAAGTTAAACATGACATATCAATTATAGTAGATAGAATTGTTATAAATTCATCTATTGGAAATAGGTTGGCTGACAGTGTAGAAACTGCATTAAATTTGTCAAATGGTTTGCTGGTTGTAGAATATGAAAATGAAAGCTTACCGAAAAAGTTTAGAAAAATTGAGACTATCACTTTTTCATCAAAATTTTCATGTCCAGAAAGTGGTTTCACTATTGAGGAAATTGAGCCTAGACTATTTTCATTTAATTCACCGTATGGAGCTTGTGAAGAATGCGAAGGAATAGGTAGTAATTTAAATGTAGATCCAAAATTAGTAATTCAAGATGAAAATAAATCACTACAAGATGGAGCTATTGTGCCTTGGGCAAAAAGCACAAGCTTTTATTATGCTCAGACACTTTCATCTTTAGCTAAGCATTATAAATTTTCTTTAACAGATAAATGGAAAAAGATACCGAAAAAAATACAAGAAATAATACTCTATGGTTCAGATGATGAAGTAATAAAATTTTCTTATGACGATAATTACGAAAAATACACAACAAAAAAACCGTTTGAAGGAGTTATTAATAACTTAGAGAGAAGATATTTAGAAACAGACAGCGAATGGAAAAGAGAGGAAATCGCTCAATATCAGTCGGAGTCAAATTGTGATAAATGTAAGGGATTACGATTAAAAGATGAAGCCTTATGTGTTAAAATAAATAAATTAAATATAAGTCAAATAACCCATAAATCTATAGAAGATGCTAAAGATTGGTTTAATGATTTGCCTAACTATCTTGATTCAAAACAAAATAAAATAGCACAACATATATTGAAAGAAATAAATGAAAGATTAAATTTTTTATTAAATGTTGGTTTAAATTATTTAACTTTATCAAGAGAGTCAGGCACTTTATCTGGTGGTGAAGCGCAAAGAATTAGATTGGCATCACAAATCGGTTCTGGGTTAACAGGTGTTTTATATGTTTTGGATGAACCATCAATTGGATTACATCAGAGAGATAATAAAAAATTAATTACAGCTTTAAAAAAATTAAGAGACTTAGGAAATACTGTCATCGTAGTTGAGCATGATATAGAAACTATGGAGAATGCAGATCATATAATTGATATAGGGCCAGAAGCAGGATTGAATGGTGGTCAAATTATTGCTCAAGGTCAGATTAAGAATATTGTCAGTGAAAAACAAAGTATTACAGGATCATATCTTTCTGGAGAAAAAGTTATTCCAACTCCTAAAAAAAGACGAACAGCTAAAAACGGTCGTTATTTAGAAATTAATGGAGCAACCGGAAATAATCTTAAGAATGTTAATCTTAAAATTCCTTTAGGTACATTTACTTGTGTAACTGGTGTTTCAGGCAGTGGAAAGTCAACATTAATTTTACACACTTTATATAATGCGTTAAATTTAATATTAAATAACAACAAATCGAGAAAAATTCCTAAATCATTTAAGGGTTATAAAGGAACTGAGCTCATTGATAAAATTATAGACATAGATCAGTCACCCATAGGAAGAACACCACGATCTAACCCGGCTACTTATACTGGGGCTTTTGGACCAATGAGAGATTGGTTTGCAAATTTACCAGAATCTAAAGCTAGAGGTTATAAGGTGGGAAGATTTTCTTTTAATGTTAAAGGAGGTAGATGTGAAACTTGCGAAGGAGACGGAGTTTTAACTTATGAAATGCATTTTCTACCAGATGTTTTTATTCCTTGTGATACTTGTAAAGGAGCAAGATATAACAGAGAAACTTTAGAAATTAGATTTAAAAATAAAAATATTGCAGAAATTTTAGATATGACTGTTGATGAAGGTTGTAATTTTTTTGAAAATATTCAGTCAATTAGATCTAAATTAATAACCTTAAAACATGTAGGCCTTGGTTATATGAAAATTGGTCAACAAGCTACTACTTTATCCGGTGGTGAAGCTCAACGAATAAAACTTGCTAAAGAATTATCTAAAAGATCAACGGGTAGAACTTTATACATACTGGATGAACCTACTACCGGTCTACATTCACATGATATAAAAAAACTACTAGATATATTACAGGCTTTCGTTAACACTGGAAACACAGTTATTGTTATCGAACATAATTTAGATGTAATAAAAACAGCTGACCATATAATAGATATGGGTCCTGAGGGGGGTGAATCGGGAGGAAAAATTATTGCTCAAGGGCCTCCAGAACAGGTTTTATTAGAAAAAAATAGTTTTACTGGACAGTTTTTAAAGGACATTATCGCCTCTAGAAGTATGAAAAAAACTGCATAAAAAATATATTTATGATATAAATATTTATGGTCAACATTTTACAGTCGCTCTCAAAAACGGTTCATTTATCACTTGTGTTAGCAATTTTGCTTTTTTTGGGATTATATTTTGGAGGTGATGGATTTTCGTTTGATCAATATTTCTTTAGCTGGCTTTTTAGATATTTACACGTTTTAGCTGGAATAATGTGGATAGGATTATTGTGGTATTTAAATTTTGTACAAATCCCAAGCATGCCAAATATACCTGATGAACAGAAACCGGCAATAAGTAAAGTTATAGCTCCAAAAGTTTTATTTTGGTTTAGATGGGCAGCTTTTGCAACAATAATAACTGGTTTAATTGTTGCTTACTTAAACGGTTATTTACATGAGTCAATGACTTTAGGTATTGGTAGCGGGGGAGGAAAAAATACGGCCATTGGTATTGGAATGTGGTTAGGTATAATTATGGCATATAATGTATGGTTCATAATTTGGCCAAACCAAAAAAAAGCTTTGGGCATTGTTGAAGCTTCAGTTGAGGAAAAACCATTAGCAGCTAAAAAAGCCATGTTAACTTCAAGAATAAATACACTATTGTCTATCCCTATGCTGCTTACAATGGTGGCAGCTCAAAACCTTTATTAGTTTAAGGAACAATTTTTTCTTCTTTTTTATCTAGAGTCTTATAAGTTACCTTCAGGTATTTTAGAATTGGTGAAGCTACAAAAATTGACGAATAAGTACCAATTAAAACTCCTAAAATCATTGCAAAAGAAAACCCTTTAAGAATTTCACCTCCCATAATAAAAATAGAAAATAAAGCTAGCAATGTTGTAATTGAAGTTATTAAAGTTCTAGATAACGTTTCATTTACTGATAAATTTGATATTTGATTGATTTCTAGTTTGTTATATTTGGACAGATTTTCTCTTATACGATCATAAATAACTACAGTATCGTTCATGGAATATCCTACAATGGTTAAAACAGCTGCAACAATAGATAAATTTATTTCGATAGATAGCAAAGAGAATATTCCAAGAGTGATTAGCACATCATGAAATAAAGCAACTATAGAACCCAAGCTAAATTGCCATTCAAACCTAAACCATATATAAAGTAACATCATTAAAAGAGCCAAACCGATAGATATAACTCCAGATTTAAGTAGCTCTGCACTTACTTTAGGACCAACACTTTCAATTCTTCTATAGTTTACCTCTTCATTGAGATTTTGATCTAAAACTGATTTAATCTCATTTATGAGAGTTTGATTATTTTTTAGTTTTTTTTCAATTTTAATTAAAAAATCTCCCTCTTGACCAAAATTTTTAACATTTACATCTCCCAAATTAATAGTTTTTAAAGAATCTCTAATATTTGATGTGTTTATTGATTTATTATCTAATCTAATTTCAATGAGTGTGCCTCCCTTAAAATCAATACCATAATTTAGACCTTTAAAACTTATTAAAATAAGACTAATCAACATAAGTAAAAATGAGAGAATATTAAATCTTTTAAAATAATTTATAAAATTTATATTATATTTCATAACCTAACCTTCTCTCTTCTTTTAAGTACGTATGAAGATGTCAGATGTCTAGCAATGAAATAAGCAGAAAATAATGTTGTTAAAATTCCAATGCCCAAAGTCACGGCAAAACCTTTTACCGGTCCCGATCCAAAGAAAAATAAAATTACAGTTGCTAATAACGTTGTTAGATTTGCATCGAGAACAGTAATTTTTGCTCGATTATAACCAATATCAAAAGCATGAATTATTGATTTTTCTGTTCGAATTTCCTCTTTAATTCTCTCAAATATTAATACATTTGCATCAACTGCCATACCAACAGTTAAAATTATTCCTGCTATTCCTGGCAATGTTAAAGTTGCCTCTAGAATAGTTAAAACACCCAATAACATTAATAAGTTTGAAATTAGTGATATATTAGCAATTATTCCAAAAATTCTATATTTATAAAACATATAAAGAATTACTAAAATAAACCCTACAATTAAAGAAATTGTACCTGAAACTATTGAGTCTTTTCCTAAATCTGGCCCAACGGTTCGTTCTTCAACAATATTGATTGGTGTAGGTAATGCTCCTGATCTTAATAACAAAGCTAAATCAGTAACTTCTTGAAAAGAAAAATTTCCTGAAATAGTTCCGCTGCCACCAGTGATAGCTTCTCTTATTACTGGCGCACTTATTATTTTATTATCTAAAACGATCGCTAATCTTTTGCCAACATTATTTGTTGTTGCTTTGCCAAATTTTTGACCTCCATATCTATCTAGCGTAAAAGATACCATTGGACGATTAGACTGATTATCAACACGAGGTTGAGCATCTATAAGATTTTCTCCGCTCATAATAATTTTTTTATTAACAACAACTTCTTCACCATCATCAGAAATCATCTTTTCTGATCCAAATTCATTTTCGTCATTAGTAACTAATCTAAAATTTAATTTTGCGGTTTTGCCCAATAAACTTTTTATTCTAGAAGGATCTTTCAGGCCAGGAAGTTCTACTACTATTCTCTTTTCTCCGCGTTGAATAATTGTCGGCTCCTTTGTGCCTAGGTCGTCTATTCTTCTTCTTACAATTTCAATTGATTGTTTAACAGCTGAGTTATTTAATACTAATAATCCATATTTCGAATACTTAATGATATAATTTTCTTTTTCTATAAGTAAGTCAAATTGGTGTGTTCTATATTGATCAATATAAGGATTTATTAAATTATTTTTCGTTGAAAAAAATTGTTCCTTAAAACTTTTTTGATTTTCTTCTCTCATTATAAAATTAATTGAATTTTTATTAATTTCAAATGATTTGTAATTAAAATTATTTTTTTTAAGAAATTTTTTAATATCTAAAACTTTATCTTGTAATCTTTCTTGTATAAGTGGATCCGTATTAATCTCTAGAAGTAAGTAAGATCCTCCTTGAAGATCAAGTCCAAGATTTATTTTTTTTTGAAAAAAAGAATTATCTTCAGATAAAGTATTTAAAAAAGCAAATGATGACAAAAAAAATAAAATAAAATAAATTGATATTATTTTTATTCTGGTGAAATTCAGCACAACAGCCTTTTATTTTTTTGGAATTTCTTTTTTTAGTAAACTAGTAATAGTAGATTTTATGATTTGTACTTTAACATTTTCGTATATTACAACATCGATTTTGTCATCTTCATGAACCTTGTCGACCACACCAATTATACCTCCAGATGTTATAACTTCATCACCTCTCTTTAAACCCTGAACCATTGCTCTGTGATCCTTTACTCTTTTTTGCTGAGGTCTTATTAAAAAGAAGTAAAAAATTACAAATATTAATATTAGTGGTATAAATTGGGCAAATCCTTGAGTATTCATAATTATTAAATAGTTATATTAAAAGACATTTTTTAACAAGAAAATTATAATTAAATTTTTTCTATATTATCCATGTATTTTTTTAATGCTTGAGGAATAGATATTGAACCATCTGAATTTTGATAATTTTCCATTAAAGAAATCATTAATCTACCAGTTGCAAGACCTGAGCCATTTAGTGTTCCTATAAATTCTTTAGAGTTATTTGTTTTATATCGAGTTTTCATTCTTCTTGCTTGAAATACTCCACATGAAGAGCAGCTAGATATTTCTCTGTATTTTTTTTCAAAAGGTATCCACACTTCTATATCATAAGTTTTTTCTGCGCTAAAACCCATGTCACCAGACGACAAAAGTACCACTTGATAAGGCAATTCTAAAAGTTTTAAAATTTCCTCTGCACAGCTCAACATTCTTTGAAGTTCTTCTTCGCACTTGTTAGGGTCAACTAAACTAACAAGTTCAACTTTATAAAATTGGTGTTGTCTCATAATTCCTTTAGTGTCTTTACCATAACTGCCAGCTTCTCTTCTAAAACAAGGGGTTCCAGCTACAAATCTTAAGGGTAAATTTTTTGCATCAATAACACTTTCACTAAAAAGATTTGATAATGGAACCTCTGCTGTTGGTATTAGGAATTTTCTTTCTTCATTATTATCTGAATAAATTTCATACTGATCTTTTTCAAATTTAGGTAATTGGCCGGTTCCAAACATTGTTTTTTCATTAACTATTAAAGGTGGTGATATTTCAACATACCCAAATTTTTTAGTATGTGTGTCTATCATAAAATTTATTAGAGCTCTTTCTAAAAGAGCTAGTTTATCTTTTAAAAATACAAATCTAGATCCTGATATTTTTGTAGCAGTATCAAAATCAATATATTCTTTACCTAGATCGACATGAGATTTAATTTTAAACTTTAAATCATTTATTTTGCCAACTTTTTTAATTACTTTATTTGATTTTTCATCAACTCCAATTGGAACATCTTTTGAAGCGATATTTGGTATAGATAACAAAATTAAATTAATTTGTTCTTGTACCTTAATTTGAGATTTTGCAATTATATCAATTTTACTTGATAAATTTTTAGATAGAGCAAAGTTTTTTGGGTTCTTATTTTTAGATAGTAATTTTTTTTCCTGTTCTAATTTTTCTTTTTTTTGAATTAATTCTCTATTCTCTTTATCTAACTTTAATAAATCATTAATATTTATTTTGACATTTCTATCGTTAATTTGGTTTATAAAAAGTTCAGAATTTTTTCTAATATCTTTTAAGTTATGCATTTCCTTTTTTTTCAATAAATTTTACTGTTATAATAGATAACTCATATAATAATAAAAGCGGTAATGCTAAACCAATCTGTGTAATTGGATCTGGTGGTGTTAAAATAGCAGCAGCAGCAAAAATTATAACAACTACGTACTTTCTTCTTTCTCTTAAATATAGAGAATCTACTATACCTACTCTAGCTAATAAACTTAAGACTACCGGAAGTTGAAAACTTATTCCAAAAGCAAAAATCAATCTCATAATTAAAGACAAATATTCATTTACTTTTGCTTCAAGTTGTATCGCTAAAGAATTTGTGTCCTGAATACTTTCAAAACTTAAAAAAAACTTAATTGCTAAGGGCATTATAAAATAATAAACCAAGAGTCCTCCAAAAACAAAAAGTATTGGCGTGGCTATCAAATAAGGTAATAAAGTTTTTTTCTCATTAGAATACAAACCTGGAGCTATAAACTTCCAAATTTGACCTAAAAATATAGGACTTGTAATAAAGATTGAAGCAAAAAAAGCAACTTTAAGATATGTTAAAAAAGCTTCATGCAAAGCAGTAAATATTAATCTTCGATCTAAATTTTTTTCAATTATCGCATCTGAATAAGGTTTAACTAAAAATTTGTAAATTTCTTCTGAAAAAAAATAACAAATTATAAAAGATATAATCAAAAATATAAATGATTTTAATAATCTTGTTCTTAATTCTGAAAGATGACTGACAAAAGTATTTTTATTTACTTCATTTTTTTTGTTCATCTGATTTATCTTTCTTATTGTCTTCTTCTAAATTTGTGATTTCATTCATATTTTTCTGAACATCAGAAAAATAGCTTTTTATTGAACCGATCCAGGAACCAACTTTATTCAAAACAATTGGGAAGTCTTTTGGTCCAATCACTAGAATTGCAACTATGATTATTATAAGTAATTCAAACCAACCGATCTGTGGCATTTAAATTAATTATTATTAGAATTGTTTTTATCTTCAGTATCTTTATTTGGAGTTTCTGAATTGTCTGAGATACCTTTTTTAAAACTTTTAATACCTTTAGCAACATCTCCCATCAAGTCAGATATTTTACCTCTACCAAATAGAAGAACAACCAAAACTACCACTATAGCTATTTGCCAAAATCCTATACTCATATAATCTTTATATACAATAATTTATATTAAATAAATAACTTTATTCGGTTAATTTCTCATTTTCTTCAATAGCGTTTTCTATGTCTGAATAAATGTCGTTTTTGTTTTTCTGAGATTGCTCTGTAAAAAATTTACCTGTACCAAATATAGAGGAATTTACTGATGATGTATCAATTAAACCTGCTGTACCAAGTTCTTCAATAGTAGGTAAATCTGATAGTTTTTGAATATTAAAATGATTTAAAAAGTTTTCTGTTGTAACGTATTGAATTGGTTTTCCTGGTATATTTTTTCTACCTGATGGTCTTACCCAATCTAATTCCATTAGTATTTCAACAGTATTTGTACCAAAAGCAACACCTCTTATTTGCTCAATTTCAGACCTTGTTACAGGTTGATGATAAACAATTATAGAAAGAGTTTCTATTGTCGCTTTTGAAAGTTTTTTTTGTGTGGATTTTTGCAATGCCATGGTATTTGAAAGATCAGAAGCTGTTCTAAAAGACCACTTATTTCTAATACAAACTAAATTAATTCCCCTGGTTTTATAATCATTTTGTATTTTTTCAAGAATATTTTTAATTTTTGTATTTGTTTCAAGTCTTTTTTCAATTGTTTCAATATCTAAGGGTTCAGAAGCAGCAAATAGAATAGCTTCAATTTTTCTCTCAATTTTAGAACTTGATTTTGGAAAATTAATTATATTAGTATTTTTCTTTTTCATTTATCTTTTTAATTAGTATTTTATCAAAAGTTTTTTTTTGCATTATATTAACTAATCCTTCTTTTGTAAGTTCTAAACTCGCAGCTAAAATACCAGCAATCCCAGTTTTTTTTTTTTGATTATTTTGTTTAAAGTTATCAGGAATTAACTCCATTATATCTTTCCACTCTGTTAGTTTGTCAATTTGGTTTTTAATATCATTTATACCTTGTTCAGTAGTTAAAACCGGCAATTTAGGAATGTTTACCTTATGAAATGATTTTTGCATATTTATATTTGCATATGTTTTTAGGAGTTCATATAAACTTACGTCGTATGTAGGAGTATAAATAGATTTTATTCCACCTTTCATACCTCTATAAAAAATATCCTTTCCAATTCTTTTTCGTTTAAGTAGTTGACCTGATAATAATCTAATTAGTTCAAGTTTCTTTAATTGCAATTTAAGTCTTTCAGCTACTTCAAGTGCTTTAAAATCGTCATCATCATCATCTGGCAATAATAACTTGGACTTTAAATAAGCTAACCAAGTAGCCATTAGTAAAAATTCTGATGCTATTTCTAAATTAAGGTTTTTGTTATTTTTAACAAATTCTAAGAATTGGTCTGCTAATTTTGTTATTGAAATATTATAAAGATCTACTTTTTGATTTCGAGCAAGATCAAGCAATACTTCTAATGGACCGTTATAGTTAGGTATATTTACGGAAAAATTATTTTTAGTTTGCGACTCCATAATAAATATTATCTTAAAAATTTGTAAAATTCTGATGTTTTTTTTTTTGTAAATTCGTCTATTTGAGGGATTTCTTTAAGTAATTTTAAAGAATCTTTGTATTTACCCTCACAATATAGAGCTAAGTTACAACCTGCTTTAATAGCCTCTATGGCATTTTTAACTAATCCTAATTTTAAAGATTTCATAGATATATCATCTGATATTAGAATTCCTTTAAACCCAATTTTTTTTCTTATAATATCTTTTATAATCTTTTTTGAATGAGTAACACATCTGCGATTATCAATTTTTTTAAACAAAATATGAGCAGTCATACCAAATTTTGATTTAGTTTTTTCAAAACATTTAAAATCATTTTTTACAAGAAAGCTTAAGTTTTGATTAACAACAGGAAGTTTTTTATGTGAATCCGATTTAGCTAATCCGTGGCCTGGGATATGTTTTATGACAGTAGATATTTTGTTCTTATTATAGGTGTTTATACAAATACTAGAGAGTGATTTTATAGTTTCTATTTTAGAAGAATATACTCTTTTTTTTAAGAAAAGATTTGTACTAGGGTAAAGTTTGTCAGCAACAGGCACAGTATTAATATTAATACCAATTTCTTTGAAAAAAACGCAAAGTTGATCAATATAATATTTGTAAATATTTAGACTTATACTAGGTTCTGTTTCATAAAGTTTGCCAAAAAAATGTTGTGAGTATTTTCTGGTATATAAGATTTTTTGAAGTCTAGTAACTGTCCCACCTTCTTCATCAATTAAAATTGGATAGTTTTTATCATTAGTAATTTTTTTTATAGAATGAATTAATTTCTTTAATTGGTAAAAACTTTTTATGTTTCTGCTAAAAAGAATAATTCCCCAAGGTATATTATTTTTAAAAAGTTTTTTTTCTTTTTTAGTTAATTTTAAACCTGATAAACTTATAATTATAGCTTTTTTTATCATTAGTTAAATAATTCCCAAAAATTTCTTTTGAAACTTTTATTATTTGGATCTTTAAAACCAGTATTAAATTCAATTATATTATTAGTATTATTCCCCAAAATAGGTAAATCAAGAACCTTTTTATAACTTTCATTTTGCGTCTCATTTCTATTTTTTTTTATAAGCTTAAGATTTTGCTCTGAAAAATAATGATTATAAACTATAAATAAAAATAAAGTAATTATAACTATTAATGATAATTTTAATATATTAATGAACATTACATTTTGTTCGGCAAAGAAACATTTAAAATTTTCATGCCATTTTTTAAAATAATTAATAAAAGAGTAATAATAATTTTGATATTTTCATTTATTAAATTTCCTTCTTTAAGAAATTTATATTTTTCATTTTCATTTCCTTTGCTCCAATAAACATGAAATAGAGTAGATAGCTCATACAAATAATATGGTATGCGATGAGGTTCATATTTGTCTGAAGAAATTTTTATAATCTTAGGCCACTCAAATATCTTTTTAATTATTTCTTTTTCAAATATATTTAAATTTATCTTAGTATTTTTTATCTTTTTGAAATCATTTGGTTCAAATTTTACTGTTCTAAGAATTGATTGAATTCTAGCATGACAATACTGCACATAAAATACAGGATTATCTTTATTCTTTTGTAAAACTTTATCGAAATCAAATTCTAATTCAACATCATTGCTTCTATTAAGCATCATAAATCTAATTGAGTCTTTATTGACTTCATTTAATAATTCACTAACTGAAATAAATTCACCAGATCTTTTTGACATTTTAAATGGTGATCCCTTTTTAAATAATTTTACTAATTGGCATACTTTACATTGAAGATTAGTTTTGTTATTCGACAATGCTGCTACAGCTCCTTCAATTCTTTTAATATAACCAGTATGATCTGCTCCTAATATATTAATTAGTTTATCAAAATTTCTTGAAACTTTATTAAAATGATAGGCTATATCATTAGCAAAATATGTCCAAGATCCATCATTTTTTTGCAAAGCTCTATTAGTGTCATCACCGAATAATTCAGATTTAAAAATTAGTCTTTTTGTTTTTTTCCAATTTTTTTGCTCTTCTCCTTTAGGCGGATCTAAATACCCTTCCGTAACATGATTTGTTTTTTTTAATTGCTCAATTGCTTTATCGACAGTTTTAGACTCAACAATTGTTTTTTCAGAGATGAAACTATCATGAGATATTCCTAGTTTAGCTAAGTCATCTTTTATCATTTTCATTGAGTGCATTAAAGATTCCTCACTAAGTTTTTTAAAAGAATTTTCAAATGAATTAAATTCAGATTTATTTTTTTCTAATATTTTTTTTGCAATTTCTATAATATATTCACCTGGATACAGATTTTTTTTGTTTAAAAATTTCTCTTTATACTTAATCTCACGTATTCTTAAATATACAGATTCAACAAAATTTTTTATTTGGTTTCCATAGTCATTTATATAATATTCTTTAGTTATTTTATTACCATTAAATTTAAGAAGATTAGATAATACATCACCAAATATTGCTCCTCTACAATGGCCTACGTGCATTGGGCCAGTTGGGTTAGCCGAAACAAATTCTATATTATACGAGAAATTAGCTTTTTTTGAACCAAACGCATTGCCTTCTTTAAAAATATTATTAATAATTTTAATTAAAGCTTCATCAGAAAAGGATAAATTTAAGAAACCAGGACCAGCAATAGTAACTTCTTTGAAATCATTTATGTTTTTTTCAATTAAATTTTTGATTTTAACTGCCAATTTATTTGGATCTGATTTGTTCAATTTTGCTAAAATCATGCAAACATTAGTTGACAAATCTGACTTAATGTTTGCTGGAGGAGTTTCTAAGTTTACACCCTTAAATTGATTTATTTCTTTTAAATTTAATTCATTTTGATTTTTTTTTATCAAGCTTGATATTTCATTTAAGTAAATTTCAAAAATATTCATTTTATTTTATTATATAAATTTATTGCATATCTATCTGTCATTCCAGCTATAAAATCACAAATTGATCTATCGGTGTTAATCTTTTTTATGCCATGAATTTTAATGAACTTTTTAGGATTTTTTTTAATAGTAAAAAATAATTTTTTGATTATTTTTTTGCCAAAGTTTGTTTTGTGGATAACATTTTTGTGAAAATACATATTTTTTTTTAAGAATTTTTTTACGCTTAAATCAAATAATTTCATATTTTTAGAAAAACTAACTAATGGATATTTGCATTTACGTATATCCTTATTGTTTTTTATTTTAAATGTTCTTAAATTTTTTTTTGTGTTTGATATAACATCTTTTACCATTTCATTAATTATGTCTCTTATAATTTGTCTTAAAACTAGTTCTTGTGAATATTTTGATATTTTTGTTTTATGTTTGGCTATTAGTGAATTAAGAATTGGTATTTTACCAATATCACTCAATGTAAACAACTTGGCTTTTAATCCATCTTCAAGATCGTGACTGTTATATGCTATATCATCAGAAATAGAAGCTATTTGTGCTTCTAAAGATGGACTATCAGAAAAATTAATTTTATCTTTAAAAAAATTTTTCCCCAATATTTTGTTTATTTTTTTGTCATCAAGAAGAGGTCCGTTATGTTTAATAAGCCCGTCCAATGTTTCAATTGAAAGATTCAAACCTTTAAATTTGTAATATTTATTTTCTAACAAAGTAACTATTCTTAGAGTTTGAATATTATGATCAAAGCCGCCACTATCTTTCATACATTCGTTAAGCGCTTCCTCACCAGCGTGACCAAATGGCGTATGTCCCAAATCATGCGCTAAGCTTAAAGTTTCTGCAAGATCTTCGTTTAATTTAAAATATTTAGCTAGTGTTCTAGCTATCTGCGAAACTTCAAGAGAATGAGTGATTCTTGTTCTATAGTGATCTCCTAAAGTGTTAACAAAAACTTGAGTTTTATGTTTCAATCTTCTAAAAGCAGTTGAATGCAAAATCCTATCTCTATCTCTTTGATAAGGTGATCTTAAACTACTTTTTTTTTCGTTATAAAATCTTCCTTTAGAAACAGTTGAAGTACATAATTTTGACAATGTATTGCTTTGCATAAATCTATATTAAAATATATACTAAATATTAACTTTATATGACAAAAAAAATTGAACTTACAAATAGAGCGAAGGAGCAAATAAAAAAAATTACTTCAAAAAGTGAAACAAAGAAGTATTTTAGAATTTCAGTTAAGGGTGGTGGCTGCTCAGGTTTTAAGTACAATTTTAGCTTTGATAATTCAACTAATAAAGATGATGTTTTATTCAATAATGTAATAATTGATAAAGCTTCATTAGAAATCATAAATGGATCTGTGATTGATTTTAAAGTAGAGATGATTGGAGAGTCATTTGTCATAAATAATCCTAAAGCATCCTCTTCTTGTGGTTGTGGCTTGTCTTTTTCTGTCTAATGAAAATCATTTCATGGAACGTGAACTCAGTTAGAGCTAGAATAGAGAATATTTCTAATTATATAAAAGATACAAATCCAGATATTTTATTGCTCCAAGAAATAAAAACTCAAAATGAGATGTTTCCTTATGAAACATTTAAAAAATTAGGTTACTACTCATATGTCTTTGGACAAAAAAGCTATAATGGAGTAGCTTTTTTATCAAAAATAGAGCTATCTCAAATTAAAAATGATTTTATTAAAGATAAATTAAATCAATCAAGAATAATTACAGGAGAAATTATATTAAGAAAACAAAAGATTAAAATTATAAATATCTACGTTCCAAATGGTAATCCTACTAACACAGATAAATATAATTATAAAAAAGATTGGCTGGATATTTTTGTTAAAAGAATAAAAAAAGAATTTGTTTTAAATCCAAATTTGATTATTTCTGGGGACTTTAATATTATACCTGAAGAAATTGATGTTTATGATCCTAAAAGATACAAAAACGATGCCTTATTCAAGTTGGAAATTAGAAAAAAATACAGAGAATTAATTAATCTAGGCTTATTAGATGTATATCGTCATTTTAATAAATCCAAACAAGAATATACTTTTTGGGATTATTTTGCAGGTTCGTGGCAAAAAGATCATGGTATGCGGATTGATCATTTTTTAGTTTCCAATAGTTTATTAAATAATATTAAATCAATAAATATAAATAAAAAACCTAGATCAAAAGATAAGCCTTCAGATCATACACCGATAGAATTAGAAATTAACTAACCCTACCATAAACATCTTTATAACGTTTAATATCTGTTTCTTTTAAAATTGTACCTAATTGAACTTCCATAATTTTAATAATTTTTTTATAAGGATTTTGTATCCTATGAATTGTTCCTTTTGGTATATAGATGGATTGATTAGTTTTAAGTGAAAAAATCCTCTGATTAAGGGTAATTTTAGGAGTACCTTCAGTTACTAGCCAATGTTCAGATCTATGGAAATGCTTTTGTAAACTTAAAATACCTCTTGGTTTAATTTTTATTTCTTTTATTAAAAAATTATTACCTTTATATAAGTTTATATAGCTTCCCCAAGGTCTATAAAAAATATTTTTTTTATTAAAGTATTTTTTTTTATTCCTGTAAAACATTAAAAGAATTTCTTTCCAACTACCTAGATCTGACCAGGTTATATTAAGCTTAATAGCATTTATATCCTTTGTTTTTTCTAGTATTGCATGATCGAAGGATTTTGAATGGTTTTTATTAAAAGCATCTTTATTTAGATAATAAGTATTATTTTTATATCTGCTTTTCGAAACTGCTATTAAAGAATTACGATAAATATTTTTATGGTATTTTTTGTAATTGCTAATTACAGAGTCTTTTCTTAAAAAAAATATTCCAGAATTCCAATGTGCACCTTTATTTATTAACGATTTAGCTCTAATTTGATTTGGTTTTTCAATAAAATTAGAAACTTTATTTAATTTTCTTTTATTTTTGGTTATAAAATAACCATATTGATCTGATGGTTTATTAGGCTTGATACCAAAAATAAAAATATTTTTTTCAGTTAAAAATTTAATATTTTTTTTTACTTCCACATTAAAATTACTTACATTTTCGATTAGGTGATCAGCTGTGAAAAAAATTAAAGGTTGTTTATCTGGAATATCTTTTATCAGAGTTGAGGATAAAATAGCTGGCGCAGTGTTTTTTTTAACAGGCTCTAATATTATTTTATATTTAGTAATATTATTCTTTCTTAAGTTTTTTTTTATCTCTTTGAGGTATTTTGAATTTGTACTTATTATTGGTTCGTCAAATATAGAGCTTTTAATTCTTTCTAGAGTCTTGCCAAACAAATTCCAGCCTCCAAAATCTATAAATTGTTTGACTTGGTATTTTTTGAAATTAGGCCACAACCTAGTTCCAGCCCCTCCACATAAAATGATAGGTCTAATTTTCATTAAATCTTTGAGTATTCTTTTACTTCTTTTTTCTTACCTGGGTGAGTTGGCGCTCCTAAATAAGCTGGGCCAACTGTCTGAGCATATTTCCATAGCGTTCCTGAACCGAATGATGATTTTTTTGCTTTCCATTTTTTCTTTCTTGATAATAGTTGAGCCTTTGTAAGTCTTACATTTATAGTTCCTTTTTTTGCATCTATATCAATTTTATCACCATTTTTAAGTAGAGCTATAGGTCCTCCTAATGCTGCTTCTGGACCTACGTGTCCAACACAGAAACCTCGAGTGGCGCCAGAAAATCGTCCGTCAGTTATTAGAGCTACTTTTTCGCCTTTACCTTGACCATAGATAGCTCCAGTTGTTGAAAGCATTTCTCTCATTCCTGGTCCTCCCCTTGGTCCTTCATACCTGATTACTATTACATCTCCATCTTTATACTTCTTTGATTGCACTGCTTTCATTGCATCTTCTTCATTATCAAAACATCTTGCTTTACCACTAAACTGTAGTTTTTTTAGTCCAGCAACCTTCACTATAGCTCCATGTGGTGCTAAGTTGCCTTTAAGACCTACAACTCCGCCATCGGGTGATAATGGTTTATTATGTTCTCTTAAAACTTTTTGTTGTGGATTGAATTTTATATCTTTTAAATTTTCTTTCATGCTTTTACCTGTAACAGTCATACACTCTCCATGAATATAACCACCATCGTATAAAGTTTTCAAGAGCATCGGGACTCCTCCGGCTTCCCACATATCTTTTGCAACATATTTTCCCCCAGGTTTTAAATCTGCAAGATAAGGTGTTTTTTTAAAAATTTTTGCTACATCCATCAGATCAAATTTAACTCCTATTTCATTCGCTAAAGCGGGTAAGTGAAGAGCAGCGTTTGTTGATCCACCTGTGGCCGCAACTATTGTAGCAGCATTTTCTAGGGATTTTTTTGTTACTATATCTCTAGGCTTAATATTATTTTCCAGTAAAAACATAACTGTTTTTCCACTTTCAAAAGCATATTTATCTCTTTCTTCATAGGGTGCTGGTGTACCTGCTGAATATGGTAAAGCTAAACCAATAGCTTCAGAAACGCATGCCATAGTATTAGCAGTAAACTGTCCGCCACACGCACCAGCGCTTGGACATGCAACTAATTCCAATTCTCTTAATTCCTTTGTAGTCATTGATCCAGAAGAGTGTTTTCCTACAGCTTCGAAAACATCAACTACTGTAACATCTTTACCTTTATATTTTCCCGGTAAGATAGATCCACCATAAATAAATACACTAGGAACATTCAGTCTTAACATAGACATCATTAAACCTGGTAATGACTTGTCACACCCTGCAATACCTACTAAAGCATCATAGCAATGACCTCTAACTGTTAATTCTGCAGAGTCAGCAATAACTTCTCTTGAAATAAGAGAGGATTTCATACCCTCATGGCCCATGGCTATTCCATCAGTAACAGTTATTGTGCAAAATTCTCTTGGTGTTCCCCCTGTTTCCCTAACCCCTTTTTTGACAGACTGTGCTTGTCTCATTAAAGCTGTATTACAAGGAGCAGCTTCATTCCAGGTAGACACTACACCTATGAAAGGTTTTGCAACATCACTTTCTGTCTCTCCCATAGCGTAATAAAAAGATCTATGAGGAGCTCTATCTGGTCCTAAAGATGTATGACGACTAGGTAGTTTTTTTTTATCAATTTTAGACATATTTAATTTATACTTGATACAATACTTCTTAATTTATCATCTTCAATAGTTAATTCTTTAATTAATTTTTTATCATTTTGCACAATTTCTCTAGGAGCATTTTTAATAAAAGCCTTATTTTTAAGCTTATTATTTAATCCATTTATTTGTTTTTCCAAATTTTGTAATTTTTGAAGCATTCTTTGTTTTTGAGATACTAAATCTAAGTCTTCCGCAAATGTGAGAGATATTTTTTCATTTTGAACCAAAATATCGATAGTATTTTTATTTTTTTGACTTTTACTTAAGATTTTATTTACTCTTCCGACTTGTTTAATTAAATTTATATTTTCTATTATTAATTTTTTTAATTTACCTTTTTTTTCAGAAAAAGAGATATCACAATATAATTTTGGTGTTATTTTAAGTTCTGATTTAGCTGATCTCATATTTGAGATTAATTCTATAATTTTGTTAATTTCATCTTGATCTTTATTAAACTTATTAAATATTTTATCATTTGGCCAAGAGGATGATATAAGATCAGTTTTAAAAGTGGTTTTGTATTTATTATTAGACCATAATGACTCAGTGAAAAAAGGTATAAAAGGGTGAAGTATTTTTAATATGTTAGCCATCATAAATGAAGAAAATAATCTAGCTTCTTCAACATCTTTTCTTTGTTTGGAATTAAAAATGGATTTTAAAAATTCTAAATACCAGTCGCAATAATAATGCCATACAAATTTATAAGCATATCTTGCAGCTTCATCAAATCTAAATATCTCAATATTACTTGAGACTAAATTTTTAGTTATGATAAATTCGTTATAGATCCATTTATTTACTGGATGTTTAATAAATGAAATATTGAAGTTTTTATTTAATTTACAATGATTTAATTTTAAAAAATTGTTAGCACTCCATATTTTTGTTATAAAGTTTCTATTTCCTGTCACTCTATCTTTAGATAATTTTACATCTCTTCCAGGAGACGCCATTGAAATAAGTGTGTATCTTAGACTATCTGCTCCGTATTCATTAATTAGTTCAAGTGGATCTATTACGTTTCCTTTTGACTTCGACATTTTTTGACCTTTTTCGTCTCTAACCAAAGCATGAACATAAACTTTAAAAAATGGAGTTTGATTATTAAAATAATTACCCATCATTAACATTCTTGCTACCCAAAAAAATATAATATCAAAACCAGTAACAAGAATTGAGGTAGGATAAAATTTTTTAAGGTATTTAGTTTTATTGGGCCAACCCAAAGTAGCGAATGGCCATAAAGCTGAGGAAAACCATGTATCTAAAACGTCCGTATCTTGGGTTAATACAAAATCTTTGTTTTTATTTTTTTTTTTTGCTAATTTAAGTGCTTCTGCTCTACTTTCAGCGACAAAAATATTTTTGTTATTGTCGTACCAAGCCGGAATTCTATGACCCCACCATATTTGTCGTGAGATACACCAAGGCTCAATATTTTTCATCCATTGATAATATGTCTTAGTCCAATTCATTGGAAAAAATGATGTCTTGCCTTGATTAACAACTTTAATTGGTTTTAAAGATAATTTTTTTGCATTTACGAACCACTGTTCTGTTAAGAGCGGCTCTATTATTGTATTTGAACGATCTCCATAAGGAACTTTATTTTTTATAGTTTCTATCTTTACTAAGCTTCCACAGTCTTTAAGTTTTTGTATTAATAGTTTTCTAGCTTCAAATCTATCTAATCCTACAAATTCTTTTAAACCTCTATTGTTTATCTTTCCATTTTTTTCAAGGATGTTAATAATTTCTAAATTGTTTCTTTTTCCAACTTCATAGTCATTAAAATCGTGAGCAGGAGTTATTTTAACAGCTCCAGAACCTTGCTCAGGGTCTGCATATCTGTCAGCTATAATTTTAATAGTTCTATCGATAATAGGAATCTTTACTTCTTTACCTACTAAATCTATATATCTTTTATCTTTAGGATTTACAGCCACCGCTGTATCGCCCATCATTGTCTCTGGTCTAGTAGTGGCAATAGTAATTTGGTTTTCAGAATTTTCTATTTTATAGTTTATGTAATAAAGTTGAGACTGTACATCTTTTTGAACCACCTCTAAATCTGAGATAGCTGTTTGTAGTTGAGTATCCCAATTTACTAACTTTTTATCTTTATATATTAAATCTTTATTATATAAATCGACAAATACTTTTACTACTGCTTTTGAAAGATCTTTATCCATAGTAAACCTTGTCCTGGACCAGTCACAAGAACAGCCTAATTTCTTAAGTTGATCTAAAATAATGCTTCCTGACTCTTCTTTCCATTCCCAGATTTTTTTAATAAATTTTTCTCGCCCTAAACTATTCTTAGTTTGACCGGAGAGCTCAATATTTTTTTCTACAATAGCTTGTGTGGCTATACCTGCATGGTCGGTTCCAGGTTGCCACAATGTCTCCTTACCTTTCATTCTATTATAACGGACAAGAACGTCCTGAAGGCTATTGTTAAGAGCGTGGCCCATATGTAACCTACCAGTTATATTGGGTGGTGGAATCACGATTGAAAAAGTTTTATTAGATCCTTTATTCTTTGGTTTGAAACAATTGTTTTTAATCCAATAGTTAGAGATTTTTTTTTCTTCTAATTGATGATTGTATTTTTTGAATTCCATCTTTTGATTATTAGTATGATAAACTATATCAAATGTGTAGAATTAAATAAAGTTAGTTCCTATTTAGTCTAATTTAATTTTTTTTAATTGTTTATTATGGGCGTTCCATTCGCTAAAATATTTTTTCTCTTTAGCTCCTAGATGAAAACCTAGTGTATTAAACCATGGTCCACCCCTAGTAAAATGAACAATTTTAGGGTTAATCTTTCCTGATGAATATCCTTCTAACCAATTCCACTCTTCATGCATTGAGCCAATTTCAGAGTCTTTAAGCCATTGAAAATTATGTAACCAGCGACCAGATTTAGTGTTTACGTCATCTATCGTGAAATTGTTATGTGAAGGATGTGAGCAATTATATAAAACTAAAGATGACCAGTTTTTTCTTGAGTATTTGATTTGTTTGGCTCCGTACATTTTTATTTTTTCAGAAGGTTTATACAAATGTTTAACGCAATAAATTGCTTTTTTTTTATCATTATATTTCTTAAATATTTCAATTGGATCACTTCTAAAATACATATCGCAATCCATGTATAAGGCCCATCCACTCAAACGATTTAAAAATGGAACTAAGAATCTGGAAAAAGAAAAATCAGTAGAAAAAGGTCTATTATCAAACAAATCTATATGTTGAATATCTTTTTTATTTTTAGGAAAAGGTTTCTGAGAACTACCAAGAAGCCATGCTCTACGATACATGCCCATTCTTCTTAATTTTTCTTGATCAATAGGAAATATATTAAGCGGAGCAGAAGCAAATTTTTGTGCTGTATATCTTAAAACATTATATGCACTATGTTCACGAGAGTCATATCCAATAAAAATTGTAGGAATATTAAATTTTTTTATTAATGATGAATTTTTTTTCATAAATATTTTCTACCGATATTTTTTAAATAAAGTTCTGTATTTAATATTTTCCATTGAATATGTTTATTTTTATTATAATTTTTTTTAATATTATTTGAACTAATATACTTACTTAATATAAATTTATCTATGGATCCAACATATTTTTTAAGTTCATTAGGAAACCCTGCAAAACCTTGTTTTTTTAAAATAAGTTTTTTTGGAAATTTTTTAAGGTATAGTTTTTTTAAAATATTTTTTGTCATCATAAACTTACTCTCTCTAGTATTTATTTTATATTTTAGAGGTAAATTTAAAGCAAATTTAATAATATCTTTTCTATAAAATAAACATCTAGATTCTACAGAATTATTCATTGACATTAAGTCTGAACCTCTAAATGCATTAGACTCCATTTGTACAGTAGCATCCATTAACATCATAGATAATGTTTCTCTTTCTTGTTTATTAGAAACGAAAGAATAACTAGAGTAACTTTCTTTACGCTTAGTTTTCATTTTTTTTTTAAATAAATATTGTTCCTTAGTATCATTGAATAAATTAGTATTTGAAATTTTTGTATAATCAGTAATATTTGGATTATCTCTTAGTGTTTTTGGTAAATATGTTTGATAACCACCAAATAACTCATCTGCACCCTCACCACCAAAAATAGCACGACAATTTTTTTTTTTTACTATACTTGCATTAATGTAATTTCCTACAAATGAATGTGAGTTAATGGGTGAATTACAAATTTTTATGCTCTTTAAATAATTTTTATAATACATGCTTTCTGTAATATTATGTATTCCAATTTTATTCTTTAAATACTTTTCGAATTGTTGAATTTTTTTTGTATGCCAATCTTTACCAATATGATTTAAAAAAATTAAATAACTAGGCCTGGAATTTTGACAAATATAGTGACTTACTAAAGAAGAGTCTATACCTCCACTTACAATTGAAGCAAATTTTCTATTTTGTGGTATCATTTCGATGATATTCTTTTTTAAAAGAAAATCTAATTCTTCTATTAATTCTGATTCTTTTTTTTTGAGATTTTGATTGTAAATTTTTGGGTCTATATAATCATTTATTTTTATATGGTTTATCTTTTTTAAAGTTAGATTTGATAAATTTATCTTAATTTGATCGCCAGGATTTATTTTTGTAATATCTTTAAAAATAGTCTCATCTAAACTAATAAAGTGTCTAGTTAAAAAATAGTTCTTTAGTGTATTCATATTTAGTTGGACTCCCTTTTTATATAAAAGTATTGGATTTACTTCTGAAGATATTATTATTTCATTGGCGCTTTGATAAATATAAAGAGTTTTTTCCCCGTTGGGATCTCTACTAACTAGTAAATTATTTTTTTTACGGTCAAATAAAATATAAGCATACATTCCATCTATATCTGTATTAACTTCATTAATTGTCTTTTTTTCAAACAAATTAGCTAATACATTAATATCAGAAATTAAATTATTATCTAAACCATTCAAAAATTTATTATTTAATCTTTTATAATTATAAATTTCACCAACTAATAAAATAAAAAAATTTTGAGTAGCAGAATAATGTTGATTTATGTTTTTTTTCTTAACTCCAGTCATAGATAACACAGCTTGACCTAGATAAACCCTGTCATTAATTATTTTTTCAATTTTCCAATCAGGGCCCCGTTTGTTCATTGAGTTTAAAGATTTTCGACACTTATTGATGTCGAGTTTGTTTTTTTTAATTACTGCAAATATTCCACACATACTTTAATTTAATTTTTTTTAATTAATTTTTTAATTAATTCTTTTTTTTTTTTATTTTTATAATCATATTCTAAATAAAAACTAATAATCTTTTTTGTTTTTTTTTGCCATTTACTTTGTTTTACATCTATTACCCTATCAATTATCTTACTTAAACTTTTAAGTTCAATATTATTTGACCAAAAAAAACCTGTGTCTGGATGCGTCCATCTCATATTTCTTTTTGCTAATTCATGCAAAACTATCACGCATTTATGACCTATCGCTAAAGCTTCTAGACCGAGTGATGAGTGAGAAAAAATTATCAAAGAATTACTTGATAAAGCGCGATAAGCAGATAAATCACCTCTAACACTAGGAATGTATTTCCAGTTCATGCCCCCAAATTTTTCTCTATAAAAACTCTCAAAAGATTTATCTTTTCTACCAATCATTTCTAACTTAACTTTTTTTTGTTTGCAGTATTCTTTTAAAGTATTAAATATTTTAATTTCTTTATCAATAGTTTCACTATATAAACCACTATTTATAAATGTAATCTTTTTCTTTTTAACTTTTTGTTCTTTTGTTGTTAAATTAAAATTATTACATTTTGTATTTCCTAAAGCTTCAATTTTGGCCTTGATGCATTTGCTCATATGTTTTTTTTCACTATTATTAAAAACAAAGACTAAATCTGCTGATAATTTTTTTTTGGATTTTTTATTAATTTCTGCACATTTTCTTGAAAAATCGTTTGGCCAAGTTTGATTATTAACCTTTGCGATACCAAATTGATCACTTATATAAAAAGGTTTTGAGTATAAATTTTTCAATTCATAGAACGAGGGATTATTGTCAGTAATTGTATAAACAATTCTAGGGCTTACTTTTTCTAAAAATATTTTTTTATATAGTTTATTCAGTTTTTTTAAGTTAAATTTTACTCTTAACAAACTTAAAACCAATATATAAATATTTACACTTTCATACCTAGCGTCAAGAATTGTATAATTCTTATTTTTGAAAAGTATATCAACAAAACCAGCTTCGACAGCTGGTCTATCATATATTAGTAAATTCGATTTTTTTGGAGGTAAAAAATTAATTTTAATACTGATTAAATTCTTGAAAAAATTAATTAAAGACATTTATTTTAGGGTAATAGTATTGCTTGTTTATATATTTATTTACCCTTAAAATATATAAAAATTTAATATTCTTTAGCTTCTGCTGTAATATAATCAGGTTTTGTGATATTGAGTAAAATTCTAGGCAATTTTAGATTTTGCTTTGTTTGATTGGCCACGTGGCGGAATGGTTACGCAGAGGATTGCAAATCCTTTTATCCCAGTTCGATTCTGGGCGTGGCCTCCAAAATATACTGGTAAAAAAGATGAAAAATAATTTATTTAGCACTTTTAATTTATTAAAAAAAACAAAGGATTTTTTTAAATTTACTTTCTTATTAACTATTTTTTTTTTAGTAGTAACTCCAATAGCTTTTTTTCTAAGACTTATAAAAAGAGATATTTTAAATTTAAAGTTACATAATTTAAAATCTTACTGGATAAAAAGAAATAGCAAAACCAACACTATGAAAAAACAATATTAATTTAAATGGCTTCAATTTTGGGTATATCAGCCTTTTATCACGACAGCGCCGCAGCATTTATTAAAGATGGAAAGATTATTTCAGCTGTTCAGGAAGAAAGGTTTACAAGGGTAAAACATGATTCTAGCTTTCCTAATAAATCCATTAAATATATACTTGAAAATTTTGGTATTAATTTAAATGACATTGATCATGTAGTTTTTTTTGAAAAACCTTTTTTAAAATTTGATAGACTTTTAAAAACTTATTTAGCATTTGCTCCACAAGGATTTAATTCTTTTTCTCAATCAATCCCTATTTGGTTGAAAGAAAAACTTTTTCAAAAACAGTACCTTTTTACTGAACTAAATAAAATTGATAATAGATTTAATGATATAAACAAAATAAATTTTTCTGAGCACCATTTGAGTCATGCCGCTAGTGCTTTTTATCCATCACCATTTCAAGAGGCAATAATTTTAACTTTGGATGGTGTGGGAGAATGGGCCACAACTACAGTGGCAACAGGTAATGGTAATAAAATAAAAATAGAAAAAGAGATACATTTTCCTCATTCTATTGGTTTGTTGTATTCTGCTTTTACAAATTATTTAGGTTTTAAAGTTAATAGTGGAGAATATAAAGTCATGGGATTGGCGCCTTATGGTAAACCAAAATACACAGATATTATAACTAAAAAACTTATTGATATTAAAAATGACGGATCTTTCAGGCTTAATATGAAATATTTTAATTACGCTACAGGACTAACAATGATAAATAATAAATTTTCAGATTTATTCGGTAGAAAAGCCAGAGTACCAGAGAATGAATTACTTGATCAATTTCATATGGATATTGCGTCATCAATTCAAGTAGTAACGGAGAATATAGTTTTAAAAATAGTTTCTGCAATTTCTAAAGAAACAAAAATTAAAAACTTATGTATGGCTGGTGGAGTTGCTTTAAATTGTGTGGCTAACGGAAAAATACTGAAGCAAAATCTTTTTAAAAATATTTGGTTTCAACCAGCAGCAGGAGATGCCGGAGGTTCTTTAGGGGCGGCATTGGCTTATTGGCATATAGAGCTGAAAAAAGAAAGGAAGATAACGACCGATAAAGACGGTATGCAGGGTTCTCTATTAGGACCATATTTTAAAAATGATGAAATTGAAAAAAAATTAAATCTTTTAGGGGCAAAATTTAAAAGAGAGGATGATGACAATTTATTTAATATTATAGTTGATAAACTAACAAATAATAAAACTATAGGATGGTTTCAAGGAAAAATGGAATTTGGTCCTAGAGCATTAGGAGCCAGATCAATAATTGCAGACCCTAGATCTGAGAAAATGCAAAAAGAACTAAACCTAAAAGTAAAATTTAGGGAAAGTTTTAGACCTTTCGCTCCCTCAATACTAAGAGAAGATTTAAAAGACTGGTTTGATCTTAATTGTGATAGCCCTTACATGTTATTGGTATCAAATATAAACAAAAACCATCAAAGAAGAATGAGTGAGGATGAAAAGAACTTATTTGGTATAGACAAATTAAATATTAAAAGATCTTCAATACCTGCTGTTACACATGTAGATTACTCAGCTAGAGTACAAACAGTTCATAAAGAAACCAACCCTAGGTATTATAATTTAATTAAAAAATTTAAAGAAAAAACTGGTTGTCCAATACTTGTAAATACATCTTTCAATATTAGGGGTGAACCAATTGTTTGTTCTATAGAGGATTCTTTTAATTGTTTTATGGGAACAAATTTAGATGTTTTAGTTTGTGAAAATTTTATTTTATTTAAAGAAGATCAAGACCCTAAATTAAAATCCGATTATCAAAAGGAATTTGAATTAGATTAAAAAGTGAGTAAATAAATAAAATTATTGTATTTCATTATATTTAAGTTAAAAATAACTATTATGTTTAAAAAGATATTAAAAAGATTAAATTTATTTAAGAAAAATGAAATGTCTACTCAACATGAAAAAGACAAAGATACAAATAAAAACAAAATAGAAGAAAAAAAAGCTAAAAATAAATCAAATACTCCAGATGATATTTACCCTTTATGGTAAAATTTTAAATGTTTCAAAAAATTAAAAATTTCCTAATTGATCCCACAAAAGGGATCCTTACAGTTTTTTTTTTAATCTTAATTGCTTCATATGTAGTGGCAATTTTAGGTGATAGTTTTTTTTTTAAAAATCTAAATTTTTCTATAGTTTTTATCATTTCTTTAATATTAGTGTTAATTTTTTTAGAGATTGTATTTAAATTATTTTATTTTTATTTAAATAAAAAAATATTTATTACACCGCCAAAAGTAAATTTTAACAAAATTCATTACAAAGGTCATCCTTACATACCATATGTGTTAAAAGAAAATGCAGTTGGTCCACCCCCGCATCCATTAGAATATCCTTTACATAGAGGAAAATATAAATTTCATAATTTATCATCTAACAATTTAGGTTTTTTTAACGGTCCAAATGGAGACAGAAATATTGATAAAGAAAAACCAGATGATCTAATCAGAGTCAACTGTTTGGGTGCATCAACAACTCAAAATTATTTACAATATAATAATGAAGTTTTTTCTTACCCCTTAGTACTGGAAAAAAAATTAAATCATAACTCTAAAGCTAACTATGAGGTAAATAATTTTGGACAAGGAGGATATAACACTGCTGACATTCTGGTAAGATTTTTACTACAAACCATAGATACTAAACCTGATATAATTATTCTTTATCATGGTTATGCAGATATAAGGTCTTACTTATTAAAAGATTTTAGACCAGACTATTCCCACAGCAGATATAATCTTTCAGAATTATTGGTTAAATTAAAATTTTCATCTTTAATACCAAAGTTACCATTTTCTTTCTTAAATTATTTTTTTAGTAAATGGTTTCCATCTAATTTGAGCAATTCTTTAGTAGAAATTATTCATAAAAACCAAATTGATATAAATATTAACCCAGATCCAGGATTAAAAATTTATGAAAGAAATATCCAAAACTTAATAAGTATATGTAAGGCTAAAAATATTAAGATCATATTAAGTACTTTTTGTCATATTTTGTATAAAGGAATAGAAGACAATGAAATATCAATAAAGTATGAAGAAATTGTTGAAAAAGAAAATAATATTATTAGAAAACTAGCCGCGTTAAATAATGTAAAAATCGTAGATAACGCTAAAATAATTCCAAAAAATGAGAAATTTTTTGTAGATAGCATTCATTTTTCTCATCTTGGTATGGAAGAATTAGCGGAAAATTTTTCTCAAGAAATTAAAAAAATGTATGGCAAATAAGAATTTATCCGATTATTCTAACGAAAAAGTACTTCAGTTCTATAAAGAGTTACCCTTTAATTATTATAGTAATGTCGAAGAACAATCAAAAAATATTCTACTAGGAGAGCGCAATTTTGAAATTTATGGACCTTTAGTAAAAGAATTAAAAATTGCAGACACCATAATAGATGTCGGATGTGGAGCTGGCTATTTAACAAATTCAATTTCCTATGTATATCCTTTAAAAAAAGTATTGGGTATTGATTTTAATTCAATAGCAACAGATAGAGCTATTGAAGTTTCAAAGTATCTTAAACTTAATTCTAATTTTAAAGCTATTGATCTTTTTAAATATATAGATTTACCAAGATTTGATTTAGCTATTTCTATTGGAGTTTTGATGCATACTAATAATTTTTTTGAGGGCCTAAAACATATAATTAAAGAAATGATTAATAAAAATGGGAAAATATATATAGGTTTGTATAATATATATGGAAGAAAACCTTTTTTAGACTACTTTAAAGATTTAAAAAACAAAGGTTCTAATGAAGAAGAACTATTTGAAAAATATTATCAGTTACATAAAGATCTTAAAGATAAAACACATCTCAAATCTTGGTTCAGAGATCAAATACTTCATCCTCATGAAACACAACACTCAATTAAAGATATTATAATTTTTTTAGAAAAATTAGATTATATTGTAAGTTATACGTCTATAAATAAATTTAACAAAATAACATACTCTAAAGTTAATGGTTATGACAAAGATGAATTGGATATTCTTTTTTCAGAAGAAAAAAAAATGGAAAAAATTGGACTCAAAGCACTAAATGATAAGAGATATTATCCAGGGTTTTTTACTTTTTTAGCTGAACCAAAATAAAACTTGTAAAATTATTATAAACAAATAGTATGCATTAAATTCCTCGGTAGCTCAGTTGGTAGAGCAGTTGACTGTTAATCAATTGGTCGCAGGTTCGAGTCCTGCCCGAGGAGCCACTAACCGGTTTTTTCTAAAGAAGCAGTATTTTTTAATATTTGAATTATTTTTTCTTTTTGTATTTTGGACAAAGAAGAGAATGTTTTGCTTAAAAATGAGTAATTTAAATCATCGGCTACAACTTCTGTTTCTTTTATATCGTTAAAGTTTTTAAAATCTTCAAAGAAATAAGTAATTGGAACTTTTAAATAGGTTGATAATTGCATAAGTCTATTCGAGCTTACACCATTTGTACCTTTTTCATATTTTTGAATTTGTTGGAAAGTAACATTTATTGCTTCTGCAACTTTAGTTTGAGTGAGACCTAATGAAAGCCTTCTCATCCGAAGTTTTTTACCTAAATGTAAGTTAAAATTCTCTTCCATCCTTCTCCCTAATTTTTAAAATTAAACCTTAATTTTTAGATTTATGCAACAGCTAAAATCATTTTGGGTGGTTTTTTTTTTAAGGGTTTTGCACCACTATAATGCAGAAAAAACATGATTATACTGTTGACATATCTATAAAAAAAGCGGTTAAAAATTTAAACTATTTTACTTTTTTAATTCTATATTCCCAGTTACCTTGTTTGATAAATTGAGCTTTAAGCCATACATAAGATTTCGCGTCATACCAGATATCAGTATTCAATTTTTTATTATCAGGAAGTGAGTCATCAGATGATAAAAACTTAAAGTGCAGTGCTTCGTATTTTTTACCATTAACTTCAATTTCTTTTTTTCCTAAAAATTCAACCTTTTGATAAATCACTCGTCCAGATATTGCGCTAATTTGGGCTTTTGCTTTAATAATTTCGTGATTCCACCAAGTTCCTACTACAAAATCAATTTCCGTATCCCCTTTAAATGAAGATCCATCAATTTTTAATTTTTTTTGACTTTTATCTACATTTATATTGACATATTTATTCTTTTTATTCTGTACAGTAGTAGATTTAAAGGATTTAAAAGCATCCTTAGAATAAACCTCTTCGCTTTCTGCAAAATACTTGTAGAGATCAATACCTAATTTTGTAATTTTAAAATTAACTACACTTTTTACGATTAAATTATCTCCATTCTTAATAAAATCATACTTATGCGAACCAATTAAATTATCATTTCTATATAAATCATATTCTAAATATTTTATACCTTTGTAATGTTGAATATGACCAAAAGAACTAGCACTTACCAAGCAGAAGAAAATAATTGAAACTAATAACTTTTTCATATAATTTTTATTATGGAAACGAGCAATGTAATTAATCAAATTGGTAATACACCATTAATCAAATTAAAACAAGTTTCTGAATTAACTCAATGTAATATTTATGGAAAAGCTGAATATTTTAATCCTGGAGAGTCAGTTAAAGATAGAGCTGCATTATATATTGTTAAAGATGCGCTTAAAAATAAAAGAATAGAGAAAGGTGGTTTTATAGTAGAGGGAACAGCTGGTAACACTGGAATTGGTTTAGGTGTTGTCTGTAAAGAATTTGGTTTAAAACTCAAAATAGTAATTCCAAAAACCCAATCAATAGAAAAAAAACAAACCTTAAAAGAATTAGGTGCAGAATTAATTGAGGTGGATGCAGTTCCATTTTCAAATCCTAATAATTATATTAAACAATCAAAAAAAATAGCAGAAGAATTATCAAAAAAACATAAATATGGAGTGGTTTGGGGAAATCAGTTTGACAATACCATTAATACACAGGCACATATTGAAACAACAGCAAATGAAATTTGGACGCAAACCTCAGGTAATGTAGATGGTTTCACTTGTGCTGTTGGAACTGGAGGTACATTAGCAGGTGTTTCAATAGGATTAAAAAATAAGAATAAAAATATAAAAATAGCATTATCAGATCCAATGGGATCGTCTTTATATTCTTACGTTGAAAAGAATAAATTAGAAAGTAGTGGTAACTCAATTACTGAAGGCATAGGTACAGGTAGAATTACTAAAAACTTTGAAAAAGCCATTATCGATCATGCTTTTCAAACAGATGATACGGAGGCATTAAAAATTGTTTATAATTTAATAGAAGAACAAAATATAATATTGGGTGGTTCGTCAGGAATAAATATAGCTGGAGCTGTAAAACTTGCAAAAAAACTTGGCAAGAACAAAAATATTGTCACGATTTTGTGTGATGATGGAAGAAGATATGCTAGTAAAATTTTTAATAAAGATTTTTTAAAAAGTAAGAATCTACCTATTCCTAAATGGTTATAAGATTTGACTTAAAAATAACTTTGTTCTGTCAGATTTAGGATTTTCAAAGAAATCTTTGGTTTTTGCTTTTTCTACAATTTTACCTTCATCCATAAAAATCATATTATCGGCAACTTCTTTTGCGAAACCCATCTCATGTGTCACAACAATCATTGTCATGCCAGCTTTAGCGAGATCAACCATTGAATCTAAAACTTCTTTAATCATCTCAGGATCTAATGCTGAAGTTGGTTCATCGAAAAGCATAATTTTTGGTTCCATACATAAGGCTCTAGCTAATGCAGACCTTTGTTGCTGTCCACCAGATAACTGACCTGGAAATTTTTTTGCTTGGTCAGCAATTTGAACTCTTTCTAGATTTTTCATTGCAAGTGCTTCTGCATCTTTTTTTGGCATTTTTTTTACCCATATAGGTGCCAAGGTGCAATTATCTAAAATTGAAAGATGAGGAAATAAATTAAACTGTTGAAATACCATTCCAACTTCTGCTCTAATTTTTTCAAGA
>MDTB01166687.1_pt1 | contig 40205 bp, 25 predicted proteins | sample 811161 | NCBI WGS metagenome assembly MDTB01 (sample SAMN05326650, study PRJNA326480) | marine metagenome | isolation source: seawater | place: Mediterranean Sea | collected 2009 | reverse complement strand
TGATCAGTATTCAAACTAGATAACCAATCTGTTTCCCCTAATTCACAACTATCTGATGAATCAAGAATACCGTCATTATCACCATCAGTATCGCATATATCACCTATTCCGTCCTCTTCATGATCTTCCTGCAATGGATTTGCAATTGCAGGACAATTATCTTCGCCGTCCCAAACTCCATCAGCATCAACATCAGACTGAGGATCTATTCTCAAGACCTGATCCCTACCGTTATCGACAAAATATAAGCGACCTTGCGGACCTACTTCTAGCCCCATTATAGAACTCGCTGAAGTCTGGATTGAAGCAGTTTCAGTTGCACTCTTTCCATCTGAACCTAAATCAAAAGCTACAATCTTACCATTTGCATTAAGTGAAACAAATAACCTATCATCTTCAAGAGCAATCCCAGAAGGAGCACTTAGTCCCGAAACTAAAACACCCCATTCGATTCCTGAGATTCGAGAATATTCTGCTAGAGGCTCTAATCTTGAAGGGTCATTCATAATATTTTGAACATTGTAAGTGGTATCATGAGTGTTCACCCAAACAATTCGATTAGCACCAGTATCTGCGATATACAAAATTCCAGAATCATCATCTAAAATCATATGACCTGGGACACCGGCATATCTTGTTAGTGAAACATCGGAATAACGCCGAACTATAGCATCTGAATGATCATCTTCTCCTGTATCGTGGTCCTCAACGAAGTCATAGTAAACTAACTCACCATAATATCCATCATTGTACCAGTAAGCATTTCCAGAATCATGTGCAATCCCCATTCCGTTAGGCGATTCATGATTCATATCAATGTGGCTTCCTAAGAGATTATCATTCTGATGTTCTCTAGCAAAGTGTGAGAGAGAAGAAGGCCATAACGTAGGCCCCATGAAATTATTTGGAGTACCTTGACCACAGTATGTGTTTCTTGTTTCTTGAGCAGATCCCCAAGTATAATCAAACTCTGGATGGTAGTCTCCAAAGGCAATGGCACTAACTTCTTCGAGGAAGTGGTTTCTGTGAGAATCTCGTCTATTTTCTGAATACTGATTTGAAAGTCCTGTATTGTGGATTATAGAGATACTATCCGTGCCCCGATTAGCAATCCATAATTGATCATCATTTCCAGGATGAAATTCTAAGTCTCTAGGGTCATCAAGATCATCTGATGAGTCAGCAATCAGTATTTCCTCAAAGGCTGTTCCAAACTGTGGGACTATTGTTATCTCTTCAGTAGCAGATTGGGGTAGAAGACAAATCAGAAAAAGACAAACGAGTAAAAGGGCCCTTCCGCGGCTTGCCATAGTGCTGGGGAAGAACCAAAGCATTTGATATCTCGTTTTATCTAAGTCATTTTTCTATTCAAATTAGATGGGAGCGTTGAAGGGCCATTGTACATGAGAGGCAAATATGGGAAAGCCAGCATTCGCCTATCTTCTCCTCAAGGAACACCCATATGGTAGAGAAATGCTACGTCAAATTTTGTCGGAAGGGTTTGTCCCTTCGATAATTATCAGCGAAGATTCGCCCATAGGGGATGAAGAACGTGAAAAATTCCTCAAACGAATTGAAGGTCTCCCTATTGCTCCGAGTATTGATTTTCAGCTTCAAGAATTAACGGAAAAAGGAATAGACGTAATACACAAGACGGTTTCAATACACAACTCTGAACAGGTTATGCCTTTGATTAAAGATATTGAGCTCGATCTAATTGTATTTGGCGGGACGAGAATTATTCGTGGAGAAATTTTAGATTATCCTAAGGATGGAGTAATCAATAGCCATCCAGGCTTACTTCCTGATTGTAGAGGTTCTGCATCCCCTGCATGGTCGGTTTACCATGACATACCGATTGGTAGTACCACTCATTTCTGTGATAACGGAATTGACACGGGAGAGATTCTCCTTAGAAGAGATTTCCCGGTTCATAGGGGAATGACTTACGAAGATCTATGTTTTGGAACCCTGTTACTTTCTGGAATATTAATGAAAGAGGCATTGATAGCATGGACTCAAGGAAAATGGGGTGAAATGAGGTACAAGCAAGGTGAGAGTGATTGGCCTACTTTCCGAAATGCTTCTGAGGATGTGCTTCAAGTAGTACAACAAAAATTGGAAGATAGGACATATGCCCACTATGTTGATTGAGGTGAGAAAATGGACATACCGTATTCATCGGATGCAATGAAAGGAATGAGAGCAATTGTTTGCGGGGCGTCTAAAGGTATTGGAAGGGCAACGGCTGAGATGTTTGCATCATGTGGTGCTGAAGTAATTGGTTTAAGCAGAAGTGCACCCGAAATTCCAGGAGTAAAGTCTGTAAAAATAGATCTTGAAAACGAAGATGAAATTCAACTAACTATTTCTAAAATCCTAGATGCTGGACCAATACATATTCTGGTAAACAATGCAGGAGGCCCCCCAGGAGGACCATTGCTTTCCAATGATTCACAAGCATTTGACGCGCCTTTCAAAAGGCATTTGTTTGCTGCACATAGTATTACCCGAATGGTTGTTCCTTCAATGGAAGAGGCAGGAATAGGTCGAATTGTAAATATTATTTCTACGTCTGTTAGAGAACCTATACCAAACATCGGATTATCAAATACTCTCAGAGGAGCGATGGCTTCATGGGCTAAATCTCTAAATCTAGAATTGCCTACATGTATAACAATCAATAATATTCTTCCGGGGTTTACAGATACTGGCCGATTAGATTCTCTAGCAAATTCTATTGAAGAAAAAACTGGAAAGAGTAAATCTGAAATCCATGACGCATGGATGTCTCAAGTTCCAATTCAGCGATTAATCAATCCAATGGAAACTGCATCTGCAATTACTTTCCTTAGTCTGCCTCAATCAGGTGGCATCAGAGGTGTCAGCCTAGCAGTTGATGGCGGAAGAATGAGATCTATTTGAGGGATAAAATGGAAGACACACTAAGTCCTGAAGCTGCTGCTTCATTACTACAAGCAATTGCAGAAGGGCAAGGTATCGAGGAAAGTGTATCTACTCAAACGTTGTTAGCTTTGGCAGAAATGGCATTAGATCTTGAAAGGATGGGCATTTGCGAAAAACTAGCGTTTTCCGCACATACAAAGGCATCATATGATGAAGATAAAGAATCTGTAGCTTGGGCATTGTTCTTAATTGCACGAGTAAAACTCACAGACACATTACAACGCATTCAAGAGGCGAGACTTGATGATCAAGAAATTCATATTGATGTAGGGTTACTAGGAGCCCTCCAAGAAGCGAGAGAAGCAGCAGAAGTTCTACAAAATATTAGACTAATCGGAAATATCGAACAATTAGAAGGAATTCATCATAAAGCACTCGGAAACATCACAGGCGCTAGAGATTCATTTGTTAGAAGTCTTGCATCTAAAGAAGAAATAGGAGATATTCTTGGTACCGCAAATAGCCTACATAGTTTAGGAGAAATAGCAATGGATCAAAATCAATTTGAGGATGCATTAGCATTTTTTGATCGTGCTGCTGAAACCTATGAAATGGCAGAAGAAATGTTAGAATGTGCTCATTCATTGTCATTATCTAGTCATGCATTAATTCAGATCAATCGTCTTGAAGAAGCAAATGAACGACTAGAGAATTCTCTTGAAATTGGAAGAGAAATGGAAGATATTTCAACACAAATTGTCGCACATTGGGGCCTTGCAGATTTAGGACACTTAACAGGAAATATTTCTCTTGAGTTAGAAAATCTCCAAGCTGCTGTAGTCCTTTTTATTCATCTAGAGAGACCAGTGCCAGAGGCATTAAGAAATAGACTAGATGAAATGATAGACTCTTTAGAATCACAAGAGTAAACACACGAACCATGAAGTGCAGAAGGCTGGTGAATATGGATATGGAGTTCGATGTATTTCTCTCCATCAGTCAAACACCGGATTCTTCGGGTTATATGCCTGATGAACAAACCATGATGAGGAATTACTTCGATCAAGTTGTAGCCGCAGACAAATTAGGTTATGGAATCGCTTGGATAGCTCAAGCTCATCTTTCTACTGAAACCCAAAAAACTAATTTAACCCCAGTTGTCCCTCATTTCCCAGGAGAAATTGGACTTTGCACTGACTTCTTTCAACTCGCTGGCGCAACATTTTCTCGAACAAAAAGAATAGAGATTGGAAGCGCAGTATTGAGTATATTAGCTAATGGAGGTCCGATTACTACTGCAGAGAGAATTGGTAATTTTTGTCAACTTTTAGGCTTAGAGGACCATGATCGAAAAGTGCATATCGGTTTCAGTGCAGGTCGTTTTGAATTCATGGCGAGACCATATGGAATAGTACCTAGAAATTCGGTAGAAAATGCTGCTTGGTCTGTTTTACGAAATAGAATTTTTAGAGAAGCCACTGAAATTCTATTACGACTTTTACGTGGTGATTCTATTTCTTCAGAAGATATCACATCAACGGTACTAACCGAAGACGATTTCAGAACAGATGATGAATGGAAAAATGTCCAACTTGCAGCAAAAAATGAATACAATTTACCCTCGATTCCGGATAAAGTTTCAATCGCGAAAAGATATGCGTTTGAAAATCTCAAAATTATTCCACAAAATTGGCCTCGTGATCGATTGAATCTTATCTTAGGATCTCATGATTCAAACACACAAATTTTTGCAAATAAATTCATGCCAGTTCAAGTGTTTAATCTTAGTATTACTCCTCCCGAAGTCATTGATGCAACCCATCAAAGAATGACTGAAAACTATCATCCTGACGGCGGGAAATGGGAACGCAGAATGATGCCTAGAACTCTAATGGTATTTCTAAATGAAGAAGAAGGACTGACTCCAGAACAGCGATCTCAGGAAGCAAAGAAAGAGGCAAAAAATGCACTGCAGTCTTACTGGTCTGCATTAGATGGGACAATTGACCCAGAAAAAGTCGAAACGGCCACCGATAATGCCGTGATTGGAAATGCTGAAGAAGTAGCAATTCAGATTCTAGAACGTTTCAATCCAGAAGATAGAATCATGTGTTGGTTTGATTTTTTCAATCATGATTCTGAAAGAGTAATCAGAAATATGGTGGCTTTCATGGAGAAAGTAAAACCTAGGATAGAGGGGAACTAAGATGACTGAGCAAGACCGCCCTTCTTCTGTTTCTCATGGCCGACCAGGATCTGGAATATACCCTTCTAATCCATTAGGTGAAAAACACGAAGGAATTCCTACCGGGCGTGATGTGGAATGGGAGCCATTAGTTGATTTCAGACGATTGGATGTTTCTGAAAATACCATACACGGAGCAATTTCTTGGGTTCATGGAGACGAAGTGATTCATTCATTTGGCGGAAATGTATTGGTATATGGCAGATCAATGATGAAGCCATTACTAATGAAAATCTTCACTGACGTTTTGGATGATGTGTTAACTGACGAACAGAAAGCCATTGCATGCTCATCCCATAATGGAGATACGGAACACGTTGCAACGGCTCAAAGTATTCTTACTGAATCAGAATGGGGGTTAATGCAATGTCCTTTAGATGTTCCATTAGTTCAATTTGGAAGGCAGGTTCGGAGACCTAGAAGGTGGTTCCATACTTGTTCTGGAGAACATGCTGCTCTTCTTCGAGCACTACGTCTGAAAGGAATCAATCGTGCAGGCTACACCTTACCTACATCATCATGGTTCCAAGATTTTATTGACCTATTAAATTCAATGTTGCATCCTGATTGGAAGCCTTTGAGAATTGCAAAAGACGGATGTGGTCTACCCACTGTATCGAATACAGTGGATGAATTAGCAACTCTTTTCTCAGCCTTAGTTAGAACTAAGGATGATGATTGGATTTGGGACGCAATGTGTAAACATCCTGATTTAATTGGTGGGTTTAATCGGCTAGATTCGACCATTATCAAGGCTGGTGAAGGACGTGTTCTTGCTAAGGAAGGTGCAGATGGACTCTTAGGAATTGCAATTGAACATGACGACTGGCCCAAAGGACTAGGCATTGTAATCAAGATCGCTCATGGATGGAATAGCCAAGCAACATGGTATGTTGCACGTGCAGTTCTAGGAGTCTTAGGAATTCAGTTAAGAAATCCATATCCATTGCATAGGCAAAAGGCATTCATTGTCCCAGGCATTGTTCCTGAAATGTATCTTAAACAACTTGAATCCGTAGTTACATGGGATGAATGGGATCCTGACCAAGATAGATTCCAGATTCTAGAAAATCAAGATAATCTAGCAAGAAATCCACATGGAAATGAGGGGCGGATGTGATCAATTGATTGATGTCCCCAACCATATCGGTGGCAAAGAACTTCAATCAATTGATGGAGAATGGATACTAAACTATGCTCCATCAACAGGAGAGATCATTTCTCGAATACCTAAATCAAACATTCAAGATGTGAATAATGCAGTAAAAGTTGCTAAAGAAGCAGGGGAAGGTTGGGGCTTACTATCTAAAAATGAAAGGGCAGATTGGTTGGATCGAATTGCAGATTCATTAGAACGTCGATTTGATGAAATTGCTTCATTGGAATCCTTGGATACCGGCAAACCAATCAGAATTTCTAGAGCAGTAGATGCTACAAGATCAGTAACAAACTTTAGGTTCTATGCACAACAAATTAGAGAATTAGAAGATGAAAATTTTACAATGGAAAATGCCACTAATCATGTCATCAGACGTCCAGTTGGGGTTGGAGTTCTTATCACTCCGTGGAATCTACCTCTCTACTTACTTTCATGGAAGGTTGCACCGGCTATTGGTATGGGTAATACCGTAATCTGCAAACCTAGTGAATTGACTCCTATGACTGCTAATCTAATGATGCAAGTGATCAAAGATTCAGGTCTACCTGATGGAGTAGTTAACTTAATTCATGGAACTGGTAGTGAAGCTGGCGCCCCACTAGTTTCTCATCCTGATGTCCGATTTGTTTCATTTACTGGTGGAACTTCTACTGGTTCAATCGTAGCTAGAGATGCTGCGGCTTCGTTCAAAAAAATCAGTCTAGAGTTAGGAGGTAAAAATGCAACTATTATTCTTGACGATTGTGATTTAGAGAAACATATGGATTCTATTGTTAGAGCATCTTTCTTGAATCAAGGGCAAGTATGCCTATGCGGAAGTCGAATATTAATTCAAGATTCTATTTATGATTCCTTCAAAAATAAATTTGTAGAGGCTGTAAATCATCTAAAAATAGGTGACCCGACAGACGAGAACACAGATTTAGGTTCATTAATCAGCCCACAACATTTGGAAAAAGTAAGTTCTTATGTCAATTTAGCAATCGAAGAAGGTGGAACGATACTTACCGGTGGAGAAACACCAGTAATAGGTACTAGATTTGAAGGAGGAAACTGGATCAGTCCAGCAGTAGTTGAGGGGCTATCTCACGAATCAAGATGTGCTACTGAAGAAATATTTGGACCATTAGTAACCTTACATCGATTCTCAGATGATGATGAAGCAGTAAGAATTTCTAATAATACTAGGTATGGATTAGCAGGAAGTATTTGGACTAAAGATTCACTTCGAGGAGAAAAAATAGCTAAACAAATGGACACAGGAATGGTATGGATCAACACTTGGCTTCACAGAGATCTCAGGGTTCCATTTGGTGGAGTAAAAGATAGTGGATTAGGAAGAGAAGGTGGGAAATGGAGTTTAGGATTTTATTCCGAAACCTCTAACATTTGTATTATGGATGACTGAATTTATTCTTCTTCATCTTCAGGTAAATGCCCAATCATCCAATTAAGTGAAGGAAATAATATTGCAAAAAGGGCGATAGTAATCAAAAATGATGTGTCTAAAACTTCTACACCTATTTTCCCAATCACTAATCCAGAACATGCACCCATTCCTGCCCATATTCCAATCCTAAACGGAGGGTATGAAGATCGCCATATACTAATACACTGAATTAACCAAATAAATCCGACAATCGTTGGCCACATTAATGCAAAAATAGCAATGGGCCAGTAACCCAAATGGAGTCCAAGTATTCCACCAAAAATTCTCTCTTTTCCTCTACCTTGAGGATCACTATGAATAATTGGTAGAATCGCCATCATTGGAGTAAGTAATAACAAAGAAAATACAGGTTTCTTAAGTTCAAAAGGAGGAGTAAAATCGATGAGCATGATCAATGAAGAAATTGTCATAGAAAGGATAAATGGACCAAAGGCAAGACCCATTGGCATTCGGCTCCATCTCATACCCTTCGGTTGATTACTCAAGCATTCAATCCTGCCTATTCTAGTATCATTCAAACAGTGTATTGATGTGCTTGAAATTTATCCGAGCATTATGACCGGTGAAATTGTACTGGGCGCTCTTGCCCCACATCCGCCTCATTTGGTATATGCAGAGAACCCCGAACAAAACGAAGCTTATGCAGAAGGTGGGTGGGAAACCCTTCGTTGGGGATATCAACGCCTTGCAAGGAAATTAAAGACTATTGATTATGATGCAATGGTAGTATTTACTCCCCATTGGCAGACATATATTGGAACTCATTTCCTTGGCCTACCACACTTCAAATCTAAATCAGTCGACCCAGTTTTCCCAAATTTATTTCGTTACAATTATGATCTAACTGTAGACGTCGAATTAGCCGAAGCCATGCACGATGAAGCCGCAAATTCTGGAATAATTACGAAAATGATGAGAAATCCTGATTTTCGCGTAGACTATGGTACTATCGTAAGTTGTCATTTACTTAATCCAAGTTGGGATAAACCAATTGTCACTATTTCTAGTAATCGAAATACGCACTACTACTCAGCAGAAGTAATGAATGAACAGTCGGCAGCGTTAGGGAGAGCTTGTAGAAAAGCAATAGAAGAAAGTGGAAAGAAAGTTGTTCTAGTAAGTAGCCATAGTCTATCCCACAGACATTTCACTACTGAAGCACCATTACCCGAAGATATGAGCAGAGAACATATTTACAACCATAGTAACTACGTCTGGGACATGAAACTAATTGAAATGATGAGAGAAGGAAAGATGAAGCAAGTAGTGGACATACTGCCAGAGTATACTGAGCAAACAATTGCTGAAACAGATGCTGGTGCATTTACATGGATGATGTCAGCGCTAGAATTCCCTCAATATCCAGCAGAAATCTATGGTTATCAATCAGTAATAGGGACAGGAAATTTAGTCGCATCTTGGGACCCAAATGAACAAACAAGAGAATTGGTTCTGTAGGTGATATTATGGAAGAAGAACCAATTTTGTTTGGGATTTACTGCCCTCCCCATCCTCATCCACTACTTTGTCCCGATGGAAATTCAGGATATAGGAATTTAAGAAATGCTTTCGAAGACTGTGCTAAAAAAATTGAAGAAAGTGATGCTGATCTAATTTTGGTATATTCTACCACATGGCCAAGTGTAGTAGGGCATCAAATTCAAGCACTAGAAAACCCTGTATGGACTCATGTGGATGATGATTTTCATTATCTTGGAAGTATGCCATATGAATTCTCAATAGATGTTGATTTTGCAACCTCGATGAAAGATGCTGCAGTAGAAAGGGGACTATATGCTAGAACAGTAGCATACGAAGGATTTCCGATAGATACTGGTTCAGTAGTAGCTCTTAGTTTATTGAATCCTGAAAATAAAATTCCTGCTGTCATTCTTTCTAGTAATATGTATGCTAATAGATCAGAGACCATTGTATTAGGTAAGGCTGCTCGAGATACTCTGCAATCGCAAGGTAAAAAGGCAGTAGTCGTGGTTGTTTCCAGTCTCTCGAATAGAATGTTTACCGAACACATCGATTCATCAGAAGATAAAATACATTCTCAGAAAGATGATGATTGGAACAGGAAAATTTTAGAGTTCTTCGCCGATGGAAGATTAGAAGATTTAAGTCAATTAAGTCGAGATATACATGGTCAAATTCGTGTACAAAAGGTTGTGGCATACAAACCAGCCTGGTTCATGGCATCTACAATGGGGCAACATAACAACTACGACGGAGATGTGTTAGCCTACGAGCCATTACATGGAAGTGGTGGCGCAGTTATTACACTCACTCCATCAGGAGGATCTATTGGAGACAAAGAGTTTGATGAAGACGATGTAGAATACTACCGCGGCGATAGAAATGTTCTGGATAAGGGGATGTTAGAATGAATTCAGATAAAGATGTGATTATCTCTGATAATGCACCAGTTGCAGTTGGAGCATACCCTCACGCTCGTCGTGTAGGAGATTTTATTTTTCTTAGTGGAGTAGGGCCTAGACAACCTAAAACTAATGATATTCCTGGTGGACCAATTAAAGACAAAGAAGGAAATCCATTGAATTACGATATTAGAGCCCAAACTGAGGCTTGTATCTTGAATATTGAAGGGATTCTAAAATCTAGTGGAGCAAAATTAGAAGATATTATCGATGTTACTTCTTTTCTAGTTGACATGGACAGAGATTTTGAAGGCTATAACGAGGTTTATGGAAGATTCTTTACAAATATACAAGCCACTAGAACTACTCTCGCAATAACTGCGCTTCCCACACCTATTGCTGTTGAAATGAAGGTAATTGCAAATTTAGGGTGATTTCTTGGAAAGAAGACCATTTGTTGATATAAGTCAATTATTTGATTTTTCATCTTTAATGAAAAAATCCGTTGGATCGTTTGGTGCTGTGATTTTATCTCTATCTGCAATGGTGGGAAGCGGAATTTTTGTTCTACCTGCCTTGGCTGGAAAAGAGCTCTACTATTCAAGTGGCGGAATTGAAGGATCTTATGCTGCTCTTTGGTTAGCATACATTCTATCTGGCCTTGTAGTGATACCCGGAGCAATTTCAAAGGCAGAATTATCTTCTGCAATGCCAAAGTCAGGTGGAGCATATGTGTATATTGAACGAACATTTGGACCGATTATAGGTACAATTTCAGGATTAGGATTATGGTCGTCATTCATGTTAAAATCTGCATTTGCACTAATTGGATTTAGTGCATACGTCGTCTCAATTCAAGGAACTTTAGGAATTACTTTCGACGATAATGCTGCTAAAATATTAGCAATTTTGATTCTTATATTAGTAACAGCAATAAACATTAGAGGAGTCAAACTTCTGAAGAAAATCCTCACTCCAATTATTCTATTTTCAGTATCAATGGTTCTAGTTCTTTGTATCCTAGCATTCTCAAATGGAACTGCATCTTCAACTAGTGTACCCTTTGATGCTGCAATCAATGTAATGAGTAGTACAGACGGATGGATAGGATTAGGGTCTGCTACTGCCTATGTTTTCTTAGCATATGTAGGCGTAATCAAAATTGCTGCTGTAGGAGAAGATGTTATTGAACCGGAAAAAAATCTACCCATTGGGATGTTCTATTCTCTTGGAATTGCTATGATAATATACGCAGGAGTTTCATACACATTATTCTCAGTTTTCGATGGCTCAGATTTAGGAATTGGCAATGGTGCAGATCCTTCAAGAGCACCAATATATGCTCTCGCGCTTGAAGTCGGGGGGAGTACTGTTGCATTCATTATTGCTATTCTTGCCATTCTTACAATGAGTGGAGGAGGGCTAACAGGACTTCTTGGAGCATCAAAATTCCCTTTTGCAATGAGTCGTGATAAACTTCTACCTAAAGAATTAGAAGAAGTACATCCAGTTCATGAAACACCTCATCGATCAATCTATGGAACAAGTATCTGTATGGGGCTAGCTATAATTTTCCTTGACGTCGCCACTGTAGCCAAGTTAGCATCTGGATTCATGTTAATGATTTTTACAGCAGTAAATATCTGTGTAATTGTGCTTAGGAAGGTAGAAAATGAGCATACATGGTATCAACCTAAATATCGTTTACAATCTAGTCGATTGGTACAATATTTCGGAATTGTTTCGACTCTTTCACTTCTGGTTCTAATGGGATCGCAAGCAATCATAGGTGCAGGATTTGCAATCGTGTTGGGAATAATACTTTACGCATCTTATGGAAGAAAACATGTAACAATCACAGAAAGACCATGGAACACATTTTTTGCACAGATTAAAGATAATGAATCAGAATTAACTAGAGCAGTGACTGCATTCAATGCTTCAGATTTGGAGAATAATAATCACTTAAATCTCAAGGAATTTACAGCTGCAATCCGATCTTTAGATTGGTTACCTTCTGAAACCGATATTATCAGGGATTTCTTCCATCTTTTAGATCAAAATAATGATGGCATTTTAGATATAGATGAATTCTTGATGGTAATTAGGACCATGTCATTGGAAGAAGAATAACATCCGCTCTATTGAAACCTAATAGAGGAGTCCCAAACAAGGGGAACGCGCATGTCAGTAGCAGGTAAGGCACGAAAAGTGACCACGAACACACTTCAAGAAATGAAGCGTGAAGGTGAACAAATCACTATGCTGACCGCATATGACTATTCTCTCGCTAGATTAGTAGACCAAGGGGGAGTAGATGTAATTCTTGTTGGAGACTCCGCTTCAAATGTAATGGCTGGAAATGATACAACAGTTCCGATTACTCTAGATCATATGATTTATCATGCTCAATGTGTTTGTAATGCTGTAAATCGAGCATTAATTGTAGTTGATATGCCTTTTGGCACCTATCAAGGAAACTCTAGACAGGCATTAGATTCCGCAATTCGAATAATGAAAGAAAGTGGAGCACATTCTGTAAAACTGGAAGGAGGTAGAGAAGTGGTTGAATCAATTCAGAGAATACTAACTGCGGGTATACCAGTAATGGGGCATCTTGGTCTAACTCCTCAATCCATCTATAAATTCGGAACATATACTGTAAGGGCTAGAGAAGATGCAGAAGCAGAGAAACTAATTGAAGATGCCAAAATGTTGGAAAAAGCAGGATGTTTCGCAATAGTTCTTGAAAAAATTCCTGCTAAATTGGCCAAGCAAGTTTCAGAATCGATTTCGATTCCTACTATCGGAATTGGTGCAGGTTCAGATGTTGATGGCCAAGTGTTGGTATTACATGACATGTTAGGTATAACAATGGACTTTAGTCCTAGATTCCTCAGACGATATCTCAATCTAGAAAATGATATCCGGAATGCTGTAGAGCAATATGTTTCTGATGTTAGATCTCATGACTTCCCTAGTTCTGATGAACAATATGAATGACAATATACGACCTATTTACCATATTGTCAACTCTGCTTAATGCCTTGCTTCTCTGGCACATTTCTCAAATCACTGTGAATACTTAGACGTAGAACACATACTGCCAAAGATGCTGATAGGATAAATAAAACAGCACCTGTATAGCCAGGTGTTCCAATTCCTACTCGAATAACAACTGTTGAGAGAATGAATCCAGTATTACGAGCAAGTTGTGGAAAATCAATGATGTGCTTGTATGAAACAAGGAGAATGATAATGTCTGAAACGATGAGCCAAGTGAAGAAATCAGAGAAGAATACAGTACGGCTCAAACTAGTTTCTCCGTCAAGAACACCCATTGACCATGATGTAAACGAATACATGGCAACTAGAACATAGACCATTGCTAGCCCAGATGCCAAGTGTTTCTTTTGCATCACAAATGCTTGGATTGAGTCATCTTGTTGGCTAATATCTACTGAAATTGCTGTTTGAGAACGGAAATACAGAGATGTTGCAAACAATAAGACAAACACGAGACCTTCCATAGCAATGAAGGCAACATCTGAATCGATGCTCACATCAGAGACTCCAATGTCTGAAAGATTTTTGAAAATGTCACGGACGACAAGAAGTGTAACAACCTCGAATTGTTTACCAATTGAATTTGAAAATGATTCAGGTATTGCTCGGATTAACTCGTAAACTTCGTATGCAAGAATAATGGAAAATGGGGTATAGAGTGCATCAAGATATGAGTCAATGAATGGAATAAGTTCGATTGATTCAAGTGAGCCAATATCATACAATAAACAGCATAAGAGATGAATGATAAAACCTGCAATAGCGACGTTAATGGCCAACTCTCTCAGAAATTTATCGGTTGACTGACCGAGTACGACTTCATGAAATCTTGATGTTTTCACATTATCCGATTTGGTGTGTGTTGTAAATAGGGTTGTTCAGATGCATCAGGGGAGCGTTCCAAAGTTGCGCTAAAATCGATAGTACTAATCGTTAAGAAACCATTAGACTACGGGCAATCGACTACCTACCATCCTGTATCCCATTCTTCTTCAACATCATCTAGATTATTTGTTGACGTTTCTAATTGATTAGAACGGTAGGAATCAATCTGTTGCTTAGTCCAACCTGCAGAGGATAATTGTTCATCAGACCACTTAGCGAGATTATTATTCGGAACAGGAGAAGATTCAGTTGTAGAATCAGGTAATTCCGAACTCATCAATGGGCGACTAAGATTTCCAATTAAGGAAGATTGCGACTCTAAATTAATTGTAGAGGGCGCAGGAGCAACTGGAGGGGGGGAATATGTTGTTTCAATCTCAGAAGTCTGTGGAATTATTTCTTGATCTACTAATTTTCTTTCCTTGATAATCTCTTTTGTTTTTCGATCTGCTGCAATTAAAACACCCAATATCATCAGTAAAACAATTACTCCTCCGAAGATTGCAGCCCCTGCATCTGAACCGAACAAACCATCCATCAAAGTAGATTCAATCGTGATATATTCTAATCCATATCCTTCATCATAAGTTCCTTGCAAACGAACTTCTCCTTCTCCTTTCAAATCAAGAATCCAACGACCATCTATACATTCCATAATTCCTGCATCTGTTTCAAATTCCACTGCACACACGGCTATGGTTACCTTGTTGTCCGCAATATCGTATGCTCTTACCTCAATTTCTACTGATTCTCCTTGCTTCAATTCTCCTTTGATATCGAATTCAAGTGAATGCGGTGGACCGGGTAAAACACTAACCAGTATTTCCCAAGAGACCTCTCCAACAGATGCAGTTAACTGAACGGTACCTACTCCTTCTGCTGAATAAACAAAATTTCCAGTTCCAACAGAAGATACTTCAACTGTACCAAATCCTTCTGGAACAGTCCAATCTACATCAAAAGGATATGAAGAACCAGCTAAATCAAAGCCATTTACAGTCAAATTTAATTCAGAACCAGTTTCAACAGAAAGTGCCAAATCGCCATCAGATCTAACTTCTATTGAAGACGGAGTTCCTTGTTCAACTTCTATAGTAGCGGATGTGACACGTGAACCCAGAGTAGCAACTATTCTGTGTTGGCCAGGCATTGAAGGAGTGAAATAATTAGTATCTAAGTTGATGGAAGAATTCGGAGATGCACCCTCTATTATTGACCATTCTAAACCAGTCAAATCTACAGGATTTCCATCAGCATCAAATCCTTGAGGATTTAAATCAAATGGGACATCTACAGGTATGGTCAATGAATGTCCCGAAATTTCTAATAAAATCAAACGACCTGATTGAACAACAAAGCTAATGGAGGCTGTACGAATAATAGAGGGAGTTATTGGATCGTTAGCTTCTGCTAAAATAGTGATTAATCCTTGAATTGATGCATCAAAAAGTACTGATTCTCCAAAACTTGAATTTAAGCCAATCACTGTATTTTCAATTTCCCAAGTAGAATTAGCAGACCAACGATTACCTCGAATATCTTCCCACATCGCATTAAGAATAATTTCATCATCAGCAGTAATTTGATCTAACGGGAAAGAAGAGGATATTGCCAATCTCCTAGCCGAACCATGAGTGACATTTACTTCTAATTCTGCAGAAAATTCTCCATCCCCTACAATCAAAGTTTGATTACCATCCTGATTAGGAGTCCAACGGAAACCACCACCTTGTAACATTTCAAGTACCGAACCTTCTGGTAAAGTCCAATTGCTAGTTGGAACGACTATTGCTTGCCGATATCCCTGTTGATCCACTCGTTTTAATACCAAATCAATTGATTCATCAGCAGTTACTTCAATATCACTTGCAGTCAACTCTAATCCTACTACTGTGCCAATTACTACTGTAATTGAAACTGTCTTGTTTACATTTCCTGAACAAACCCAAACAGAGGCACTGCCTAATCCAGATGGAGAAAAGCGAAATTGTTCAGAACCTAATTGTGCAGTTGTTCCTCCAAGAGATCCCATTTCATAACCAGCGGAAATCGTATTTCCAGATCCATCTTTCAAAGAAAATGAGAAATCTTGAACCTCATCTGCTGATAAAATCACAGGACCAGGTGGCAGTATTTCGATTGATTGAACAGAAGTACTGCCCGCGCATGATCTGGCAGAAGTGGATGATGATGATGAAATATCTGTTAAATTATCATGTACAGATAGTGAAGAAATTAGCAATATTGCTAATAGACATACCATTACCCTAGGCGAGTCCATGTTCCTACCTCATCGACCTGCCAATAACTTGTGTTACCCATACCATCATGATACCATCCAGTTTGTCCTTGTATGGTTCCATCACAAGCCAACATCACCCCGGAAGAAACTGATTCCTGTTTCACTTCAGTTTCAACTAGAATAGGTTCTGGTTGTGTAATTTCTACTTCATCTAACCCCTTAGGTCGAGGAGGAGCCTGTACAGAATCAACATGCGGAGATTGTTCAAAATTAGATTGTGGTAAAGATGAGACTTGAGATTGCTGAGTTACTGAATTTGTCGCACCCATTGCAGCCATATTCGCAGAATTCTGCCTAGCTTGTGATGCACCCCATGATGGAGCCATACTCGAAGAGGAGCGATGCCTACCTCTTCTATGAGATGAAGTAGAAAATGCAGAGGAAGGAGGAGCGCTGAAAGCTACACCAGCAGGAGGAGGAGAAGGGCTAGAACGCTCCTCTGATATTGTGTCTTCATCTCCTTCAAATATTTCCTCTGCTTCATTTCTGAATTTAGGCAAGAGAACAAGCATTACTGCAAGAAGGAATACGACGGAAACGGAACCTAGGGCCATTCGCCCCATATTTGTATCTGTTAATTTTGAGAGTGCACTAGGAGTTGCGGAAACAAAAATAGTTTGTTCTAATTCGAGATATTTTACTGTAATTGGAACGTTTTCGCCATAGCCATCTATCTTCATTCTCCATACATCTGACTGAAGGTGCTCTGCATCTCCAATTTCTGTTTCAACAATAATCTGTGAATGTGCAACAGTAATTGGATTTCCTGACGCATCTAAGATCTTCAAAGTCAAATCAATGATCTCGCCTTCTGAAAATATCTTTCCTTCTTCAACATCCATGACTATAGAGATTCTATCAGGTATACCAGATACTACAGTGATTGATAATATCGAATCTGCAACTCCTCTTCTTGCGATTATATCCCAAGAACCTATTTCTCCAACTACGTATACATATTCACCGGGTGAATTACCTGGTGAAATTGAGCCAGCATCTTCTAAAAAGCTCCATGAGACATTATCAATTGGATTCTCGTTACCTGCTAAATCAACTCCTAATACAGTAAGAATTACCTCGCTTCCTCCTGGAAATGAATTAGAAACTAAATCATGAGATATTGAAAGACTCTGAGGCAATCCTGCTAAAACTAGAAAATCGACTCTAGCAGCACGACCTGCTGCCATTCCTTCGAGTTGAATATCTCCAACCTGACTTGGTCTGAACACATTACCTGCATCTCTAATTTCAGAAGTCATATCTTCTCCATTTACGGTCCAATTAAACTCAAGGCCTTCAATTGGATTATCAAGAGAATCATAGCCCATTGGAAGTAACTCTAGAGAATCATCTGTAGTCATAGTAACTCCTTCGCCGGCGAAATCAATTCGAACTAAACGACCAGGGATGACATCGAATGTTCGCGTAGCAGTATACGTGTTACCATTTTCCGTAGCCACTGCTTCAATGGTTACTGTTCCAATTTGAAGTGGAGTAAATGTGGCACCATTTGCAAATGCTACTGGATTTGGGCCTTGTCCAGGGTTACTCCAAACAGCATCTAAAATTCTTTGATTACCCAAAGAATCTTGCGCCTTCATTTGTAAGAATGATTCTTCACCCGCTTGGAGATTAGATGAATCGGTATCAATCAGCACAGAAGCAATACTTCCTGCACCAACTTCGATATCTATTGTGTCAGTTAGATTCTCATAATCTAACTTCACCCAATATGTTCCAATATCTCTAGGTAGCCATTCTACAGTCCCATTTTCTCCAATACGGAAACCTCCATCTTCTGCTGACCATGCAGAAAGAGGTAGAGACATTTCTACTTGATTTCCAAATGCATCGGTCCACATTATTGGAAGAGGAACTGCTTCATCTGCTGCAACTGTTCTGTTTGGATGAACAATCAATAAAGATACTGGATCACCTACAGAAACTACAACTTGAGTTGAACCAGAGGCACCTAAAGAGGCTACACAATCTATTGTCCAAGTGCCAACCGCAGCCCCGGTGTACATCCCAGAATTATCAACAGAACCAGAATCTACAGTATAAGTCAAATCGCCGGCTAATGCCAAATCTACTGGATTACCTAATGCATCAACTGCTGTTGGAAGTACAGATATCCTTTCTCCAGACTTAACAGACATATCCTGAGGTAAAATGAGGTTTGTAGGTGAACCTTCAATCAAAGTAACATTGGTCCACGCAGTGAGACCAGCAGCAGATGCATCAACTCGGTGAGTGCCAACTTCGGTAAGTTCGTACGAACCATTGGGATGAATTGTACCCGAATCCGCCGACCACTGAGGAGAGGCAGGGTAATCATTCCCCTTAATATCAGAAAAAAAAGCCGACAATTGAATATCAACCCCAACAGGGAAAGAAGAATTAGATGGAATAATAGACATTGATACAGGAGCACCAGGTGTAACTAATAGAACAATACAACCTGTTTCTCCATTAATTGCTTCTGCGCAAATAAATTCAAAACCAGAACTTAGAGGTGCAAATAATCCACTAGAATCAACAAAACCAGTTCCTGCCATGACATTCCAATTAACTGGAGATGATGAAACACTACCATCTTCATGACGAACTTGCGCTTTCAATGGAGAGTCAGTATCTGCAGATACCTGCCCAAATCTTGGTTCAATATCGACCCAACCTGGATCAACTGTAGATAATGTAGTTGGCTGATTCCAATTAACAATGATATTCCATTGAGGACGTATGTAAGAAATTACAGATTCTGATGAGTGGAAAGACATTGACCAAGGAAGATAAGAATCGCTATTCCATGCAGAACCCATTACCATTACTCCAACAAAACCTCCATTTCCTTGAGCATTTCGAGCTTGTCCGACCCGTAGATTATCAGTTACATCTAATGAAATTGTAGTAGACGATGAGGTTGCAGGAACAAATGAATTTGGACCACCAGAATCTGAATTCGAGTCTGCTCCAGGTTCAGTCCAACTTACTGCAGGAGTTGCGCCATTCCACGAAGGGTCTACCCAATCACGATATGTCATTAACCCCATGACATTTGTACCGATTGAAGGTGCAGTATCTATTGTTAATTCAAGAGATGCAGATATGATAGAAATATTACTCATGAAACCGACAGTCGAAAGGTCAATCCCGAAAAGGGCTCTTTGCTCCGTACCGTTTTGAGAGTCTGAACTAATCTCGATAATGGAGGAAGCGGTATCAACCATTGAAGGATTTGCGCTATTAATTACTGCATCAGTAAAACCACCTGAGCTATCGCCTTGATACTGGAGAGTCCATGTTCCATTACCATTGTCAATCTCTACAGGAGTGTAGAATTCACGAATATCCTGTAATCCATTCTCAGGAGTCCAAGATGAGGCACTAGAAATAATAACCAGCACTAAAAAAAGTGCAAGGCTATTTTTCTTAGACATAAGAAATCATTCCTCAAAAGGTTCCCAATCATCCATGTCTTGTGTTCGATAATACCATGTGCCATCATCAGGATCTTCCCACCATTCAGTTCCATCTTCATCAACTGTAACTCCGTCATCTTCAGATTGCTCTTCAGGTTGCTCATCTAGTTCTTCAACAGGGCCAGATGGACCCGCTACAGGACCAGATGGACCTGCTACTGGTCCTTCTGTCTCTTCGTAATCATCCTCATCCTCATAATCTTCATCATCGTCAAAATCATAATCGTCATTTCCACCTCTTCTGAGAATCACAACAACAAATACTAGCAATGCAAGAACTAGTAATCCAATCAACCCAGCAGCGGCATAATACAATGGTCCACCTGCTGCAAAGAATCCTGGAATCGTTCCAATTGAATTAATAGCAATTGAAGCAGATTCACCTTGATCTGCAACTGTTATGGTTCCAGAACCAGAAGAAATCAAAGTAATTTCCCAATTCTGGCCTCCTGAACCTTGCTTAATTTCATGACCTGTAGCTACAATATATGGGTCATTCAACGAGACTGGATTATTCCATTCGTCATATCCGAATGCAGTAATGGACAATATCCCTTGTTGCTCTGCTTCGGTTTTATCTGCATTGAGTACTATGTAATCTAAATTAGCAGCTATTACTTCAACTGTCCAAATTTCTGAAAGGCCGTTGTGAATATATTCTAGTTCATAGATTCCAACTGTTGTTTGCTTGAATACATAAGCCCCAATGTTGTCATTATCTATATCCCAAATGACAGGGTCATCCCATGCCGATTCCACTATTGCAAATTGATTTAATGCAGAATCTTCCGCATATAGTTGAATATCGACCATTTCTCCTGCCACCATCAAATCTTTTTCTGCAACATGCCAAATTCTTACTGCAACCCCATGGGAAACTGTTGTCGAGATACTATCTTGATATCCATTTTGTATTGCACAAATCCGATATGTTCCCTCTACACCGGCAGCCCAAGAACCAGTAGAATCAACCTCATTGGTGATTTCCTCAGAATCCAAAGAAGCACCACATTCCCCAGGAGGAGATGAAACTGAGATATCATGAATATACCATCTAAGTGAATCAGCCTGTACAACATTTTGTTGCATATCCTTAGCGACTATACTCAGAGAAATCGAATCATCCGCAGTTAATGTATAATCAGAAGAACCTTGGATTTCGACATCAGCGAGCGCACCAGGGATAACAGTAACAGTTTCTGAAGCGGTGAGAGGTACGGTTGTAACTCCATCAGTCCATGTTAATGCAGCTTGTACTGTCCAACTTCCTTCAGAATACGCGTAGAAATTAGCAGCAGCACCATCAAGGACAATCCATGATTGGTCTGCACCTGGAGTTGTGATTAACCAATTTTCAGGAGTTACTGGTTTCTGGTTTCCTCTCTGATCAATTACGAAAGCACGTAGATTCAAAATTTCACCAGCAGTTGCTTGAGAGAACCCCCCGGTAACTCTAAGATCCATTTCTGCAGGAGCTCCGTCCACAACAGAAATTGTAACTCTGTCGGTTTCACCTTCAACCTCTACCTCTACCCATTGAGTACCCTTAGACCATGCAGTCCAAATTACTCTTGAATCAACTTCCATGAATGTACCATTCAAAGCAGACCATTCGCTGAGACTTAATGTCTCAGTAATATCATTCGAATTCCCTCTAATATCAACACGAATTACAGTAAAGTCTACTGATTCATCAGCAGTAATTTCTGTCATATTAGCAGTTAGAATCACCGACCCAATTGCACCGTAAACAACCTCAACATCAAAGGAACCTGTGACTCCAACTGAACTACTAGCATTAATTGTCCAGTTTCCAACATGATCTCCAGTAAATTCTCCTGCAGAAGTGATATTTCCATTTTCTACTGACCAAGAAACAGTTCCTGCTTGCAATGCTGGCATCTCATTGAATCGAATATCCTCAACAATCCAAGTGTATGTACAGGTACTTCCTGCATCAACTACTTCGCATCCAGAAACAACAAGGTGATGCGGCGCACCTGTAGAAACAACTACTGGAATTGTTTCAATGCTACTTCCCCACGTGAGGGTTATAGTCTGAGTCCCTGTTAACCAAGGCATGTAAGTAACTGATGAAGAAGGAGTGGTTGTAGACACAGTAAGATCCCCTGTGGAAGAAAAAGTACCGTTTGTAACTGACCAAAGTACTATTTCACCATCTACTTCATTTCCAAATTGATCAACAACAATTGCAGAAACTGGAAGACTCTGGTCGGCGTTCAAAGCAGCTGTAGTTCTATCAGGAATCAAAGTAACAGGAGAGCCGTGATCGACTGATAGATTCAACACTTTAGATACTTGACCGAAACGAGCTACAACTTGTTCGTTACCCGCATATTGAGGAGTATAAACTCCTGAAGTAGAAATGGAACCTAAGCTGGTACTACTCCAAACAACATTACCTGCTAATGTTTGACCAGTGACATCCAAAAGAGTTGCAGTAAATGTAACAGGAGTATCAGCATCCGTAGAAGATGGTCCTGTAATCTGAATATCATAGACATTGGTATAATTCAGAATCAATTGAGGATGATACGTACTATCTTCAGAATTATCAAATTCAACAACAATTCTACCACCAGCAGTATCAGGAGTTCCAATTAATACAATACCAAGAGTACCATACATAGAAGTCATGGCACTACTAATATCAAATTCAACCCAAGTATTTCCATTTGTATTGTATATACGAACAGTATCTAACGGAGTAGCAGCATAGTCCACACCACTACGCATTCCAGGAATATCCCAAGCATTTCCGTACGATGCATCATCCCAAGAAGAAGAAACTTCAGAGAAATTCTGATTCAAGAGTGTATGAGCACTTACATCGAGATATGAGGTATCAGCCAACAAAATACCATCAAGGTGAATTCTTAATTTCCCACTATGAGGATTAAGATTTGATGGAAGTGGAATCTGTCCTAAATCAAGCCAAACAATGCTTCTACACTCGTTTGTAGTTGTAGGTCCAGCAGAGGAATCACCACATCCTATACCAACCTCAAGTCCACGATCTGCGAATACTTCGCTCGGATCTGATTCATCTATAGTTGAATCATGGATATTTGGATATTGAAGTACGCTAGCTGCTTCTCCTTCACCATACGTAATACTGTAAAGATGATTTCCTAAACTAGTAGTTTCAGGCTCACCAACTGCAAATGACCATGCTGCTGAACGTGCTCCAGGTATCGAACCAGCAATAGATTGTATATCCCAAGAATACAGTACATCTGGATCAAGATCAAAATTTGGTGTCCAACAAATCATCGGAAGAGTACACCCAGTAAATCCAGAATCAATCCAAGAACGCTGAGTAAGAGTTGTTGTCTCATTCATTAATCGTAAGATGTAACCTGAAGCCCCAGATGCGGAATTCCACGTAAGAGTAGGACGATCTAATGAAGATAAGAGATACCCGTCTTCCTCAAAGAGAACAGATTGGTCAGCCGGAGATTGCAAATTCACTTGAGGAGGAGGAGTAATCCCACTTGGATTATCAACAAAATCAAACACAAGTTGAGGAGTATTGCTGCTAGCCTCGGCAGATGAGAAGTATAAGGTTCCAGTCCAATTTGTGATTAATGCCAAAGTCATTCGACCATTTTGATTTGTGAAAGCATTTCTAGCAATAGAAGTAATATCCCATTCATACCATGTTCCTGAACCTGTCGCGACTCTAGTAATAGAGGCTGAAGCAGTGGTGCTACATTGTGTTCCAGGAATATACGTGCTCCATGAAACTGTATCCTCTGACCAAGTATTATTTCCACAATCATGGATTCCTACAGTATGTGCTCCTGAACCAAGATAGTTTGAACGATGGAGTCTGAGAGTAACTCCTGTTGGTAGTGTTGTGGATTGGAACGGTAACTCACCTAAATCCATCTCAATTAAAGATACAACAATCGCACCAGCAGTTTGAGAGGAACCAACATTCAGTGAGACTGAAGTCCCATGATTCTGAGTCTGACCTGGACCACCTGCACTGTCAATGTAGGTATCAGGGAATGAAGGTAGATTTCCGCTGGTTTCAAAAACATCTCCCCGCTCCAATGTAACAGAGTAATTTCCTGCTCCATCTGAAGTCCCAACTACTGAATCTGGAACTCTGAAGGAACCTCCTTCTGTCCAATTACTATACTGACTATTTTCAACACCCCTAACTCTCCAATAATACCATGCATCATCCCAAGTTATCGAAGATGGGAATGAGAAAGATGTAGAAGATGGTGTTCCAGTTGTAGTAGTGAACAAACTACTATTTTGATCACTATTGAACAAATCAGGAGTTGCGAAAAACGGGTCAGTATCGACTTGGAAGTCCCATGAATGATTAGTCAATGAATGGCTCCAAGATAAATCAACAGAATCAGGGGGAGTAGGTAACAAAGCACTTGAGTTCCACATTGTGGTTTCAGAACCAAGAGATGGATTCAACGAAGATGCATCTGCCGGAATCCAAGTATTCCCACTAGAGTAAATCATATTGAGTCTTGGTGTAAATGAAATCGGAGAATATTCTGAAGTAGCAAAATAGACGTTGGAATTAGAAGGATCAGCAGTATCACGGAATAGTAAACTAACGATATCATCGCCTCGAATTCTAGCCTGCTGTACTGCTTCTGTAATATCCCATGAATACCAACCATATGTTGCGTTAACAACGGTGGTGCTTATTGGAGACATAGTATTGTCTAGATAACCAGATTGTGTAGACCATGGAGTATTCGAACTTGCATTATTCCAATTTGCTGATTCGTCCCATTCATCAAAAATGTTGTACACTGCTATCTGATGATTACCGGCCGTTGACCCTATCTTGTATAGATCAATACTTGCATCACTAGACATCCAAGGTTCAGGGATTGGAATCTGACTTAAATCAACATTTACCAAACCATATCCGCTTCTTCCAACATACATCGCTGACGATTGTCCCAAGTTATTGTTTGGAGCACTAGATGTAATTTCTGTATCTTCCACTAACCCATACATATTGAATTCTGAATGAGCCATTCCAGCTTGAGCAGTAAGTGATTCATGTGTTGAGTCAATAGTATTGGTCAAATCATTAGGAACTCCGAATAAAGAATAATTGGAGTTCGGGCCCAACATATCATCATAAACAGACTGTACTGTCCATTCACAACTCGAATCCTGTGCTATAGAAACGGATGAGGAGAATGTAAAACTAGGCCCAGCAAGATCAAAACCACTATCCTGACGAGAATCATATTCTACTTCTAGATAATATGAATTTTGTCCGACGCAATCCATATTGAGAATCCAATCCCATGATGAATTCCACGCAGTGGGGGTTAACCATTCTAAAGTTGGAGAAGTGTCAGGATCTAATATGATACCATTTGTACTCCAAACTAATTGGCCATTAGATGGGACATCTGGAGTTCCGGTTGCGTTTGGAACAGAAGCAGAACCATTTCGGTACTGAATCGAAAGGTATGGACGATCTGTTGCAATGCTTGAATCAATACTGCTGATACTAATTCCATTCCATGAACTTGTGTAACTATCCTGAGCAGCAGTCATTGCCAAGTAAAGAAAATCATCTCCGCTCTCTGCCGCTAATTGCATTAATCGTGTGATATTTATGGTATTAGAACCAGAGGTTGTAACTTCATTACTTACTACGAAGTCGTCACGAGAGATGTTGCCGTTTACAAATGAATTCGGCATAGACCAGTTTGTACTTCCATCAATGGTTCTACCTGTTGCTGATTCATTGAACTCATCGATAGGTGCTACAAAAACTCGGACATTAGAGCCATGGCCACTAATGACATTGAAGTGTAGCTCTGTTCCTACAACCCTGATATCGTTAGGGCGTGGAAGAGTTAAGCTTTCATTAATTGGAATTTTTAATAGAGTTATACGATCGTTACTAAAATTGTTTGAACCACCTACAATATCTGGAGGAGCAAACAGAGTTAGACTAGTCGAAGAGGCATAAGAGACATTCTCATATGCAGGTCTCTCATCGATATAAGTATCAAAGAATTCTGGCCAATGATCTTCTGGTAAGAATCCATTGTGGTGCATTTCAACTTCTGAAGTATCTGAATCTAACATCGAACTAACTACGTCAGGAATCACATAGGATGAAGTAGCACTCCAATTTCCAACCTGTCCTGAGGAACTAATTCCTCGCATTCTCCAATAATATCGTTCCCCTTCTGTCATATCAGATGAAGGAGTAAATGTACCGTTTGTCAAATTAAACGCAGAGGTATCTATCCATGATTGGAAGGTCTCAAGATTTGAAGATGACATTGAAACATCTTGGTCAATTTGGATTTCGACTGCATTTGTATTCTGTAATGGAGTCGTCCATGAATGCTCAGGACGAACAATTCCTTGCATCAATAAATCGTCTGAAACCATCCATTCATCTCCTGACGGAGTCATACCTACCGGAACATCTGGAGAAGTATCATCTCCGATTCCATATGTTATTACTATCTCAGGTCCTGAAGAACCTGTTTCAGAATCTTGGAAAGAGGCAGAAGTTCCACTACTCGAAGTCATAATTACACTAAGAGGAGTACCCCATCTATTAGCAGCCTGAGCGGCTGAAGTAATATTCCATTCAAACCAATCGTCTCCAGTTGTACTAATTGTTTGACTATCTAATAACGAGGTTCTGTCGATTCCACTAGCACCTGAACTAGCCCATGAACGGGTTCCATCACGAGTATCCCAAGTTGCACCTGTTTCATTCCAATCTGAAGTTCCAGAATAAACATTTATTGGCACATTAGAAAAGGTAGTAAATTGCCACGCATATGTTCTCAGAACAGCACTTTGTATGGCCATTCCTTCAGGCAGAATTAATCCAGCCATATCACATTTAAACAATGCAACTTCAGTACTAGATATTACCAGATATGAATCATCATTATTCGTAGAGGTACTAGTTGAATCAAGATAAGTATCTTCACATTCAGGAACTGCATTTACTTGATTAGATGAAGCCGAAGCATTACCATCAGATAATCTCATCTGATGCTCATTTCCAGTGAGGTATGTTGAATTCAAGTTAGGGACATACATCATTGAATCACTCCAATAACTTCTATCTCCTTCTTCAATGAATGATATTCTCCACCAGATATGATCTCCTATTCCCAACCCCCAATTACTTGGGAAAGTAAAGGTTCCAGCTCCGAGATTGAATCCTGAATCTATCCGGCTATCAGCAGAACGAGTGACTGTGGACTTGAAATCTTCATCTTTTGACGTACTAATTACAACATCGTGTCCAGAATGACCAGTTGTATTCCAACTTACAACAATTGTATCACTACTAGTTAGATTAGCACCACTAACAGACCATGAACCAGAGTGATCACGAGGGGTAAGATCTATCGGAGATGATGGTAGAATATTATCTCCCCAATCATAACGAATCTCGAGACGAGGATTGTATTCCAGTGCTTCTTCGCTAGATCCTATCTCTACAAATGCTCCATTTGGCCCAATACCTTGAACCATAAGATTGAGAGGTTCAGAAGAATTTACCAACAATCTATCTCTAATTAACGGGGCCAAATCAAATGTTAATTGAGGAGAGGATTGATTTCCATTTACTCCTCCATAACTAGTTCCATCTAATTCACCAATATTCCAAGAGGACCCTGCACCATTGTGTGTCCAATTAACCCCATGCTCTGTCCATTGATCATCATTAAATTCTGAAACCGAAATCACAGGCCATCTTTCTCGATCAGTTCTACGCAACACTAAATCTGCTTCATGAATAGATGAATTTTCATGAAGTCCAATATCTCCAATATTAATTCTGAGTAACATAACTCCTGTACCTATACTCGTATCATTTGAATTCCCTACAATCATATTATTTGCAGAACCACCGTTAAAACTAGTATTCCCAGATGTTACGAATGTATCCTCAAAGGTTCCACCATATCCCATACTATTATTTCGGACAGTAAATGACTTCGAACCATCTACCTCATCCGAAATATCATGATCAGGGAGTAAGAATTTTACAGAAACCCAATCTGATAAAATACTCTGAGAAGTTGATGAACGAATTCTGGCGAAATAATCTGAACCCGCTGAAAGATTAGTAGAAGGAGTCTCAAAACTCCCAACTGTACTGTTGCTAAATGAGAATTGACTAGAGTCAGACCAGGAATCCCATACCCAATCTCCATCATGAATACCGAGGAAACCACTTTCATTGGATATCTGAACCTCAACATTTGAACCATTAAGATCAGCCCAAGCAATCGTAGGAGTAGTATCAGCAGTCAATGAAAGAGTATCAGGTAAGGTCAATGCGATTCCATTTTGAGGAGAAGTAATATTCACAGAACCTGCAGAAGTAGAGCCTATTGCTGCATAATCAACCCGCAAGTTCGGCCTGAAATTAGTGGTAGATGATTCCATTGTGTCACAATTAACTGGGACTCCTAAAGCGCTAACAACGAATGATATCTGAGTAGAGCCAGAACGCAAAGAACTCTGAACTAAAGATGTGACATTTATGGCTGTTGAAACCGATGTACTAGTAGAAATGTAAGGTGGTTCCCATACACCTCTGTCTGTTGATCCATCAGCACCAGGTTCTGACCAATTTACTCCTGTTGAAGCTAAATTCCATGTAGATTGAGACAATGTATGTGATGCATCAAGAGTTGCAGCAGAGAACATTGTCCTTCCTGATCCGAACATTGTCATTTGATTACATCGAAGAACCAAATTAGCAGAAGTAACACGGAAACTAGTAGGAAGAGGATTCCCACTTGTGTCACTAATGTTAAAATCAAATAATCCCCGACTATCCATAGAATCAGAAGAAAATATCAGAATTGATTGTTGGGTAGAATAACCATTGTTGGGTGCGGATTTATTTATTGCCGTATCAGCGGTTGCAGCGTTATTCGAGGTGATATAAGATGGAGAGGAGTCTTCGGAAAGTTCATCGAAATTTCCAATGGAAGCAGACCAGCTCATCAACAAAAGTAAAAGGATTATTGATAGAGTGCCAAAGAGGTTTTTGCGGGAAACAGAGTTCGCTATCGCTGCGGTCATGCATGTCCGATACTCTATGACCCATAAGGGATTTCCGACTCAGACCATGCGTAGCATGGTCGAGAAAGAGCTATTCTGTTAGTGCGAACGTTGATGGACGATAACCTTCGACAATGAACAGAGAACATGAGCGAACTATGGGTAGAACGACACCGGCCACAGTCCATTTCTGAGATGAGAGGACAACGTGCAGTAGTCGATCGACTCACAGGATATAGTGAACGAAGGACTTTCCCTCACTTACTTTTTGCAGGACCGCCAGGAACAGGAAAAACGACTGCAGCATTGGCATTAGCAAGAGATGTTTTCCAAGAAACTGTAAGACAGAATTTACTTGAAATGAATGCTTCTGATGAACGCGGATTGGATTCCATTCGAAATAAAGTCAAGCAATTCGCTAGAACTGCACCTTTAGGCGGTGCGACATTCAAAGTAATTTTTCTTGATGAAGCAGATGCCTTAACCAATGATGCTCAAGGTGCATTGCGACGGATTATGGAACAATATGCTGAAACATGTAGATTTATTCTTTCTTGTAACTATTCTTCAAAAATAATTGAGCCAATTCAAAGTAGATGTGCCGTTTTCCGATTTCGCCCATTAGAAGATGAACAAATGAGAATTCAAATTAATCAAGTAGCAAATGCTGAAAATATAGCATTAGAGCAAGAAGCTGCTGATGCAATAATTCACATTAGTTTGGGAGATTTGAGAAAGGCAATTACCGCACTCCAAGTTGCTGCAGGTATGAGTGAAAAAGTTACACGGGCATTGGTATATGAGACCAGTGCAACAGCCCCTCCTGAAGTTCTTCAAGGATATCTATTAGCTTGTAAAGAGGATGGATTTCAACCTGCAAGAAGAAGGTTGAGGCAAATCCTTGACGAATTCGGTTTAGCAGGAACAGACCTGGTAAACCAATTACACCGTGAACTAGGAGTTACTTCATTTCTTACTGAAGAAATAAAATTAGAATTAACAGAATGGATGGCAGAAATTGATCATAGATTAGTCCAAGGAGGAGGAGAACATCTTCAGCTTGATGCGATGACTGCAAGAATTTGTTCATTATTACATCAAAATTAATCGTTGATTATCTTAATTGTATATTCTCCACTAGTTCCAGAAAGATACCATGGATCGCCTTGCTGACTAATAGAATATGAAAGTGAATAGGTGCCTGATTCAAGTGAACCGATCTCTATTGCAACGCCTTCATCTTCATTTCTGATTGGTAATGGATCAGAAACTAATGACATTGTTGAAGAATTCAATGACTGAATTTCGATAAAATCATTTGATGCATTTGTACCAATCGCATTGAAAGTTGTTTCAAGTAGAACCTCTTCTGATCGTTCCATTGAGATATTTACGATGCAAGATTCAAGATTGATATTATCTCGAACACCCAAAATTAGCCACATATCTCCTTCTGTAACAGACCCGTCTATGCTGATTTCAATTGTAGTACCGGATCTCATAAAATTATTACTCAAATTATATGCTTCATTTCCATCGTCGAATAATATTGATGCGTTTGTGATTTCAGGGGCACTGATATCTGCCATTGGTGGATTAACCAGAAGAATGCTCACTGATAACCAAGTGAAAATCCAAAGCATCCCTGACCTGAACCAATTTCCACCAGTATACAAATCTGAAAACTCAGATGGGATGATTAAACGGTGCAAACTAGGTAAAGCAAATACAAAACTCAGAGGAAGAAGCCATAGTATGGGGCTAGGTTCATCGGTACTCGGCATCACGAAATATCTCATTACTAATGCCAATGTTACAGAACCAATAATGACTAACCACATCGAATATGTATCAGCTATTTCCTTTTTCTTGAATTCCGATGGGTCGAATGGTTCTAAACCAACTGAACCTCCAGCACGACGCGGTTTAGAGTCATCAGATTGACGTTTTGCTTTCCTCCCATCAATAGCCGCGGATCGAAGAGCGGTGTCAATATCTACCATGTGACCATCCTAAACGGGGGCTCGACCACACATGAAGGTTGGGAGTCAAGTGAAACGCTCATATCATACTCTTTGGTGGGCATGGTATCGCCGGGGTGGCTTAGTTGGTAGAGCGTCGGACTCATAGGGTAGGTGGACTGAAAAGTCTGCGCAAACGATGAGACGCATCTGAGAAATCCGAAGGTCGCGGGTTCAAGTCCCGCTCCCGGCACCATAAATCGATGTAGAAGGGCATATGCTGCCTTTTCTATCCGTTCAGTTGATGGCCTTGCTAACCACCTCAGTGTTCATGGATGTACCTCAAAGCGGCTCTACGGTTCGGATAAACATCGTTTCAAGATTGGGTAAACAAACTCATGAAGGAGTAATTATTAGTCCCGCCGGAAATGGACTAATCACTATTAAACTTCAAAATGGGTACAATATTTCTCACCCATTAGATGGAATTGAGTCAATAGAATTGATTGAAAATGCAACGGAACGTTTAGAATCAGATACTACCAAAACAGAAAATGATGTGAATCAAGATTTGCCACTTGTTATCTTACTCCATACTGGAGGGACCATTGCAAGCAAAGTAGATTATGAAACAGGAGCAGTGATAGCACGATTCGAACCTGATGAAATATTAGATTCAGTTCCAGAATTGAGACCAATTGCAAGAATTGAAGCTGTACTAATTGGCAATATGTTTTCGGACGATATTCGCCCAAGACATTGGAATCGAATGATAGAAGAGACAGAAGCCGCTTTTGAAAGAGGGGCTAAAGGGGTTGTAATCACGCACGGAACAGACACCATGGGGATTAGTGCAGCAGCACTAGCATTTTCATGGTCCGGCGATGGAGGGAGGCCCCCTGGCCCAATTGTATTTACTGGTTCCCAGAGATCATCAGATAGAGGTTCATCAGATGCTAAAGAAAATCTAATTGCCGCAATCCATTTTGCAGGACATGGTCCTAATCCCTCAGGGAATGGAGATTCTACGTCGATAGTGATGCATGAAAGTTCATCAGATGGAGTACTAAGTATCCTCCCAGGAATATCATCACGAAAAATGCATTCTTCAACAAGGGGGGCTTTTCAATCCATAGACATAGAACCTTTAGGAAGAATAACAGTAGAAGGTAGTGATTGTTCAGTTGAAATGATTAGGAATACAGGTGAACAAAGACCTATTGGAAAACCAACACTATTTGATGAATCAGTTACTATTGCAGAGATTATTGCTGGTCCGCATTTACGCCCAGAGCATATCAGAGCCTTAGCTTCAACAAAACCTGATGCTATTCATGTTCATGGTACAGGGCTTGGACATCTTCCGATTTCGGATCCAAATGGAGACAGTCCAGAAAATCCTGAGGTTCAAAAAACTCTCAACTCGTACATAGAAGATGGAGGAATTGTTGTCATGTCTACTCAAACAATATTTGGACCAGTACACTTAGATGTATATTCGAAAGGACGTGAACAACAAGAAATGGGCATAATCGGACATGGTTCTGTTGGATCACCCGAATCATCTTTGGTTAAACTCCATTACTTACTATCGCGATTCAAAGACGAATATTCGAATATCAAGACAATATGGTCAACAAGCCTATGTGGAGAAATTATCGATATTAAATAATCCAATTGGAAAATTAAATTTCTAATTGAAAAATTTAATTCATTCGAATAGTTTTGATGATGAACTATCGATGCATTTCAACGGATAATGGCGTCGAGGATTGACCCAATAGAAGAATTGGCCAGCCTCAAAGAGGAATCAAGAAGAGGAGGAGGGCAATCGAAGATTGACGCAATTCGGAAATCTGGTAGAAAAACTGCTAGAGAGCGAATTGATTCCCTTGTTGACGGAGGCAGTTTTGTTGAGATAGATGCCTATGTGAAAAGTAGAGAGACGGAACATGGTATGGATAGGAATTCCATCCTTGGAGATGGAGTTATGGCCGGAAGTGCTACCATAGAAGGAAGAAGAGTCTTGTGTTTTTCTCAAGATTTTTCTGTCTTTGGAGGTTCAATGGGCGAGATGCATGCTCAAAAAATTGTAAAAATTGTAGAAATGGCACTCAAATCTCGCCTTCCATTAGTAGGTATCTGGGATGGAGGTGGGCAAAGAGCTCACGAAGGCGTGACAGCCTTGGGAGCTACTGGTGAATTAATGGATCGACTCATTTCATGCTCAGGAAGAATTCCAATGATTTCGTTAGTTATGGGGCCAGTAGTAGGTGCATCGGCACTTGCTGCTGCTATTGCTGATTTTGTAATCATAGGTGAGGAACATGGAGAATTCTTCCTTTCAAGTCCACTTGAAACGCCAGAAGTAGCCGAAGAAGGAATGTCATCAAGAGATCTTGGTGGAGCAGAAATGCATGCAAGTCGTTCAGGAATTGCGAGTTTAGTTGCTACAGACGAAGATGATGCAATGGATATAGTCGCGGAAATTTTGTCATTTTTCCCAGATCATTGTGACGCTTTGCCCCCTGTACTACATACTTCTGATCCAGAAAATAGGATATGTGATACATTAACAAACATTGTTCCTGATGATTCAAATCGACCCTATGATATGAAGAAAATTGTTGAAATCATAGTAGACGATAATGAATTTTTAGAATTACAACCCCAATATGCCGAAAATATTGTGATTGGATTTGCCAGATTGGGAGGGAACCCCATAGGAATAATAGCAAATCAACCTAAAGTTCTGGCAGGATGTCTCGATATTGATGCATCTGTAAAAGCCGCTCGATTTATTCGAACCTGTGATTGTTTCAATATACCGTTATTGTCTTTCGTAGATGTCCCCGGTTTCCTTCCTGGAACTGTACAAGAATGGGGAGGAATTATTCGACATGGGGCTAAATTATTGTATGCATATGCTGAAGCAACTGTCCCCCAACTTACGATCATTACTCGGAAAGCATATGGAGGAGCATATTTGGCCATGTCATGCAAACATCTTGAGTCCGATTATAATGTTGCATGGCCTTCAGGAGAGTTAGCAGTCATGGGTGCAGAAGGAGCGGTAAATATCATTCATAGGAGGGAATTGAAAGATGCTGTAGATCCATCTGCTACTCACGTAGAATTAGTAGGTGAATATCGTCGAAAGTTTGGAGATCCATATGTTGCTGCAAGAAATGGATGGTTAGATGACGTTATTGAACCAAAAGAAACTAGATTAAAACTAATTCGGGCTTTGAGTCCTCTGATTTCCAAGAGAGTCTGGCAACCACCTAGAAAACACGGAAATATTCCATTATGATTCATTGATAGCCATATTATGTTCTACATCATTTAATCTGTACAGCAGTAAAGGCAAACTTGGAAGATGTTTACGTCTTGCAGGTTCGATAAAAATAGCCCAAGCAATCAGATGTTGCGCTGCTAACATCCACCTCCCATCTAAGTGAAGAGTTCCAGTAGAACCTTGAACCGGATAAATTGAACCTAAATTGCTGTACGAGGGTGATAATTGAATGTCTACCTGAATGGGTGAAGGGTGATCATGGTTACCATCTAAGCCCGAGTCAAAATCAATGTATAATTTTGACGAGAGATTACTGCCATCTAAAGATGAAAGTAATGCCGATGCCCAAGGGCCTCTTTCATCTAGAGGGCGACGCCCTGTAACACAATATATCCCTCCACCTGCCTTTGCCCATGCTTCGGCGACAGATCGAGCGGCAGCTCCCCCTCCTCTCAGTATCAACAATGGAGGGGTAGAATGTGAAAATAAACCAAAGGAACGAGCAACTAAAACTACCCCTAATCCATCTGTACTACCTGTGACTAAATGATGGCCATCCCAACGAACTTGATTCGTTGATGCAATCTCTAGACTTCTATCTGATGAAATTACTCCTGAACGAGATGATAGTCCGTGTTTCAACGGAGTTGTCAAAGAGACCCATACCAATGGAGAGTCCCCATAAGGAGATTCAACTTCGGGATATTCATCTAAATCTAAGGCATTAACACCCCACCCTTCAGGGAAAGAAGTGATGTCTTGAGTTGCACTCTGAGCTAAATCTAAGATTCTATTAGTCGGTTTCTTAGTGCCCAAGTTACCCCCTAAAACTATCTGACCCAATAACTCAGAAAGATCCTTCGTTTCATAACGAGACGTACCAATTATTGATCTATGACCATTTTGATTCAAATGAAAATCAACCAATATAGAAAGAACTGGAGTTAATGAGTGAAAAACAGGTGAACCTGCAACGACGCAGTGAACCTCTCGGCGCCCCCCCATGTACCCTCCAAAGAGCCTGAACGTATGGTGATGACGCTTAAGGTTCAAATCCACGAAGATCGGGCGAGACAGGATGGAGTCCGATTTAGACATCTCTCGTTCGATAGAACTCGCCCCAATTGAGGAGATAGCATGGAAGATGGGGATAGGAGTGGAAGAACTAATTCCTTTTGGGCGCCATATGGCCAAAGTAACATGGCCAGCGATTCGTTCAAGATTGGATAGGCCTAGAGGTTCATTGGTTCTAGTTACTAGTGTAAATCCAACAAGATATGGTGAAGGAAAAACAGTTACCACCATTGGATTAAGTATGGGGCTGAACAAAATAGGTAAGAATTCAGCATGTGTAATTAGAGAACCGTCTATGGGACCAGTTTTTGGAATAAAGGGAGGAGCAGCAGGAGGAGGACATGTCCAAGTTCTGCCTATGGAAGATATCAACCTCCATTTTACAGGAGACTTACATGCAGTAACTTCTGCTCATAATCTGTGCAGTGCAATTCTAGACAATCATTTGCACCATGGAAACAAACTAGAAATCGATTCTTCAAGACTTCTTTGGCCCAGAGTAATAGACATGAATGATAGAACATTGAGGGGCGCTGCAATAGGGCTTGGAGGCCCAGGAAACGGAGTAGCGCGTGAAGAGCGATTCGATATTACTGCAGCAAGTGAAGTAATGGCCATACTAGCATTAGCTACAGACTATGAAGATCTTAGAAAGAGATTAGGAAACATTGTCATTGGATCGACTAAAGATGGAAAGCCGGTAAAAGCAGAAGACGTAGGAGCCGCCGGAACAATGGCATTACTATTGAGGACTGCCTTTCTACCAAATTTAGTTCAAACAACAGAAGGGACACCAGCATTTATTCACGCTGGGCCGTTTGCAAATATTGCTCATGGTAATTCAAGTATTATAGCAGATAGACTTGCATTATCTATCCATGATATCGTAGTCACAGAGGCTGGTTTTGGAGCAGATCTTGGAGCAGAAAAGGCACTTCATATCAAAACAAATGCATCCGGTTTAGCTCCAGATTGTATAGTAGTTAACGTCACTGTCCGAAGTATGAAGATGCACGGTTTAGGCATGGTTGGCCTACCTAATGGAAAAGATGCACTTGATGAAGAGAATGTAGAAATGGTTAGACACGGAGCATCTGCAAATCTATCTAGGCATATTGAAAATATGTCGCGTTTTGGTCCGGATGTAATTGTTTCAATCAATAGATTCCCTACAGATTCAGATGGAGAAATATCAGCAATAATGGAAATTGCCAAAGATGCTGGTGCTGCTGATGTCGCCCTCTATGAAGGGCATTCCAAAGGAGGAGAGGGGGCAGTAGAATTAGCAAATGCTGTTTCAAAGGCAGTTCAGAGACACATGGCTGCTGGAAGACCATTTAATCCATTATTTGAAGGAAATGCACCAGTAATTGAAAAAATCGAAAATATTGCAAAATCAATTTATGGAGCTTCAGGGATTTCAATCAAACCACGTGCGAAAAAACAATTGGATAAAATCAATGAATGGGGATATGGGAATTTACCAGTCTGCATGGCAAAGACACAATATTCATTCAGTCATGATCCTGCTCAATATGGCGCCCCCACGGATTTCACACTCCCTGTGAGAGAATTTCGACTAAATGCTGGAGCAGGATTTATTGTTGCAGTATGTGGAGACATGATGACAATGCCTGGATTACCAAAAATACCCGCTGCTGAAGGTATGGATATGGATAAAGATGGAAATCTAACTGGAATATTTAGTTAAGGAGAAAATATGAAAATTCTACAAATCTCTGATTCAAGTTGTAGAATTAGAGTTGATGATCTTGATGATCTTTGGGTTTTAGCACAAGTTTGTCGTAAAGGGATTCAAATTGGAATGTTAGGTCATCGGAGAGATTCAACTACAGTAAATCACGAAGGAAGAGCTAAAGAAACAGAAAGAAAGACCATGTGGATCGTTCTTCGGATAGAACAGAGTGAATACCATTCATTTAGTGATTCACTAAGAGCCTCTGGCATTATTGTTGAAGCACCGATAGATCAAGGAAAACACCATACTCATTCTATCGAAATGCATTCTGAAATTCAACTTACTTGGAATGAAATAATTCCAATAGAAGATAGAGAATTACTGAAGAAATCAGCAGATGTTGGTGCTAAAGCTAAGGTACTACTAATTGTTGTTGAAACTGATGAAATACAACTCTTTGAAGTCACTCCAAATGGACTCAAAGACGGTGCTCAATTCAATCTAAGAGGGGGTGGAAAACGAGAAGGAGATAGTGCATCTACTAGAGATTCTTTCTTCGAACAAACTGCAAAGGAAACTTTGCTAGTTGTTCGACCAGGGATGCCACTATTACTTTGTGGCCCAGGGAGTGCTAGAGAACGGTTTGCTAATGATTTGAAAAATGAGGGATGCAAAGAAACTATTCGAACAGTTTCTACAAGTATTGGAGGCAGAGCTGCTGCTAACGAAGTATTGAGAGAAGGATTAGCAGATGATATACTTGGAGAACATACTATTGTAAGACAAACGAGAATGATCGAAGAAGCTCTTTCTAGAGTTGGAACCGGAGGCGCTGTTGCGTATGGTGCTCTAGAAATTCTTGATGCTGCAGAACAGGGTGCCATTGAGACTCTTATCATTATTGCAGATTTACTACGTGATGAAAATCAATTATGTGTTGATAGAACATGGTCTGCAATTTCAGAACTAGTTCTTTCATCCGGAGGAGAAGTTGAGCAATCCTCCAAAGATCATGATGCAGGTGCTCAATTACTTGGATTTGGTGGGGTCATAGCTTTATTGAGATGGAAATTAGAATGAACAAAGATATTCACTTGCACCACCTGCCAACACCATGACTCGTCCAATGGGCCGGATTGTAGCATTTGCACCCGAAACCAATGGTTGGGACGGACCAGTGGGCCAATTAGCACGAAAAATGGAGCAATTAGGGAATGATGTTTGGTGGATTCACAGAGATGGGAATGATTGTCCGATAAATGAATTTCAAAATAAAAATAATTGTGAGATAAATCGAGGTATTTTCGACTGGAGAGAACTTCTCAATGGTGCAAGATGGTTAATTACAGCTGGACCTACATTAATCTCAAATGATGATGAGATTGCATCCTGGTCAGCAGCACTGACATTTGCTGAACTAGAAGGGACATTGAATGCACTGATTCTTTCTTCTTCGGAAGAAAACTTTACTGCGATTTGGTCTAAGTTAGTCCCAAGAATCCGACAATTCCATATTATTGGACTAATTAGTTCAGAAATTGAATGGATTTCAAATTATGAAGAATGGGATATTCCACAAAATAAAGAAGAACTAATCAATACACTCAATCGAGTCCAACACAAGACATTAATCCCACATTTATTAGCAAGAGAAACAAAAAGTGGAGGGTGGGGAGTCAACTCACACACATATGGAATATCAAAAACTGATACGACTCAAGATTTTGGAATGGGTGAATGGATTGGTTCATTCCTCCATGGTTTGATTAAATTTGGACATGGAGAAGAAGCAACACAAAGAGCACTTGAAGAATCAAACAAATGATTCTTGCTCAATAGATTTCTCTGATTCCCAAACCCAATATATTCTAGTTTGTCTCACAATAGCGAAGAGGATTGTGAAAGCAACTACACTGAGTAAAATTTCAATCGGCCCCCATAACCATGCATCAAACCAACCATCGAAAATAAATGGGAACGGAAAGAATGGTTGGAGACCATAAACTCCAGTATGCGAGGGTAGATCCATCAAAATATGTGAAAGGTATGCGATAATAGCAAGAGGAGCAGCACGATGTTTATTCCAAAATGGTAAAACAAAAAGAGACCAAAAAATAAAGCCATGAGAAAATAACCAAATTTGATACGTCCAGTGCTGAAGAATCTCAGGGTGATTTATGAAATCTTGAGAAACAGCAAATGGAATTGTATGTCCAGCTAACCATCCAAGATATGGATGGACGAATATCACATTGGTAATGTCTGGAAGAATAGCGAAACCTGCTCCAATTGCGTGTCTATTCTTGATATCTTTAGGAGCTATTTCACCAATGCTTGCGCCAATGATAAAGTGCGTAAAAACATCCATGTACATCATTTCCTATGATAATTAATTAGTCTACTACTCTGATTCAGTAATTTGTTCACCATCAACATCTAATTTTCTAAGTCCTAAAGATACGACTGTCGCAATCAAAAGAAGAGGTACTGCTCCACCAAGAGTGACATATGTGCCAATAGGAGTTCCGCCTCCTACAGTAGATGTTGTAAAATTAAAATCACCATCTGCAAATCTAGGTTCTCGCCAATTCGTTACTGTCAAATTAATTTGGAAAGTTACTTGTTGACCCCCACAATTCCCCAAAGTACCTTCGCTACCTTGATTTGTTACAGAAAGAAGCCACTCACCTTTTCCATGCATCCATACCTGTGTATCACTTCGTAACAGGAAAATTGTTTCTTGGAGTTCATCGCTAGACGTAGCTTCAATCTCTGGTACAGGAGTATCAATAATTACTGAATCACTACCCTCCCAGTCTTGACCCGACCATGAGGTGCTATTACTACCATCGGAGTAATTTACTGGATCAGGGGAACGGACCTCAACTAACCACTTAGGTTCACAATCTAACCCTGCAAAACTTCCACCCTGCATCTCAACAGAATAGTTCGCTCCGATTAGACCACCTTGATCTACTGTCACCATCGCTTCGACACGAGACCCGCTTGAAATTGTCTGCCCTACCTCGGTAGACCAAGACTGTGTTGTCCATTCAGCATACCAATCTTCAACTTCCATTTCAGGCTCAGGATTCAACAAAGGCATTGCCGCTACAAATGGAATGGTTATCATGATTGTAGACATCCATACTGCACGTAATAATTGTGACTTAGTAGGATCTGGCTTTCGACCAATCGGATACAGTTTA
>MDTB01179569.1_pt1 | contig 40206 bp, 39 predicted proteins | sample 811161 | NCBI WGS metagenome assembly MDTB01 (sample SAMN05326650, study PRJNA326480) | marine metagenome | isolation source: seawater | place: Mediterranean Sea | collected 2009 | reverse complement strand
CGATAGGGCCACCAGCTGAACTGGAGGCGGACAGTGAATGATCGATTCCTCCCAGACCGTTCCCCGCTGGGAATCATTCATGTAATGGCACTCATCGAGAACAACAGCCTCAACATCCGCCAAGGGGTCGTCATGCTCATCTGCCTCCGCATAGAGCATGTTTCGGAAGATCTCCGTCGTCATCACAACGATTGACGCCTCGCGGTTCACGCTGAGATCGCCGGTCATCAGACCGACGTTGTGATCACCAAACTGTTCGCGAAAATCCCTCAGCTTCTGGTTAGAGAGAGCCTTAAGAGGGGTGGTGTAGAAGACCTTCTGGCCATGGGAAAGGGCCCGATGAATCGCGTATTCGCCCACAAGAGTTTTGCCAGAACCGGTCGGGGCACTGACAACAACAGAGTGCCCCTGATTCAGGGCATCGATCGCTTCCAGCTGGAAGTCATCCAGGGGAAACGCAAAAACCTTGGAAGGGTCGAGTGGTGCTGACCCGTCGGCGCCTGGTTCAGTCATCGCCGGCGGCGCCTTGGATCCATCAGCGGATCCTACGAAGGCAGGATCCGCTGATTTCTCTAGCGGTCAGCTCCCGAAGACGCTAGACATGAACAACTTCATGAAGTTTCATGACAACCCTCGATCTCCTCACGATCATCCTTTCCTTCAGCCTGGCTTGCAGTGGGTTGTGGCTCTACAAGCTGATCGTCGGCGAATCCCAGAACAGCTGACGTCGCGGATAACGCCTTTCCCTGCCGAACCGATGGATGTCTCGAATGGGCTTTGAGAGCAAGGGTGTTCCGTCACCGCTGACGAGACTTGATTTCTTTGAACAGATATAAGCATTCCTATCGCTGCAATCAGGGATGGGAAGTCATCCTGAGGGAGAGTCCATTCAATCGACATGCAGCTCTATCTGGCCGACATTCAATTTGATGACATCGATATGCAGAAGGCGGCCTATGCCCAGTTCATTGAACTCTGGGAAAGCGGAGCCATGGCCAAGGAAGACAAGTTCGAAGGCTTCGAAATGCTGTTCAGAGTGCATGCACCCGGAGAGGGACGCGTTGTGGTCCTCTGCCGTGCCGAGAGTGACAAACAACTCTTTGCCCATTTCGCTCCCTGGCGTGCACAGTTCGGCATGGTGGTTGAGTTCACACCGGTGATCAGTTGTCAAAACGTTGTCGACTATCACAAGGATCTCTTCGCCAAGCTCGGCGGCTAAATCACCGACCTGAGAGATCTGATTCGGGATCCGACTGTCGCCAGCCCGCAGCCAAAGCGCTGCCGATCATGCAGTGAATCACCGCCGAGATGGCACCCGGCAAAGCCGTGAGCGGGCTGGCAAATCCTCCACTTCTGGCCAGCACCACGGCAAGGCCTGAATTCTGCATGCCGACTTCAATGCTGATGGTTCGTCTAACCGCTTCCTGCTGCTTGAACAGCTTCGGCAGCAGATAACCGAGCAGGAACCCTCCACAGTGCAGCAGCAGACAGGCCAGCAAAAGCTGCGGACCCTGCTTCAGGAGCTCAGCGCGCTGGCTTCCGACGATGCTCGCGACAATCAAAACGATCATCCCAACCGCCAGTGGAGGCATCACAGGTTCGACGCGGCGCGCCACCCCAGGACATCCCTGCTTGAGCAGCACGCCAAGCGCAACCGGCAGCAGCACAACCTGCATCACCTTTAGGAATAAGGCCCAACCATCCACCGGTACGTACTGGCTGGCCAGCAGCTCGGTTAGCCGCGGGGTCATCACCACAGCCGCAGCTGTGCTCACGGTGGTCATCACGACGGAGAGCGCGACGTCAGCGCGGGCAATCAGGGCCACAACATTGCTGGCGGTCCCTCCAGGACAACAGCCCACCAAAATCAGACCCACCGCCAGTGGTGGAGAAAGCTGCAGCAGCCAGGCCAGGGTCGCCGCTAGTCCGGGCATCACGATGAACTGTGCCATCGAACCCAGCAGAACCGCCCGCGGCCGCTGACCAACCCGAACAAAGTCCTGCGGTGCCAAACCCAGCCCCATTCCCAGCATGATCACCCCCAGCCCGAGGGTGATCAGGGGACCGCGAAACCAGGTGAACAAGGGTGGATAGAGCAGGGCCAGGACCGCTCCGAGCAACGTCCAGAGCGGGAACCACAGCGTGAAACGCTCCAGCGACATAGGCTCCCTCCGTGATCGACTCCGCCATCCTCCGCCGAGGCAGCGCGCAGACTGATCCGATGAGCCCAGTCGACCCGGCCCGACGTCGCCGCCTCCGCACCTGGAGCCCAGGCCAGGAGCGGTGGCAGCTTTGCAGTGCGAACGGACCGGGCACACCACTGTTGGATCTGGCCAGCAATGACTATCTAGGCCTCAGTCGTCATCCTGATCTGGTGGCCGCAGCAACAACGGCCCTGCAGCAGGAGGGAGTGGGCGCAGGGGGGTCACGGCTTGTGACGGGCAGCCGCCCCAGCCATGACGAACTGGAGCAGGCCCTGGCCCGATGGCTGAATCGTGAGCGGGTGCTGCTGTTTCCAAGCGGTTTCCAAGCCAACATCGCTGCCGTCAGTGCCCTTGCCAATCGACGCAGCACGGTGCTGGCCGATCGCCTGATTCACCACTCGCTCCTCGTGGGCGTTCAGGCCAGCGGCGCGCGATTGCAACGCTTCGCTCACAACGATCTTGCCGATCTCGAGCGACGCCTGGCTGCCTGCAACAACAATGAGCCGCCGTTGGTGATCAGCGAAAGCCTGTTCAGCATGGAAGGGACAAGCCCGGATCTGGCAGCGCTTGCTCGCCTCTGTGCTGCCTACGGTGCGCGATTACTGATCGATGAGGCCCATGCCCTGGGAGTCCTGGGGAGCGGAGGCAGAGGTCTCTGTCACGGTCTCAGCCATCCAGTGCATCTGATCAGCGGCACCTTCGGCAAAGCCTTTGGCAGCGGTGGCGCCTTTTTGGCCGGTGATGCCGCCATGGGGGAACGCCTGCTGCAGACCAGTGGGGCTTTTCGCTACACGACGGCTATGGCTCCACCGCTTGTGGCAGCAGCACTGGCAGCGCTGAAGCAAATCAAGGCGCATCCCAACTGGTGTGATCAACTTCGGAATAGAGCATCCCGCTGGCGCGATGCTCTGACACAGAGAGGTTGGAACAGACCAGCAGGCACGGGTCCGATCCTGCCGTTGATCGTGGGGGCCGATGAGGACGCGCTGCGGTTCCAGCAAACACTGGAAGAGGCGGGGCTTCTCTGCGTCGCCATCAGACCACCAACGGTGCCGGAGGGGCGGGCCAGGCTGCGCGTCGTGCTTCGCCGCGATCTGCCGGACAACACTCTGGAGAGATTTCTGAGCACTCTCTCCCGTCCATGAAGCAGGTGATCGCGATGCATGGATGGGCGGGAGACAACAGTTGCTGGACGCTTTGGAGCCGCCAATTTGAGCAGCGGGGATGGCATTGGTTCAGTGGGGAACGCGGCTATGGCAACCGATCACCCCAGAGCGCCGAGTGGGTGGACGGTTCAACGCGCAGGGTGATGATCTGCCACTCGCTCGGCTTCCACCTGCTGCCAGCCTCCGTCCTTTCGGTCGCCACCGATCTTGTGCTGCTGGGTGGATTTGCATCTTTCGTTCCCAGAGGAGTTGATGGCCGAGGCCTGAGAACCGCTCTGAGGGGGATGGCCAAGGCGCTGGGCACCCAGCAGGAGAGAACGATGCTTCAACGCTTCCTAGAACGGGCAGCTGCCCCACTGCCGCTGTCGGCCCTGCCTCCGAATGCATTACTTCGGGGGATCAGTGAAACCGGCCGGCAGCGCCTGCAGGACGACTTGGACTTGCTGGCAAACCTGACCGCCTTGCCACCCGGCTGCCCCGATCAGGCTGACTGTCTGGTTGTTCAGGGCGGGCTTGATCAGATTGTTCCTCCCGAAACTCAAAAGCTGCTGATCCAGTCCCTCAACGGTCGATTGAGAAAGAAGCCCACTGAGATGCTGCAGCCCGACAGCGGCCACGCGCTGCTGACGGCTGATGCATTGCAACGGGTGCTGGGCTGGCTGGAAAGACCATGACGGAGGCCTGGAGACAACAGGTCCTCCCGCGATTTGACGGGGCCGCCAGCCACTACGACGGTGAAGCCAATCTGCAGAGTGTGATCGCCGAACGGTTGGCAAGCCTTTGCATGCAACAGCCGATTCCAGCAGGACTCTGGGTTGACCTGGGAAGCGGCACGGGGCTGCTGGCCGATGCACTGGAGCGGCAGTGTCCGGGTCAGCAGGTGCTGCGACTCGATGGCAGTCAGGCCATGCTCTCCCAGCAAGGACAACAACCATCCGTCCTGGCGTTCGATCTCAACAACCCGCTGCCGCACTGGCCTGCGCCTCCCACGCTGCTGGCTTCGAGCTTTGTGCTGCATTGGCTGAATTGCCCAGCGAAGACCCTGCAGCACTGGCTCAACTGCCTTGCCGTTGATGGATGGATGGCTCTGAGCGTTCCGATTGAGGGCAGTTTTCCGCAATGGCATCAAGCTGCAGCACGCGCCGGTGCTGCCTGCACGGCCATGCCGCTACCGGATCGAGACAACCTGCTAGCAGGCTTGCAACCATCCGCCATTCAGCACTGCACTGTGCTGAATGTCACCCAACGGGCTGAGCATGCCGTTCGTCTCCTGAAACCCATGACGGCGACAGGCGCTGACTCCACCCCCGCTCAACGGCTGAGCACGGCATCCTGGCGCCGGCTTTTCCACGCCTGGCCGCAGGATGAAGGCTCAGACCGTCCTGGCCTCACCTGGAAGATCCTCATCCTGCTGCTCCGTCGATGACTCGATCCGTCATGCAACTGGTGGTGTGCGGCACGGACACGGACGTCGGCAAGACCGTCGTCAGTGCGCTTCTCGTTCAGGGGCTGCAGGCCAGCTACTGGAAACCAGTCCAGAGCGGATTGGAGGGTGGTGGCGATCGCAACCGTGTACGGCAGCTTCTTGACCTCAATGAAGAGAGGATGCTGCCTGAGGCCTATGCCTTCAGCCAGCCGGTGTCTCCCCACTGGGCCTCGGAGCTCGATGGAACAGCGCTTGATCCAAGATCTCTGGCCCTGCCAGACCATCCAGGACCTCTGGTTGTGGAAACCGCTGGCGGACTTCTGGTTCCACTCACGCGCAACTGGTTGCAGATTGATCAGCTGCAGGTCTGGAACCTGCCGATCGTGCTTGTGGCCCGCAGCGGACTTGGCACCTTGAACCACACCCTGCTGAGTCTTGAAGCATTGAAGAAACGGCAGATCAATGTCCTGGGACTGATCCTCAACGGGCCGCTGCATGCCGACAATCCACGGACTCTGGAACAGTTCGGAGGCGTTCCGGTGCTGGCGGAACTGCCTTCGCTGGTCCCGCTGACGGCGGAGACGTTGGCAGCGCAATGGCAGCAACAGGGGCTGGGCCCTAAATTCCGGCGACTGGAGGATCAGGCATCACCATGAACAGACGGCAGTCCCTGGTCAGCCTGGCGGTCGCCCTGCTCTGCGGCGGGGTTCTTGTGCTGTTCACAGATATCGAGGTTCAGATGGTTCGATGGTTCAACTGCGGCCCCCTCTCAACGGAGGCTGAACAGAACAGCGACGTCTGCCGCTGAATCAGGCGGCCTAACCGAGCGATTTCGAGCGCATCGGGCAGGTTCCCATTCGCATCGCCACCTGGCGAACAGCCATCGCCAGTGGCCATCCCTGGCGCAGCTGCTCGTGGATCTGGTCGACATGGGACGGAGACCAGCCCCGTTCTTCAAGCAGGACACGAATCGACAGCCAGCCTCCGTCTGCAAAGACTTCCCTACGCACGGACCCGAGGCCGGTGGGCTTGCCCGCTGGACGTGCCGGAACAATGAATCGATTTGAAAGACGCCTGGAACGCATCGAATCGTCAGGGGTGAGCACCCTCGACCTCCAATATGACAAAACCAGCAGAGATGACCATGGTTTCGGCGGGACCTCTGACAAGCCATCCGAACCTCTGGCCCCCCTTCACCCAGATCCGGTCGGCAGCGCCGCAGCAACGGATCCGGGCCGGCAGGGGAGCCCTGCTGTATCCCGAAAACAGCGATGCTCCACTGATTGATGCCATCAGCAGTTGGTGGGTCACCCTGCACGGCCATGGGCATCCAGTGCTGGCCGAGGCCATTGCAAGCCAGGCCCACCAGCTTGAGCAGGTGATCTTCGCCGACTTCTGCCATGAGCCAGCGGAAAAGCTGGCGGAACGTCTGAGCCACCACACCGGCCTGGAGCGCCTGTTCTTTTCCGACAACGGTTCAACCGCTGTGGAAGTTGCCATCAAGATCGCCTGTCAGTGGTGGTTCAACCGCGGCGAGGCTCGCCATCAGATCGTCGCCTTCGACGGTGCTTATCACGGCGACACCTTCGGAGCGATGGCCGTGGGAGAACGCAACCTCTTCAGCGCGCCCTTTAACGACAAGCTGTTTCCCGTCGCCCGAGTGCCGTGGCCTGCCACCTGGTGGCATGACGAAACAGTTCAGGACCGTGAGCAAGCCGCACTCGATCTGCTGGACTCCTGCCTCGAGGTACCCACAGCCGCCGTGATTCTCGAGCCACTGCTGCAGGGCGCAGGCGGCATGTCGATGGTGCGGCCGGCGTTCCTGCAGCAGGTGCAGCAGCGGGTGAGCCGGGCGGGAGCTCTGTTGATCGCGGATGAAGTACTGACAGGGTTCGGCCGCTGCGGCGACTGGTTCGCCAGTAAACGGGCGGGAATCCAGCCGGATCTGATGGCCCTGTCGAAGGGGCTCACCGGCGGCTGCCTGCCCATGGGGGTCACCATGGCGAGCGAAACCATCTTTGAAGGATTCCTTGGAGGAGAACCTCAGGACACCTTCTGGCACGGGCACAGCTTCACCGCCAACCCCCTCGGCTGCGCCGCCGCCAATGCCAGCCTTGACCTCCTGGAAGCCTCACCGGAAAGCTTTCTGGGCTTCGAGCAGCGGCACCGTCCCCATCTCGAAGACCTGGCCTCTCATCCACGCCTGCAACGGCCGAGGCTGCTCGGGACCGTGGCAGCTTTTGACCTCAATGTGGAGGGCTGTTCCGGATATCTCAATCCAGCAGGGCCCACTGTGAAACGGCTGGCCATGGAGCAGGGTGTGTTTCTTCGGCCGCTTGGTCAGGTGGTGTATCTGATGCCCCCGCTATGCATCACCAAGGAGCAGCTGCACCAGTGCTATGCGGTTCTTCGCAACGCCCTGGATCAGCTTTGAATCAGGGCCCTGCCTGAATCGCCGCTTCCACATCCGCCCTGGAGAGCCCGTAGGGCAAACAACACTGTCTTGGCTCTGCCTCCGGCTGCAGCCACGTCACGCGGAGATCCTCCTGTTCGAGAGTCAGTTCCGCAGACCATGTAGGGGTCTGCAGAGTCCAGCGACTCGGAGCATCAGGCGCAGGTTCAGCGCCGAGATCCCGAAGCCATTGCTCAAGGGCCATCAGCGAGTGTTGGTTCAGTGGTGTCCGATCCGTCGGCAGGGCTGGCATCGGGCGGCTGAAAGGGCATCACGCTCTGAGTCTGCCCAGATGACAACCAGCCGGGGGAGACCTGCCAGGAACGACCCTGAACCGAAGCCACACCGAGGCCGAGCACCACACTGATCAGCAGCGCCAGCAGCAGCAACAGCAACGAGAACCACTCGCCACCGGAGAGGGGGCGACGTTCTCCGATGCCGCTCCAGCTATCTCCTGCGCGAACCGGTGGAGGCGGAACGGCCCTGGAGGCCGCTGCGCGAAGGCGCTGCTCGTCATAACGGCGGCGGCGCTCGGGATCCTGGAGCAGCTCGTAGGACTGACGCAGCATCTGAAATTCCGATGCAGCCTGATCAGGCGGGAGCGCCGTGGTGTCGGGATGCAAATCCTTGCTCCGCCGACGGAAGGCCTGGCGCAGGGCTTCGGCATTCGCCGTGCTGACGACTCCCAACCGCTCGTAATGGCAGCGGAAGTTCAACAACGGCAATCCAGACGGTGTTTCATCGTAGGAACAGTCGCTGCTGTGGCCGATGGAGGAATCCAGTGAACCCGCGCGCGATCTCTGGACAGCGCTGAGATGGGAGCCCTCGCCGGAACAGTTGCAGGATCTGATCAAGCTGCAGGAGCTGCTGCGGCACTGGAATCGTCAGTTGAACCTGACCCGATTGGTGGAGGGTGAGGACTACTGGATCAACCAGGTGTTCGACAGCCTCTGGCCTTTGACGGAGGAACTGAAATCGAGCACCTCATCACGGGAATGCATCGATGTGGGAACAGGCGGTGGATTCCCCGGGCTTGCCATGGCCATCGCCTTGCCCGGAACCCGGATGACGCTGGTCGATTCCGTTGGACGCAAGACCGCAGCAGTGCAGGCGATGGCCTCAGCCTTGGGGCTCTCTAAGCGCATCAGAATCCGCACTGAGAGGATCGAAGCAACCGGCCGCGATCGAACCTGCCGCGGCCGCTTCGATCTGGCGGTGGCCCGGGCCGTGGCCTCAGCGCCGGTGGTGGCGGAATATTTGGTGCCACTGCTGCGAGACAGAGGCGAAGCGTTGTTGTATCGGGGCCAGTGGAGTGATGCCGATTCAACGGATCTGACCAAGGCGCTGAAACCGTTGAAGGCGACGATCCACGACGTACAGACACTGCAGCTGCCTGCCGGACGAGGCGTTCGACATGTGCTGCGGGTTCGTAGCATCAGCCGCTGCCCGGACACGTATCCGAGGCCCATCGGTGTGCCAGGCAAAGTGCCCCTGGGAACCGCTCAATGACAGTCCGTCCAATCAGGCGGTGGTCAGCCGCTGCTGAGGATCACCGGCGAGCCGCCGCCTCAACCCTCTGAGAAGGTCTGGAATGCGATTTGACCAAGGGCTTTGCGACAACACCTGAAGCAGGTCGTCCTCCGAGACGGAGTCATCGAGAGCATCGGCATTGGCACCAGGGAACCAGTGGCTGCCCTGGCCGAGAAGTCGGTATCGCGATTGGGTGTAACTCTCCAGATCCCAGGCTTCCAGAAGATTGTGCAGCCAGAGCAGAACGGGCAGATTGATCTGTCCGGGAGTCTCACGCCAGCTGGGTAAGCCTCTGCGCCAGGACTCCAACCAGTCCTCGCCAAGCGCCTCGGCAGCCCTGGCGCATAAGCGTTGATGCACCGGTTCAATCAGCTGAGAGGCATCGGGGAGGCGCTCGAGGGCCTCGAGGTGAAGGTCGAGATCAGAGGGTCGCGCCGCGCCAACGCTGATGGTGTGGACGCGCGGATCACTGAGACAGAACAGATCGTTGAACACAATCGGATGCAAAGGAGAACAGAGATCCCGCAGACGCTCCGAGGGTGTGTGCAGATGGCCACCTTTATCTGTCGGGCTGATGATGAACACGCCGATATCCCGCTGGGATGCAGCATCGAGCGCTGCTGAATTGCGCTGGTCGATGTAATACCAGTGGAGATTGACGTAGTCGAAGGCGTCGGACTGGATGGCTGTTGTGATGAGGTCGGTGGGGCCGTGAGTGGAGAAGCCCACGTGGCCGATTCGTCCCTCCTGCTGCCAGCGGCGCACAACCTCCAGGCAGCCACCTGGACGCAGGGTCTGGTCGAGGTGACGGGGCAGATTAATGCCATGAACGGCGAGCAGATCTAGTCGCTTACAGCCCAGGCGCTGAAATGTCAGCGCCAACATCTCTTCAAATTCATCAGGATTATCCCGAGGCGGAACCTTGCTTTGAAGGATGCGCTTTGGATCTGGCGCCTGAGGAATGGCCCAGCCCAGTTGGCGCTCTGAGCTGCCGTAATGACGGGCGGTTTCCACATGGTGGAACCCACAATCCACCGCGCGCTGCAAGGTGTCCTGCAGATTGAGCTGGGACCGATCGTTGATCTCGTTGGCAGGGAGATCACTCCAGCTCTGCTGGAAACGCATTCCTCCAAGCGAGAGAACCGGCATCGCCAGTTCGGTACGACCGAAGCGACGCGTTGGGATGGAAGGCGTCATCCCCGGGATCGTGGTTTCAACCGGCGATGCCCCGTCGGACGTGGCATGCCGAGGGGTAGAAAAGTCTGGGCAGCCAGTTCAGCTTGGAGCGACTCCAGCTCTTCGAATGGAACCCAGTGGATGCAATCCACCGGACAGGTATCAATTGCTTCCTGAATCCTTTCTGTGGTGTCGCCGTCCTGCCGAATCGCTCGAGAACGACCGTGGGAAGCCTCCACCACAAACGTGTTGCAAGCCACATGGGCGCAGTACCGACATCCGATGCAAACGGCCTCGTCGACCCAGACAGCCTGATCACGTAATTCTCCGCCCAGCAAAGGCTCTCTACCATTGGCAGAAGCTGGAAGCTGGGCAGGGGCCGCAAACGCCTGGGCCGGATCAGTGGGATTCAGGCGTCCCAGCGGGTTACCACCAACTCAATGGCACCATCGACGGTCTGCTTTTGCTCCGCCACTTCGAACCCTTCAAGGGTTGTTGCAGCCAGAACCGTATTGAGGGCATACCGCTGGGTGAGCTGCGCCAAAAAGCGCTCAACGGGAACCTTCTGCTTCCAGAGATCGAGGTCGGTGACGAGCTCGTAGGCACCTCTCTGATCGTTCCAACGAAAACCGAGGTCACCACCAGATGGCATCGACACAGCGATTTCAGCCGTGACGGTCTGTCCCTGATAGCCACGAACAGGATGTTCACCCTGCTCCGGGGAGTATCCGAGATCGCAGAGAGCCTTCACGAGGGGCTCCAACTGTCGCAGTTCGGTTTTAACGGTGCTGAAGTGCGACATCAGGATAAAGAGGAGGTGGTGACGGTCTGGGCCTGCAACTCCTGCGTCACGAAGGCTTCAGCAGTGGGCTCTCGTCGCTGGACGCTGCCAAGAGCATCCTCTAAACGTTCAGTGAGCTGCTGACACGCTTCGCCGGCAACCCCTTCAACCGTCTCTTCCACACGACCATCAGGTTTGATCGTGAAGCGGATGGTTCTCTGGGGCATCCCTGCAAGGTGCTAAGGCGCGCATGCTAAGGGCGATTGCCCAGCTTCGTTGGTGGGGTTGTAACACCGAGATGACCCAAACCCATCAGGGGAAAAATCCATCCTCAATCAGGGTCTGAAGCCGGACCAGAACATCTGGATCCTCAAGCTGTTCCAATGCTGTACGGGCTTCATCACGCACCGAGGCCTCGCCGTCGTGCAGCAACGCTGAAACACAGGCTTCAACAATTTCCTGCTGACGCGGCTCAACCAACAACTCATGCAACCGTCCGAGTGCCCAGATGCAATTGCTGCGCACAACTGGCTCGCTGTCGATACGGAGGCTGATGAGCAACTGCCCTGCCGCTGGATCGGCCTTGGCCGGCGAACGGCTTCCGGCTTCCGCCAAGGAGCCCGGACACCAGAGCCGGACGGCGGCAACGTCCGTCTGCAGTGCACGCATCAATGGATTCAGGATTGGTGCGTCCGGATAATTGCCAAGACTCCAGGCAGCTGCCTTGCGGACATAGGCATTGCTGTCGAGCTGAAGGACCTGCAGCAGAGGCTCGACCGCTGGAGGAGAGGGGTTTCTGCCGAGGGCATACACCGCACTCATCCGTTCAACCGGACAGGACATCTTCAGCAGAGGAAGCAGCTGAGGGACAGCTCGAGGGTCGCGATGCTCACAAAAGACGCGCAATCCCTGGAGCCGCTCCTCATGACCCAGCCCCAACGAAATCAATCCCTGGTCACAGGCCCGGGCAACCTCCAGTGAATTCCCAAGCTCATCACCTGGATCGAGCGAATCGAGTGGATCGAGGTTTTCTTCCGCAGCAAGTTCTTGAGCCAGTAGTTCCGGATCGATCGACAGCCTCGAAAGACTCTGATCACGCTGCTGGCCGGAACCGTCTGTCATGGAGAAGATCGTAGATCTGGCGCCCGCCGTCTCAGCCCAGCGGAGCGGGTTCCAGCATGTCTCCTGGCAACCAGATTCTGGCGCTTACAGCGAACAGAGCGACTGCAAAAAGAATCACGATCAGGGCCGGCAGGACGGTTGAACGGAAAAAAGCCAAGGATCTTGCGCTGCTGGCGGCATTCTGCTCAGGAAGCAGGGGTTGCCGACCGCGGACGAAGCGTCAGGGCACAGAGCACAAGCACAAGCAGGCATCCCCAGCCAAGCCACTGCTGATGGAGCAGGAAGGCACCGATCCCGAGCAATCCCCCGAACAGCACACCATTCGCCAGAAGAAACCGTCGAAGCAGCTCCGGCAGGGTGTCAACGGCGTCAACATCGAAACGTTCACGCCAGCGTTTCCAACCGGGACCTGGGGGCCGAACCTGACGCACGAAACGCTCAAGCACCTCATCGGATTCCGGAGGAGTTGTCAGCATCACCGCCAGCCAGACGACAGCTGAACTCACGGTGATCACCGTCAGGCGAATCCCGAAATCTTCGATGCGCAGCAGCGGAATCACCGAGGTGAACAGACCGACAATGAAGCCGCAGAGCATGGCTGCCAGCTCGGCGGCCGCATTCACGCGCCACCAGAACCAGCGCAACACCAGGACAACGCCAGGGCCTGATCCAATCGCGATCACCAGCCGGAACACCGTTCCGATACTGTCGCTCACCAAAGCGGTGATCACCCCAAGCACCAGAAGCAGCACGGTGGTGAGCTGGCCGATCAGCAAGAGCTCAGCGGATTTGGCATTGGGGCGGAGAAAGCGTTGGTAGAGGTCATGGGTGAGGTAGCTGGCCCCCCAGTTCACCGAGGTGCTGACCGTGCTCATGAATGCGGCCACCAAGGAGACCACCACCAGACCAAGGGCAACAGGAGGCAAAAGCTCAACCGCAAGCGCCGGGTAGCTCAACTCCCAATCGCTTTGCGCGGGCAGCAGCACTAGGGCGGACAAGGCCACCACCACCCAGAGCCAGCTACGGATCAGGTAATTAACCACCAGAAAAACCCAACCGGCGAGGCGCGCCTGCTGCTCATCCCGGGTAGCCAGCATCCGTTGAATGAATTCTCCACCGCCGTCGCTGCGTCGAAAACTCCACCACTGAATCGCCAGATAAGCCGTAAACATCGGCACGCTGATGCCGGCACCTTCAAGCCAGTTCATCCCATTGCCGTCCCAGGTCCAGGGCACGAGGCTGAGAAGTTCGGGGCGCCCGAGGTCCTCCAGTCGCTCGAGCAATTGATCCATGCCACCCGCCGCGTGCAGGGCTGCGACCGCGACAGCAAGCGCACCGGCCAAAGCCAGAACCAATTGCAGAAGGTCATTGACGACCACAGCCCAGAGGCCACCGGCGACCGTGTAACTGACCACCAAAAGGGCCACAACAGCCATCAGCCAGACCGTGTCGCTGATCCCCAGGGCGGCTGGCTCTCCGGAGACGATGCCCAGCGCTTCCACCACCTTGCGCAGCGCCAGGAAGGCATACCCAATCCCAATGCAGTTCACCGGCAGGGCGAGCAGGAACGCCTTGACGCCGCGCAACCAGGCCGCAACAGGCCCTCCATAACGAAGCTCGGTGAAGGCCGCATCCGTGAGGACGCCACTGCGGCGCCATAGGGGTGCGAAAACGACCGCCATCGCCACATGGGCCAGGCCGAAACTCCACCATTCCCAGTTACCGGCGAGCCCCCTGGTCCCAACTAGGCCAGCGACGTAGAGAGGCGTATCGATCGAGAAGGTCGTAGCCGCCATCGAGGCGCCCGCAAGCCAGCCACTGAGGCTGCGGCCAGCCACAAAGAAATCGTCTTCTCCCCTGTTCCGACGGGCCAACCAAAGGCCCAGCACCAACGTCAGAACGAGGTAAAGAACCAAAAGGAACCAATCAATTGATGCCATTCACCACAGGGATGCGCTCCAAATTTGGAACAGTTCAAAACGAACATTCCAGAGTCTTTCATGCTGATGTCGAAATGCCAGCTTGACGGCAGCAGGAAAAAATTGAAGATTTATGTTTAAAAGAATTAAATGAAAGTTCGCGTAAACATTATCCGCACCCTCATTTTTGCCACTCCAGCAGCGATCGCGCTATCGGCTGCCTGGATAAGCATGCCCAGCCTAAGAGCGCAAATCAAAACAGTGTTGCCTAATTTCATCAGCCCCAAAACTGTCCAAAACAGCCGCATCACATGTTCCGACAATAGATCAAACAAAACCGGATTCACATCCAACCCAGAAATACACGATATCGTTTGGAAAGAAGCGATGGTCTATCTCAAGAATCTGGCCATTGCAATGACACGAACAGATCAGTACTGCAGAAATTCCGACATCGCCACATACGAAAGCGGACGAGCAATAAACAGCAGACCACGGACGATGTGCCTCATGGATCGGCAAGACACAAAAGAGATGGTGAACGAAATTTACGCCATCCTTGAAAATCAGGACGCCGCAAAAAAGTGCTTCAGCCTCAATACCAATGATTCTGATGTTTACAGCCCAGGAGGCCAGCTTGTTGCAAAGTCTCGCCCCGCTCAATACCAAGACAGATCATCACTCAAAGACTATTTTGAAACGCTCGACATCGACACTGTTCGACAGCACGGTCTTGCGCTTGCCAATCACTTTTCAGAGATCCTGACGGGTTCTGACATCATGTCTCCAAAGGCTTTCCCCTCAGATGTGAGCGCAAGGGCACTACCCAATCTCTGGGCTTCCGTTGGTTGGATTCCCATGTATGCCAAAAAGGAAGGACGCTTCAAAACCAACCAACCCAGTGCGCGAGGCGGTTTTGTTTATGCAGAAGTCTTGGGGACAACAGGATTGCTTCGAATCAAAGAAATCAACGGGGATCCAGTGAAGGCGGAAATCGGCATGACCGCTCAAAAACTCGACAGCTTTTATACATTCCACACTCATGATGCTACCGAAATTTATTACAGCATTAAAAAACCAAGCTGCGCCAATGAAGTGCAGGTTTTTCTCATGAGAGAAGGCAACCCTTTGATCAAAACTGTCAAGAAAGAGAAAGATTTTAGGCTTATCGAATTTGACGCCAGCTCATCATCCATTAAAGATCATTTTTGGCTGACGTCATCGCCACTCAGCAATGATCTTACTTACTATCATGAAAATACGATCCATGCCCTGAAAGTCAGCGACGAGTGCAGCAAAAACCCTAAAAAAAGTGGGGCTGTTGCCGTTTGGGCTCGACCAAGTGGATTCGATTCACGCAATCCCAACTACGCCATGACCAACATTTGTGAATCTGCTAAACGGGAAGGAGTCCCCGCCGATGCAGAGGAGATTGTGCGTTGCAAGTTGTATAACTGGACGTTTTAAGTGCAGCTCGTCCAGCTTCAACTTGCCAGCTGGGCCGAGCAAGATGGGATCAGCCTCGGGAGGCTCCCGACAGACGTTGCCGTCGCAACTGACCACAGGCGGCGTTCTGATCGAGACCACGACTCGCACGCAAGCTCACGGCCACGCCACGCCGCTCCAAGGCACGTTGGAAGGCATCGATGCGTCTGGGTTCCGGCCTTTTGAAGTCCTCCTCGTCGATCGGGTTGTACGCGATCAGATTCACGTGACTCTGAAAGCCACCAACCCGATCTGCCAACTCAGCAGCATGTTCAGGAGCATCGTTCAAGCCACCCAGAAGGATGTACTCAAAACTGACGCGTCGTCCCGTGAGATTCAGATAGTGACGGCAGTCGTCGAGCAACGCGTCGAAGGGATAGACCCGAGCTGTGGGAATCAGCTCTTCACGCAGCGCCTGGTTGGGAGCATGCAAACTCACCGCAAGGGTGAACTGGGCACGGCCCAACCGTTGCATCGCCAGTTCAGCCAATTGAGGAAGCGTGTGGGGAACACCAACGGTGCTCACCGTGATTCTGCGCTGACCGATCCCGAGATCTGTGTTGAAGCAGCGGATGGCATCGAGGACAGCCTCACTGTTGAGCAAAGGCTCACCCATTCCCATGAAGACCACATGCGAAGGCCGGCGATCCATGGCTTCCCGCACACTGAGAACTTGATCGACGATCTCGTGGGTCTTGAGTGAACGCTGCAGACCTCCCTTGCCGGTCGCACAGAAACGACACGCCATCGGACAGCCCACCTGGCTGGACACACAGACCGTCAGGCGCTGATCCGTTGGGATTCCAACGGTTTCGATGGTCTCGCCATCGTCAGTGGAGAGGAGAAGCTTGGTCGTGGCATCGGTGGCAACCGACCGATGCACTTCATTCAGGCGACCAACGACCACATCGGTGTCCTGAAGCTGCTGGCGCCAGCGCTTCGGGAGCACCGTGATGTCATTCAGGGAGTGGGCGCCTTTGCTGTACAGCCAGTCGTAAAGCTGCCGACCCCGAAAGGGTTGTTGTCCCTGAGCAACGGCCCAGTCCTCGAGCTCGGCTGCGCTGCGTCCGAGCAGAGGATCCGTCACCAGATCAACAGTCCATGGCCAAGCCTGAATTCCACCACCAGAAGAGCGATGAATCCCAGCATGGCCAAGCGGCCGTTGAGCTTTTCGGTATGGCCATGAAAGCCGTAGCGCGGCAAACGCCGCTGGGGGATTTCCTTGGGCTCAAGCATGGCACTCGTGTTGATGACGGCGAATGGGATGGTGATCACTCATCGGAAAGCAAACCTTCCTCCTGAAGACCCTCCACGGCTTCGGCATCCACCACCTGCTCCTCGGCAAGCTCATTGTCGGCTTCAGGGCGGGTGAATGCGGCGAAGTTACTACTCGACGCCTCGATGTTGTGCCGCGTTCTTGTGGCTTCGAGGTCGGCATCGCTTGGGTCGTCCAGCACAGCGCTGGCGCTGGAAGCGGAAGGCATCTCCACCGTGTAATCGGGACGGAGGTTCTGCATCCGGCGGTAGCCGGTTGCCTCCTCAGCAAGGATGTCCGGATGGGGGCCGGCTTCCTTCTGGAGCTCTTCCTCAAAGCCGCTGAATCCGGTTCCTGCCGGAATCAAGCGACCGATGATCACGTTCTCCTTGAGGCCGCGCAGCCAGTCGCTCTTGCCTTCGATCGCCGCCTCGGTGAGCACGCGGGTGGTCTCCTGGAAGGAGGCAGCGGAGATGAAGCTGTCGGTGTTGAGCGAAGCCTTCGTGATGCCGAGGAGAACCGGTGTGAACTCAGCAGGTGCACCACCGGTGATCGACATCGCCTGGTTGGTGTCCTCCACCTGTCGAAGCTCAATCAACTCACCGGGGAGAAGTGTGGTGTCGCCGGCATCCTCAACCCGCACCTTGCTGGTCATCTGACGCACGATCACTTCGATGTGCTTGTCGTCGATCGACACGCCCTGGGATTTGTAGACGTTCTGCACCTCGGTGACCAGACGGTGCTGAAGGTTGGCGATCGCCTCCTGAGCCGCATCCATCAGGGGCTTGCGACTGCGCAGGTCTTCAAAGAAGCACTCCAGCAACTCATGGGGGTTGATTGGACCATCCGTCATCAGTTCGCCGGCGTGCACCTGCTGGCCATCACTGACCATGACGTTGCGTCCAAGCAGGATCGGATATTCACCGATGGCATCGTCTGACTCGATCACCGTGACGGTGAGCGACTCGTTTTCATCGTCCTGCTTGATCTCAACCGTTCCAGGCTTCTTGCAGAGAATCGCCGATTCGCGGGGGCGGCGAGCTTCGAGCAATTCCTCGATCCTTGGCAAACCCTGGACGATGTCGCCGGTTTTCTGACGTTCGAACACAAGCAGGGCTAAACCATCTCCCCTTTGCACCAGGTCCCCGTCACGCACATGCAGGACGGAATCGGGGGACACCATGTATGGACGTCCAAGGCGCATGGTGACGGACTTGCCATCGACCTGCTCCACCTCACCGCAACACCCGGAGGGTTCACCTTCGGCAAGCAGTTCGCCATCGACGATGCGTTGCCCCACGGTGACCACTGGAGCGCCTGACGTCTGGAGCGTGGTGGTGTCTTCAGGACGCTCCACGATGAGGCGTCGGACCGGTTCTCCTTCCGGAGGATCGGGCAGCTGAGCCACGCCCTCCTGCTTGCACAGAATCTGGGTGGTGGCGACCACATCACCGGCTTTCACGGAAATGCCGTCCTCCACCTGCAGCTCCGTGTGGGTGGAGCCATGGCTGGAGTCGGACATGGTGTCCCGACGGACGAGGATCGACTCGAGGATGACGAGCCGCAGGCGGGAGATCGTCTTCGCTCTCCTGTCCGGAGCTTTTTCAACATCCACCGTCATCTGCGGCGTTGTGTCGAAGGTTTCGAGCAGGAGCTGCGTCTTCAGCAGTTCCACACCTTCAACAGACTTGATCAGCTCCCCGTCCTTAAAGGCGAGACGCTGGGTGGCCTTGATGCCGAGATGGGGGCCATTCGCCTGCTTCACATGGGACAGCTCAGGCAACTGGGCCTCATTGGGAATCGTGTATTCCTCGACAGGACGCAGCAGAAGGCCTGTTCCCTCAGGGGTTTCAACCGTCTGAATGAACTTCATGGTGTCGATGCTCAACCCCTTGGCGATCTCCTCGCCGGGATTGACCATCTGGCCATCGCCCTGGAAACGCTCCAATGCTTTGCTGTCGCTGGAAAGATGGAAATCACCACCACGCACGATGATTTCGCGCAGGATGTCGTTCTTCTGGGTGACGGAGACGATGCCTGCGGTCTGGCTGAAGATGTCCTTCACCACCTCGGTACCGGCTTCGATCCACTGACCGTCCTCGATCATCAACAAGGAGATGTCCTTGTTGATCTCGTGGGTCTCCTGAGGAATCCAGAGCAGGGTGCCGCCTTTGCTGACCTCGTAGCCGTTCTTGGCTGAACGGGCTTTCTTGATGGCCAAACCGGGCGCGAACTTGACCAGGCCACCGGTGTTGGTGCGGAACCGATCGTCAGCCAGTTCAGCAATCACTTCCCCTGAACCAATCTTGCTGCCGGGGATGGTGTTGAGGCGGTAGCGGGTGCCGTCTTTGGCCTCCAGATTCCAAATCTCACCGGAGTGGGTGGATTCCTCAAGCAACTTGAAATCCTTGAGGGTCATCGCCGTGGTGACGATCTGCACCTCACGGGAATCACCGATGGAATCCCTCAGCCTTACTTCTCCACCGAACTCACTGCGCTGGCTGGCTTCAGCCAGCACCTGGCCCTCATGAACGGAGGTCTGTCCTTCAACAACAGGCTGAGCGTTGGGTGGCAGGTTGTAGACATCACCCGCCAGCACCCAAAGGCGTCCCAAACGCTGGGCCTTGACGGTGATGTTGCCCTGACGGTCCGTGACTTCCCGGGGCTGGATCTTCTCCTCGTAACGCACCTGTCCAGCGAGGTCGCAGATCACGTCCTTGGTGGCCTTCTCCACGCTCTTCTTCACTGCGCCTGCAGCGATCTGAGCAACGGTGACATCGGACTCGATCTCCTGGCCATTGCTGACGAAGAGCAGCGAACCATTGCTCACTTCAATCTTCTGGGCGCGTCCTTTTCCGGAGGGTTTGATCGAGAGGGTGAAATCAACCTCTGCCTGCTGTGCCTCCACGCCGTGCGGTGTCCGGTAGGGACGAATCCTTGCTTTGGAGTTGAATTCGACGGTTCCTGCGATCGTCGAGCGAACAACACCCGTTTCCGCAGTCGACACGCCTCCGGTGTGGAAGGTGCGCATCGTGAGCTGGGTGCCGGGTTCACCGATGGACTGCGCCGCGATGATGCCCACCGCCTCACCAAGATCCACCAGCTCGTTGTGAGCCAGGGCCCAGCCATAGCACTTGCGACAAACCGAACGGTTGGCTTCGCAGGTCAGCGGCGATCGCACACTGACGCTGGTGACGCCAGCTTTTTCGAACCGGTCGGAGAGAGGAGGGTCGATCTCGGTATCCCGCTCCGCCAGCACGTCACCTTCGGAACCAAGCACCTGGGATGCCGTCAAACGACCAACCAGGCGGCTGCCGAACCTGCCGTCCTCGGCTTCAACATTGATATGGCGCATGGTGCCGCAGTCGTCCTCACGGACGATCACGTCCTGAGCCACGTCCACCAGTCGCCTGGTCAGGTAGCCGGAGTCAGCGGTGCGCAGTGCAGTGTCCACCAGACCCTTACGGGCGCCGTAGGAGGAAATGACGTACTCAGTGACCGTGAGACCCTCACGGAAATTGGTACGGATCGGAAGGTCGATGATCTCGCCCTGCGGGTTGGCCATCAGGCCGCGCATACCAACCAGCTGGCGCACCTGCGACATATTTCCGCGGGCACCGGAGTTGGCCATCATCCAGACCGAGTTCAGCGGCGCGTTCTGGTTGAAGTTCTTCTTGACCGCATCCACCAGTCGCTCGTTGGTCTCCGTCCAGGTGTCGATCACCTTGGTGTGCCTCTCCACCTCCGTGATTTCACCGAGCCGATAACGCTCCTCTGTGGCCGTGATCTGTTCCTCCGCTTCTCCCAGAAGCGCCTTCTTGGCTTCGGGGACCTGAAGATCATTCACCGAAATCGAGACAGCGGCCTGGGTGGCGTAACGGAAGCCGAGATCCTTGAGCTTGTCGGCCATCGACGCGGTCACGGCTGTGCCGTGGTTTTTGTAGGCCCAGGCCACCAGCTGCTTCAGCCCCTTTTTGTCAACAACGCGATTGCGGAACGGCGGGGGCGTCTGAGCCAACTGGCGGGATGCTTTCTCAGCCGCAGCCGCAGCTGCGGCCTTCTTGGCCTTTGAGGATTTACGGGATTTGGAGGTGGAGGTCATGGCTGCGCGCGGTCGGAGTGGAGGTAAGGAATCAGGCGGATCAGGCGGCGGCCACCGCTTCGATGATGGTGTGATTCATCACCACACGGCCAACGGTGGTGAGCAGATAACGGCTGATCAGGGCACCGTCTTCGTCGAATCGATCACGACGCAGGGTCCACTGCTCAATCCGTGTTCCATCCCCGAGGTCTTCCGTCTTGAGGGGCTGATCGAGCTCGTCGTCATCTTCGACGTCTCCGTTGAAGCGAACCCAGACCCAGGCATGCAGATCGATTCGCTGGTCATCAAAGGCGTGGATCACATCGTCCAGGCTGGCGAAGGTGCGACTGCGGTCTCCAAATTCCGGTTTGTCTAACTGCGGCTTGATGGCGGTCAGGTAGTAAGAGCCCAGAACCATGTCCTGGGAGGGCGTCACGATGGGCTGGCCCGTGGCCGGCGACAGGATGTTGTTGCTTGCAAGCATCAGCATTCGAGCCTCGGTCTGAGCCTCGATCGCCAGGGGAACGTGGACGGCCATCTGGTCCCCGTCGAAGTCAGCGTTGAAGGCTGGACAGACCAGGGGATGCAGCTGAATGGCCCGTCCATCCACCAGCTTCGGCTCGAAGGCCTGAATGCCGAGACGGTGAAGGGTCGGAGCGCGGTTGAGCATGATCGGGTGACCATCAATCACCTCCTGCAGCACCTGCATCACCTCATCGTCGGCACGCTGGATCAGCTTTTTCGCCGCCTTGATGTTGTTGACGATGTTTTGACGGATCAGGCGATGGATCACAAAGGGCTGGAACAGCTCGATCGCCATTTCCTTGGGCAGACCGCACTGGTGCATCTTCAGCTTGGGACCCACAACGATCACGGAGCGACCGGAGTAGTCGACCCGCTTACCGAGAAGGTTCTGGCGGAAACGGCCCTGTTTTCCTTCGATGATGTCGCTCAATGACTTGAGCGGCCGGTTGTTGGCACCAACCACGGTGCGGCCACGGCGACCGTTATCGATGAGGGCATCGACAGCCTCCTGGAGCATCCGCTTCTCATTGCGGACGATGATCTCGGGGGCCAGGATCTCCTGAAGCCGCGCCAGGCGGTTGTTGCGGTTGATCACCCGGCGATACAGGTCGTTCAGATCACTGGTGGCAAAGCGGCCCCCATCGAGCTGAACCATCGGACGGAGGTCAGGGGGGATCACCGGGATCACATCCAGCACCATCCACTCAGGACGGGCATCGGTCGCGATGAAGTTGTCGATCACGCGCAGGCGCTTGATCAGCTTCGCCCGCTTCTGACCTTTGCTGCCGTTGATCTCTTCGCGGAGTTGCTCGGCAACTTCATTCAGGGTGAGGTCCTCGAGCAGCTGCTTGAGAGCCTCGGCACCGATGCCCACCACAGGCTCGTTCTCGATCTCCGACTCCTCGGCGTAGATCTCGTCCTCAATTTCCAGCCATTCGTCCTCAGTCAGCAACTGCTTGTACTTGAGGTCTTTGTGGTCGCCGGGATCGAGCACCACATAGCAGTTGAAGTAAACGATCTGCTCAACATCCCGCAGCGGCATATCCAACAGGATCGCCACATAGCTCGGAATCCCTTTCAGGTACCAGACATGGGAGACCGGAGCCGCCAGCTTGATGAAGCCCATGCGGTGACGGCGAACGCGGCTCTCGGTGACCTCAACGCCGCAACGCTCGCAGACGATGCCACGGTGACGCACTCGCTTGTATTTGCCGCAGTGGCACTCCCAGTCCTTGGAGGGACCAAAAATCTTCTCGCAGAACAGCCCGTCCATTTCGGGCTTGAGGGTGCGGTAGTTGATGGTCTCCGGTTTGGTGACCTCACCCACAACCTGGCCGTTGGGCAGGGTGCGCTGACCCCACTCCATCACCCGCTCCGGTGAAGCGAGGGTGATCTTGACGTAGTCGAAGTGGTTTTCGGTGCGGAGGTTGCTGTTGGTCATGGACGGATAAGGAAAGAAGGGCTGTCAATCAGTGCGAACGCAAGTGGTGCGTTTGGTCCGTCAGTCCTCGTCGTAATCCGCAACGCCGAGGGATTCGTAGGTGGGGCGGCTGGGGGTGCTGCGACGTGGGTTCACGTCCTGCATCAGATCCACCTCCTTGCCTTCATCGGTGTAGACCGCGATGTCCAGTCCCAGGGACTGCAATTCGCGCATCAGCACCTTGAAGGATTCCGGCGTGCCAGGGCGGGGGATTGGTTTGCCTTTGACGATGGCGTTGAGTGCCTCGTTGCGGCCCTGCATATCGTCGGACTTGACCGTGAGCAGTTCCTGCAGGGTGTAGGCCGCGCCGTAGGCCTCCAGAGCCCACACCTCCATTTCTCCAAGACGCTGACCACCTTGCTGGGCCTTGCCGCCCAGCGGCTGCTGCGTCACCAGGGAGTAAGGGCCGGTGGAGCGTGCGTGGATCTTGTCGTCAACAAGGTGCACCAGCTTGAGGAAATGGGCGTAGCCCACTGCAACAGGCTGATCGAAGGGCTGGCCCGTGCGGCCGTCATGCAGAACGAGCTTGCCCGGATCATCCGAGTTGTAAACCCAGTCCTTGCCAGGCTGCTTGGCAGCTTCCTTGAGGAACGCCTCACAGGTTTTCTGCGACATCTCGGCGCCGTACATCTCGTCAAAGGGCACGATCCGAACCCGGGAATCCAGGTTGGAGGCAGCCCATCCCATCAGCAGCTCAAAGACCTGACCCACGTTCATGCGGCTCGGCACGCCGAGGGGGTTGAGGCAGATATCTACCGGAGTGCCATCAGGCAGGTAAGGCATATCCTCCCGGGGAAGGATGCGGCTGATGATGCCCTTGTTGCCATGGCGGCCGGCCATTTTGTCGCCGACCTGGATCTTGCGGCGCTGGGCGACATAAACCCGAACCACCATGTTGGCGCCAGGGGGCAACTCGTCACCCTGCTCACGGGTGTAAATCCGCACATCCACCACACGGCCTCGCTCGGTGCCGGGCACCCTCAGTGAGTTGTCGCGAACGTCGCGGGCCTTCTCGCCGAAGATCGCGCGGAGCAACTTTTCCTCAGGGGGCTGATCGGATTCGCCCTTCGGCGTCACCTTGCCTACAAGAATGTCGCCACTCTCCACGAAGGCACCGACGCGGATGATGCCCATCTCGTCGAGGTTGCCAAGGCTCTCCTCAGCGACGTTGGGGATTTCACGCGTGATTTCCTCCGGCCCAAGCTTGGTTTGACGCGCTTCGATCTCGTATTTCTCGATGTGCACCGAGGTGTAGAGGTCGTCTGTGACCAGACGCTCGCTCACCAGCAGAGCATCCTCGAAGTTGTATCCCTCCCAGGGCATGTAGGCGATCAGAACGTTCTGACCGAGAGCGATCTCACCCCCCTCACAGGCGGAACCATCCGCCAGGACCTGCCCGACGATGACCGGATCACCGCAACGCACGATCGGGCGGTGATTCAGACAGGTGTCCTGGTTGGAGCGCTGATATTTCTGCAGAAAATGGGTGTGGTCGTTTCCGTCCTCGTCGTTAACGACGATGGCCGTGGCATCCACAAACGTGACCGTGCCATTCACACGGGAGATCGGCACCATGCCGGAGTCGCGAGCAACCTGAGTCTCCAGACCTGTCCCCACCAGGGCCCGTTCCGGTCGCAGCAGAGGCACGGCTTGCCGCTGCATGTTTGAACCCATCAGAGCGCGGTTGGCATCGTCGTGCTCCAGGAAGGGGATCAGTGAGGCGGCCACTGAAATCACCTGCACCGGAGACAAAGCGACGTAGTCGACCTGCTCTGGGGGCACCTTTTCAAAATCCTGCCTGTAACGAACTGGAATCAGATCGGCCTTGATCCGGCCGTCGTCATCCGTCGCCACATCACCAGGAGCAACCCGCACCTCGTCCTCACGATCGGCGGAAAGGTAAATGGGATCACCCTGCCGCTGAACAACGCCGCCCTCGACTTTCCAGAAGGGGGTCTCGATAAAGCCGTACTCATTCACCCTCGCGTGTGTCGCAAGCGAATTGATCAGACCGGCATTGGGGCCTTCAGGCGTTTCAATCGGGCAAAGGCGTCCGTAGTGGGACGGATGAATATCGCGGACAGCAAAACCGGCTCGTTCCCGGGTGAGACCCCCTGGTCCGAGAGCTGAGATTCGGCGTTTGTGGGTGAGCTCAGCCAGGGGGTTGGTCTGATCCATGAACTGGCTCAGCTGACTGGAGCCAAAGAACTCCTTGATCGCCGCCACAAGGGGCTTGGGGTTGACCAGCTGTGCAGGGGTGAGTGAATCGGTCTCACCAACGGTCATCCGCTCCTTGATGATGCGCTCAAGACGGTTCAGACCAACGCGAACCTGGTTCTGAAGCAATTCACCCACCGAACGCACACGACGGTTACCGAGGTGGTCGATGTCATCAAGACTGGCGCCGCCGACATCAAGCTCCAGATTGATCAGGTAATCAAGGGTGGACAGCACATCCTCATGGGTGAGGGTGCGCACCGTGTCGGGAATCGTGAGACGTAATTTCTTGTTGATCTTGTAGCGACCAACCCGGCCAAGGTCATACCGCTTGGGATCAAAGAAACGGGTTTGCAGCAGCTGTTGGCCGCCGCTGACCGAGGGGGGCTCACCCGGCCTGAGCTTCTTGTAAAGCTCCAGCAATGCCTGGTCTTCAGAGCTGATGCCTTCGTCGTTGGCAGCATCAATCGACTTTTTGTAGAACTCCGGGTGGCGCAGCTTGTCGACCACGTCGTTATCCGACAGGCCCATGGCCCGCATCAACACGTGGGCATTGATCTTGCGGGTCTTGTCGACGCGAACGTGGAGCAGTGAGTTTTTATCAGTCTCAAACTTCAACCAGGCGCCTCGGTTCGGGATGACGCTGGCGTTGTATGTGCGACGTCCGTTCTTATCCTGTTCGTCCTTGAAGTAAACGCCTGGGCTGCGAACGATCTGATTAACAATCACGCGCTCAGCACCGTTGATGATGAAGGTGCCGCGCTCAGTCATCAGCGGGAGTTCGCCGATGAAGACCTCCTGCTCCTTGATCTCGCCGGTCTCTTTGTTGACGAGACGGCAGGTCACATACATCTGAGATGCAAACGTGGCATCGCGACGCTTGGCCTCTTCCACGTCATGGCGAGGACGCTTCAGTCGGTACTCGCTACCGATGAAATGCAGCTCTAATTTGCCGGTGTAATCGGTGATCGGAGAGAAGCTCTCAAGCTCCTCGATCAAACCCTTATCCAGAAACCACTTAAAACTGGCCCGCTGCACCTCCACCAGATCTGGGAGGTAGGTGGCGGTCTTGGCGACCTGAATCGCGCTGCTGCTCATGCGGGGACCCGACTGAGAGGACGAAGGGACGAAGGCCTGATCAGATGAAATCAGTTCACCGACAAAGATCGAAAACCATCACAAGCACTGCAAACCACCCCCTCAAAGAGCGGTCGCAGGGTGATGGAGTTCAGAGATCGCGGGTCAGATCAGCTGACAACAACAAGTGCACCGGAAGGGAATGGACTCTTCGGGGCCCATGAGATTGGAGATTCCAATCCATGGCCAGGCCAATACAACATCTTACACATCAAAGGTGCATCGGCTAGGCCGAGTTACCAATTACGGAAGTTGGAACAGGCGCCGAGCATTGGCGGTGCTGCTGGCGGCCACGCAAGCGAGATCAACACCGCGAAGCTCAGCCACTCGAGCGGCCACGGATGCCACAAACGCCGGCTCATTCCGCTTTCCACGGCGTGGAACGGGGGCGAGAAATGGGCAATCGGTTTCCACCAGGAAGCGATCTTCGGGGACACGGCGGGCACACTCGTGGGTTGGAACTGCCTTGGGGAAGGTGACCGTGCCGCTGAAGCTGATGTGAAAACCGAGCTCGAGGAATCCATCCATTTCTTCAGGGGTTCCGCCCCAGCAATGCATCACGCCGGCTGGACAACGCCCTTGTGAACGGCGTGAACGCAGCTCGGCCAACATCGGTTCGGCCGCATCACGGCAATGAATGATCACCGGCAGATCAAGTTCAACAGCCAGATCCAACTGCGGGCGCAGAACCTGGAGCTGTTCCTCCAGATTGTTTTGCCGAAATAAATCGAGTCCCAGTTCACCGATGGCGACCACGCGTTCATCGTCCAGGGCCGAACTCCTCAGCAATGCCTGCGTATCCGCCTGCCAGTGCTCTGTGTCCAGCGGGTGAACCCCGACGGAGTAGCGCAGCTCTGGAAATCGATCCGCCAGAGCTCTGATCGCCGGAATCTCGGACGGCTCTACACAGGCATGAAGCAGAGCAGTCACGCCCGCTTCGCGCCAGCGCGCTGCAACATCATCGAGATCCTCATCGAAGCTGCGGAACACGATGTGACAGTGACTGTCAATCAGCTTGGGAGTGGACGTCACGGGGAGCTGAATCGCGCCTTCGCTCCCCATTGTGCCGAGTGCAACTCAACGACTGGGTTCCAGGACCTTACGGACGGCCGCCGAAAGCCTGGACTTCTGGTTGGCACCGTTGTTGCGATGCAGAACGCCCACTTTCACGGCCTTGTCGATTTTGCTGAAGGCCGCACTCATCGAGCTCTGAAGAGACTCCTTGGCGGCATCTCCAGGCTTCTCGGTGTAGGCGTCACAAGCGAGGAAGCAACGCTTCATCAAGGTGCGAAGGGAGGACTTGTAGGTGCGGTTGCGCACTCGGTTGCGCTCAGCAACCTCAATCCGCTTCTTCGCTGCTTTGTTATTGGCCACTGAGGCGAAAACGATGCGAACAATCAACCACCATACCGACAAGCCTTCCAACCCTCCGAGCTTGGATTTAGCTTGAGGAACTGTTTGCCTCTTTCACTTGCCTGTGAGCAGCGCGGTTCATGAGGTGGATGTCCCGGCACCCTTCCCACTGCTCCAGGTGCGGGATCCCGAGACTGCAGCGAAGGAGTTACGGCGTCTGACGGCCCGGACAACAAGCGATCAGCAAGGCGACGCTCGCGACCGGGTCGATCAGATCCTGGAGGACGTCCGCCGTCGGGGCGACGCCGCGGTTCAGGACTTCACCGAACGCTTCGATGGCTTTCGGCCTGAGCCGATTGCGGTTCCCACCGATCGTCTGGAACAGGCATGGCGAGAGCTACCGCCGGATCTGCGTGATGCTCTCGAGCTGGCCTGCCGCCGAATCCAGGAATTTCATCAGCGACAACGACCCACGGATATTTCCATGCAGGGTCCCCATGGGGAGCAGCTCGGACGGCGTTGGAGACCGGTTCAACGGGCTGGGCTTTACGTCCCTGGAGGACGGGCCGCCTATCCCAGCACTGTGCTGATGAATGCCGTTCCAGCCCGGGTTGCGGGCGTTGAGGAGATTGTGATCTGTTCACCGGCGGGGGCGGACGGATGCGTGAGCCCCGTTGTGCTCGGTGCCGCTTACCTCGCCGGCGTCAGTCGGGTGATGCGCATCGGAGGAGCCCAGGCGATCGCCGCGATGGCCTTCGGCACGGACAGCGTTCCGAAAGTGGACGTGATCAGCGGCCCAGGCAATCTCTATGTGACGCTTGCGAAACAAGCCGTTTATGGACGGGTCGGCATCGATTCACTGGCGGGCCCGAGCGAAGTTCTTGTGATCGCCGATCAAAGCGCCAACCCGGCGATGGTTGCTGCTGATCTACTTGCTCAGGCAGAGCATGACCCACTTGCCGCTGCTGTTCTGATCACCACAGATGCCGGACTGGCTGAAAGCATCGGAGCCGCAGTGAGCCAACAGCTCCTGGATCACCCAAGAAGGGAGATCTGCGAGGCATCACTGCGCGACTGGGGATTGGTGATCCTCTGCGAAGACCTGGAGACCTGTGCCCAACTGAGCGACAGCTTCGCTCCTGAACATCTCGAGCTACTTGTGGAACGTCCCGAGCCGTTGGCGGAACGGATCCGCAACGCCGGCGCCATCTTCCTGGGCCCATGGTCCCCTGAAGCCGTAGGGGACTACCTCGCCGGACCGAACCACACCTTGCCGACCTGCGGTGCAGCTCGCTTCAGCGGAGCGCTGAGCGTGGAAACCTTCATGCGCCACAGCTCGATGATCGGATTCAATCGTGCAGCGCTTGAGGCGACCGGTTCAGCCGTTCAACAACTGGCGGGCAGCGAAGGACTTCACAGCCATGCCGAATCGGTGCGGCTACGGCTCAACTAACGCTTTTCAAGGCTGCGCACGCCCGCAGCTTCTCCGCTGATTTCGCCGACAAGCACCTCATCCGCAAGGTTGATGAACAAGCCGTTCTCCAGGACGCCGGGAATGTTGTTGATCGCCAGCTCGAGAGCAACGGGGTCAGCAATCCCTCCTTCAAACTTGGCGTCCAGCACCAGGTTGCCCTGATCCGTGACGATCGGTCCTGCCTTGCGCTGGGCCATCCGCAGCTCCGCATTCCCGCCCATGGATGTGAGCTGTTGCTGAACCTGACGCCAGGCCCCAGGCAAGACCTCAACCGGCAACAGAAAGCTGAGATTGAGGCGTTCAACCAGCTTGGTGGAATCAACCACCACCACAAAACGCTCAGCCCTGGCGGCGACCAGTTTCTCTTGAACGTGGCAGGCCCCACCCCCTTTGATCAGCTGAAACCCTGGGTCCACCTCATCCGCCCCATCGATCGCCAGGTCAATGCGTTCCACCGCATTGAGGCTGAGCAAGGGGATATGGAGTTCGGCAGCCAGGACCTCGCCCTGAAACGAGGTCGTCACACCGACGATATTTTTGAGTTCTCCGCTGGCGAGCTTCGAACCCAGTGCCTTGATCATCAAGGCAGCTGTCGAACCTGATCCCAGACCAAGAACCATGCCGTCCTTGATTTGTTCGACGGCGGCATCTGCGACCGCCTGCTTCATCTGAGTCTGGAGATCAGCCAATGCACCAAAAGAAACTGGCGGGAACGTAGCAAGGTGTTCAGCTCATCCCGGCAAGCGCAGCCGGTTTCACCGACAGGGTCAATTCACGGCCCTGCCGCAGAACATGCAGAGGGAGTGGTTCTCCAAGGCGAGCTGAATCGACCACTTCGAGCAGGACCTGGGGATCCGGCACTTTGGTGTCCGCAACCGCGACAACCAGATCACCACGCCGCAAGCCAGCCTTTTCAGCAGGGCCATCAGGCAAAACGCTCTGCACCAGCGCTCCTGAGCGCTCCGGCAACTGCACCAGTGAGTTTGGGTCCTTGTTGTGTTCGCGTGCGATGCGGGCCGTCAAAGGGACCAGTTGAAGGCCGATGTAAGGGTGCACCACCTCTCCCTGATCGAGCAGTTGATCCACGACCCGCCTGGCGAGGTTGATTGGAATTGCAAAACCAAGGCCAGCCCCTGGGCCAGAGCGCACCAACGTATTGATACCGATCACATTGCCTGCGGCATCAACCAGAGGGCCACCGGAATTTCCCGGATTGATCGCGGCGTCGGTCTGGATCAGATCCAGCCGCTTATCAGAGAAGCCCAGACTGTTGATATTGCGGTGAAGGCTGCTGACGATGCCGAGCGTCACCGTGCGCTCCAAGCCGTAGGGGGTGCCCAGGGCAATCGCCCAGTCGCCCACCTCGAGTGCTTCGGAATCCCCGAGTGGAGCCGATGGAGGGGCCGAGCGTCCCTCCAGGCGCACAAGGGCAAGATCCGTGACTGAATCGGTGCCAATCACCTGTCCATCACGCTGTTCTCCATCCGCCAGGGTGAGCGTCACGGCATCGACACGATCCACCACATGGGCGTTGGTGAGCACCAAACCCTTGTTGTCAATCAGCACCCCCGATCCCTGGCCCCGTTCTCGTTCGGGGCCTTGAGGGGGATCGCCAAGGAGATCCCGTAACAGGGGGTCGATCAGTGTTGGGTCAAAGGGTTGACGCTCGACCGGCCGCTCCGTGTCGATCCGGACCACGGAGGGAGCCACCCGCTGCACAACATCAGCAACAAAACTGTGCTCCAGCGCCATCGCCGGTTGAATGCCGAGCAGGAGCATCAACCCGATCAAAAGTGAATGAAGCCATCGATCAACCATCAACTTCATGCCAACTCTCGATCTGTTGTAGGGGAATCTCACAAGGATTCGGGTTCGGCTTTCTTGAGTGATGCGATCGAGCGTCCATACGACTGTCGTCAGCCTGACCTGCATTAGATCGGCATTTGGGAGCATTCTGCAGCGACTCACGCGTCTGGTGAAGACTCCATGAGCACGGTGGCGCCGGTTGGGTCTTTGGATGATCCGAATCAGATCAGAGATGTGTTTTTTGGGTCATGAAGGTGCCAAGCCCTGATGGCGTTGCTATCCAAAATGCACATGATTTGCTTGCATGCATTTCTCCAAGTTTCTGGCATCTGGAGCAGCCCTGGTTGCCATTGCTGCTCCTTTGGTGTGTGGCCCCAAAGCATCTGCTCAAAGCCTTGAGCTGAAAGCGGTCATTCTTGAAGAGGTCAAACCCCTCTACACCAAAACCGAAAACGGCTACGAAGGTTTCGGGGTAGACATGCTGGAGCAGATCCGCATTCAGTCCGGGCGTCGCACGGTCTCTTACCAAGTGGCATCGTCCGTCAAGGACGGCTTGGGAGCCGTGGTTTCTGGAAAGGCAGACATCGCTTGTGGCGTTGCTTTTACATGGGGCAGAGCAGCCACGCTCAGTTACAGCCTCCCGTTCGCTATCGGAGGCACCCGCCTTCTTACAGCCAGCAATACGACGATTGATGGAACACCAGATTCCCTGACCGGAACAACCGTTGGCGTGGTCAAGGACTCCGCATCGGCAATGGTCTTAAAAAGCGTCATCCCTGGTGTCAATCTCAAACCTTTCGCCACGCCTGCTGATGCGCTGTCAGCCTTCAATTCAGGCGAAATCAGCGCCCTGGGCGGTGGCACGCTTTGGCTTGCTGCGAACAGCAGCGCCAGCAGCACAGATCTCGTACCGCTTCGTCCTTATGGACGTGCAGGGATTGGCTGCATCGTGAACCAAAAAAATGGGAGTTTGCTTTCCTCCACCAACATTGCTGTCGGCCAGGTGATGCAGTCCTATGTGGATGGTGATGCTGGAACCCGCGAAATGGTCAACCGTTGGATCGGACCGACAAGCAGCGTAAAACTCACCGAAACAGCCATCACCGGGCTGTATTCGTTGATCCTGAGCACCACAGCTGAGATGTCGACCTCCGTCACGGCAGGCATCTGACGGCGTTCAGCCCAACTGCGATTCGACGTCACAACCAAGGACCAAACCTCTACAGAAACCGATGAAACGCTCATTAATCGCCTTCCAAGCTCTGCTGGCCTCCAGTGCCGTGATCTGCCAGAGCGCAGAAGCCTCCTCCGTTTACAACACCCCAGATCAGCTCGAATCGAACTCCCTCGAGTCACGCATCGAAAAGGCCCGCAGCGGCAACTGGAGCGGCCTTCTCCAGTCCGTTGACCTCGATGGCGAGCTCGTCGCCAAGAGCAAATGGGGCAATGGCGGTGGCCACAAGTTCAAGAACAGCAGCGGCTCCGGCAAGTGGAAGAACGGCAAAGGCGGCAGCAAGTGGAGCAACAGTCGGCCCAAGTGGGGTAACGGCTCCTATTACGGCGGCTGGAAGAACGGTGGCGGCTGGAAAAACGGCGGCGGCGGTTTCGTGAACTGGTGATCTCGTCCACAACAGCAACAGGGCCCAACCTCAGCAGGTTCGGCCCCATTGGTCTCGTGGTGGTCCAGTCCACCTCCCTCTGCAATCTCGATTGCTCCTACTGCTATCTCCCCGATCGGCAGAAGAAGCGCGTCTTTGATCTCGACATGCTGCCGCTGCTCATGCAGCGCATCCTCGAAAGCCCCTATGCCGGGCCCGAGTTCTCCTTGGTGTGGCACGCCGGTGAACCCCTCACCCTGCCCACCAGCTGGTACGACCAGGCCACCGAGATCATCTATCGCTCCCTTGATCGGTTCGGTGCCCAGGACATCCAATTCGATCAACACGTCCAGACCAACGCCACCTTGATCAACGACGCCTGGTGCGACTGCTTCCATCGCAATCGCCTCATCGTTGGCATCAGCGTTGATGGGCCGGAGGACATCCACGACGCACACCGGCGCTTCCGCAATGGACGCGGCTCCCATGCCCTCGCCATGAAGGGCATCGAAACCCTCCATCGCAATGACGTTCACTTTCATTGCATCTCCGTGCTCACCGCCGAGGCGATGGAGCAACCCGAGCGGATGTACCGCTTCTTCCGCGACCACGGCATCAACGATGTTGGCTTCAACGTGGAGGAGCAGGAGGGCATCAACACCTCCTCATCCATGCAGGGGGCCGATATGGAGGCCAAATACAGGGATTTCCTGCGGGCTTTCTGGCGCCTCAGCGAGCAGGACGGCTATCCCGTCATCCTCCGCGAATTCGACCAGGTGATCAGCCTGATCCAGGGCAATCAACGCATGACCCAGAACGAGCTCAACAGGCCCTTCTCCATCCTCAGCGTCGACTCCCAAGGCAATTTCTCCACCTTCGATCCAGAACTGCTCTCCGTTGCCAGTGATCGCTACGGAAGTTTCAACCTCGGAAACATTCGAGACCTTTCCCTCCTCGACTCCACCCAAACCCCACGATTCCGTCAATTGATGGATGACATGAACGCAGGCGTCGATCGCTGCCACGACGGCTGCGAATATTTCGGCCTCTGTGGCGGTGGCAACGGCAGCAACAAATTCTGGGAACACGGCACCCTCGCCTCCAGCGAAACCAACGCCTGTCGTTTCGGCACCCAGATCCCCGTTCAGGTCCTCCTTGAACGCTTTGAAGAAGGTCCGCCTCTTCAACAACCAGCGATCAACCAAGCCGTTTGATCGTTTGATTCAATTTTTGTCCGCACTCAATGAACCGCACCAACGTTCTCCTGCTCGGCACCGCTGTTGGCATAAGCCTGCTAGCCCCTGCCCAGAGCCTTGCCGCCTGCAAGTTTCTGATGCCTCTTGGAGGTAACGGCAATGGACCTGAGCTTTACATCGTGAAGAAACGGGTTGAGCGTCCCAAGGGTCTGATCGGCAACGCGGTGGGACGCACCAACTGGAACACCGACTTTGTGGTGGATCAGCCCTACCGGAGCTTCAAGCTGTTTTTCACAGCGGATTCAACCGATGGTCAGCCTGGCGAATATCCGATTGAGGCGTTCCTGAAGTTTGCCGGCGGAGGATCCATGAAAGTTGTGGACGAAAGGATGAAACCGCCGACCGGCACTGGCGCCCAGTTCGGACCCTTCAGCCCACCGGCAGGCAAGGGCATCAGCCAGGTGAACTTCAAGATCGGCGCCAACAATGATCCAGGCGGCACTGGATTCAGCTACCGCATCTCTGTTCAGGGCTGCAACTAGCCCGCTTACCAAACCATCAAAAGAGGGCGGCCCGACGGTCTTCTACATTGAAGGGGTGTCCGGCGGGCATCTCCTTCGGGGGACAGGTCACAACTGAAACGCGCGTCGGGCCGACGCCCGATCTCCGTCCGCCTTGCCGCATCCTCTCCTGCCAGAGCTTGAGACACTGTCCACCCAAGTGGCGGCGACCCAGGCTTTTGAGTTGTGCGGAATCCAATTGCTCACGCACATGAGCCCGATGACGCTGGAAGTGCAGATCCGACACAGCAATGGAGCTGATGTGAGCCTGGACGATTGCGCCCAGTTCAGCGGGGTGCTGGGGGAAGCTCTGGAGAGCTCAGAGCTGTTGAACGAGGCGTACGTCCTGGAAATCAGCAGTCCAGGGATCGGTGAACAGCTCGCCACCGATCGGGACTTTCAAACCTTCCGTGGGTTCCCGGTGGAAGTCACCCATCGCGACAACAACGATGCCGAACATCGTCTCGACGGGTTGCTGCTCGAACGCGACGAGGAAAGTCTGCAGATCAACATCCGAGGACGCATCAAGCGCATCCCGCGAGATCAGGTGATTGGCGTTCGTCTCACCAGTCCGAGCGCTTGAGCGCTCCGCACCCTTCCCTCTTCCCCTTTCCCTCCAATGGCTCTCGTTCTTCTTCCCGGTCTCAGCAATCTGATCGACGACATCAGCGATGAGAAAAAGCTGCCGCCCCAGGTTGTGGAGGCGGCACTGCGGGAGGCGCTGCTGAAGGGCTACGAGCGTTACCGACGCACCTTGTACATCGGTATCAGTGAAGATCCCTTTGATGAGGAGTACTTCAGCAATTTCGACGTCGGACTGGATCTGGACGAAGAGGGATACAGGGTTCTGGCCAGTAAAATCATCGTGGACGAGGTCGAAAGCGAAGACCATCAGATCGCGATCGCTGAAGTGATGCAGGTCGCCGAGGACGCTCAGGTGGGAGACACCGTCGTCCTGGACGTGACCCCTGAGAAAGACGATTTCGGCCGCATGGCGGCAGCCACCACCAAACAGGTGTTGGCTCAAAAGCTGCGTGATCAGCAGCGTCGGATGATCCAGGAGGAATTTGCCGACCTCGAAGATCCCGTCCTGACCGCCAGGGTGATTCGCTTCGAACGCCAGAGCGTGATCATGGCCGTGAGTTCCGGCCTGGGGCGACCGGAGGTGGAGGCCGAACTTCCACGCCGCGATCAGCTGCCCAACGACAACTACCGGGCCAACGCCACCTTCAAGGTGTTCCTGAAGGAAGTGAGTGAGGTTCCCCGGCGTGGCCCCCAGCTTTTTGTCAGCCGATCCAATGCCGGCCTGGTGGTCTACCTGTTCGAAAACGAGGTGCCGGAGATCCAGGAAGGTTCTGTCCGCATCGTCGCTGTTGCCCGTGAAGCCAACCCTCCCTCGCGGTCGGTCGGACCCCGCACCAAAGTGGCCGTCGACAGCATCGAACGGGAGGTGGATCCCGTGGGTGCCTGCATCGGAGCCCGAGGCTCACGCATTCAACAGGTCGTGAACGAGCTGCGCGGAGAGAAGATCGATGTGATCCGCTGGTCACCCGATCCAGGCCAGTACATCGCCAACTCACTCAGTCCGGCCAGGGTCGAGATGGTGCGACTGGTCGATCCGGTCGGTCAGCATGCCCACGTGCTGGTTCCACCGGATCAACTGAGCCTGGCCATCGGCCGGGAAGGTCAGAACGTGCGGCTGGCGGCACGCCTGACCGGCTGGAAAATCGACATCAAGAATTCCACCGAATACGATCAGGTCGCCGAAGACGCCGTTGTGGCTGAGTTGATTGCTCAGCGGGAGCAGGAGGAAGCCCTGCAGCAGGAGGCGGAGGAACGCCTGGCAATCGAACAGGCAGCACGAGCAGAGGAAGACGCCCGCCTGCGTGAGCTGTATCCGCTGCCTGAAGACGAGGAGGACTACGTCGAAGACCAGGAGGCGTACGCCGAACAACCTGCTGAGGGAGACGTGTTCGAAGAGCCAGCGGCCGAAAGCGAGGCTTACACAGAAGAAAGCTCAGACGAGCCAGCTGTTGAAACTGACCAACAGGAGCTGCAACCTGAGAACGACCCCAACGGAGCCCGGTGAACGATCGACCCATCCTGCGTCGCTGCGTGGCCTGTCGCCAGCTTCTGGACCGACGCCTGCTCTGGCGGGTGGTTCGCGACTACAGGGATGGGGTTCTCCTTGAGGAAGGCATGGGTCGTTCGGCCTATCTCTGTCCCAAGGAGGCTTGTCTTGAGGACGCACGTCGGCGGAAGCGTCTGCAAAAGGCCCTGCGTTGCCAGGTGCCCGATGCGGTCCTCTCGACGATGCAGAAGCGGCTCAGTTCAACGACTGGAGAATCCGCTGAGGCAAACTAAACATTGGACCTGCTTTGCGTAGGGCCACCGAGGCACTTCGTGCCCGGACCGACCGGAGACCCCACCTGAATGACCAGCAGCGGCAAAGTCAGAATTTACGAGCTGTCCAAGGACCTGGGCCTTGAGAACAAGGACGTGCTGGATGCTGCCGACAAGCTGTCGATTGCGGCCAAAAGCCACAGCAGTTCCATCAGTGATGACGAGGCCGGTCGGATCCGCAACCTGCTGAAGAACGGTTCCTCCAAGGCCGCCAAAGCTCCCAGCAGCCAAGCCTCAGCCCCTGCGAAGCCGCCAGCGGGTAAAGCAATCCTGTCTGTGAAGAAGGCGTCAGCTCCAGCAGCGGCTTCGACGCCCTCCGCTCCCCCTGCAGCCGCTGCTTCGCCCGTCAAGCCGACAGCTGCAAAACCAACAGCTGCAAAACCAACAGCGGCGAAACCGTCTCCTGCGAAACCTGTCATCAGCCAGGCGCCGCCAGCCCGCCCGGCTCCGGCCAAGCCAGCAGCTGAGAAACCAGCGGCACCCACACGCCCGATCTCCCCAGGTACGCCGGTCAAGTCACCACCGCCAAGGCCTGCAGCAGCGGCCTCAAAACCGACGTCACCACCACCGCGTCCCAGCGCCCCAGCAGCCGCTGCCAAGCCGGCACCTGCAAGGCCCACGCCTGCAACACCTGCCAGACCCGCTCCAAGACCTGCGTCAGCCGGTCAGCCGCAAGGCCGGCCTGCCCGACCTCAGAGTCCACAAATCGTTTCCAGGCCTAGCCAGGGCAATGCTCCACGGCCCGGAGCTCCAACGCGGACCGGTGCGGCACCGAAACCAGGCGGCCCAGCCAAAGCAGGAAGTCCAGCCCGTCCAGCGCCACGCCCAGAGCTTGTGGGCAAGCCACAACCCAGGCGACCGGAAGCCGGTGGTACGCCACCGCGACCAGGCGCACCATCACGGCCTGGGACCGGAGTTCCTTCACGTCCCGGTGCTCCGGTGCGTCCAGTTCCAGGAGGGCGTCAGGGAGGCGTCACGCGTCCTGGGGCTCCCCAGAGACAAGGTCGACCGACACCCCCAGGCGGCCGCCCCGTCACTCCAGGCCGACCTGGTGGCAACACCCTGGAGCTCGTCGGCAAACCCATCCGCCGCGATGGCAGCACCGCCGGAGGCGGACCTCGCCCAGGAGGCTCCCGACCGGGTGCACCCACGCGTCCTGGTGCTCCGTCCAGGCCAGGCATGCCCAGTGGGATGCGCAAGCCAGTGGCCCCTGGAGAGCTCATGCAACTCCAGAAGCCAGTGGGGCGTCCTACCGCGCCGCCACCAAGACGCCCTGAGCCTGGAAGCAAACCTGGTTCCGGAGCCGAAGCCACTCCTCCGGTCTCACGGCCGACGGCACCGGCAGCCCCCCGTCGCCCCTATGGAGCGCGCCCCGGTGCTCCGGGTCAGCGCCGTCCCGGCCGCCCCGATTGGGATGACAGCGCCAAGCTCGAAGCCCTGCGCAGCCGTTCGCCCCAGAAGCAGCGCCAGAAAGTTCACATCATTGGCGAGAACGACGACGCGCTGACGGCCGAAACCGGTGGCTTTGCCGGGGAACAGCAGGCCATGGTGCTCTCCGCCAGCCTGGCTCGGCCGGCCAAACCGAAATCACAGCAGCGAAGCGCACCGAAGCCGGTGGCGGCCATTCGCAAGCGCAAGAAAGAAACCACCCGACAACGTCAGCGGCGTCGGGCGATGGAATTACGTGCGGCGAGGGAAGCCAAGCAGGTCCGGCCGGAAATGCTGGTGGTCCCGGAGGACAACCTCACGGTGCAGGAGCTGGCGGACATGCTCAGCGTGGAAAGCTCCGAAATCATCAAATCCCTCTTCTTCAAGGGAATCATCGCCACGGTCACCCAGACCCTGGACATGAACACGATCGAGACGGTGGCCGAGGAATTCGGCGTGCCGGTTCTCCAGGACGACGTGGAGGAAGCCGCGAAGAAGACGGTGGAAATGATCGAGGAAAAAGACCTCGATCATCTGATTCGCCGTCCACCTGTGGTCACGGTGATGGGCCACGTCGACCACGGCAAAACCAGCCTGCTCGATGCCATTCGCAAAGCGCGGGTCGCCGCGGGCGAAGCCGGTGGGATCACCCAGCACATCGGTGCTTACCAGGTGGAGATCGAGCACAACGAGGAGCAACGCAAACTCACCTTCCTCGACACGCCAGGCCACGCAGCCTTCACCGCGATGCGGGCGCGGGGCACCAAAGTGACCGACGTCGCTGTTCTGGTGGTGGCGGCCGACGACGGCGTGCGTCCCCAGACCCTGGAAGCGATCAGCCACGCCCGCGCTGCGGAGGTGCCGATCGTGGTGGCGATCAACAAGATCGACAAGGAAGGTTCCTCCCCCGATCGCGTCAAACAGGAACTCTCCGACCAGAACCTCCTGGCGGAAGACTGGGGTGGAGAAGTGGTGATGGTGCCGGTGAGCGCCATCAAGGGCGAAAACATCGACAAGCTTCTCGAGATGATCCTCCTGGTGACTGAGGTGGAAGACCTCCAGGCCAATCCAGATCGTCTGGCTCGCGGAACCGTGATCGAAGCGCACCTCGACAAAGCCAAAGGCCCCGTCGCCACGCTGCTGGTTCAGAACGGCACCCTCAAAACAGGTGATGTTGTGGCCGCCGGCCCGGTGCTGGGCAAGGTGCGCGCCATGGTGGACGACAACGGCAAACGCATGAAGTCCGCCGGCCCCTCCTACGCCGTCGAGGCGCTGGGCTTCAGTGAAGTGCCAACAGCTGGAGACGAGTTCGAGGTCTATCCCGACGAGAAATCAGCTCGCTCGGTGGTTGGCGATCGAGCCTCCGATGCACGCGCCACCCGCCTGGCGCAGCAAATGGCCTCACGACGGGTCTCGCTGACCGCCATGTCCGGTCAGGCCAGCGAAGGCGAGCTGAAGGAGCTGAACCTGATCCTCAAGGCAGATGTTCAGGGTTCCGTGGAGGCGATCCTCGGCTCGCTGGAGCAGCTGCCCAAAGACGAAGTTCAGGTGCGTGTTCTCCTTTCCGCACCAGGCGAGATCACTGAAACAGACGTGGATCTGGCGGCCGCATCCGGAGCGGTGATCGTTGGCTTCAACACCTCCATGGCATCAGGCGCCCGCAAGGCTGCTGATGCCACCGGCGTCGATGTCCGCGATTACGACGTGATCTACAAACTGCTGGAGGACATCCAGATGGCCATGGAAGGCCTTCTGGAACCCGAATTGGTGGAGGAAGCCCTTGGCGAAGCCGAGGTGCGCGCCGTGTTCACCATCGGCAAGAGTGCAGTGGCTGGTTGTTACATCACCAACGGCAAGCTGCAGCGCAACTGCCGAGTGCGGGTGCGCCGCGGCAAGGAAGTGGTCTTCGAAGGCGATCTCGACTCCTTGCGACGCAACAAGGATGACGTCAAAGAAGTGGCCAGCGGCTTCGAATGCGGCATCGGCTGTGATCGCTTCGCCAACTGGGAAGACGGCGACATCATCGAAGGCTTCAAGATGGTGACCCAGCGACGCAAACTCACCACCTGACGCCGCGAGATGCCGTGAACTCACGCCGCGAGCCCCTGCTCTGGCTTCAATGTCTCGCAATCGGAGCGGTTCCATTGGAACTGCTCCTGATCCGATTGGTGTTGGCCGGAGCAGATCCGGGTCCTGTGCCGGCAATTGAGCGCTTGCTGATCTGGAGCGTCGGAGGCCTTGCTGCGGCCGTCGCCTTGTGGAAACGCCCGGCGGACTGGGGCTCTCTGCTGCTGGTGCGGGTCCCAACAGCAACGCGAAGCCTCGAGCAACAAACCCTCAGTGGCCTGCAAGGAAGAGTCAGTGGCTTCGCTGCCTTGCTGGCTGCCGCACTGCTGCTGCCAGTGCTGTGGTGGCTGGATAACTCGGCCGGG
>MDTB01030358.1_pt1 | contig 40213 bp, 25 predicted proteins | sample 811161 | NCBI WGS metagenome assembly MDTB01 (sample SAMN05326650, study PRJNA326480) | marine metagenome | isolation source: seawater | place: Mediterranean Sea | collected 2009 | reverse complement strand
TTAATTTTTTCTTTAACAAGTTTTTTATGTACTCAAGAAAAGCTGCATAACAAAAACTCAAAAAAACCAAATTTTTTATTCGTACTAGTAAATGATCAACCATTTAATGCAATAGGGTATTCCAAACGTTACCCTTTTCTGAGCACACCAAATATGGATCGCCTCAACAGAGAAGGCGCGATTATTTAAAATTTTTTTGTTATACAATCAATTTGTTCTACCTCGAGAGCTAGCTTTTTTACCGGTATTTTTGGCTTTTTGTTCTAATGTGAAATTAGATTTCAATAAGAAATAATCAAATTTGTAAATGAATTCATTGGATTCACAGAAATTTTTTTGTGAGCCATGTTTATAATTGAGAACTACAACACTGCAATATTCTTTTGTTTCATAACCATGTTATGTTGGGGATCATGGGCAAATACGCAAAAGTTATCTAGTCAGAAATGGCCTTTCCAGCTTTTTTATTGGGATTATTCTTTTGGGATTTTACTCCTTACACTAATTTTTGGTTTGACGTTAGGTTCTAACGGAGAACTCGGAAGAAGTTTTATTGATGATCTATCTCAGGCAGAATTATTTTATATGCAATCGGCTTTTATTGGAGGAGTTGTTTTTAATCTTGCAAACTTACTTTTGGTAATAGCAATTGAAATTTCTGGAATGGCAATCGCTTTTCCAATTGGCATTGGTATTGCCTTAGTGTTAGGTGTTTTTACAAATTATATTTCCTTTCAAAGTGGCAATCCTTTTTTTTTATTTGGTGGTGTTCTATTGGTGGCATTAGCAATCATTATTGATGGATTTGCATATAAGAAAACCTTGCAAAACAATGGAGGAGGTTCAACCAAAGGAATTTTATTTTCAATAGCTGCGGGTATTGCGATGGGTTTTTTCTACAAATATGTAGCAGCTTCGATGGCACCTGATTTTACATCACCCCAAGCAGGAAAATTAACACCATATACAGCATTATTTATTTTTTCAATAGGAGTTTTACTTTCAAATTTTTTATTCAATACTATAAATATGTATCGCCCTTTTTTTGGAGAAAGAGTAAGTTTTGGTGATTACATTAAGTTGGGTAACACAAAACTTCACTTCATTGGAATTTTAGGTGGAGTGATTTGGGGCGTAGGAATGTCATTTAGTATTATAGCGTCGGAAAAAGCTGGTCCAGCCATTGCTTATGGTTTGGGACAAGGAGCAACAATGGTTGCTGCAATTTGGGGTGTATTTATTTGGAAAGAGTTTAAAGATCTTCCAAAAAATTATGCATGGCTGATTCCTTTGATGTTTTTTTCTTTATTTCAGGTTTAGGATTAATTATTTTGGCAAAACTCTTTTGATCAATGAATTTATTTGTAATCGGAAGTAGTAATATTGATCTTGTAATTTATCTAAAGCGTATTCCAAAAATTGGTGAGACAGTCATTGGCGGGGAATTCAAAAAAATATTTGGAGGTAAAGGAGCTAACCAGGCTGTTTCAGCAAAAAAGCAGGAACAAAAGTTAAATTTATAACGCAACTTGGCGATGATTCATTTGGGTTGGAGCTAAAAACATACTACAATGAATTAGGATTGGACAGTAAATATATCCTCACAGATAATAAGCAGCCGACAGGCTTAGCACAGATATTGGTTTCAGAGCGTGGCGAAAATTCAATAGCTGTTGCTCCAGGTTCAAATGGAACCTTAACTTTTCAAAAACTAAAGCCATATTTAGAAGAAATTTCAAATGCAGATTTGGTTTTTTAATTCAATTTGAAATTCCAATTCAAACTGTAATTTCTATAATTGATTTTTGTTATGATAATAAAGTAAGAGTAATTGTTAATCCGGCACCAGCTGTTTGTTTGCCTGCTGACGTTTTAAATAAAATATGGATGATTACTCCAAACGAATCCGAGTTAGAATTATTAACCGATATTTCAGTTAACAATAAATTTAGTGCTATTGAAGCTTCAAGAAAACTCATTAATTCTGGAATCGAAAATTGTATCGTAACCCTAGGCGACAAGGGTAGCATTTGGTTAAGTTCGAATGGAGTTTTTGAGTTTAGCATCCCTGCTATAAAAGCAATCGATACAACTGCAGCAGGAGATGTATTTAATGGTTGTCTTGCACACTGTGTATTAAACAAAATTCCGTTGAAATCATCGATTGTTAAGGCTCATACAGCAGCTAGTTTTTCTGTTACTAAAAAAGGGGCGCAAACGTATATTCCAAATGATCAAGAAATATCTTCTTTCTCAAAAAATTTCAACGTTAAAGTGATTCAGCACAATTAAGCCTATTTCACATTAATGATGAAATATCATACTTGTTTGACGTATTTTGAAACAAATTAGAACTGTTGATAAACTAAGTTTGTTTTCATAAAATTAAACTAAATGAAAAAAATTACTTATTTAATTACGACAACAATATTATTGTCTAGTTTTTTATTTGTGAGTTGTTCAGATGACGACGATACAGATGAAGTAGTAGATACTAGTAGTATATTGGGTGATTGGACTGTTTCATCTGTCACTGCTCCCTCAGATGCCACTGCGCAGGACTGGTCAAATATGACGATTTCAATTACAGGAAGCGATGCAGGAGGTACTTTGACATCTTCTGATGGACCTGATTGTGGGGTTCCAGTAATGCCAGAGACAACTCCTTGGATTTATACAGATGACACAAACACAATGATTAGCAGGGATGATGATGTTAACATGTCAATTTCTGGATTGACAGACAATGCTATGACTCTTAGTTTTAATGTTAATTATAACTTTCCAGCTCTTGATCCTACAAAAGGATTTTTGGAATCATTTACTTACAGTGATGATACAAATGTAAGAGAAGATATTACTTACCCTGAGGGTATTGTTAATGAGTGGCCAATGGGTGATGCGAATGATGAAAATGGTGGTAATGTCTCAATTAGTGACGGAAAATTAGTTTGGGAATACACTAAAGTACTTGAAGCAGCTATTGGTTGGGAATTTGAAAATGGTATTAATATTTCAGAAAGTCCAACTTTGAGTTTTGACTATCAATTACCTTTAGGAACCATTTTTAGTGTTTACATGTTTGGTGGAGAAGGAGAAGGTCAATTATTTGCACCAGACGATTTTAACCTTATTCTTGGAGCTGATGGCATGAATGAAGTTTCTATCAATCTATCAAATTCTAGTGTAAAGGAAGGTGCAGATCCAAACGGCTCTTCAATGGAAGAGTTCTATGGTTTTTACATGATTGTTGGTCTGACTGACCCAGACCCCAATTCGTCAACCTTTGGGCAATTATTGCCCGATGCTGAAGGAAGTTTACTTCACTTTGACAACATCAATATTGGCGGCGTTTCTTTATGTACAGAGGCCTCCGTTAGTGGAGATTGGACATTTAGTTTGACTAAATAATTCCAAAAAAAAATAAAAAGATGGCGATGATTCATTTTCATCGCCATTTTTTTTAACTTATATCAATTTCACTACAAATGAACACTAGTATAGCTACTGTAGATATATTTATAATAGCTGCATATTTGATTGGAATCGTTGCCATAGGAATTTTTTCAACTAGAAAGCAAAAACTCAATAGTGAAAACTATTTCCTAGCTGGCAGGGGGCTTAATTGGGTTTATATTGGTGCTGCTCTTTTCGCCTCAAATATTTCAACCATTCATTTGACCGGTTTAGCTGCTGAAGGGTACCGAATTGGTTTAGTTGTCGGAAATTTTGAATGGATGGCTACATTCACTTTGATTTTATTGGCAATTATTTTTGCACCCTTCTACTTTAAAACTAAAATCTCAACCCTTCCTGAATTCCTTGAAAAAAGATTTGATTCAAGATCTAGAACTTTTATGGCCTTTATGGCGATTATTGGTGCGCTTTTTATTCATATCGGAATAAGCTTATATGCTGGCGCCATTGTTTTTCAAAACTTTCTTGGCCTAGATTTTAGAATCTCAATTATAATGATTTCAGTGCTCACTGCCATATATACTGTAATTGGTGGTTTGAAAGCTGTTGTCGTCACAGAAAATATTCAAACAGTTATTTTATTAGCTGGCTCTGTAATTCTAACATTTTTATCTATTTCTGCAGTACAAGATATTGGAATTACATCTATTGAAGATCTAAAGCTATCGTTGAAGCAAGATCAGTTAAAAATGCTTCATGCTGCAGATTCTGAAATCGGAAAAAATGAAGGCTACTCCTGGTATTCATTTTTCCTAGGGTATCCTATCTTGGGAATATGGTATTGGTGTACTGACCAAACAATTGTACAAAGAGTTTTGGGCGCTAAAACAGAAAAAGATGCACAGTATGGACCTCTATTTGCGGGACTTTTAAAGATCCTACCAACTTTCTTAATTGTTCTCCCTGGAACTCTGGCTTTTGTGCTTTTTCAAGATCAGATTGTTGATCCCAACGATACACTACCTGTACTCATAAACGAACTCATACCAATAGGACTAAAAGGAGTTTTCGCTGCAGCTTTATTAGCAGCCTTGATGAGTACTATTGCAGCTGCGCTAAATAGCTGTTCTTCACTTGTCGCAATCGATATTCTACAAAGAATAAAACCAGAAGTAAGTGATATGCAAATGGTTAGAGTTGGTAAAATTTCTGCCATAGTGGTAATGTTACTTTCTATTATTTGGTCTACACAAGCAGGTAAATTTGATAGTATTTTTCAGGCAATAAATGATCTTGCTGCCGCAATTGCCCCTCCAATTTCTACTGTTTTTCTTCTTGGAATTTTTTGGCGAAGAGGTACTAAAGACGCAGCTTTCTATACTTTAATTTTCGGCTTTTTTGTTGGGGTTAGTCTTTTTCTGTTAGACTTTGAAAGTATTAGTGGAGAAAAATATTTAACAAACATTGGAATTCCATTTTTAATGAGAACATGGTGGGTGTTTTGTCTTTGCTGCATTTTTTTTATTGTTGTCAGCTTATGTACAGCACCACCACCACAATCGCAAGTTGCAACCACAACTTGGAATGGACCAAAGGAGATTATGAAAGATAAAATTTCATCCCTTAATGACCCAAGATCACTAGCATTTCTTCTATTATTGTTAATGGTCGTTTTATATTTATTTTTTGGATAACTTATTGAATTAATGCACTATAAATGAGACAAGCTGTAATGACGAAACCTGGACATATTGAAATTAATGATGTTCCATTTAAATTTAATCTGCACTCAAACGAAATCGTCCTTCAAATTAAAAAAATAGGCGTTTGTGGTAGCGATATTCACGTGTACCATGGCGAGCATCCAGCGACTCCATATCCAGTTATTCAGGGTCATGAATACGCGGGTGTTGTACTCTCAATTGGATCAAATGTTAAATCTGTAAAAGTTGGACAAAAAGCCACAGCAAGACCTCAGTTGGTTTGTAATCAATGTAACCCTTGCAAACGAGGTCATTACAATGTTTGCCAAAACCTTAGAGTTCAGGGGTTTCAAGCACCTGGAACCGCACAGGACTTTTTTGTTGTTCCTGAAGATCGCCTTATTGTTTTGCCTGATCAATTTTCTTTTGAGCAAGGTGCGATGGTTGAGCCAACCGCAGTTGGCGCTCATGCAACAAATAGAACCTCTAAAATTGAGGGTAAAAATGTTGTGGTTTCTGGAGCTGGCACCATAGGAAATTTAGTTGCACAGTTTGCAAAAGTGCGAGGCGCCAAAAAAGTATTAATTACAGATGTTAGCAATTACAGATTAGAAATTGCTAAAGAATGTGGAATTGATGGGGTTTTAAATGTTGCTGAAACCTCTTTCGCCCAAGGAGTAAAAGATTTTTTTGGAGATGAAGGTTTTCAAGTAGGAATGGAAGCTGCTGGTGTTCAGCCTTCATTAGATGTGTTAATTGAAAATGTTGAAAAGGGAGGTGATGTTGTGATTATTGGTGTTTTTTCTGAAAATCCAAAAGTCAATATGTATTTTCTGGGAGAGCATGAACTCAACGTATTAGGCTCAATGATGTACAAACACGAAGATTACGAAGAAGCCGTTGATAAAATTGCCAAAGGGCAAATTAGACTGGAGCCACTGATGTCTAAACATTTTGATTTTAAAAATTTCATTGATGCCTACCACTATATCGACAAACAGGGCGAAAAATCTATGAAAGTATTTATTGACTTTTAATCTTTAATGACAAATGCTAACGACTGTTGGAATCGGAGAGCTTTTGTGGGATCTTTTGCCAAGTGGAAAGCTAGTTGGGGGTGCCCCTTCTAACTTTGCATACCACACACAACAGCAAGGTGCTTTCAGCTGCATAGTAAGCGCAGTTGGCAACGATTCTTATGGGAACGAAATTAAAGAAGCATTGTTAAAAAAAAATCTTACAACAGATTATATACAAACTGTAGATTATCCGACCGGAACAGTTGATGTCAATTTAAACTCTTTAGGGGAGCCCTCCTATTCAATCAATGAAAATGTTGCATGGGATTATATCAGTTTGCCCAAAAATATAGACAAACAAATAGAACACACTAATATCTTGTGTTTTGGCAGCCTAGCCCAGCGAAATGCTCACACTCGAAATTCTATCAAAAAAATCATTCAAAAATTAAATGATGATTGTTTCATTGTTTTTGATATCAACATTCGTCAGAACTATTACAATCATGATATCATTCAGGAGTCTTTAGCCTTTTGTAATGTTTTAAAATTAAATGTTGATGAATTAGCAATTATTAGTAGTCTATTGAACCTAAAAGGTTTAGATGATAAGGCAATAATTGAAAAACTGATGGATCAATATAAACTAAAATTAATAGCCCTAACCTATGGCTCAAATGGAAGCATTTTGATGACTCCAACTAATGTGAGCCAATTGAAAACACCAAAAATAAATGTCATAGACACAATTGGTGCAGGAGACTCCTTTACAGCAACCATGGCAATGGAATTTGTTAAAGGTGAGTCACTTGCTAAAGTACATCAAAAGGCTGTAGAAGTATCATCCTTTGTTTGTCAGTCAAATGGGGCAATGCCAGATTATAATAATTTAAAAACATGAAAATGATAAACACAAATTTAAGTCCAGTAGATCCAAATGCAGTATCCCAAATAAAATTAGTTGATGGCTCATTAATGCCGCAAGCAGCGATGGGGACTTTTCATTCTGATAATCCCGACTTGATGAAAGGAATGGAAGATATTGTTATAGAGGCAATACGACTTGGATATCGTCATATTGATTGTGCAACTGCCTACCAAAATGAAGAGATCGTAGGACAGGCAATTGAGAAATCCATAAAATCAGGATTAGTAAAAAGAGAAGACCTTTTTATACTTTCCAAGCTGTGGAACAAAAATATGAAACCTGACGAAGTCATACCAGCTTTGAAAAAAACTTTAATTGACTTAAAAGTTGATTATTTGGATATGTATGTAGTGCACTGGCCGTGGTCAAATTTTCATGAGCCTGGGTCGTCAGGAGATGCATTGAACGATCATGCAGTACCTTACATTCATGAGGATTTCATGGAAGTTTGGGATAAAATGACAGAGCTCAAAAGACTTGGTTTAGTTAAGAACATAGGCACTTCAAACCAAACAAGAAAAACTATTGATCTCTTGCTGCGTGACACAGATGATTTTAATCGCCCCACCTATAATCAAATGGAGCTTCATCCCCTATTTCAACAAAAAGAATTTGTTCAATTCCTAATAGAAAATAAAATTGCTCCCTCGGGGTATATGTCATTGGGCTCTCCAAGAAGACCTGGAAGAGATCGATTTCCAGAGCATCAATCAGATATGCAACATCATATTATACAATCCATTTCGGCACAAACTGGGTTGACGCCTCCTCAAGTTTGCCTGGCTTGGGCACACCAACGTGAGAATAATCAGGTAGGTTATGTCAGTATGGCTGAGAGGTCTGATTGGATCAAATCAAATCTTTTAGGTGCAACCCAAAACGTTCTTTCAAATGAACAATTTCAGCTCATAGATGGAAATAACAAAGAAGAAAATCCAGGAATTAACACAAATAACAGATTGATTTGGGGTCAAGTATTTTTATGGCCTGAGGCAAAATATCTTGGTCACCCAAGATATGTACTTTGGGATGATCACCAAATTTTTGAAACTAAAAGTGATTATGACGAGTTTCGAAAGGCTTTTAAGGACTTTTACAAGGTTTGGAAATCAACGGCATACAATCTAGACTTTACTTGATAATGCAACATAATATTTATTTATACTGCTAACTAAAATTGGGGATATGATTGTACTTAAAAAAAAAATTCATCTGACTGTAATATGTTGTCTCGTTTTAAGTTTCTTACCGCACAAAAATTTTTCTCAGGAAAGAAAAATTAGCGAAGACGAATTAAAAGATAAAATATCAGGTTTTTGGATAGGTCAGCTCACAGGAAATTACCTTGGCCTTCCTTTTGAAAACCGTTATGTTGAAGAACCAGTCCCGATACTAATTGATAGGATTTACACCTATAAAGATGATGCCAGCCTAAAAATTAACAGGCAAGATTGGAGAGGGTACCTCCCGATTATGATTGACGCTTTTTGGGGTGCTTTTGCTGATGATGATACGGATATTGAGTTCGTGACTTTGCATGCAGTTGAACAATATGGTCTTGATTTGAATTATGCCGAAATTACTAAAGAATGGAAAGAGCATATCAATCGTAAAATATGGGTTGCGAATCGAACGGCCAGAAATCTGATGGATAAAGGTTTTGTTGCGCCATATACTGGGCATAAAGAAAATAATAAAAACTGGTTTCAAATTGACGCACAATTGGTCAATGAAATTTGGGGTGTTTTTTATCCTGGAATGACACAATTAGCTGTTGACCGCTCACTATGGGGAGCAAAAATCACTAATGATGATTGGGGAACTCATCCGACAATAGCATATGGGGCTATGATTAGTGCAGCTTTTTTTGAAAGTGATCCAGAAACATTAGTAAAATTTGCAATCGATAAACTTCCGAAGTATGGACCTTTTTACGAAGGGGTTAATGATGTTCTTAAATGGCATAAGCAACACGATGATTGGCGTATTGTGAGAAAAAAAATACATAATAAGTACTACAGTTACGAGAATGAGAAAGGTAAAGCACCAGTTAGTGTTGTTTCTTCATTAAATAATGGATTGGTTGGGATTATGGCAATTTTATATGGTAATGGCGACTTTATGAAAACTGTTGGTATTGCTGTTTCTGCTGGATATGATTGTGATAATCAGGCTGCAACTGTTGGGGGGCTAATGGGAGTTATACATGGAAGCAAAGCTATTCCTGATGAACTCACAAAAAAGATATCAATCTATGAGGAATGGTCAGAGCCTTTCAATAATATATATATTAACTTTACTCGTGACAATCTCTCAGTTGCCACACCTATTGATGAAATAGTTATGAGGATTTTCAATATTTCAAAAACAGCAATTCTTGAAAACGGTGGAAGAATTGAATTGGACAAAGGCAATGTACAATCTTTAAAAAACTCGGTAATTGAGGCAAACTACAAATCCTACAAAATCATATTAAAATTTCGTGATTTTCAAGACGGTGAAATAATAGGCGGTGACTTTATTGAAGAAACTGGATTTAGTTATGTTCAAGACGGGAATAGAGTTAGAATATTAGTTGATGCTCAGCCAAATCACCAAATTTTTGGTAAAGGACTTGAAGGGTTTTACAATGGAGAATCTATCCAATTTAATCAACTGATTGATAATGATATTTTTTGGGATGATTCCTATGGTAAAAACGTTTTAATTATAGATAGTGATTTTTAAATAACAACCTTATTTGTAGAAGTAAATTTTGCAATATATATATACATATTTGAATAATTATAAAACCTAGAGCCAATTAATTCGAGTTAAATTTAAACTGATTTTAAACAAATTTGTTATCATATGAATTTACATAATTTTTTATTGTTTACGGCTTTTATGCTCTTATCCTCAACAGTGTTTTCACAAAAACAAATAACTGGAAAAGTAATTGATAGTAATGATCCTCTGGAAGGAGTTTCTATTTACTTTGAAGGAACAACTATAGGAACAACATCAGATGTGGATGGCGAATTTTCGATCCAAAAACCTGAAAATAGTTCAACTTTGATTTTTTCATATTTAGGCTTTATTGATCAGAAAGTGGAGATTACCACTCAAGACGTTGTTGACATGACGATGGTGCCCGACTTAGAAAGTCTAGATGAAATTGTAGTGATCGGATATGGTTCTCAAATCAAAAATGATATAACAGGTGCTGTTTCTGTAGTAAATGTTGAAGAAATTACAAAGACATATTCTGCTAGTTTAACTGACCAACTACAGGGGAGGGTAGCAGGAGTTAGTGTTAACACTAGTGGTAAACCTGGCTCAATTGGTGACATAAAGATCCGTGGTGCTTCATTTTTTGGTGGGAACAACCCGCTCTATGTTATCGATGGAATTCTTTCAGGAGATAATCCAACTTTGAATCCTGCTGACATTGCATCAGTTCAAGTATTGAAAGATGCTTCAGCCTCTGCAATATATGGTAACCGAGCAGCAAATGGTGTCATTATCATAACAACAAAAAAAGGAGAAGTTGGGAGTCCAAAAATTAACTTTAATTCTACAATTGGAACTCAATTTATAAACTCAAGAATTCCCTTGGGTGATAATTTTAACTGGGCGCGAATAGTTAATGCAGCTCATGACAATGCAGGTGCACCCAGAGTCACAGGTGCGAATGAGGGTTTTGACCCTGCAATAAATACGGATTGGCAAGAAAAACTCTTCGATAATTTTGCTATGACAAATAACATCAATTTAAGTGTTTCAGCTGGAGGAGAAAACAACAAATTGTATTTTTCATTGAACAACTTTCGTCAGGAAGGTGCAATTGAGGGGCCAAAATTTGAAAGAATTTCTTCTCGGATTAACACAGAATTTGAAATTGCTGAAAACCTTGTTGTTGGTGAGCACCTCAGTATAGGTCGTAGTAAACTGAATGGAATTGCTGGAGCAATTGACTCTGAAACTGATGGAGACATTATCACTCCCTTTTCGGCTGCATTTGAAATGCTACCCGTTATCCCAGTTTTTGATGATACGCAGCCCAGTGGGTATGGAATAGGTGAGATTGGAGTTGCTCAGACTTGGTCCGAAAATCCAATAGGTGTAATTGATCTTTATACAAACACAAGCGAAAACCTGAGTATTTTGGGTGATGTTTATTTGAATTATGAAATTTTGGATGGCTTAGACTATAGATTCAGTCTTGGACTAAACAGTTCATACACAAACTTTAAGAGCTATAACGAAGCTGGACAGATTAGAATGTCTACTCCTCATTTTTCTGGACTTACAGAAAGTAGAATTGAGGAACGCGGAGTTTTTTTTGAAAATAGACTCAGTTATTCAAAATCTATAAATAAAAACAACTTTTCAATTATGGGTGCAGTTACTGAGCAAAGTAGCACAACAAAAATCCTTTCATCAACTAGTTTAGGGGGCTATGACAACGAAGTAAATTTTTGGCAGCTGAGTAATAGCACTGGTAGCATATCATCTTCTGGTTCAGAGTTTAATTCTGCCATTCGTTCTTTTTTGGGTAGAGTTACTTATGATTACGATAAAAAATATTACTTAACAGCTTCAATGAGAAGAGACGGATCCTCAAAGTTCTCTGAAAAGAACAGATGGGGTAATTTCCCTTCATTTTCTTTAGGATGGAACATTTCAAAAGAAAATTTCTTTGATTACCCAGCGATTAACAACTTTAAGTTCCGAGCTGGTTATGGAGTTGTCGGAAATGCTAGTATTGGAGATTACGAATATATAACAACAATCTACAGAACAGCTATGGGTTCAAGTTTATGGACTCCAGGCGTCAATTACAACTTGGGACCAACAAGTGTGAGTGTAATTGGTGCTACAAGATCCGATAATTTGCGAAACAACGACATCTCTTGGGAAGAGTTAAGCGAAGTCAATATAGGAATTGATTTAGAGATGTTCGATTCCAAGTTGTTTATTTCAGCTGATTATTTCTTTGGAGATTTGAGTGATCTGTTAGCCTCAATCCCTCTTCCTGGATCGGTTGGCACAACAGGAAGATCACAACCCTCAATCAATGCTGTGTCGATGGAAAGAAAAGGTTGGGAAGCCTCGATCGCTTTTCGAAACTATGAAAACGAGTTAAAATTTTCAATTTCAGCTAATTTATTTGGAAACAACAATGAAATTACAGAGCTAGGCTATGACTTGACGGAACTTGTTGGGACGGACACATCTTCAAAAACAACTGCAAGAGTTGGATCTTCAGTTGGGGAATTTTATCTTCTTGATTATTTGGGAATTTATACTCCCGAAGAAATTTTTTCTCTCCCAGACAACTATACAATACAAGGAGAAAGACCGCAAGTAGGTGACGCCAAGTATAAGGATGTGAGTGGAAGAGACGAAAATGGATTGCTTACTGGTGTTCCTGACGGAAAAATTAGTTTAAATGATGATAGAGTTGTTACTGGAAGTCCAATTCCAAAAGTCCAATTTGGATTTAACCTAGACTTCAGTTACAAAATTTTTGATTTAAACCTATTCTTTCAGGGCGTCAGTGGTCGTGATATTTACAATTCATATCATAGTTTGATGACTTCAGAGGACTATGGCCATTTTACAAATTATCCAACATATTACGATCCATATATTGCAGGTGAGGGAACAGATCCAAGACCACATTTTTTTCAGGGTCACGGAAATAATTTAGAGAGTACTCGTTATCTTGAAAATGGCGCCTATGTAAAGCTTAAAAATTTTCAGTTTGGATTGAATATTCCCAACAATAAATTTGATAAACTCAGGGTTTTCATTGGTGGACAAAACTTATTCACACTTACTGAATACAGGGGGCTAGACCCTGAATTTGATGGGAATAGCATTTTCACTCCAGGAATTGATCCTCGACAATTTCCTAGTCTATTGACTTTTACAACTGGTTTTGAAATCAACTTTTAATTTTTATTCAATTTATTATGAAAATCACAAAAAAAACATCTTCATTTTTAGTTGCACTATTATTTTTTTCATCATGTGTTGAATTAGAACAAGTAAATCCTAATACAGCAAGCGAATCCTCGTTTTGGCTAACAGAAAATGATCTATTTCAAGGCGTTATTGCTACTTACGATGCTATGCAGTTGAGTGGATTGTACCTGGGAAATCTTCAAGTGATACTGACAGGTTTTTCTGACGAGGGAACTGGTGAATCTACGAATGAGTTTTATGCTCCCTTTCGTTTTAAAATTTTTAATTCAAACATCTTTCTAAGTGAAATGATGTGGATTCATTTTTATGCTATGATTTCTAGGGGTTATCAGGTTATAGATAAGGCTGAGACCATTTCTGGTGATAATGTACCAGCTATATTAGCAGAGGCGAAAACGCTCGTGGCATTTGCTTATTATAACATGATAAATGTTTATGGAGAAAACATTGCTTATGTAGACCGCACCCAGCAGGCTTCCGATATACCAAATCGTGCTGCAGATGGTCAAATATATACCCTAATTGAAAATCTTTTAACTGAGGCGATTCCAGACCTTCCTTTGTCTGGCGATTATAATGATTCAGATTATGGTCGAATCAGCAAAGGAGCAGCACAAGCTATATTGGCAAAAGTTTACCTACATCAGCAAAAATACGATATGGCAGAACCTGTACTTGAATCGATAGTAAATTCGTCTGAGTATCAGTTAATGCCTTCTTATGAGGACAATTTCACCGAAAAAAATATCATCAATCCTGAGGCTGTGTTTCACATCAACTTTTTGCATGATGGACCTGCATTTGAGTCGAACAGATCAGTACGTCATCAAGGGTTTAGCCCAAGAGAGAAAAAAGGAACATATGGTGACGTTCAACCAACCAAATTTATTCATGAATCATTTCTTATTGAGTCTGATAAAGATGGAAACCCCGACCCTAGGTTAGATGTAACATTATTTCATCCTAATTCAACAGAAAATTTTATTGGTGAACCTTATAGCTGGTGGGAAACGCAGTTCCGTAACCCAGAAATTAATACAGCTTACTTTAAATATTCTGAGCAAGAATTTATAGGTGATGTTGCAACCGAATTTGATGGAGGTACGGATTTTATTATTATTCGTTATGCAGATGTTTTACTCTTATATGCAGAAGTTTTAAATCAGAATAATAAAACGCAAGAAGCATATCAATATGTAGACATGGTTCGTGAAAGATCTAATATGCTTCCTTTAAGTGTTGCAAAGCCAGGTTTGGATAAGGACTCGTTTTTGGAGCAAATCAAGCATGAGAGAGTTGTTGAGCTTTCTGGTGAGGTTGTTCGTTTTTTCGATTTAAAGCGTTGGGGAATGTATAATTCTGAAAACGTTGTTAGAGACCCTAATTTTGAATCTTTTGTTGAAGGACGAAGTGAGGTTCAACCCATTCCACAATCAGAGTTGGATTTGAATCCAAATTTAATTCAAAACCCAGGTTATTAATTCATTTCATTTTCAATAATATGTCAAAAAATATTTTAGTTTCATTAGCAATCATCTTTTGTTTCAGTTTTTCTGCTTATTCCCAAAATGAACCAGTTTTGTGGCTCCCGTTGGATAATAGTCATATCGAACGAGTTGAGGTAACTATGGTTCGTGGTGAAACATACTTACCCAAAGAAAAGATTGTATCGGTTCATGATAAAATAAAGGGTAAAAAATCTGAAGTATTTGGGAAATACCATGAAATTGTTTCGGGTGTAACCAATAATGCACTTCTGCTAGATGGCTATAGTTCCTATGTCGAAATAATGGGAGACAATGTCCCTGTTTTTTTAAATGATTTCACTATCGAAGCGTGGGTCGCCTTAGGCGCATACCCAACCCATGTATGTCCAATTGTAGACAATAAGATTGACTCAGATATTGGTTATCACAATGGATATTCATTTAATATTGATGCACTTGGGCGACTTTCATTTTTGGTAGCTACAAACGGGAAAACAGAAGAGTTGGTGGCAAATGAGACTTTACCTTTAAATCAATGGACACATGTAGCTGCAGTTTATTCACAAGAAGATGGATTGAAAATTTATATTGATGGGAATCTTGTTCAAACAAAGCAAGTGAGTGCTCCTTTTACTCCAGCTGTGGGGATAGCTTTAGACGAATCTGTTTCAAATACATCATTATTAATCGGTAAAAGTAGAAAGAAATCAAAACCCTATGGTACTCTTCGCCCCTATGGAACCCAAGATCTTTACTCATTTTATGATGGATTAATAGATGAAATTAAAATTTATGACTATGCATTGTCGGACAAGATTATCTCAAAAATAAATAAGCTTGATTTGAACAAAAAAAATGTTTCTCTTCCAGATCGAACATTGCCAAGTGGACCAAGCGGCAAGCAAAAGTTTGGGGCTGTAAACACCACATTAGATTACTATCCTGCATGGGATGCTCCCTGGCATGTTGGTGATAATGCAGATGTTCTTGTTCGTTTTGATAAGTCAGATTGTAAATTTTTATTTTGGCGTGGGACAAATTACATCCCAAACTTTATCTCCGAAAATGGAATTTGGTTCAATAATGCTTTTAACGAAGGTTGGAATGAAAATGGTAGTTGTGAGCCAATGTCTGACAAAAGAAATACTTATTCAAACGTTAAAATTATTGAGAATAATGATGCAAGGGTAGTTGTAATGTGGAGATATGGACTAGTTGACAACTTCAACAATTTTGCATTTCAAGACCCAGAAACAGGCTGGGGTGACTGGGTAGAAGAAATTTATTATATATATCCAGATATGACAGCAATCAGAAAAGATATTCTCTATTCAAATGCGCCTAGGGCTGCACACGAGTGGCAAGAAGATATAATGGTTTTAAGTCCAGGTCAAAGTCCAGAAGATATACTTGAATACAAGGCATTAACAATGGGGAACATGGCTGGTCAAACTGCCACTTTTAGTTGGGAGCACGAAGTGCCACCATTCTTACCTGGTGAACCAGAAAATGCAAACATTAAAAGAATTAATACGAAATCAAAATTCAAACCCTTTTCTGTAATTAGACCAACTGACAATCCAACATATGATATTTATGCGGGTGAAATAAGACGTGATGTTTCTGTTTTTCCTTGGTGGAATCATTGGCCTGTAGCAACAAAAGCAACAGATGGTAGGTATGCTCAATTTTCAGACCGCCCTGCTCATTCTTCACTTTCACACTGGCATTGGGATTCATTTGAAATGACAGATAACTCAATTACAAAACTGATGTTAATCGGAATGACTGATAAAGATTATTCTGAGTTGTTGAATGTTGCAAAAAGTTGGACTTCATATCCAACAATTTATTTAAACGGCGATTCAAAAATCAACTATGATCAAAGTGAAAAAGCCTACAAACACAAGCTATTAGACTCAAAAGATGAACTAAGATTAACCATTAATGCTTCTCAGGAATTTCCGCTATACAACCCTGCATTTGTTATTTCCAATTGGGGGCGTTCTGAAATATCAGCAACATTTAATGGAAAAAATCTTAAAAAGCATGATCAATTAAGATATGGTTTTGAAGAAACATTAGATGGTACCGATTTAATAATATGGATCGACCAAATTTCATATCAACAAGCAGAATTGATTATTAGCAAGATCCAATAATCACAATAAAAAAATGATGTTCTTAAATAAATCAAAATTTATATTATTTCTATCTGTAACTATATTTTTTCAATCATGCAGTATCGCAGATGACAAAGTTCAAAGAAAAAGGGAATTGTTTAACGATGATTGGAAATTTATCAATGAAGACTTAAAAGATGCTCATCTCCCTAGTTTTGACGATGATAACTGGCGAGAACTTAGCTTGCCACATGATTGGGCTATTGAGGGTCCATTTACAGAAGAGGTTAGTTTCAAAGGTGGTTATCTGCCTTATCCAGGCGTAGGCTGGTATAGAAAATCATTTTCACCCACCCTTATTTCCGGAAACTTATACTTAGAGTTTGGCGGGATAATGAGAAATTCTAAGGTGTTTTTAAATGGAGTGTATATAGGTGGCTGGCCATACGGATATACTTCATTTAAGCTTGACATTACTGATAAGGTAATCGAAAATGTTGAAAATGTTATTGCGATAAGAGTTGACAATCAAGATCGTTCATCAAGATGGTATCCTGGCTCTGGGATTTACAGAAATGTTTGGATGAATCAAACGCATCTAACTCATGTTGACCACTGGGGAACATATATTACCACTCCTGAAATCAAAAAAGATTATGCGAAAATAGTTGTTGAAACGGACTTGGTTAATAAACAAAAAGATAGTGTTAGCATTGAACTAATTACTTCTATTTTCAATTCGGATGGGAATCTTGTAGCACGTACAAATAATAATGGGATTGAAATTGCATCTGAAAGTAAAACACAAGTTTCCACCGAGTTAATTGTTGAAAACCATCAACTCTGGGATCTTGAAAATCCTCACTTGTACACAGCTCAGTCTGAAGTGATTTTAAATGGTGAAATCATTGATACTTACGACACAAAATTTGGCGTAAGATCAATTGAATTTGATGCTGATAAAGGATTTTCACTTAATGGTAAAAATCTAAAACTAAAGGGTGTCAATTTGCATCATGATCTTGGGCCTTTAGGTGCTGCAGTAAATACAAGGGCATTGGAAAGGCAGTTAGAAATCATGAAAGAAATGGGAGTCAATGCAATACGGACAGCCCATAACCCTCCCTCGTCTGAGCAACTTTCTCTTTGTGATGAGATGGGAATTTTGGTCATAGATGAAACTTTTGATGAATGGTCAACAGCCAAAACCAACGTTGAAAACAGTTACAATATATGGTTTGATGAGTGGGCTGCAAGAGATACCAGGGCCTTACTTAAAAGAGATCGAAATCACCCTTCAGTAATTATGTGGAGTATTGGCAATGAAGTTCCAGACCTTGATACTGAAGTTGGGAAAAAGAATGCTAAAATGCTTTCAGATATTTGTAGAGAAATGGACCCAACTCGCCCTGTTAACGCAGGCGTACATTTGTCAACTGTTTTTGATAAAGAGCTAGAGAAGAATTTTGATGTTTTTGGTATGAATTATTGGCAAGACCGATACGATCTAATTCACAGTCAATTTCCAGAACTTCCTTTACTTAGTACAGAGACTTCTGCGACTTTAAGCTCTAGAGGAGTGTATCATTTTCCAGTTGAACGAGTTTATTCAGAATATTATCACCCGTCTAAACAAATAACATCATATGATGTTGTCAATACAGGTTTTGGATCCTTACCTGATTTGGAATTCGAGCTTCAAAAAGCTCCATGGATTGCAGGTGAGTTTGTATGGTCAGGATTTGATTATCATGGTGAACCCGACCCCTATGAGTCTGGGAACTACCCCGCACATAGTTCATATTTCGGCATTGTTGACATGTGTGGGTTCAAGAAAGATCGATTTTATCTATACCAGAGTCAATGGACAACTGAGCCTATGGTTCATTTACTCCCACATTGGAATTGGGAGAATAGGTTAGGAGAAATCACTCCAATATATATTTATTCAAACTGTGCGTCCGTTGAATTGTTTGTAAATGGAGATTCAAAAGGAGTTAAGAAAAACAATGAAGATGTATATCGTTTTATTTGGGATGATATCACTTACCGGCCTGGCAGTATCAAGGCTGTTGGCTACGATAGTGAAGGAAAGAAACTTTGTGAAAAAGAAATATTTACGGCTGATGTTCCTAAAAAACTGTCTATGTCTGCCGATAGAGAAACGATAAATGCTGATGGTTATGATCTATCATTTATAACTGTTAAAGTAGAGGATGAAAATGATAATTTATGTCCAAAATCTTCAAATTTGATTTATTTTGAAATTGAAGGTGAAGGAACCCTTGCAGCTGTTGGAAACGGAGATCCAACATGTATCGAAAGCTATCAAATACCTCAGCGCTCTGCTTTTAATGGGTTAGCGTTGCTTGTGGTAAAATCAACAACTAATGGTGGAAAGATTAAAATTATTGCAACCTCTGAGGATCTTGAAAAATCTGAATTAACAATTAATTCAGTCAAAACAAACTAAAATTTTAAATAAACATTCACAATGTCAAAGCAATTGAAAAAAAATATTTTAGTCTTATTTTTTATTTTTTCTCCAAATATTTACGCACAAGATGAATCAATTGAAATATCGGCTTATTATACTAAACTTACCACAGGTCAAGATTGGGAGAAATATGATAGGACTGGTCAGTTTTCGGATATAGTCGTTGATTTTGGTGATGGTAATGGAAAGTTTGTTTTTTGGAGGGGATCAAGTTATTTGCCTTATTGGGAAAATTCAAATGGAGAGCGGTTTTATGTCAATGAGGTGATAAGTAGATCGGGTGATGGAGATCAAGTCATGCCTGATAGAGTGAATACATATTCTCATGTCCGAATCATTGAATCGAATCCTGACAAAGTAGTAGTTCACTGGAGATATCTACCTGAATTTGGGGGTTTAAATCCCCATAGTGGTGTAAGTTCCTCAAATTTTGTAGATGAATACTTCTACATAAGTAGTAACAAGACCTTGCTTAGAACGGTTAAGAAAGGAACTGAAAAAATAGATGATTGGAATTCTGATGTTAGTCTGTCAGAATTTAAACTTTCTTTAATTTCAAATGGAATAGAAGAAAGTATTTTAAAATATGTTGATTATTCTAAAAATAAAGAGGTTGAAAAGCCTTTGAATAAAGCCAAAAATATTTCAGAGCCAATCACTTCTAACTGGTTCAAATTTGACGAATCTAATGGAGACTATACCAATGAGTTTTACTCAGATCATATTTTAGAAATTGAAGGGGATAAGACTGTGTGGAAGAAAGGTGTTTCTGGAAAATCTCTTCAATTTGATGGATATAAAACTGCCGTCAAAGTTCCTGCTTTAATTGCCCCAAAACCAACAACCGAAATAACTTTGGAGGGATGGATTGCGATAGGGGCTTATCCCTGGAATTGGTGCCCAATCATTCAACAAGCTGATGATGTGCCTGAAACAGTGAGATTGTATAGAGGAAAATATGATATAACTGAAATTGATAAAAGAGAGGGGGATTTATCTGTTGGACTTGTTGGAGGTGATCCCGAAAATCAAGAGGGAGGAGTTGAAGTTGAACAGGAAATTGACTTTGATGAAATAGAATTTACTGTCAAATATGAAAAGGAGCTAGACATTGGTTACTTTTTAGGTGTCAACGGAAACGGAAACCCAGGATTTAAATTAAATATCGATGGAGTATGGCAAGAACTTACTTCCGATTATTTTCTAGAAAGAAAAAAATGGTACCATATTGTGGCTACATATTCAAAAGCGAGTGGAAAAATGAAAATTTATGTCAACGGACGTAAAACAGATGAAAAAAATGTTGGTTTTGGGGATATTGTTCTTTCCAAAAAGGATATTCAAATTGGAAAAGGAAAACCAAGAAGACCGATCAATCCAGTTAGAGAAAACACTTTTCCAGCATCCTATTCTTTTGATGGTTTAATTGATGAAGTTAAAGTCTATGATCGATCTCTTTCAAAAAATGAAATTAAACAGTCTTATAGTTCGTTAGAACACATTTCATTTGTTGACCTTGATAAAAGAGATTTGCCAACAGGTGAGAATAGAAAATCCTTTGGAGCATATTATACAAACTTGGACTTTTATGACAATTGGGATAACCTGTGGAGATTCAGTAATCACTCTGACATTGTTGTTGAATTTGAGGACAACCCAACAAAATTCATTTTCTGGAAAGGTGTTAGCTACATTCCAATGATGGTAAATGAAAATAATTTTTGGTACAGCAATGAGTTTAATGAAACTTGGAGTACTTCAGGGGGTGAGGGTTGCCAAGAACCAATGTCTGATAAGCAAGTGTACTACAATCACGTTAGGATAATTGAAAACACACCTGCAAGAGTAGTCGTTCATTACAGGTTCCCATTAGTAGATGTTAATAAATACAAAGCAAACTTTGACAGTGATACCGGTTGGTATGATGTTGCAGATTGGTACTATTTTATTTACCCAGATGGAGTTGCTGCAAAAGCCGAGCAATTGTGGACTAGCGGAGATCGAATACATGAGTGGCAAGAGTCGATGGCAATATTTGGACCAGATCAGCATCCACACAATTTGATTGAGAGAGATTCTACATTCACTATGGTTCGGGTGAGTGATGGTGCATATAAAACCTATGATTGGAATCCACTTCCACCAGATGGGATTGACCTTCCAGAAAGAGCAAATATTCATCATGTAAATTATAAAGGCGATTATGACCCAGTTACAATAACTGATGATATCATTTGGTCTAATGTTTATGGTGGTGAAATTACTGATTATGCGATCTTTCCAACATGGAACCATTGGCCAGTAGCCCAGATGCCTTCGGATGGCAGATATGCCAGTTTTCCAGATCGTACGAGCCATAGCTCATTGTCACATATTTATTGGGAGGATTATGACGAACAATATGGTAGTAGACCTTATCAAACAAAAATTTTATTGGAGGGTATGTTAAACAAATCACCATTAGAATTAATTCCGCTAGCCAAATCATGGTTAACACCGCCTATGCTCAAAGGAGTTAGAGGCTGCACAGGTGCTTATAATAAATTGCAACGTGCATATGTTTTTGACAAAGAAGATGATGAGGTTTCACTTACAATTTTAGCTACAGATGAAAATCCTCTTGAAAATGCATGTTTAATTTTCAATAATTGGGATTCTGATTCTGAACCCAATATTTCAATTGATGGAAAACCAACTGATGCGAAATGGGGTATTACAAAACACACTGATGGAAAAAATAAACTTTTAGTTTGGATTGAGAAATCTTCAACTACTCCTATGCATTTCGAATTATCATCTCGTTGATTATTAATTAATTTTATATCTGGAATCTAACAAATGAAAGAAATTGGTATTATTAATAGAGATATTTCTAGATTAATTTCAGAGCAGGGCCATGGGGATTTGCTAATGGTAGTCGATGCTGGGTTTGCAACTCCAAATGATATTGAAGTTGTTGATATTTCATTAAGTGAGAATACACCAAAAGTCACTGAAGTTTTAGAAGTTTTAAGTCAATTTTATTCTGTCGAAAAAATGATCATTGCCAATGAGACAAAAATGCATAATCCAAGCACCTTTGTAAGCATAAAAAACATTTTTAAGGAAAAGGTAAAGATTCAGCTTGTAAACCACAAAGAGCTTAAAAAGTTATCGAAAAATGTAAAAGCAATTATTAGAACTGGTGACTTTACAGCCTATGGCAATGTTATTTTAGTCTCAGCCGCCGGAGATAGATGGTTTTTCGAATCACTTTAATTTTCTAATTTAACTTTGATTACCCCAACTTCAGTGTCACCGAAAGCGTCTGTATCATTAAAGATCATATAACCATCATCCGTTAATGAGCCATATTCTGTTGCAGTGTTTACGTTTTCTTGGCAGAAAACATCACTCTGTAAAATGTTTCCGTCTTGATCAATAATGAGTACCCATCCGTTCCATACATCAGATGACAGGTATGTAGAACTAGATTCGGAAAAAGATGAACTTTCATCTCCAGTTCCACCAAAAAGAAAAATTCCAAAACTATTTACCTTAACCCCATATAGCTCACTTCTTATATATTCCATATCATATCCCCTAGGATTTCCATAGTGTTTAATCCAGCTAATATTTGCATCTGTATCAAGTTTAATGCAAGTATAGTCATATGGATAACCAGCACCTCTTCTACCAGTATGCCCACCATAATAGATTATATCACTACGATCAATAGTCATGTCATAAGGGAGTATTCTCTCGGTATTTTCTAACATTTCGGTCCAAATTTCTTGTCCATTCCGATCTAATTTTGATAATGTAAGTAAATCACTTTTAGAACTAAACCCACCATAGTACAAATCGCCACTTGATGATTCAACTACAGCTAATGCGTATTCAGAGTTTGCGTTTAACGTTGTCCATATTTCTGAACCATCTGAGGGGTCAATTTTAATTATCATCGCTTTTCCACCATAGACCATAAAAATGGTTTCATTGTCTCCGCCTTGAACGAATCCAGATCCATAGATATAATTATCACTTCCAACAATAGTCATTCTAACAGCATCATACTGATACTCATTACCATCAAATGGATATGTTTTGCTCCACATTTCTGATCCATCAACTCCACTAAGTCTGGCAACCCATCGTTCCTGAGTTTCACCTATACCACCACTTACAATGTAATCAATGTTATCACCATCAATGATTTCACTAATTCCAAAGCCAACAGTGTTGTCAAATGATTTAGACCAAACCTTTTCTCCTGTGACTCCATTGATTTTAAGAACTCTAGTTTGATTATCTGGCATAAAAACTACAGCAGCATCTCCATTAGAATCAACAACTGCCCTGTTGACTTTGCCAGGAGGGCCATCTGTAAAAACGTTTTCCCAAATGATATTTTGATTAAAATTCGAATATTCAGGAACAATTGTGTTGTTTAAGCTAGTGTATTCTTCTTCCTCTTCTTCCTCATCCTCAATTTCATCAGAATCGGAATTGTCATCATTGCTCCCAACATTTTCAAGTGGGATATTTGATTCTGCATTGTTCAAGTCCATACAAGAAACGATCATGATTGAAAATATAATTGTGAATAACCAGTGTATGTTTTTTGACATTCTTTTGTTTTTTAATTGTTAAAATAAATAAGCTCCATTTCTTTCCATGAACTTTCTCCCTTTAGTGGAATTTGCATTGGGTCACAAATCTCTAACCATTCTATATTTCGAGGTTCTTCACTCAATTCCTCCATGTCTTTTTTGTAGTTCGAGCCCCAATATTCATAGTAACCAAATTCATAAAACTTTCCATCATCGAGTTGTGTCATAAAAATTGAAAAGTTTCGAAGATTGTATTTTTTGAGTAAATCTCTGACTCCTCCCACTGAGTCCGAATGCAGTTTTAGATATTCTTCAATTTTATCTTCCTTGATTTTAATAACCATTCCAACACGTTTTATTTTGGACTGGTCTACTTCAGTTAATCTGTCTTTTTGCATCAAGTTCATATCATTTTTTGGCTCACCTAAATTGCATCCAATCAATATTGAAGAAAATATCAAACCAAAACATATGGTATAAATTGAACTCTTGATTTCCATAGAAATTATCATTTTAAATTTTCTTTTTTTTCGTTCTAACCCAATTTATAAGCTCATTAAAATAGTCTGAAATTTCTTTAATACTAAACTCACAATGTCCCTCAGTGGATACATAAACTTGCTTGTAAAGTTCATTTGTTGAGCGAATTTTAGTTAGCTCATTATAATATTCATAGTTGTAAATTGGCAGCAGTGCATCGTAGAGGTTATGAATGGCTAGAACAGGATCATATATAATTCCTGTTGGGGTGTAATTATCAATGTAGTATTCTTGAGCACTAAAATTTGGCTTGTAACGAAGAATATTTTTATTAATCTCGTCATTTAATTCTCCAAAACCATCATAAATTGTTTGTTCATTACCAGAGGGCAAGCCGTTTAACCATCTCATGCTTTCATGAAGTACAATTTGTTGAAAACTCAACATCTCAGCCAAGTCAGATCGTTTTATTTTAAATTTTGTACTGAAAGATTCAGCAAGTGCGAGGTTTTTTTTAAGATTTTTATCAATATCTTCTTCATCAATGTATTGTAGCTGATTTATTAGTCCACTATTATTGTCTTCAAACAAATAATCATAAATCGCAAGCATGTCAAGACCCCTTTTGATCAAACTAGAAGCGGGAGAAAGCCACCCACAAAGAGGTAGTGCCCCTTCATATAAGTGATGAAATTTCTCTATCGTAGCTAATGTAATCATTCCACCCATTGAATGCCCAACAATTACATTTAACTCTGTTTTTCCATAAGTGTTTTCAAAATATTGTCTTAAAGCTTCAGTGTCTTCAATGCCCTCTTTAATAATCAATCCTTGTTTTCTGTAGGAAGACTCCGCAAATGCAAAACCTTTGTCTGAAAAAATCTTAACAAAATCATCTAACTTTGCTATCAATGGATCAATTTCTTCAACAATTTCCTGATATCCATGACAATATATTACCAATCCTTTGTTCCAATTCTCCGGGATATAAATCCTATACTTCGCATCATTTATCTCACCGATGTCAAATTGTTGAGCATTGCAAAAGCTAACGAAAACGAAAAAAGCTAAAAATGTAATTATAATCCGCATGGAAAATTAAAATTTAAACTCAATCTCGGTTTTTTTATCTCCTGAATACTTTAGCCAAATTATTGTGTTTGGCAAGCCATCTTCATTGAAAGTTTTTCCAATTTTCAAATGATCACCAACGAGCATTTGTTTATCATTGATTTTAATACTCTTAATTTTTCTGTCGCTATTTTGGAATATAAAAGCAGGGTTTATAAGTGGGCTTTCAAAACTTGCACTGATAGTAAATTTAAGCTTTGATTCGTCTTTGACTTCAAAATAGAATGCCTTTTCGTCTGTACGAAAACCTAATGATTTTCCACCCCTAACATCTGTGATGCTTGGCGGATTTTGCCAATATTTTGCAAATGGTATTACTTTGTCTATTTTCTCTGTTGTGAAGCCATAATGAACCACTGATCCAAATTCTGTTGCTCTATCATTTGCTCCAAGTGCAAAGTGTGTGACTCTGTCATCAGAAATCGCATATCTTCCGTCAGAGGGAACTAAACTAATAGGCCAATGATTCCACGGGCCAGCAAAAGGATCTTGAGTATATTTTGATTGTTCAAATTCTCCCCAAGTACTTAAGCCCGGTCCTTGAAAAATTGTAAAAATTTTATATTCTGATTTAGAATTAAGCCATTGAATTGTTGCATCAGTAAGTGATTGCTTTGGGTTTTTGTTTGGCATTTCCCAGTTTAATTCAAGAACATCCCCTTTTACATTGGCGACTGTCATCGCATTCATATTCACAACATCTAATGGAGACTCGCCAGGGTTTGTAAAAAATTGAATGTCCTGAAAACCAGGCTTTTCTTGGGTATTAAATTCAACTTTTCTTACCACTGTACCATCTGGATAAATTGTGTGATATTCATCTGACCAATTTCTCGAATTTGTACACAAATAGGCAACATCAATACACGGATGTCTCCAATGAATAACAGCTCTAGCTGGATTTTTTTCAATAATCCTCGCATAACTGTGCCTAACTTGTTTGTCAGACATATGTTCAGAGCATCCATGTTTTCCGAGAATTTCAGAACTTTGATCAGCCATCCAACGATTATTATCAACAACATAATTTGCAGCATAATTTGTCCCATGCCAATAAACAATACTTCCAGGATTATTTTTGAACTTAACAACAATGTCTGAATAATTGGTTAGCCTCCACATTCTATCCCATAGTTCGTGATGTGATAATAGTTTATAATCTACACTGAAATCGTCCACAAGCCCAAGTTCACCCGGAAGAATTGCTTTTTTTATTTCAGAACTAGAATTATTTGGAGCAAACCTTTGATATGATTCAAATATTTTTTTACCCGTAAATAGTTCATTATATACCCTGACTTCATCAATTAGTCCTTGTATTCCATGTATAAAAGGTATGTTCTGTAAGTCTTTTCTAACAGGGTCACTATTTCTACTTTTCGATAAATTAAGACCAATTGAAAGAGGATGTTCTGACCATAATTTATTGCCAATAAATTCAGATTCAATTGACTTTTCTCCGTTCACATAAAGGGTCATCATTTCATCTCCAACAGTTGCAGAAATATGTGTCCATTTATAGAGAGGTATAGGTTTATTAGATTTTATTTGATTCCCATTAACAGTTAGGAAAGGATGACCATATGCATCTATTCCTAAATAAAAACCATCTTCACCAAATTCTTTGGATTTTTGAATTATGGGGGCATCATTAAATGGATAAACATCCAGTGCAATCCAACTCTCGATGGTAAATGTATCATTTAATGTTACTGATTCGTTGGACGTAACACCAGTGTAGTATCCATCAAACGATAATGATGTGCCAGAAACACCACCTTTATAAAGTGCCCCATGACCCGAAATAGGAGCTAATTTTTTATTCGATTGATCAATTGTATTATCTACCACAACTTCTTCAACATCTTTCCATTTTACATAATCAAATTCATAGAAATCACCTCCTCCTTCGTCAAAAGAAAATGAAAAAATTGTGTTATTAGAAATAGGCTTTTTTAATTCATTTTTATTAGTTTTTGAAAGTCTTTTATAAAAAGTGTCTGCCCAATTAACCTCCCCATATGTAATGCCATTTTCATCTAATTCAATTTGCTGATAATGAGTGGATTTTCCATCTTTCCAATCATCATATTTTGTTTCCCTTCCATCCATTATTTTTCTCTCGACTTTTCCGCTTGGATATATGGTATAGATTTCATGAACGACATTTGTTAAACCATCAATAAGTGTAGGATTATAATTTTCATTGGCAATTTTAATTTTTGAAAACTCTGGCACATATTTCCAATGAACAATAATTTTTTCGGGACTGTTTTCAATAAGTCTTACATAGCTGTATTCAACATAATAATCGATTTCTCTTTCTGGAAAAAAATTGTCAATCAAATATTTTTTTTCTGTAGTTACCCATAATGGTGAGTAACTTGTTTTTCTAGTAAATTCGAGCTGATTTTTTCCAATAACTACAATTAAATCGGGGTATTTCCCTAGATAATCCGTGGCAGTATGGTTGGTTTTTGTATGATAAGCAAAAAACTTTTTTTGACAATACAGCGATTCTGCTGAAAGCATAATGAAAATGGGGATTATAAACACTGTAAATGAGTAAAAACTAAAATTTAATTTTGCTGCCATCTATTATAAATATTTGTGTAAATGTATTGTTACTGTGAAGAGTTTAGGTATTATATGCAATCACTTTAGTTCGAATATTATTCAAATAAACTTTACTCAACTTTACAACTTAAATTTAATTTGTAGTTTTAAATTACAAGATATAGTTTTTAAATTTTTTATAAACAACTTAACAAGCATTAGAATTGATTTCAAATAGCAAATTTGTAATTGGAGTAGATTTTGGCACAGACTCAGTTAGGGCATTATTGGTAGATGCATCTAATGGCCAAGAAGTTTCCAATGAAGTTTTTTATTATACTAGATGGAAGCAAAATTTGTACTGCGATCCAAAAATTAATCAATATCGTCAGCATCCCTTGGATCATATAGAGGGACTAGAATTTGTGGTAAAGTCAGTTGTTAAAAAAAGTGAAGTTCCACCAGAATTAATTAAATCAATTTGTATTGACACTACAGGATCTTCACCAATCCCTATCAACCGCAATGGAGTGCCTCTAGCTCTTACTCCAAAGTTTTCAGAAAACCCCAATGCAATGATGGTTTTATGGAAAGACCATACTGCAATCGAAGAAGCCAATGAAATAAATAAATTAGCCTCGAGCTGGGATGGTGAAGATTTTACAAAATTCGTTGGGGGAATTTACTCGTCAGAATGGTTTTGGTCTAAAATTCTACACATCATAAGAGCAGATGATACTGTAAAATCTGAGGCTTATACTTGGATGGAGCATTGTGACTACATGACTTATTTGATATCGGACGTAAAAGATCTAAGTAAATTTAAGAGAAGTCGTTGTGCAGCTGGCCACAAGGCAATGTGGAATAAGCTTTGGGGTGGTTTACCTGACAAGCCTTTTTTAAATTGTTTGGACAAATATTTAGGGGATTTAAGAGATCGGTTGTATTCTGAGACTTATACTTCAGACACTCTTGCTGGGAATTTAAACAGCGAATGGGCTTCAAAATTTGGGCTTTCTACATCTACGACAGTAGCCGTGGGTACTTTTGATGCACATGCTGGTGCAGTTGGTGCGGGAATCGAAAAACGCTCGCTTGTTAAAGTCATGGGCACATCAACTTGTGATATTATTGTAGTTGAGGATAATGAACTAAAATCCAGACTGGTTCGCGGCATTTGTGGTCAAGTCGATGGATCAGTCATTCCAAGTCATTTTGGACTAGAAGCTGGACAATCGGCTTTTGGAGATGTTATTGCGTGGTTTAAAAATTTGTTTTTCTCTCCATTTGAAAAATTTTTAAATGAATCTAGTTTAATTTCTGACAAGCAAAAATCTTTGATCCTTGACGAAACAAGTCGAAAATTTATCGATTCAATTGCTAAAGAAGCTAGTGCGCTATCTCTTGACAAAGCAATTCCAGTGGCCCTTGACTGGGTAAATGGTCGTAGATCGCCAGATGCAAATCAAGAGCTAAAATCATCAATAAGTGGTCTTTCATTAGCGACCCAAGCACCTCATTTATTTAAAGCTTTAGTTCATTCAATTTGTTTTGGCTCAAAAATGATTGTTGATAGATTTGAAAATGAGGGGATAAAAATTGAATCTGTCATTGGCGTAGGCGGGGTCGCACGAAAATCTCCGTATATTATGCAAACCTTAGCAAATGTTCTCAATATGCCTATTAAAATTACTGCATCTGATCAAACCCCTGCACTAGGGGCTGCTATTTATGCATCAGTAGTTGGAATGATCCATAAAGATGTAAAAACTGCCATAGAAATAATGGGTAGTGAATTTGAGACAGAATATTATCCTCAAGCTGATTTGGTAGAAAAAAATAAAACGTATTATCAACAATATAAAAATTTGGCTCAATTTTCCGAAGCAAATACAAAATCGTCATCATCATGATTTCAAAATACAAATCTCTTAAAGAAGAATGTTTAGAATCCAATCTTAAACTCAATGAATTGGGTCTTGTGCTTTACACATTTGGAAACGTTAGTGCTGTTGATAGAAATAACGCTGTTTTTGCCATAAAACCTAGTGGAGTACCTTATGAAAAATTAACTGCATCTGACATTGTAGTCGTTGACTTTGACAATGTTGTTGTTGAAGGTAAATTAAAACCATCATCTGATACAAAAACACACTCGCTTCTATATAAACAATGGAAAGAAATAGGAGGTATTTCACATTCTCATGCAAAATTTTCTTGTGCTTGGGCGCAATCCTTAATGGATATTCCGATTTTTGGAACAACTCATGCAGATCACTTAACTACCGATATTCCTTGCACTTCTCCAATGAAAGATGAATTGATCAAGGGTAATTATGAGCATAATACTGCTATTCAAATTTTGGAAACCTTTGAAGAAAAAAAAATATCTTATAAAGAAGTTGAGATGGTATTGGTTGGTAATCATGGATCGTTTACATGGGGGCTAGATGCACAGAAATCCGTGTATAATAATAGGGTTTTAGAAGAAATTGCTGAATTAGCCTTTATGACACTAAATTTAAATCCAAATGCGATGAGACTAAAAGATTCTTTGATTCAAAAACATTACGATAGAAAGCATGGTGTAAATTCATATTACGGACAATAAACATGAATACAACAATCAATTTCGATGGGAAGGAAATCTGGTTTATTACTGGAAGCCAAGTTTTGTACGGGGAAAAAATTTTGAAACAAGTTTTCGAAAATTCACAAATCATAAGTGAGGAATTCAATCAGTCGAATCTAATCGACGTGAAAATTATTTGTAAAAAACCTGTTAAATCCTCAAATGAGGTTTTGAAAATTTGTGAGGATGCAAATTATTCGAAATCATGTATAGGAATTATAGCATGGATGCATACTTTCTCTCCTGCTAAGATGTGGATTTCTGGACTGTCAATACTCAATAAGCCGATCATGCATTTACATACCCAGTTTAACTATGAAATACCCTGGGAAGAAATAGATATGGATTTTATGAATCTTAATCAGTCCGCACATGGAGATAGAGAGTTTGGCTTTATCATGTCAAGAATGCGGATTGGCAGAAAAGTTGTAGTTGGGCATTGGAAGGAGAAAGCTGTTTTAAAAAAAATTGGAATATGGGTTCGGGTTGCAATGGGAGTGAACGAAGCTCGAAACCTCCAAGTAGCACGATTAGGTGATAATATGCGTGAGGTTGCTGTAACCGAAGGAGATAAGGTATCGGCTCAAATTTCCATAGGGTGTTCAGTCAACGGCTTTGATTCGTCTGACGTTACAGATCGTATGGCTAAATTCAGAAACAAGCAAGTGGAGGATTTAGTAGCAATTTATGAAAACAGTTATTTGATTTCAAAAAAATTGAAGAAAAATGGAGAAATGCGCAGTTCCCTGTTTGAATCTGCTCGTATCGAATTAGCATTAAGGGATTTTTTGGTTGAAGGAAAATTTAATGCTTTTACCAACACATTTGAAAATTTGGGAAAAATTAAACAATTGCCTGGTATTGCTGTCCAAAGATTGATGTCTGAAGGATATGGTTTTGGCGCCGAAGGCGATTGGAAAACAGCAGCTTTAGTTCGTATATTAAAAGTAATGTCTCACGGATTGAGTGGGGGTACCTCATTTATGGAGGATTATACTTATCATTTTGGAGCTGATAAATCATATGTCCTAGGGTCACACATGCTTGAAATTTGTCCATCAATTTGCGTAGAAAAACCTAAATGTGAGATTCATCCACTTGGCATTGGAGCAAAAGAGGATCCAGTTAGATTAGTATTTGACTCCAAACCTTGCAATGCAATTAATGTATCCTTGATAGATGTAGGGAATCGTTTTAGGATTATTGTCAACGAAGTTGAAGGAGTAAAACCTCTATCAGATTTACCTAAACTTCCTGTTGCTAGAGCTTTTTGGGAGCCGAAACCAAATTTGAGTACTGCAGCCTCATGTTGGATTTTAGCAGGAGGGGCACATCATACTGCTTACTCACAACCAATTACAACTGAATACATTGAAGATTTTGCTGAAATTTTAGGGATAGAATTGGTAACTATTGATGACAAATCAACAATTGGTTCATTCAAGGAAAAATTAAAATTGAATGAAGTTTATTATCATATCTTCAATAATAAACTGTGATATTTCAATAATTTAAAAACAAATTATTAATTTTAAGTTCAATATTAACTAGTTTGAAGTTGATAATTTGATTTTATATGTGTGAAATCGTAAACAAAACTCTTTTTTTTTATATCTGTCTACTATCTTTTACTACGGTTGCACAGATACCCAATGTCCATTTTAAAAATATTAGTTTAAAAGAGGGTATTCAAGATAATCATATCGTTGATATTCTTCAAGACGAATATGGCTACATGTGGATTGCATCCCAAAGAGGTTTAGATCGATTTGATGGTGTCAATACAGTCAATTTTAATCTGTATGAAATAATCAATTTAGATGACAAGATTCTTAACCTAGAGTTAAATGCAGAAGGAGGAATTTGGATTCAAACAGAAAATGAGTTGATTCAGTATTCTTCTGGAGAATTTTTAAATGAAAATTTTTTCATAGAAAATCAAATAAGGCTTAAAAATATTTCCTTTACAGCAAACAAAAATCTGTTCTACACTAACGACGGTCTATATCAATTTGATGCTGAAACAAAATCATATTGCAAACCAACTGTTGTAGAATCTACCAATGCTGAGTTTTCATTTTTAAATCATGCTAATATTTATTACACACAATATGATGAGAGCTTTAACAATCAGTGGATTTGCACCACTGAACAAGGCGTATTTAAAAAAAATCTGACAACACAGGAAATATCCTCATTTAAGTTTGACAAAAACAGTAGTTATCAAAACAACCAAATAAAAAAGGTTTTTAGTGATGATCTAGGAAATACTTGGCTATTTACAACATCAGGGTTGTGGTTTAAAAGCAACATTGAAAAATATCCAAAAACTGTCAAAGTTGAAAATTATCAAAACTTCAATAATTTAATCTTAGATGTAGAAATGGACAAAAATGGTAATCTCTGGTGTTCATTATATGATGTCGGGATTGTTGTTTTGAACAATCAAAATAAGATAATTGGACATTTCATTGATGAAGGTACCAACAAATCAGGACTGTCATCAAGGTTTGCTCACAAGCTAATTTTTGATAATTCTGAAAACTTGTGGCTGAGTCATCAGGAAACAGGAGTCGATGTATTATCAACAAGCTTTATTGAAAAAATTGGCTACTACCCTAACCTAGTTCAACAAGGCGGAATTGTTTCCGGTAAGGTCAAAAAAATAATGCCTATCAAAAACAATAGTATACTCGTGGCTTACGAGTTTTTAGGGGATCCCACAATATCAAAATTAAGTGTTATTGCTGCAAAAAACACCAGGTTTACTTCTAACTCACAAAGCAAAAAAAAACTAAATATTGGGTATCGTGATATTGACATTAATGAGATTTTTTCAATTAATAACGATGTTATAGTGTCATCTTATGATGAAGCATATATCTTCAGTGAAAATCAATTGAAAAGTACAAGTTCTGAGATAAATATTAGCAGTGAAAGAATCAAATTTGATGAATATGTAATGTATCATTACAACAATGATGGTAAGTATTGGCTGTTAGGTCAAAATTTAAGATTATTTGATTTCGAAGATAAAAAGGAAGAAGCCTTCTTGGAAGATTTAAATCTAGATAGATTTATAATTGATAAACAAAAAATTTTATGGGGTGCTGAATCAAATAATGGACTTCAAATTATTGATCTCGAAAACAAAGAAGTATTGTCGTCATACGTAAGTAATCACCTCAATCCGAACAGCATTAGTGATAATAATATAAATTTAATTTTTACTGATAGTAATGAAAAAATTTGGATTGGTACGGAAAATGGTCTCAATGAAATTATCTTTTCAACGAGTTATGAAAATAAGCGAGAAAATCATATTGAGTCATTAAAAAACCTTACGTTTAAAGAGTATAATGTTGAGGATGGTTTAATTGGTAACTCTGTTAAAAGTATTTTGGAAGACGACCAAAAGCGACTTTGGATTTCAACTGAAAATGGTATTTCAGTATTAGAACTTGAAACAAAAAAAATTCATAGACTGGGTGTTAATGAAGGTATTCAAAAATGTGGCTTCATTGTTGATTCTAGTGCAAGAACTGAAGACGGCACATTGTATTTTGGAAGTGATAAGGGTATCATTTTTTTTAGACCCGATCAAATAAAATTTGAGACGATAGAATCAAATGTTGTAATTAATGAAATCAAAGTGTCGAAAAAATATGTTGGTTTTGAGTCAGAACTTGTCATTCCCGAGTCCATTCCAGAAGGTATTGAACATATAAATCAAATAAGCCTAGACTATAATTCGAATTCCATCTTCATTGGCTTTACCGCGATTGATTACTCTGATCCCATGGTTACAGAATACGAATACAAGCTAGATGGTTTTGATAACGATTGGAAATCGGAAGCCAATATTTTAGGAGCTTTTTATCCAAAACTTCCATTTGGGGAGTATAAATTTCGGTTAAGGGCCAAAACACAAAATAAACAATGGTCAGAAGAAAAAATTTTAATTCTGACCATCAATCCACCCTTTTGGTTAAGTGGGATATTCATATTAGGATCTTTTGTGTTCTTAACGTTCTTTTTTATTATTTATTCCAAAGTGAGGTTAAATATTGTGAAAAGGCAACGGAACGATTTGAAAATAATTGCGGATGAAAGATTAACAAAATTAAGAGAATCAAATAAAGATCTCAAAAAGCAAAAACATGATATCGAATCAAAAAATCGAAGACTTAAAGAACTTTATCAAACGATTAGCGAAACAAACTCCCAAAAAATGAACTTTTACACGAATATTAGTCACGAGCTAAGGACTCCTTTGACGGTTATTCTTAATCCTATAAAGCAACTCCTATTAAATTTTGATCTTCCAGAAAATGCACGTCAAAAACTTGCCTTAATACATAAAAGCTCAACTAGACTTCAAGAACTTGTAGATCAGCTTCTTCAATTTAGAACAATGGAAAATGGGGATTTAAAATTAAATCCTACTAAGGGAGACATAATCCTTTTTAGTAAAAAAGCTAGCGACCATTTTGTAAACTATGCTCAAGAATATGGGATTACCTTAGAATATAACTCTAATGCTTCTACCTTATTTACATGGTTTGACGAGGATAAATTATATAAAATTATTTCTAACCTATTGCTAAACGCAATTAAGTATAACTATAAAGGCGGGAAAGTAAAAATGCGAGTTTTAGTAGACGAAACAGAAAAATCAAATCAAAAATATGTTCAAATCGAAATTTCAGATACTGGAATTGGAATGGCCAAGGCCGATTTAAATAAAGTATTTGAACCATTTTATCAATCTCAAGATGCTAACACTAAAGCTGGCGGAACTGGAATAGGTCTTTCTTACACACACTCTCTTGTAAAACTATTAGGAGGTAAAATTACAGTTGAGAGCAAATTAGGAAAGGGAAGTAAGTTCACTGTCTCAATTCCAAATTTACATAAACTATCTACTAAAAATAACTTAGATACTTTTCGCTATAAGTCCGATGTATTCGAAAAAATTAAGTTTAATAACTTAATTGACAATATTATCAATCAGGATTTGGATTTAAATGAGGTGAATTCTAAACCATTAAAACAAACCATCTTGTTAGTTGAGGATAATCTTGTGTTGGGTAAAATGATTCAAAAATATCTTAGTGTAGAATATAATGTGCACATTGAAAAAAATGGTTTTGAGGCTTTAAGATTTCTTGAAAGTAATGACAAAATAGATATCATTATATCTGATATTATGATGCCTGTGATGAATGGATTAGAATTTTGTAAAAGGGTTAAATCTAATATTTTAACCTCACATATACCATTAATATTATTGACAGCTAAGGACAGTGAAAAGTCAATCATTAAGGGGCTGGCTTGTAAAGCAGACCATTATATTATTAAACCATTTAACGAACAAATACTCAAAATTAACATCAAAAACCTTATAGATTCAAGAGAGAAGATCAAATTTAAATTTTTAAATGACAGACTTCTTGAACCAATTGAAATTAGCCAAAATAATGTTGATAAAGAGTTTGTAGAAAAGGCGATATCTATCATCGAAAATGAAATGACAAATAATCAATTTAATGTAAAAATACTTGCTTCCAAAATGGCTATGAGTCCGAGTACTTTTTTGCGCAAGACTAAAGGAATTACTGGACTGACCTGTGATCAATTTATTAGATCAATTCGATTAAAAAGAGCAGCTAACTTTTTAAGTAACACAAAAACACCTGTTAAAGAGATATCATTTATCGTTGGTTTTTCTAGTCAAAAGCATTTTAGCACGACATTTAAAAAATCATTTGGAATGTCTCCAACTACTTATCACAAAAAATATTTTAAAGCAAATAGCGAAAATTTTGAAAAACCAATCGTTAATTAATTTAAGCTGGCGAAATAGATAACTCAAATACAACTTTTTAAATTTTCATCTAATTAAGCAAAACTATGCAAACACTAGATTTATATGATTGGATTGCCATTGGAGTTTATTTTTTGTTCCTCGCAGGAATAGCTGTTTGGGTAATTCGTAAAAAGAACAACACAACAGAAGATTATTTTCTTGCTGGTCGAAACGTGGGTTGGTTTGTTGTAGGTGCTTCAATATTTGCATCCAATATTGGCTCTGAACATGTTGTTGGGCTTGCAGGTGCCGGCGCAGGGGATAAATTACCAATGTTGATATATGAGATTCAGGCATGGGTTGTACTTATGTTGGGATGGATTTTCTTACCTTTTTACTCAAGGAGTGGGGTATTTACCATGCCAGAGTTTTTAGAAAAACGCTTCGACCAAAGATCCCGATGGGTTCTATCTATTTTTTCTATCATTGCTTATGTGTTGACCAAAATATCAGTAACTATATATGCTGGTGGCATTGTTGTGTCAGCTTTACTTGGCATCGATTTTTGGACAGGCGCTCTAGCAACAGTTGTTCTTACGGGCCTATACACCATTTTGGGCGGGATGAGAGCTGTAGTTTACACCGAAGCACTGCAGGCTGTTTTACTTGTTATTGGTGCTGCTGCATTAACCCTAATAGGGCTAAACAAAGTCGGTGGATGGGAAAGTATGGCTCAAACCGTAACACCAGAATACCTTAATATGTGGAGGCCAATGTCGGATCCTGACTTTCCATGGTTGCCATTATTGATTACAAGTACCATTGTGGGTGTTTGGTATTGGTGTACAGATCAATATATTGTGCAAAGGGTTCTAACAGCTAAAAATATTACCGAAGGAAGAAGGGGAAGTATTTTTGGGGCTTTACTAAAACTATTACCAGTATTTTTATTCTTGGTTCCCGGAATCATTGCTCTGGCACTAAAGATGCGTGGTGAATTGCATTGGGACACCCCCGATGAGGCATTTCCTGTTTTGATGAGTAATTTATTGCCTTCTGGTTTGAGAGGATTGGTAGCAGCTGGCTTGTTGGCAGCATTAATGAGCTCTTTAGCATCTGTATTTAACTCCTGCTCAACACTCTTTACTGTTGACATTTATAAAAAGTTGAGACCCATTACCACAGAAAAAAAATTGGTGCGCACAGGGCAAATTGCCACTGTTTTTGTAGTGATTGTTGGTATTATTTGGATTCCAATTATGAATAATATTTCTGGCGTTTTATATGAATATTTACAAAGTGTGCAGTCTTACATAGCTGCACCAATAACAGCCGTATTTTTATTGGGTATATTAAATAAACGAATTAATGGGACAGGTGCTTTTGTGACCCTAATTGTTGGCTTACTTTTAGGCGCTTTGCGCATTTTGTTAGAAATATCAAAAGAGTCTCTTAATCCCGATGGGTTACTTTTTTATCTAGGAGATATGAATTTCCTAGTCTTTGGGGCATGGTTCTTTTTATTTAGTATAGTCTTGGCTATCGTTGCTAGTCTTGTAACACAAAAACCAACAAATGAAAAAGTCTTGAACCTTACTTTTTCAACAATAACTCCCGAAGAAAAAGCAAATAACAGAAATAGCTACAATCGAATTGATATTCTAATTTCAATTTTAGTTGTTATTGTAGTGATTTGGGTTATGCTATTTTTTAATGGAAAATAATGCCTATAAAAATGTCCAGCGAAACCATTTAATGTCAAAAAAGAATAAAAATTAATGAATCTGACATCATTGTAAAATTCCTTGAGCGTATTAATTTTATTGGTGAAAACGTTAATTAATTCTTGTGCATGTACTAACAGTAGCTATTGAAAGAAAGCCAGGGAGTGGTTTAGAAAGATCGGGAATAGTCTGTTATATTGGGTAAACTGCGAATATGAAAGTGGTTATAATTTTGTCATCAAAAAATCTTTACATCTCATATAAAAATACAAGTTTTTCATTTAGAAGTTTCATTTTTTTAACCCCAAAAAAAGTTTAGAAAATAGGTCAATTGATTATGTTTTTTAATTCATTTTATGATATTTATATAGTAAGATTTCTTTATTTTATATAGTTTTTGTTATGTCTAAGGATTTACCAAAAACCATATAATAATCGATTTTAATACGGTTTCAGCGTTTCTAATACGATTTACCACCCTTTACACTATTTCTGGCTCAATTCCGATTTTATCGAAGGAAATTTCAAACATAAAAAAAGGAGAACCGATTCCTGTGAATCAATTCTCCGATTACGTGACCTCGGCAGGATTCAAACCTGCAACCTTCTGAGCCGTAATCAGATGCGCTATTCAGTTGCGCCACGAGGCCTTTTTGCGTGGGCAAATATATCTTATTTTCACTTGTTCGCAAAACTATAACGATCGTATTGTCACATAGGTTCGCCAAGCAATCAAAATCATTTGTGATTTGGAAGCTTTTACCAAATCAACCCCTTTTTTTGATAAGCTTGGAAGTAAAGCTTTGTTCATTTTCGCCAAAAACCGAAAAAAGAATTTTTTCATATTCAAAAATACAAAAACTCTTGTGTTGTATCTTCGCACTATGGGGATAGAGGTATTCAAAATTATTGGGGGCTTAATTGGTCTTATTGTCGGAGGAGAATGGCTGTTGCGAGCAGCTATCGGTACATCCAACAGATTTGCTATCCCCAAATTTATCATCGGAATGACCATCGTGTCTTTTGCAACCTCTCTTCCCGAGCTCATTGTTAGCATTCGTTCTGCTTTAGAGGGATATCCAGACCTAGCACTAGGGAATGTTGTGGGTTCTAACATTGCAAACCTTGGCTTGGTTCTCGGTGTTGTATTGCTCTTTACCAGAATTGAGGTGAGTAAGAGTTTTTACCAGTCCGATTGGCCAATGATGTTTATTGCATCCATACTTCTTTGGGTGTTTATTCAAAATGGAACAATTACTGCCATTGAAGGGCTTGCACTTGTCATACTGCTTGTGCTGATGCTGGTGTATCTATTGCGCTTAAAGGACAAGTCAGATTTTGTTGCAGATGATTTGGATACTCTGCTGTCGTGGCCAAAAATAGGACTATTCATTGTTTTCGGATCTGCCTTTTTAGCTTTTGGTTCCGAATTGCTTGTCAATGGAGCAGTTCAAGTTGCCAGTCAGCTTGGTGTTAGTGAAAGAATCATTGCCATCACTGTTGTTTCTGTCGGGACGAGTGTCCCAGAGCTTGCAGCCTCATTGGTCGCGATTGCAAAGAAAGAAAACGCCATTTCCATTGGCAATCTTTTGGGCTCAAACTTATTCAATATACTTGCTGTTCTTGGGATTACTTCTCTCATTCATCCACTGACTGTTGTCGACAATACACTGCTCGATTTTGATATCTATGTGATGATCGGAATTGCTGCGTTGTTAATTCCTTTGGTGTTTTTACCAAAAAGAATGGAAATGTATTGGCGTGATGGCCTTGTGTTGCTTGCAGTTTATGTCTTATTTATCGCAACTACGATAAACTAAAAAAGCACCTAAATATAGGTGCTTTTTCATCTTGGTTTGTAACTGAAAATTAAACTTTTGCAGACTTAACAGTTTTGATAATTCTTGCTGCAATTTTGTAAGGATCTCCGTTTGAAGCTGGTCTTCTGTCTTCCAACCATCCTTTCCAACCTTTTTCAACTGTCATAATAGGAATACGAATGGATGCCCCACGGTCAGATACACCATAGCTAAACTCAGTGATTGACTGTGTTTCGTGATCCCCTGTCAGTCGTTGGTCGTTGTATGCTCCATAAACCTCAATGTGTTCTTTCACAACTGGACGGAAAGCTTCACAAATCTT
>MDTB01072825.1_pt1 | contig 40253 bp, 43 predicted proteins | sample 811161 | NCBI WGS metagenome assembly MDTB01 (sample SAMN05326650, study PRJNA326480) | marine metagenome | isolation source: seawater | place: Mediterranean Sea | collected 2009 | reverse complement strand
CACCACGTTGATAGGCTGGATGTGGAAGCGCAGTAATGCGTGTAGCTGACCAGTACTAATAGCTCAATTGGCTTGATTTATGCACTGAAAAAGATTTTTTGGTTATTGATAAAATAAACTAATTTAAACTTATTTTTAATTTAATTCATTTTAATTTTGATAAAAAATTTCATCATAATTTTTTTGAATATTAATTCTCATACAAACAGCTTTAAATCACTCAATTTCATTTAAAGCAAACGCAACTAACGTTGGATTTAATTTATTCGTAATTTTTATCAACAATACTAAGTAGAGATAAAATACTTTGATTTTTTTTTGTTAGTTTTAATACATCTCTTTTTAAAACTTTAGAGGTTATATCTAATTTATTATTAAATGTAAAATCAACATGCATACCGTAGTTAAGGATAATAATATTTCTATTTTTCATAATTGGTTTGATGCCCCTATGAAAAGCAACTGTGTTTGCGATGATTATGTCTCCCCTTTTGGCTAAAATTGGTTTAAATTTTTTAACTCCATATTCTTTTTTTAGATGGTTTTCATTCCATCTAGCATTTTTCCCCCATTTCTCTTTTATATTTTTAAAAGAATCTTGAACATAATAAAAAGGCCCGTCTTTCTTAGAATTTACATCATTTAAATAAATAAAAACTTTTAATAGCTTTACTGAATTTTCATCTATATGAAAATATTGAGTATCATGTTCTTTAAGTCGATTTTTAAATGTTTTTACACATTTCAAAAAAGTTAAATAAGGTATACAGCCAAAAAAATTTGAACAAATAGAGATAATTCTTTTGTTTAATGCGACTTGAATTATTCTTGGTATATTAATTAATGGATCTTTTAATTTAATGCTATCTGTAAAATTTTTGAATTTTTTTTCACCCTGAAGAAAAGTCTTCTCATCTAATTTAGGCAAATATATTTGTTCAATATTCTTTTTTTGAAGTCTTAAATCTCTCGGACAAGATATATTTTCCAATTTTTTAATTTCTTTAGCAAATTCTAATCTTAAGCTATCAATAAATTTTTTTGAAAAAACATTTCTTACGATACAATATCCTTTTTGATTTAAGGAATTTAAGTGTTTTCTGTCAGTTGATAAAAGTGATGTTTTTTTGTGTATTTTTTTATTTTTTGTTTTTTTAAAGTTTTTTAAAAAATATTTTTTAACATAATCATAGTTTGAAACTCGTAACATAATAATATCTCTATATTATATATCGAACTGTAAAATTATAAATACATACTCAAAAAATTTCATCATAATTCTTTTGAAAATTCTAATCCTTGTAAAATTATATCATCAATATCAACATATTTATATGTACCCATTCTTCCTACAGATCTAATATTATCAGGTAAGCTTTCGATGTACTTATTTGCTAAGTCAAGTTGGGACTGAATCATAGTAGGATAAAGTTTATTTTTCATCGAAGGCACTTCTAATGTAATTAATGAATTTTCACTTTTGTGTTGTGTAAATTTTTTGAACTCAACAACTCTAGTTTGTTTTTCATTTTCATTCGGATAATATACAAAATATACATCATCAGGTAAAACTTGTTTAGTTGGCAATACGATTTTAAAAAAATCTCTACCTACATAAGCTAACTCTCCCCAACAGTTATTGTATAAAAAATCAGGAGAAACAGTTGAAATAATTAAATCTGAACTAAATTTCTCATTACCACAATAAACATTTAAATTATCCATATCCACATTAGTTATTTCTTTATTTAGTAAAATATTACACCCCTCTAAAGCTACATCAAAAAAATTATCATACCCATTTTTAGCTATTGGATATGCATTTATAAATCCAGTGTGAAACTCGTATCTTGACCCTGTTTCTAAAGGTTTTCTTTTAACTGTTCCAAGAAATCCAGCATCCATTTCTTTATTACTTTTTAATTGCCAAGCTTTTAAATTATAAAATTTATTAAATCTTTCATATAAAGTTTTACCAACTCTACCAAGCCAGAATTCTTCAAAGTTTTTGGCCTTGGTTTCTTTCGGTAAATTATCTAATTCATTAAAAATTTTTTCACTGTCTTTTAATTTTCTTATATCATCCTCATGAATAGGATAATTTGCAAAAAAATCGTCACTTTGTTGATAGTTTAAATTCATTTTTTTTATGTGTCTCATTGGTACAATCTTATTTAAAAATTCAAAAGCAGGCATATTTTTCTCTGGTCCTATAAAATGTCTAGGTCCATAAGTATAGGGATGACCACCATGATAAAATGTTCTAACCCCGCCACCTGTGAGATTTGACTTATCAATTACAGTAACATCCCACTTTTTTTGTTTTAACATCATTGCAAACATGCAACCAGTAAACCCAGAACCAATTATAATTGCTTTTTTCATATTTAAGTTATTTTGATGAATTCAAAATTGATACTTTTTCTGCAAATTCTGGTGAAACTAACTCTTCACCTTTTACTTCATCCCACACATTGCAATTAGCACAAATAGAAATACCTTTTTTATTGCCATTTAAGTGTAATTTTCTTCTAGCATTCATTATTTTCGACTGCCATAGATCTTTGATAGTATTTTTCATTATACTTCCAGTTGGATATTTATTGTTGTAATCAACATTACATAAAGGTACATCACCATTTGCAAAAACAACCAAAAGCGACCACAATGCAACACAAGGTAAATTTGGTTCAAAACTTTTTGAAATAGACTTATAATTATCTAACTGACCACCCCAATTAAAAATATTATGATAATAAATTCTATCTGTATCAGACGTATATTTTCTCCAAAAATCATAATAATCATCCCATTCATTATAGTTGCTGTCTTGTCTTATCATTCTTATCCAAACTCTGCAGTTAGGATTAATCTTATCTCTAAGCTGCAAAAATTTTATTGCATTGTCTCTGACTTGTTCAAATTTAAGTCTTACTCTTATTTTTTCGAATACTTCCTTTTTTAAACTATCTATTGAAAAAATTACCATCCCCAAACCTGCTTCTAAAAGATCAGTAGCTCTTTTTTCATTAAGCAATGAAACATTGGTAGCAATCGATGTATTGTGTATTCCGTTTTGATTTAATTTATTAATTCTGGAGGCCATCTTTTTATCGATTAATGGCTCCCCATCTCGATAAAGACTTACCCTTTTGATAAATTTTTTATTATCCAGTATATCGTCACTAACTTTTTTCCAAACATCATCTTTCATAACAGGGTAATTCCTTTCCCAATCATTAATTGTACACATTGGACATCTTGCATTACACGCATTAACTGTTTCAATTTCAATATATTTTGGAAATTCTAACAAATCTTTATAATCTGCTTTATTATCGATTCTTCTTTTTAAATAGGACTCAAGTTTTTTCATTAATTTAATCTACAAGCTTATAAATTGTTTTTTTAAATTTCTCTATCAATCTTTTATCACTAATAAGTTTTTTGTTCCATTTAGGATAAATACTGTCATTTTTTTTAATAAATGGACCAGTTTTACCTTCATGGTAGATAACATAATTAGAGATTGGTAACATTGTATGAAAAATATTTAATGGTGTTCGAAAAAGATCGTTTTTTTTTAATTTGCATACTTTGGTTATTTTTCCCGATCCATTAAAAAGTATACACACCATTGAACCCTTAAGAATATGATACGTCTCACCTTTCCTTAAATGCTTATGTGGAAGATAAAAATTCTTTTTGCTCTGCAAAATTACCATATCATGATGTTTTGATGATTTATTAGGATGAAGACAAATTCTTACGTCTTTTTTTGTTTTTTTGTAGAACTCGATTAAAAAACTAATATGTCTTTCATCAAATTTTTGTGCTTCTTTTTTAAAAAAAAAAGATTTAGACTTAGCTTTTTTATCCTCAAGTAAATTTAATTTCATTGATTCTGGATTTTTTAATTATTTTTAATGATACTTTTTCGAATTTTGATAATTTAAAATTGATCGTTTTTTTTAATTTATTTATATTCATTGAAACATCTTTTGGTCGTTTATCATAAAATTTAAAACTGACCAATTTTTTTTTGTTTAATACAATTTTCTTTCTTAGTTTTTTTTTTAATTTAGCCCTAATATAGCTAAGTATCTCAAATCTAGATAATCTTTTCAAACCACCAACATTATAAATACCTGTAATTTTATGCTTAATAAAAAAATAAATTATTTTTTTTAAATCCATAACATATAACGGTGAAAAAAATTGATCGTTAGCTACACTAAATTTTTTTTTGTTACACTTTAAATCTTTTAAAAATCCCGAAACTAATGTTCCATCATCAATCTTATTACCATATGTTTTTCCTATACGAAAAATAGAATAAAAATCAGAATTTTGTTTTATATAATTTTCAACCTCTAACTTTTGTTTTCCGTATTCGTTGATCGGATTTGTCTTATCTGTTTCTTTCGAATATCTCTTATCGCCCCCATAAATAAATTCTGATGAAAAAAAAATAAAATAAATTCTATTTTTGTTTAGATAATCAATAATTTTAATCGTCTTTTCTACATTAATTTTTCTTGAGAATTCTTTTCTCTTATAACATATATTTGGATCACTTATTGCTCCTAAAAAAACAACATTAGCTACATTATTATTTTTAATAATTTTAGATATACTATCTTTTAATATATCAAATTTGATGCCATTATTAATTTTATTTGAATTATAAGTATAAATGTTGTTTATATCTTTGCTAATTAAATAGCTTCCAATTTTTCCTGATGCACCTATAATTAAATTTTTCATAATATTAGAACATTGAATTACAAATAAATAATAGTAAATTACTAAAGTGAATAAAATTATTTTATCGAAAGATCAATTAAAAAAAAAAATTCAATATCTTAAAAGTAAAAAAAAAAGGATTGTTTTGGTTCATGGTGTATTCGATCTGCTCCATGTGGGGCATATAGACTATTTTAATGAAGCAAAATCTTACGGTGATATTTTAATAGTAAGTGTGACTTCTGATGAATTTGTTTTAAAAGGTCCAAATAAGCCTACGTTTGATTTGTATAATAGACAAAAATTATTATCTAATTTGACAGCTGTGAATTATGTTGTTGCAAGCAACCATGAAACTGCAGAGGAGATCATTAATGCTGTTAAGCCTTCAATTTATTTCAAAGGCCCAGATTATAAAAATCATAAGCAGGATATTTCAATGAATATCAAAAAAGAAATATTAGCAGTTAAAAAAAACAAAGGTATAATTAAATATGGTACTAGTAAAACTTACAGTTCATCAAAATTTTTAAATACCGATGTCTTCAATAGTAATCAAATAAAAATAATCAAATATTTAAAAAAAAAATACACTCATGATTATATTGTAAATTTATTTAAAAATTTAAAAAATAAAAAAGCTCTAATAATTGGTGAAACTATACTTGATGAATATTATTTAGTTGATGCTATAGGAAAATCAGGAAAAGAGTCAGTTTTAAATTTTAAACTTTATAAGAAAAAATTATTTCCTGGTGGTGTAATAGCTATAGGAAGAAATTTGTCCAATTTCTTAAAAAAAACCAAAATTATCACATACATTGGGGAAAATAACTCTTATTTAAATTTTATAAAAAAAAGTCTTAACAAAAAAATTATTTTTGAATATTTTAAAAAAAGTAATTCAAATACGATAATAAAAACAAAAATAATAGATAAAAATAACTATAACAAATATCTTGGCTTATATAATTTTAACGAAAATAAGTTGTCAGATAGTGAAATCAAAATATTTCAAAAAAAAATTATTAAAGAATTGAATAGATATAATATCATTATAGTTTCTGATTATGGACACAATCTTATAAATGAAAAACTTTCCAAATTATTGTCTAAGAATAAGAAAATTATTGTAAATACACAGCTCAATGCTGCAAATATAGGATACCACACTATAGGCAAATATTACAAAACAAAGTGTGCAATTATTAATGAGGTAGAGTTAAGGCATGAGATGAGGAATAAATATGAGAAATTAGAGATTTTAATTAAGAAATTATCATTTAAATTACAAATTCAAAATTTGATTGTGACCTGTGGCCAAGAGGGATCGTATGCGTATAATTTAAAAAAAAAAGAACTAGTTCATTGTCCTGCCTTTGCAAAAAAAATAATTGATAAATTAGGCTCTGGGGACTCTTTTATGGCAACGTTTTCAATGTTTTATTCTCTTGGAATAAAAGATAATAAACTTTTGCTGTTTCTATCTTCTATGGGAGCAGTAGAAGTGATAAAGGGTTTGGGAAATTCTAATGTTATTAATTATAAATCACTCTTAAAATCAATAATATATACATTAAAATAGGTACATATGAAAATTTTAATAACTGGTGGTGCAGGGTTCATTGGAAGTCACACAGTTGAGAGTTTAATCAATGAAAAAAATATTAAGAAAATTTTAATTATTGACAATTTTGAGGATGGTTCAAAGAAAAATTTAAAAAAAGTATTAAAAAATAAAAAAATTCAAATTTTCAAAAGAGATATAAATAATATTAAGTCTATACAAAAGTTATTTAAAAATATTAATTCTGTAATTCATCTTGCTGCACTATCAGATATTGTTCCTTCAATAGAATCCCCTATTGAGTATCTTAATACAAATATAATGGGAACATTAAATGTTTTAGAATGTATGAGAAAACATAAAATAAAAAAAATAATTTATAGTGCCTCATCTTCATGTTATGGCAATGATCCAAAAGTTCCTACAAATGAAAATTCTGAGATTAACACAAAATACCCTTATGCTTTTTCAAAATTTGTAGGAGAAAAATTAATACAACATTACGCAAATGTTTATGGAATTAATTACATATCTCTGAGACTCTTCAATGTATATGGAACAAGGTCTCGAACGAACAGTGCATATGGTGCTGCTTTGGGTGTATTTATAAAACAAAAAATTTCGAACCACCCATATACCATAATTGGGAAAGGAAATCAGAAAAGAGATTTTATTTATGTAGCAGATGTTGTTGATGTAATTAAAAAAAGTTTAACGACAAGTAAAAAAAATAAAGTTTATAATATCGGAGCTGGAAGTCCTAAAAGTATTAATTTTTTAGTAAAAATTCTAAAAGGACCTAAAATTTTTATTCCAAAAAGACCAGGTGAACCAAGTGTGACCCACGCAAACATATCTAAAGTAAAAAAAGAACTTAACTGGAAACCTAAAACTACTCTTGAAAATGGATTACAAAAAGTACTGAAAAATAAAGAATATTGGAAAAATGCACCTTTGTGGACTCGATCCAAGATTAGGAACGCCACTAAATACTGGTTTAAATATTTAAGTAAATGAGAAAAAAAATTTTAGTTACTGGAGGTGGGGGTTATGTAGGTTCTGCATTAACTGATTATTTAATAGATAAGGGTTATTTTGTGACAGTATATGATTTGCTAATTTATGGAAAAAATGTTTTTAGCAAAAAAGATAATATAAATATAATAGAAGGTGATATTAGAAATAAAGAATTATTTGAGGACTCCGTTAGAGGTCATGAAGTAGTTATCCATTTGGCTTGTATTTCAAATGATCCAAGTTTTGAAATGAATCCTTTTCTAGGAAAATCAATTAACTTTGATGCATTTGAGCCATTAGTTCAAATAAGTAAAAAAAATAAAGTAAAAAGATTTATTTATGCATCATCTTCAAGTGTTTACGGAGTAAAGAGTGAAAATAATGTTAGTGAAGATATGAGCTTGGAACCACTAACTGACTATTCAAGATTTAAGGCAGATTGTGAAAAAATTTTATTTAAATACACAGATGATAATTTCGAGACTGTTGTAATAAGGCCTGCTACTGTTTGTGGATATTCAAAACGGCAAAGATTAGATGTAATAGTAAATATTTTAACAAATCTAGCCTATCACAAAAGAGAAATTACAGTTTTTGGTGGTGACCAGTTAAGGCCAAATATTCATATTAACGATATGCTAAGAGCATATGAGGCACTTATAAAATCAAATAAAAATGAAATAAATGGTCAAATATTTAATGCTGGATGGGAAAATAGATCTGTTAATGAAATAGCTCTAATGGTTAAAAATCAAATAGGCCAAGATGTAAAAATAATTTCAACAAAAACAGATGACAATAGATCTTATCATATATCATCGAAAAAAATAAAAAAGATCCTTAATTTTGAAACAAAATTTACAATTGAGGATGCAGTTATAGACTTAAAGGCAGCTTTTGATAAAAATATTTTTAAAGATACCTTAAAAAATGATCTATTTTTCAATATAAAAAGAATGAATAAGATAAATTTGAAATGAAAAAAAATATAAAAAGTTTTAGAGAAAAAGGTTTTTTTATTGGAAAACTTAATTTAGCTGAAAAAGCTAAGGTCAATCTTATAAAACATAAGGTTGTTGATTTAATAAAAAAAAAAATTAAATCAAAACAAAAAATAACTTTAGAAAATTTTCATATACTAATTGATAAAAAAAAATTAAATGAGTTGAGGATGTATATTCATAATAAAATGAACAAAAGAAAATTTAATTTTAATTATTACAATATTGTTTCGAGACTAATTGAGCCGATAGTAGGAACCGAGAATGTAATTCAAAAAAAAGTTAATCTCAGTATTCAATTACCTCAAGACAACAGCTCTTTACTGCCTGTTCACTCTGATACTTGGGCAGGAGACTCGCCCTTTGAAATTGTAATTTGGCTTCCATTAGTTAATTGTAGAAAAACACAGTCAATGTTTATCCTTCCAAAAAATAGTCATAAGTTCAAAAATTTTAATAAGTATATTTTTAAAAATAACAATGAAATTATGAAAAAAATTAGACCAGATATCAAATTCATTAACATTAAGTATGGAGAGGTTTTAATTTTTAGTCAAAATTTACCCCATGGTAATGTTGTAAATTTAGAAAAAAAAACTAGATGGAGTTTTAATGCCAGAGTAAAAAGTTTAATGTCTCCATATTCCAAAAAAAATCTTTTAGATTTTTTTGAAATAATAAATCTAAAACCTGCTACTGAGTTTGGCTTAAATTATGAATACCCAAAATTCAAATAAAAAGTTGCTAAGAGGTTATATAAGCTCAAGGGAAATAAATGGAGCTTACTATCCACAAAATGTGCAAAATTTAGTACTAAGAAATTTTGCAAAAGAAAATAATATAGAATTACAATTATCTGGAACCGAGTGGAACATTGAGAAATCATTTTTAATGTTGAGATCAATAATATCTGAAAAAAATAATGGTATTTTATTATTTAGTATTTTTCAAATATATGAAAATAGTTCTTTTTTTTATGATATTGTGAGAAAAATTATAAAAAAAAAAAAATTATAGTTTTTGCTCTTGAAAATATAAGCATATCTTCAGAAAAAGAATTACAAAATCTTTCTAAAATCTTTAAGATTACCGAGGTCACAAGTTCTAGAGATTATACTAAAAATTATAAAAAAATAGTAAGTTTTATTGGAAATAAATAAATTCATAATTTCCATTGAAATCATTTTTTCTTAAAATCCACTCCCATTCTTTTTTACTAAAAAATGAATTACAAGTTAGTGCCCAACACTGTAAGTTAAAAAGTTCTTTTTCATTTTTGTAACTTTCAACGAGTAAATATTGTTTTTTACTTATTCTATTTATTTCTTGAATTGCAAAGAAAAGCTCATTTAATTCAATATTATGAAGACATCCAAAAGAAATTAAAAGATCAAATTCTCTATTTTTATAATTATTTTTATTTCTGATATCTCCCTTTTTAATAAATTTTTTTACATTTTTATGAGAGTTTTTAATTGCATAACTTGATATTTCCAAACCATAAATTTTAATCTCAGGTATAATTTTTTTAATTTCATACATCAAGAAACCTTTTCCACACCCAACATCTAAGACTTTAGAATTCTCATTTAAGTTAAAGTATCTAATAATTTTTTTTGCAATATCTGTCCATCTGTTTGGTATAAATTTATACCCCCCATAACCATATTTTCTATTCCCATCCCAATAATTTTTTCCAAATTTTTTCGCTTCAATCATACATTTAACTTTTGAATTATTCATCCTTTGCAAATAATTTCTTTTTGTCTTTAGATGATTCTTAGTTAAAAAATTTAGTTCTTTATTTTTCATGAGGTTACCAATTTTTATTTAAATATTTGTCATTTTTTAAACTAATAAAATTTGGCCCGTTATTTTTATAACTTTGGAGAGTTACTTTTTCAGTCTCTAAACTATTTTTTGGAAAAGAAGATTTGATATTTTTAAATAAACTCATTAATTTTTTTGCGTTTAATTCTGAGTGAGTAGGTCCTAATGAGGGGTAATCTGCAAATCCTACTAGTTTTACATTCACATTCTGTTGATCTATATCTAATTTAATTTGTTCAAAAGGTCTTTCTATCAAAAATGGGGTTATAGTATACACCCATGGTTTCAATCCTTCTAATGCTAGACCAGAAGCAAAACTTATCATGCTCTGTTCACAAATACCTAAATTAAAAAATTTCTTGGGATTATCTCTTCTAAAATCATCAAAAATTCCATAACCAATGTCACCAACGATTAAAACTATTTTACTGTCTTTTTTTGCCAGGTAATTAATTATTTTGCCAAAACGTCTTCTCATTTATTCATTCCAAGTTTTTTATTGCCTATCATGATATCTTTATCTTTCAATTTTCTGGCATGCCATACTGGATCATTTTCAAATTCTTTAATACCCTTGCTTTTGATAGTATTAGCGATGATCACAACAGGTTTTCCCTTTTTAATTTTTTTCCTAAAAGCCGAAATTAAATCATCAAATGAATGACCATTTTTAATGTTTATACAGCTCCAATTAAAGGAAATGAATTTTTTTGACAAACTTTCTAGTGGCAATGCATCCTCAAGTTTGGATAAAGCTTGAATTTTATTGTAATCAACTATCACAACTAAATTATCTAATTTATGTTTAGAAGCAATTAATAAGGATTCCCATGTTGTACCTTCTTGACATTCACCATCACTGATAAGCACATATATTTTTCCTTTTTTTTTTCTATGTTTTCTGGCAAAAGCCATACCAGTTGCGATTGGCAGACCATGCCCCAAACTACCTGTTGTGCAATTAATCCCATTTTTTTCATCAATTTCTAAGTGAGTAGATAGTTTTGGATTTAATCCATAATCATTTAACAATAAACATAATGGGTAAGACGCATGGGCCTTACTAAGAATAAACTTATCTTCACTTTTTAATATTTTTTCATAAAGGGTAATGATTATTTCTATCATTGAAAAACTTCCACCCAGGTGAGCTTCACCTTTTTCAATAAAAGCCAAAAAGGTTTTTTGTCTTAGTTTTTTTGCTTGAGTTGCAAGATCTAGTTTACGTAATTTTTTTTTCATTTTATTAAATTAATTAGTACTAATAAGAAAATTTAGTTAAATTAAAGTTTATAATTTTTTTATTTCAGTATATACAATTTTAAAATGAAAAAAAAAGTACTTATAACTGGTATTACAGGAATGGTAGGGTCTCATTTGCTTGATTATTTGATCAAGAGAACAAATTGGAATATTTATGGATTAATTAGATGGAGAAGTAATTTAGAAAATATTTCACATTTAATAAAAAATATTAATGAAAATAAAAGAATAAATCTAATTTACGGGGATATCAGAGATAGTTTTTCTATCGATAGAGCCATAAAAGAAAGTAAGCCAGATTTTGTATTTCATTTAGCAGCACAAAGCTATCCTCAAACGAGTTTTGCAAGTCCAATTGATACGTTTAATACCAATATTAACGGTACATTAATATTATTAGAGTGTTTAAGAAAAAATAAGTCTAAAGCAATTATTCATGTTTGTGCGTCATCTGAAGTTTTCGGAAGGGTTTCTAAAGAAAAGATTCCTATTGATGAGGAATGTAATTTTCATCCAGCATCGCCCTATGCGATTTCAAAAAGTGGAACAGATTTGATTGGAAGATATTATGCTGAAGCTTATAAAATGAAGGTTTTAACTACAAGAATGTTCACTCATACTGGCCCTAGAAGGGGAGATGTCTTTGCAGAGTCATCATTTGCAAAACAAATTGCCATGATTGAGGCTAACATGATGCCTCCAATAGTAAATGTAGGTAATCTAAAAAGTTTGAGAACAATCTCAGATGTAAGAGATGCAGTTAGAGCATATTACTTGTTAGTTACAAAAAAACCTATATCTGGTGAATACTATAATATTGGTGGTAATTATTCTTGTACCATAGAGGAGATTTTGAATTATTTAATTTCAATTTCAAAAAAAAGAAAAAAAATTAGAATAAAAATAGACAAAAATAGATTAAGACCAATTGATGCAGATCTACAAATACCAAATACAAGCAAATTTTATAGTCATACTGGATGGAAACCTGAGATAAAGTTTGAAAAAACTATGCAAGACTTACTAAACTATTGGCGAGCTAAAGTTAAAAAGCAAAATTATTTAATAAGATAAATTCTTAATATGATTTATGTATTACTTGGCTTCCAAGCATTTCAAATCTGAATTTAATTACTGGAAATTTTGTTAATTTTTCTAAAATTTTTTTGTGTTTGTTTGGAGGGGCAATCAGTAGCATAAATCCACCTCCACCAGCTCCTAATAGTTTTCCACCAATTGCACCGTTCTTTTTTCCTATTTTGTAAATATTATCTACAAAGTTATTTGATGTATTTTTGGATAATTTCTTTTTAATAAACCAATAATCGTCAAGAAGTTTTCCAATTTCCCTTATCCAATTTGGTTTACCCTTTAAAAAAATTTTTTCAGCTTCATTTGTAATCTCTATTATCTTACAATTTAAGTCAAAATTTTTATTAAGATTATTAATTTTTATTTTTTCTATTTTTTCTGAATTTCTTGTTTTGTTAGTATAAATCAACAATGACCAATTTTCTAAGATTTTTAATTTTTTCATGCTAATCGGAAAACTTTCACATATAAATTCTTGAGGTCCACCAAATTTTATTTTATTAAATCCACCAAAAGCTGCCGCAACCTGATCTTGTGATCCAACACTTTCATTTAATATTTTTTGTTCTAAATTCATAGCTTGTATTGCTAATTCCCGCTTGTTTGGAATTTTTTCTTTAAACGTTTCTAAAGCGTGTATTAATCCAACCGTAAAACTAGATGATGAGCCAATACCACTTCTTGCTGGTAAGTCTCCATGGTGTGTAATATCTATATTTTCATGAATTTTACTCAATTTTAAATATTCTCTAACAACAGGATGTTTAATTTGATTAATATTCTTAACCTCTTCTCTTTTGTAATATCTAATTCTATAATTGTAATTGAATATTCTAGGAAGTTTTTTTAATATAATATAAGAATAGTGATTGATGGATCCAGAAATAGTTAAACCTGTATTTTTTTTGTACCACGAAGGGTAATCAGTGCCCCCTCCAAAAAGTGAAATTCTATATGGCGTTCTAACAATTATCATTCTATCTCCTCTGGAGTTTTTAATTTGTAATAATCTTTATACCATCTAATAGTTTTATGAAGTCCTTTTTCTAAATTAATTTTTTGTTTCCAATTAAATATTTTTTTTAACTTTTTTATATTAATGGATCTTCTCGGTATTAGGGTAGGTTTAGAGGTGTCAAAATATATTTTTGAGTCTAACTTTTCTAATTTTAAAATAATATTTAAAATTCTTTTAATAGTGACAGTTTGACCAGAGGCAATATTTATTACTCCTAGGTCTTTATTATTCAATGAAACCTTAATTAGAGCGTCTATAAAATCATCTATAAACAAAAAGTCTTTAAGGTCTTTCCCATTTCCCCATACTTGGATAGGATTTTGTTTTTCAACTACCCTTCTTAAGAGAGCTGGAATTACTTTAGACTCTTCTCTATTAAATTTATCATATGGTCCATAAAGATTACCAGGTCTTACAACTAAAGTTTTCATTGGATTTTTAATTTTATCACTGTAGATATTACACATTACTTCTGAAAATCTTTTCATCCAACCAACGATATAATACTTTTCAAAAAATTTAAATTTAGCATCTCCCTCCTTAACAGGATAATTAGTTAATGGATAAACAGTACTACTACTAATAAAAATAAACTTTTTTACTTTATTTTCATATGAGGCTTGTAACATATTGGTATTCATAATTATATTTGGTGAAAAATGGGCCAAGGGGTTTTCTTGAATAACTTTAGCTCCAGATGAATTAGCTGCACACATAAAAACATAATCTATACCTTTTGTTATTTTTAAACAGTTATTTAGTACTCTTAGGTCAGCCTTTTTGTAAACTATTTTACTTAATTTTAGTTTAGGTTCTTTATTATGAAATGTTCCAATAATTTTGTGATTTTGTTTAATTAACTTTTTAACTAAATTGGTTCCAACAAAACCACTGGCTCCAGTAACCAAAATATTATATTTTTGTTTTTTCATTAACTTTCCAAACAAGTGATGGTATTTTTTTACTATTACCCTTTGAAATAACCCAAGACCAATATCTTAAATTACCATCTAATAGTATATATTTTTTCTTTCTTTTAATCATTTCTAACTTGATAGGCTTAAGTAAATTTGTCTTATTTAATTCTTTTGCTAGATCTTGGGGACTAGGGTCTAAATTTTTTTTATTTTTTATTGCATCGGTAAAAGAAGAAAACAAATTTTTTTTTGATTTTTTAATAATAATATTATTTGTATTAATTAATTGTATTTTAGTCCTACAATATTTGTCAATTAAATCTTTATCAAAACTATTTAATTGAAAATTTTGAGAATTAATATTTTTAACTAAATTTTTGATTTTTAAAGTAGAAGGTATAGCTATAATATTTTGTGATTGATTTGTTATCCAATTTAAAATTAGTTCTGATTTCGATCTTTGATATTTTTTTTCTAAAAAATCTAATACTTCTTTTTCTTTTTTGCCATTAAATAATTTTCCATTAGATAATGGAGAGTAAGCTATTAAAGCCATATTATTCTTATTAATAAAAGTTTTTAAATTTTTTTCATAACTTCTTTCAAATAAATTGTATTCATTTTGAATGCTTATCAAGTTGCTTTTTAATAGTTTTTTATACTTGATTAAGTCATTCAAATTAGAATTGCATATACCAGCATATCTTATTTTTCCTTCTTTAATTAAATGTTTTAAAGCGTCAACCGTTTCCTCGACTTCTATTTTATGATTTGGCCAATGAATTTGATATAAGTCAATATAATCAGTTCTTAACCTTAAAAGACTTTTATTTGCAGACTTAATTAATTCATTATATCTATTTTTTGATGGCATATTTTTTGTAGCAATAATAAATTGCTTTCTTTTGTGCCTTAAACAAGAGCCTATTAATTTTTCAATTTTCCCATCGCCATAAACTGGAGCAGTATCAATAAAGTTTAAACCATAATCAAAAGATTTGTTTATAATAGATTTAAATTTTTTGTTTACTATATTTTTTTGGCTTTGAAATAAAGAACCTAAGCCAATTTTAGAAACTTTTAATTTACTTAGACCCAAATTTGTATAAATCATATCCTAATATAAAATTTTTTTAATTTTTAAAATTTACTTCAAAGATGAATAACTATAACATTAAAATTAAAAGTATATGGCAATTATTAAATCTCCACACTATGGAATAAAAAAAAAATATTCAAAGTTAGATTATAAATACACAATAAAACCAGAAGATTTTGAAAAAATTGTTGGACAAAAAATAAGTTTAAACCTTTCAAAATTTATAAGAAAATTAAATTTAAAATACCGTCATTTAGCCCTAAATGAAGAAAAAACCCACCAAAAAGAAATAAATAAAATTCTAAACTCTAAAATTGTTCCTTCTGGTGTAAAGAGAAAAAAAGTTTGGGAAACAGGATGGAACGACATTCTAAATAACTATAAAAAAACTAGAAGATTAAATAGCTTATTACCACATTATTACAAGAAGGGTAAAACTATTATGAGATTTAATAAAAAATACATTTTACCAGAAATTAACAATTTTGAGGCTACTTTTTTAAGGATATTACAAATTTACATTGTAGAAAATTTTATTTACAAAAATAAAAATATTTATGAATTTGGATGTGGGACTGGTCATAACCTTTTGGCAATGTCAAAAATATTAAATGATAAATCTTTTTATGGTTTAGACTGGTCACGAAATTCACAGAAAATAATTAAGTTAATTAATCATTATAATTCAAATAAAAATAAAAATATATTTATTGGAAAAAATTTTAATTTTTTTAAAATAAATCAAAATTATATGATAAAAAAAAATAGTGCTTGTTTAACTTGGGGGGGGCTAGAACAAATAGGGAAAAATTTTAGATATATTCTAAACTTTTTTTTAAAAAGCAACTTTGATATAATTGTAAACATAGAACCTTTTAATGAAATTTATCAGACTAAAAGTAAATTTGATTCCAATGGATTGAGATATCATAATAAAAGAAATTATTTATTCAATTATTATAAAAAGATAAAAAGACTCGAAGATAAAAAAAAAATAAAAATATTAAAATTTAAAAGAATTATTGGAAGTGCATTTCATGATGGCTGGAATATATTGGTATTTAAAAAATTAAAATAATTTTTTATTTTTTTATTGATGGGCACTTATATCCGGCAGCACTTATCAAGTCATATGTAAGCCCTAATGCCATTGTTTCAGCCTCATGGTATGTTTCAAGGTCTGTATAGAGCTCTGCATGATATTTTTCATTTTTTGAAAGTTTATTAGCTGTAAAATAAATACTTTTTAAATTATTTTCCTGAATATAATTGAGCGCGTTTTTGAAGTTTTCTGATTTACCTGTACTTGTAATACCAATACAGCATATGTCCTCTTTTTTATAATTTATAGATTTTATAGTAAATTCCAGCCATGCTGAGAAAACTTTATCGTAACCATTATCATTTGCGAGTGAAGTTGTTTGTACTGAGGAACCTAAAGACAAACCAATTTTTTCACTTTTAGTAATTCTTGTAACATCTATAGCTGCATGGTCAGCTATACCAAGGTTGCCACCATGACCATAAAATAAGATTATCTTTGATGATTTATAAAATTCGCACGCTTTTAGCCATTCCTCAGAACCTATAATATTATTATAAGCGTTTGATATTTTTTTGTAATTAAATAATGCCATACTTCTTTTTTAAATTTCTTCTATCATATTTTTGTTGGATGAAAATATTATTAAATGTCCTATTTTTCATTTTTTTATCATTAACAATACTTAATATTGTTGAAATATGTGAGAACAATCCTCCATAAGTGAATGTTTCATCAAATATAACTAAATTTAAATAATTCTTTAAATATTTTCGAACAAAATTTTCATTAAATGATCCAGTTATAGCTAAATTTGCTATTGAGTGGTCTTTATATTTTTTAAGAAAATTATTGTCAGAAACTCCTACACCAGAAGATATTATCCATTTTTTTGGATTTTTAACTATAAAGTAAAAACCGCTATCATATTTAAATTTCGTAGATAATTGAGGGCCTTTTTCTAATTTAATAAAATTAGTAGTTTTTTTTTTAAGGCATAATCCAATTATTTTTTCAACACTCTTTTTACTAAAAGGTATCATCAAACTTGATTTTGGAAATGATGATAGTGACATGAAGTCATCAACTGAATGATGGCTTGGACCATCCTGAGGATAAGTTAAACCGTTTCCAGATCCAATTATATTTATAGGGGCATTCCCGATAACAGAGTCATGCCTTATTTGAGCTCTAGGTCTATTAAATAAAAATGTACTAATACCGTATACAAAAGGTTTAAATCCTCTTCTAGATAAACCTGCAGCAACAGAAATTGCATTTGACTCAGAAACACCTACATTAAAATATCGGTCTTTAATAAATCTATAATTTTGGTTTATAGTTTGTGATCCCATATCTACAGATAAAAAAATAATTTTTTTATCTATTTTCATTTTTCTTATGAGGTTTTCAAAAAATAAATCTCTTATATCATGCATTTATTTAAGCTCCTTAATTGCATTTTCATAATCTTCTTTTCCAGGGATAGAGTGATGCCATTTAATTTTTTTTTCCATAAACGAGATACCTCTTCCTTTTACTGTATTAGAAATAATAATTTTAAAACCTTTTTTTTTTAAAAAATTACTAATTTTTTTTAAATCGGTAAATTTATTTCCATTTATTTCAATACATTGAAATTCTTTTTTAAAAAATCTTAAAGCTTTTTTTACAGAAACGACGTTATCAGTAAAATTTTCACAAATTTGACCATTATTATCAATTATTACAGTCAAATTTAAATTATGCTGGTCAGCAAAAAGAATTCCCTCCATAATCGAGCCTTCATGTATTTCACCGTCACTAATAAGAACAATTGTGTGACCAGTTGTTTTTTGAAAATATTTTGCTAATGCAACTCCACATCCTAAACCAACACCGTGACCTAATGAACCTGTATGAAACTCAAAACCAGGCACAAGTTCAGAGCAATTATTTCCTGAAAGTGAACCATTTTGATTAAATGTATTCAGCAATTTAAGATATTTATTTTTCTTTACGTAATTTATTACCGCTAAAAGACCAAGAGATGAGTGTCCTTTGCTTAGTATAAGAGAATTTTTTGTATACTTATTTTTATTAATAAATACTTCAACAATCTTATTTGAGTAGAGATAGTAAAGTAAATCAATTGAACTAAGAGCTCCTCCTAGGTGTCCTTTTTTTGCATTATAAATAGTATCAATTACCGATTTTCTTATCTTTTTTACAGAAGCCTCAAAAAGATTTTTTTTATTATTTTTCATTTTTAAAATAGTTTTTTCTTAGTAGATATTCTTTATTATTCTTAATAAACCAATTCCATGTGATTTCGATGCCTTCTTTTAATGAGTAATGCAAATCAAAATTAAGGTTTTTTTTTGTTTTATCCATATTCATTATTCTTTTTGGATAACCAGATGGTTTAGTAGTATCAAATTCATAGTTGAAATCTATAACTTCTTTCATAGTCTCAACTAATTTTTTAATTGTAACACCTACTCCTGAACCCATATTAAGAGCTTTGCTTTCTGTACCCTCTAAACATGCAATAATTATTCCCTCTGCACAATCCTTAGAAAAAATAAAATCTCTCTCTGCACTGCCATCTCCCCAAATAGAAACTGGGTTATCTCCTCTAAATATTTTATTCATTAGAGAGGGAATTACCATCGCATTTTCATCGTCAAAATTATCACCTGGACCATAGACATTAGAGGGTCTTATTATTGAAAAATTATTATGCTTATATTGTAAGTTATAAGTTTCAATTTGCAACTCAGCCATTCTTTTTGCCCAACCAGGAAATAAATCCATTGGAGGTTTTTCAAATTTTTCTTCATCCTCATAGAATATATCTGATGATGAATAAGCTCCAATTGAACTAGTATACACTATTTTTTTTACATTATTTCTTCTACATGACTCCAGAACATTTGTATTCATCATAATTAAAGGAACAAAAAAACTTGAAGGCATTGTTTTAGTTTTTACAATAGAACCTTTTATCCCCGCAACATGAAAAACATAATCAATACGATTAGTAATATCTAAACAGAAATTTAAGTCTGATAAATCTCCCTTAATATACTTTGCTTTATTATTTAAATTTAAATCATCTAATGAAACAGATGTTACAATACAGTCTTGTTTACAAAGTTTATCAACAATTTCTCTACCAATCATACCAGTTCCACCTGTGACTAAAACTTTCTTTCCTTCAAGATCTTTTTTGTATTTATCTAAAGAACTTTTCATTATTTACTTTGTGTTGTAGAAATATCCATTTTCTATGATTAAAGAAGATTTGGCATCTTTTCTATTAAGAGCTTTTTTGTATTCTTTATAAATTTCCTCAGAATTTTTTAAATAAACAACATTAACTTCTGTTAGAATATTTTTAAAAATTTTTGTATAGTTTTGGGTGTGTTGTACTCCCCCATTAAGTGGTTTTTTAGGTCCAATAGAAGTTCTAATTATTACCCTAGGCCTAAATTCTCCGTCAGACATAGACCTAATTTTATCTAAATGGTTAACGAGTTGATTCATTGCACATAATAAAAAATCAAATCTTGGATAACATGTAATTGGAATATAACCTTTTAAAGCCAAACCTATTGACATACCCATTTGGGTTTCCTCAAATACTGGTAGCTCAATTTTTTTTTTATCACTTATTTTTGCTAATGTATTGAAGATTGCATTTCCACTAAATTTTACTGACTGACCTATAAAAATTACCTTTTTATTTTTTTTTAAAAAATTCATAGACCTAATTATTTCATTTTTATAACTTAGTTTTTTCATATTAAAATAATATCCAATTTCCTGTTCCATGGTGTGGATATATTCTTTTGTATTTATAGTGGATTATATCTTTATAAATTTTACTTTTCTTATTCCAGGTTTTATCGGTAGGAGTATTAGTGCTTAAGTTATTATCCTCCACAATAAAATTAATAGGTAGCTTAAAATTCCTACTATACTTATAAACCTCATGAAATTGCCCTGTTTCATAAGTCATATCTCCCAAAAAAACCCAAACTTTTTCTTTACTTTTTTTTAATTTAATACCCAATGCAACTCCTAAGGCTATAGGAAGGCCACCACCAACAATTGATGATGAATAAAATTTATATTTTTTACTATTTATACCCATACTTTTGCCTTCAATTATTCTATTTTCTAACCATTTTTCAGGAATACCATGTAGTAGAGCGTGGTAATGACTTCGCCAATTAGAAAAAACCCAATCTTCTTTTTTTATTTTTTTAAAAATTTTAATTAATTGATCTTCATTGCCTTTAGAAAGATGAATAGGTGCTCTAATCTTTCCAGCTTCATAAAGTTTTTTTATTTTTGTTTCGAAATTTATAAGTTTAGATTTTTTCATTATCTAATTAGTTTTAATTTTCAGTATAATTTTATTTAAGTAATAAGTCATCTTCTGATCTAAAAGGACCAAAAGATAGCCGAATTTTTTTAAGGAGGTACTTTTTGAAAAAATTGAATAATAAAAAAAAACTTTTTTAGAAAAAAATAAGGTTTTTTTCTCAAATTTCTTCCAACTAGTGATATCTATATTTTTCTCCTCTAGATTATATCTAATAGGTTTAAAAATAAAATTTTTAGTCGATTTTGCTTTATTGTAATCTTCGATTAAAAGTGCAAAAGAAATTGAATTCGGCTTTTTAAATGGAAGATTAGAATTTTTTATATCAAAAATTTCAAAATCTTTATAATCTTCATTATGATTTTCAATTGGACACTTATAAAAAACGTTTGAGTCGTCAATTAAAATAATATCTTTTTCATCATATATACAACTGTCAATAAATTCAGAACATTCTAATGAAACTTCTTTAACATCGTAATTAATTTCTTTTTTAAAAGGATAAATAAATAATGAGTCCTGTCCTACAACTGCTCTATGAGAAATTCCTAAATTTTTAATTGGCAAAAGTACTTCAAAAGAAAATTTAGTTTTTATGTAATTAAAATATAAAGACCTTTTATGTTTACTTAAAATATTTTTAATACTTAGGTTCACTAAATTAGAGTTGGAAATTGATAAAAAACATTTATCATTTGAAAAAAATTTTTGAATTTCACTATGTATCTTATTTATAGAAACTCTAAAACCTCCAGGCACATAGATAACTCTGTAACCTTTATTAATATATTCAAGTAAATTTCTTAGATTATTTTTAGAAAAAATAGCATCAGGATGAAGCAATAAAAATCCCTCATCTCTTAAATTTGCAATTTTGATACAATCAGAAAAACAAAAATTTGAAATTTTCATATTTTGACTATGATTTTGTTTATTCTTATTTAATTCCTTATTTTCGTTCAAACCATTTAACAAATTATCTATAATTACTGTATTTATGTTTGTTTCACATAACTCTGAAAGCCTTTTAAAATTTTCTGAATTATTTAAAATTTTTTCACCCTCTGTAGATGTATATACCGTATAAACAATCCTTTTTTTAGAATTAAGATATGGAATATTATTTTCTGCTAAAAAACTTGGAACAGTATAAGTGGTATAATTTTTAATAAAAGTTTTACCCCACACTGCAGTACATAAGTGAATTCCTTTCATATACATGATCATATATATTCAATATGTATTTTCTGCAAAGAAAAATATTACTATTATAATTTTATTCGTCTAAATTTTGACTTATTCTAAAATGAAAAGTGTTATATTAATTAAATAATTTAAAAATTAAAAAAATGATAGATACTTTTCTTAAATCAGTAAGTTTAATAACTAATAAACAAAAAATCATTTACTATTTTCTTTGTTTTTTGAGTACAGTTTCAATATTTTTTGATTTAATTGGAATAGCTTTAATACCAATTTTTGTAGCCTATTTTTTAGAGACAAATATGCCTTTTGAAAGTTTAAATTTTTTTTTAAATTTTATTGAAAATAGTCATTCAGGAAATAAATATATATTTTTTATTTCTATCATATTCAGTGTATATTTTCTTAAATTTTTTTTTTCATTAAGCGTTGCTTATATTTTTGAAAGATTTAATAAAGAAATTACATATAGCATTTCTGCAAAATTATATAACGGGTATCTATTTTTACCTTATAGCAATTATTTTGATCTTTCTTCATCTTTAATTCAAAGAAATATAATAATGGAAGTAAAAGCAGTTTTTCGAGCTTTAATGAATTTCTCACAAATTTTTAAAGGCATTGTAATGATAGTATTCATTATAGTTTTATTCATATTGAATGAAAATAATGATTTTTTTTTTATTTTATCTTTAATGTTATTTTTTACGATTTCATTCTATCTATTTTTAAAAAAAACAATAAACAAAATAAGTTTAAAAAATCAGATAATTATAGGGGAGTTACTAAGGAATGTTAGTAGTACAGTTGATGGGATTAAAGAAGTTATTTTGGGAAAAAAATATTATTTTTTTTTAGATCATTTTAATCGTAAACATCAAGTATTTCTTAAAAATAATCTAATTATTAATTTTATTACCAAAATTCCAACAATAGTTTTAGAATTAATAATAATTATGACTGTACTGGGAGTATTACTGTTTCTAATTGAAAAAAACCTATCTGCTGAAGAAATTATTGTATCTATCACATTTCTGAGTGTTGCCTCAATCAGACTTGCACCAAACTTTAGTTCTATTACGATTTCAATTAATTCTCTAAATAACCTAAAGCCTTCCATCGATCTTGTAAGAAAAGAAATGTTTTTTATTAATAAAAATTCCATAAAGTTAAATTCAAAAGAAAAATATTTTGGTAAAAATATTCTTAACATAAAGTTTAATAATATTAGTTTTAATTACCCAGATAGAAATGAAAAAATTATTGATAAATTAAACTTAGAATTTAAAAATGGAGAATTAGTTGGGGTTGCTGGAAAAACAGGATCAGGAAAATCTACTTTTATAAACTTGTTGGCTGGTTTATTAAAACCAAAAGAAGGAAACATCTTAATTAACAATTTAGAATTAAATGAAAACGAACATTCCTGGCATTCATATATTAGTTATGTTTCTCAAGAAATTTTTCTTTTAGAGGATACAATAGCAAATAATATTACATTCGGAGTTAAGGACAATGAAATTGATTACAAAAAATTAGAAAAAGTAATAGAATGTTGTGAATTAAATGATTTTATAAAATCTTTACCAAATGGACTTGAAACAAATGTTGGCAATAATGCTATTAAAATCTCTGGTGGTCAAAAACAAAGGATAGGAATAGCAAGAGCTCTTTACTTAAACAGAGATATATTGGTTTTAGATGAGGCTACAAATTCATTAGATATTCATATTGAAAATAAAATTTTAGAAAACATTAAAAAAATATACGATGAGAAAATTATTTTTATGATAAGTCACAGTATTAGAAATTTTAAAAAATCTAGTAAAATCATACTGTTTGAAAATAAATTGCCGGCAAGAGTTTTAAACGATTACAAAGAATTCACAAAAGAGTACATAAATTAATTTTAAGATTTTGAACTTATTATAATGAAAATAAAACTTTCGATAGTTACCACTGGAAGAAACGATGATTACATTAAAAATTTTATTTCTCGCTTAGAATATGTTGTAAATTATACTCTTGAAAAATGTAATTCTCTAGGTCAATTAAAGTCTACAGAATTTATTATTGTAGATTGGGGGAGTAAAAAAAAATTATCTGACAATTTTAATTGTACTCAAAAAAAATTTTTAAGTAATGTTAAATTTCTAGAGATTTCTAGAAAAGATACGTTGAAATTATCAAAAGAAATCGAAGGATCATTTTTTACAGAAAAGGCTATTAATCTGGGTATATCTAAAGCCTCAGGTGAATACGTGCTATACATAACCGCTGATACTATTTTTTCAAAAAACGGATTAAACAATATTTTTAACATAATTAAAAATAAAAAAATTAATAATGATTTTTTTTTAATTCCAAGAAAATATATTGATACACATTTTTATTTATCAGATCCATCATTTTTATTAATGGATAATCATTTAAATCGTATTTTTTCATCAAAAATAATTTTTCCAAATACTCAATTTCAAAATGGAGGAGGGGCATCAGCCTTTTTTTTTAAAAAAAAAATATTTAATGAAGCAAATGGATTTGATGTAAATGCGATAAATAAGGGACGTTATTCAGGTTCTGATGCAGAAATTTATAAAAGAATAAGTATTAATAATAATCATATAGACTCTACTAATTTTGGAATTTTTGGATTTAAGCTACCAAGACTTGATTATCCTCTGAGGAATATGTATCACAAAAAAAGAGGTGTTTATATTTATAGTTTAGATGCACAAAGTGAAAAAAAATATAATAAAATTGATACTAAAATTAAAATTAAACATCCATATAAAGTTAAAAGTGAAATCAGCATAGGTAGTAAAAATATAAATCTTAATTTTAAAAAAATATATAATTTTTTAAAGATTTTTTGGCATACTATATATAATAAAGAAAATTCTTTAGATTTTTATGTTAATTGGAAATTAATAAAGTATATGTTTGAAAATAGGATTCAAACATTTTTAAATTTTGGCTTAAATAAAGTAAATAGAATAGCCTCAATTAGTAAAATTTTTTCTTTTATAGATTTATATTCATTTGATATTCAGACTTATGAAAACCAAAATTTTAAATCGAAAACTTACACAAATCTAAATAGATATTTGAATAGAACTCATAACGGATATTATAGATTTACCTTAACTACAAAGAATAAAAAGATTCCTATTTTTTTTAAAGAAAATAAAGGGTTTTCTTCAATTATAAATATTGATGTTACACAATTTAACAGAAGAGATTTAAAAATTATATTAAGCTTAGTTAATAGAAGTTCAAAAAATTTCTCTCTTATTATTTTTGAAAATATTAAAGATAATCAGGAATTTCTATTCAAGAATTTAGAGGTAAAAAAGATAAGAAAAAATTTTAAAGAAGTACTGATAGAATCTAAATATTTAATTTTTGATAATAAAAATAATTTAAAAGAATTTATTAAAGCAGAAAAGCTGCTAATAAAAAGCACTATTTTGCATGTAATGGTTACATTAATCAAAATTTTGGTATTTTCAAAAAATTCCTACAATAAATTTTTTAGTTTATTAAAAAGATTATTTATCAGGCCAAATAAGACCAATGGTTAGGCTCATAAAGAGAGATACTGGTAGAGTTTAAATATTTAATTTTTTAGTTTATCAAAAAATTGTTAATTAGGCTCATAAATTGATTTACCAATTATATTATCCACAATTGATAGAAGTAGGGCGTGATGAACTGTTTCTATAATATTATAAGCATTTGAGTTTACCCAAAAATTTATCCCATTTTTATTCATTTGAATTAAGGAATTTTTTTTATTTCGGCCAGTGAACGTGATAGTAGATAATTTTTTCTTTTTACAATATTTCATTGCATTTTTTAAATTTGGAGATTCTCCAGAGCATGAAATTAAAACGACTACATCACCTTTTGCTGCATAAAGTCTTATAGCATTTGCTAGGTAATTCTCGTAACCGTAGTCATTAGATAAACAAGTAATTAAATCAGGCTCATTAAAGTTGGTTGATAAAATCCCCGCATTTTTAGTTAAATCAACAGATACATGGCTAGATGTTGCAGCACTACCACCATTTCCAATAAAAATAACTTTATTTTTTCTATTATTACATTTTTTAAAAATTTGAGAAGTTTTTTTTAACTTATTAACTAAACTTGTATCATTATTCAAATGTTGAGTTATTTCATAAAAATGATTAATAAAATTAAATTTTTTCATGATAATATTTATATATTTCTTTATATTAAAATCATAACTAATAAAATAGTCTAATTTTTACCATAACTTTTATTTAATAAAACTTTCTTATAATGATGAAAAAAAATAAAACATTAGAACAAGCAGTCGTATTGTGTGGAGGTTTAGGAACAAGACTTGGTAAATTAACCAAAAAAACAGCAAAACCGCTCTTAATTCTTAAGGACAAAAAAAATATGATTGATTATATAATTGAAAATTTATCAAGATACGGTTTTAAAAAGATACTGTTACTTTGCCACTATCAACATAAAACTTTCTTTAACTTATATCATAAAAGAAAGATTAAAAATGTAAGTATTAAATGTGTCTATGAGAAAAATCTATTAGGTAGTGCAGGCTCAATTAATAATGCAAAAAAACATTTAGACAATTTTTTTTTATTGTGTAATGGCGATACATTTTTTAATTTTAATATTTTAGATCTATTAAAAAACTATGATCCAAAAAAATATATAGGAATATATGCTATCTCACAGACATCTAAGGATACATCAAGGTATTCTTCAATAAAAACAAAAAGAGATCAAATAACAAACTTTAATTATAATAATAAAAATCAAAAAAAATTATTTAGTAGCGGTATAGCAATTTTTGATAAAAAAATTATTAATATAATAAAAAATAAAAAATCTCTAGAAAAAGATGTTTTGCCAATATTATGTAAGAAAAAAAAGATACAGTTTAATCTTTATAAAAAAAAATTTAATGAATTTATAGATATTGGGATTGTCAAAGATTTGAAAAAATCTAAAAATTTTTTTAAAAAAATTTTAAGAAAAAAAACAGTCATACTTGATAGAGATGGCATCATAAACATAGATAATGGATACACATATCAAATAAAAAAATTTATTTGGCGAAAAAATATTATTAAATTAATTAAATATTTTAATGATAATGATTATTATATTTTTATTGCAACAAATCAATCAGGTGTAGGTAGAGGTTATTATAAAGAAGAGGATGTTATTAAATTGCATACTTGGATAAATAAAAAATTAAAAGCTCATGGAGCTCATATAGATGAGTTTTTTTATGCGCCATATTTTAAAGAATCAAAATTCAAAAAATATAGGGAAAAACAATTTTTAAGAAAGCCAGATACAGGAATGTTTTCTAAAATAATTGCTAATTGGCAAATCAAAAAAAATATGAGTTATATGATTGGAGATTCTGATACTGACATAATATTTGCTAGAAATGCAAATATAAAAGGAATATTAATTAAACCTAATGAAAATATATATAAAGCTTCTTTAAAAAATATTATTGGATGCTAAGTTTAAAAGTAATCAAAAACTTAAATTATGAGTTTTAAAAGTTTATTTAATCAAAAAAATATAAATACAAATAAACCATTTGTAATTGCAGAGATTGGTCATAACCACAAAGGATCAGTTGAGATTGCAAAAAAACTTTTCTTAAGTGCTAAAGATTGTGGTGCCGATGCAGTTAAGCTACAAAAAAGAGATAATAAATTTTTATACACAGATGAGTTCTACAATGAACCTTATAATAGTGAAAATAGTTATGGTAAAACTTATGGCAAACATAGAGATCATTTGGAGTTCAATAAAAAAGAATATTTGGAACTTATTAAATATGCTAAAAAAATTGGCATTGAGTTTTTGTGCACGCCGTTTGATTTCAATAGCATAAAATTTTTACAAAAAATAAAGATTAAAGCTTATAAGATTGCGTCGGCAGATCTTATTAATATTCCATTAGTAATTGAAATAGCTAAAACAAAAAAACCAATTTTTTTGAGCACTGGAGGTGGAAATTTTAAAGATATTGATAGGGCCGTAAAATGTATTACTAAAATAAATAAAAAATTAGCAATACTTCATTGTACAGCATCTTATCCTGTTAATCTTGAAGATATGAATTTAAACGTAATAAAAGAATTAAAAAAAAAATATTCAAACTATCTCATAGGTTTAAGTGACCATGAGAATGGGATTGATGCCGCACCGTTAGCATATATGTTAGGTGCAAGGGTCTTTGAAAAACATTTTACCCTGGATAGATCTTGGAAGGGAACTGATCATGCTTTTTCATTAGAACCTATTGGACTAAGTAAGTTAATAAGAAATTTAAACAGAATAACAATCATATTGGGTCGATCAAATAAAAAATTTTTAGCTTCAGAAAAAAAACCTTTATTTAAAATGCATAAATCAATAGTAGCAAATAAAGATTTAAAAAAAGGAAAAAAATTGATTTACAGTGATTTAGCATATAAATCTCCAGGCGGTGGCCTTAAACCATATGAATATAAAAAACTTATTAATAAGATTATAAAAAAAGACATAACAAAAGATCAAAAATTATCTTTTAAAGATTTGAAATGAGTCGAAAAATATTATTCCCAAAATCTAAAAATATAGGAAAAAGAGATTGGGGCAAAGAAGATTTATTAGTACATATCCCAAAAATCTTAACATTAAAAAAATTATTCATAAAAAAAGGAAGAATGGGTGGTTTGCAATATCATAGGAAGAAAAATGAATGTGGATATTTGGTAAAGGGCAAATTACTAGTAAAGTTTGATAGTGGGGATGGAAAATTAAAAAAAAAAATAATAAAAGCAGGACAAAGTTTTCACTTTAAACCTAAAGGAGTACATCAAGAAGTTGCTTTAGAAGATTGTGTAATAATCGAAGCTTCTACACCTCATTTTAATGATAGAGTAAGAGTTGAAAAAAAATATAATTTAAAAATGATCAAAGGTTTACCCTCCACAAAATTAAAAGAGATTAAGTTAAAATAAATTAATTTATAATTTATGAATAAAAAAAAAAATAGATTAATTGCGTTAATTCCAGCAAGAAGTGGTTCTGAAAGAATAAAAAACAAAAATATAATCAATTTTTATGGTAAGCCTTTAATATATTATTCAATAACCTCAGCATTAAAATCCTCAATTTTTGATAAAATAATTGTTTCAACAGACTCTGAAAAATACGCAAAAATTGCGAAAAAATATGGAGCCGAAGTCCCTTTTTTAAGACCAAAAAATATTTCTAAATCATATTCTAGTGATTATGAGTGGGTTAATTTCACAATTAATCAATTGAAAAAAAGGGATGAAATTTTTACACATTTTTTTATTTTGAGGCCAACAAGCCCGTTTAGGACTGGAAAAACAATTAAAAAAGCATGGAAGTATTTTGTTGGGAAAAAAGCAGATTCACTTCGAGCAGTTGAAGAAGTTAAACAAAACCCGGGAAAAATGTGGATAGTAAAAAAAGGTTATTTAAAGCCATTATTAAATTATCATGTTAAAGATCAACCTTCTTTCAATAACCAAACAAAAATTTTAAAAAAAACTTATATTCAAAATGCGAGTTTAGAAATATCAAATATAGATGTTTTGAATAAATATAAGACAATTACTGGAAAAAAAATTTTACCTTTTTTTACTAATGAACTAGAGGGATTTGATATTAACTATACTTTTGATTTAAAATTTATTAAGATGAAAATCAAAAAATTTAAAATTTAGTTAATATCTAAATATAATTAATTAATGATTAGTCGTATATTATCAACTGAGAGAATTATACCGAGTTTTTTTATAAATCTTTTGGGATTGCAGGTTATTAGATATTTAATTTTTCAAATTTTCTACAATTTAAAATTTTTAATTAGAAACAAAAGAAGAGAAGATATTTTAAGTATAAAAAAAAGGGGCTTTTATAAAATAGAAAATTTTTTACCTTTAGATGCCATGCAGGGATTAAAAACAGAGTTTGAGCAGTTAATCAACTCAGATAAAAGTCAAAATCTCCAAAATAATGGTACAGAGTACTTAACAGTTTTTTTAAACGATGAAAATCTTCTTAATGATTATCCTTTAATGAAAAAAGTTATTGAAGATGAGAGAGTAAAAGAATTATTTAAGAAATCTGAAATAAAAAAAAATGTCGAAATAAAATGTAGACTTGAAAGAATTGTCGTAAGAGACAAAAATATTGAAGACACAAACAAAAATTTTCATTACGATACATTTCATAATACTTTTAAAGCCTGGCTTTATTTAACAGATTCTAATGACGAAAATGGACCCTTAGTAATTTTGCCGGGATCTCACAACTTTTCATTTAAAAGAGTTTTAAATTCTTATATGGAGTCTTTAAAATATAGTATATTTTTGATGAAAAATGAAAAATTGCGTAAGCAAAAAATTCAAAACAATTTTGCAAAAGACAATTACCAATTTTTTAGAATTAAGAATAAGAAAAATTTTTTAAGTAATAATTCAAATAAAATGGTTTCAAAACAAAACACTTTCCTTTTTGTTAATACACATTGCATTCATAGGAGAGGTGATGCTAAAGAAAATAAATTTAGAGATGCAATTCATTTTTATTCTAGAGAAAATCCTTTTTTTTAATACAAGTGATCAGAATAATAAAAAACGTTTTTGAAATTTTCAAAATTTATATTTCACGTACAGATTGGAAATCTTACTATTTTAGTGAAATTAAAAAGAATAAATTAAATTTAAGCTTCAACGAAATTTATAAAAATATATATAAAGAAAATAATGGGTTAACTATTTTTGATGTAGGAGCTAATATAGGACAAACTGTTGAAAGAATGAAGAGAGATTTTAATTTGAAAGAAATGCATTGTTTTGAGCCTAATGTTAAAGCATTTCAAAAACTCAAAAAATATTCGTCAAATAAAATTATTGTCAACAATTTTGCATTAGGTAATAAGGAGTATTTTAGAGATTTCTACAACTATCCAAAATCAAGCTCGAGTAGTTTTTTTAAGATAAACAAAAAATCATCAATTTACGAAATAAATCAAAATTATCATATAAATAAAATTCAAATTAAAAAATTAGATGATTATACAAATACAAAAAATATTAATAAGATAAATATTCTTAAAATAGACACTCAAGGTTTTGAAGTTGAAGTTTTATCAGGCGCAGAAAATCTTATTAAAGAAAAAAAAATAGATTTTATTGAGACAGAAGTAAATCTTGGGTTTCAATATGAAAATAAAACGTCATTTTTGGATATTGAGAACTTACTTTTCGATAACTATGTTCTTGTCGCTATAAAAGAAAGTGGAAATGTAATTTCAAACTACGACTTTCAAACAAACGTAATATATGCGAACAAAGATATTACCAATGATATTTAATAAAATTTTCTTTAAAAATATAATAAAAGATTATTATTATAAATTTTACTCAAAAAAACTCTTAAAACATTATCCAGATTGGTCCGATATTTTAAAAGATATTAATTTTGATAATTTAAAAAACAAACATTCTAAAAAAATACTAATTGCAACTAGCACTGGTGGTAGTAGGCATGCAATTTCTGCCGAAACATTATTTGGATTGTCGCTTAAAGCTAGAGGTATGGACGTTGATTTTTTACTTTGTGACCAAGCATTACCAGCATGTAGTGAAAATACTTATATGGATTATAATGATAAAAAGGAATTTATAAGGTATGGATCAAGCACTAAATGTTCTGCTTGTTGGAATGCCGGAAAAAATACACTTCAACAAGCAGGTTTTAATACATTAAAATTCTCAGATTATATCTCTAATGAGGAATTAAAAATAATTAGAGATATTGAAAAAAAAATTAAACATAATGAAATTCGTCATTTTAAGATAAATGATATTTCAATTGGTGAGCATGCTTATGCCGGGGCATTAAGGTATAATGCCAGAGGAGAATTGGAGGCATCAGATGATGATCAAACGATTTTAAAAAGATATTTTTTTTCAGCATTAAAAACATATTTCATTTCAAAAAATTTATTTGAAAAAAAAAGATATGAAATTTTATTATTAAATCATGGAATTTATGTTCCTCAAGGTATCATTTCTGAAGTTGCAAAAATGAAAGGTTTAAATGTCTCAACTTGGTTTACAGCCTATAAAAATAAATCATTTCTATTCAGTCATAAAGAAACTTACCATAAATCATTGCTCAAAGAACCAAATGAAGAATGGGAAAGTTTAAATTTAGATCGGGAAGATCAAGAAGAATTAGATAATTATATTTCTTCTAGGAAACATGGAACAAATGATTGGGTATATTTTCATAATAAAAAACCAGAATTTAATTTTAATCTAAAAAATTATATTGTGTCTAAAGAAAATACTTTTGTTAGTTTATTTTCAAATGTAGTTTGGGATGCTCAATTATTTTTTGATCAGAATATTTTTGATAATATGGTTCAATGGATTATTGAGACTATTAATTACTTTCAAAAAATAAATAAGATTTTAGTAATCAGAGCTCATCCTGCTGAAATAAGTGGAACTTTACCGTCTAAACAGAAAATTTATGAAGAAATAAAAAAACATTATGGAAAATTACCAGATAATATTGTTTTTATTGGCCCAGAAAATCCTTTAAGTTCATATTCTATAATTGAGAAAAGTGAATTTTGTATTGTTTATGGATCAACTATTGGAACTGAGATCGCAGCAATGGGAAAAAATGTTTTAGTAGGTGGTGAAGCTTGGATTAAAAATAAGAATATATCATATGATCCAATAACAAAAAAAGAATATTTTAAATTTATATCAGAATTATTAATTGATCCTAAGATGAATGATGAGTCATATAATAGAGCAAGAAAATATGCTTATCATTTCTTTTTTAGAAGAATGATTCCTGTTGAATTAATTGACGTTAATAAAGAAAAATCTGATGACTTCATAATAACACAAAAAAGTATAGAAAAAATTTTTCCAGGAAAAAATTCAGACAAAGGGATAGAAACAATTTGTAAAAGTATTATTAATAACAAAAGTTTTATTTATGGTAAGTAAATTTTTATTATATCTAAATATGGGAATTAAATCTTTGAACCCTTATAAAAAGATGTTAACTATTATTAAAAACTTATTATCCAAAAATGATTGAAAAAATCTTAACTAAAATAACTAAAATATTTGCTAAATTAAACACGCTAATTCATAGAAAAAGATTTAAACACTTTGGAGCAAATTCTATAATTAAGTATGGGTGTATAGTAAATAATCCAAAATTAATTGAAATTGAGGAAAATGTTTACATAGATAGTCATGTTTGGCTAAATGCCCAAGATGTGTCAAAAAATGAGAGTACTAAATTAATCATTAAAAAAGGAAGTCATATTGGTAGATTTTGTCATATTAATGCTTTTAAAAAAGTTATAATTGAAGAGTATGTTTTGATAGCTGAAAATGTTTATTTGGGAGATACAGATCATAAAACTTCATTAAAGGATGTTCCAATTATAAAACAAGGAAATGAGATTAAAGGAGAAGTAATTATTAAAAAAGGATCGTTTATTTGTAAAAATGCAATAATTAATGCAGGAACAACAGTAGGGGAAAACTCTGTGATCGCATCTAATGCTTTTGTTATCCAAAAAAACATTCCACCTAACTCCTTTGTTTTTGGCAATCCATCAAAAATTTTAAAAAGAAATATTAAATGAATATAATAAAAAAAATTTGTAATTTATTAAATTTTAAAATTTCACAGGATAAGATTATTTATGAAATTGAAAAAATTAAATTGCAAAATGGTTTAATTCTTTTTGAGAATTCTCAGCTGAAACAATCAAGCAAAATTATAGATTATGAATTTCAGGTTTTTTCTCAGTGGGGAGAGGATGGAATCATCAGTTATTTAGTGAATAATTTAGATATTGAAAATAATTTTTTCATTGAGTTTGGTGTAGAAAATTATTTAGAGTCTAATACTAGATTTTTATTAAAAAAATTCAATTGGTCTGGCTTAGTTATCGATAGTTCACAAAAAAACATAGATTATATTAAGAAAGATAAAATATATTGGCAATATGATATTAAGGCTTTATGTGAATTTATTACAAGAGAAAATATAGACAAAATTATTTTAGAAAATATCTCAAAAAAAAATATAGGCTTATTATCAATTGATATTGACGGAAATGATTATTGGGTATGGAAAGCTATAACGTCAATTGATCCATCTGTTGTCGTTATAGAATATAATTCAATTTTGGGTAATACTAAAAATTTTACAATACCTTACAGTAAAAATTTTGAGAGAAGTAAAGCTCATTTTTCTAATTTGTACTATGGGGCGTCTTTGCCTGCTTTGGTTAAGTTAGGAAAAGATAAAGGGTATTCTTTGGTAACTTGTAATAGTGCTGGTAATAACGCTTTTTTTGTGAAAACAAATTTATTAAATGATAAAGTTAGAGAATTGAACGTTAAAGAAGCTTTTCAGACAAAAAAATTTAGAGAATCAAGAGATAAAAATAATAGATTAATTTTTTTGAATTCTTCCGAAGAAAAAGAATTAATTTCACACTTACCTTTAGAAGAGGTTTAATTTGAACATCCTAATTACTGGCATTAAAGGTTATATCGGTAATAGTCTTAAATTAAAATTCCAAAAAAAAAAATAAAATTTTCGGAATATCTTCAAAGACTGAGAGATTAGATTATAAAAGACTACTAAAAAAAAACATAAAACCACATGTTATTTTTCATTGTGCAGGCAGTGGGTTAGTTGGAATAGATAAGATTTCTTACTTAATTCATAAACAAAAAAATTTAGACTCTACAAAAAAACTAATAAAATTTATAAAAAAAATTAAACTTAAAAAATCAATTATTATTTTTTTATCAAGCCAGGCAGTTTATGGAAAAGTTTCTTCTAATAGAATTTCTGAGAAAAATAAAACTTTACCAATTTCTGACTATGGTAAAACCAAATTGTTAGCAGAGAGAGAATTGCTTAAACTAAAAAATAACTCAATATTTATATTAAGAGTCTTTTCTATTTATGGAATAGGCCTTAAAAAACAAATAATTTGGGATGCTTGCGAAAAATTTAAAAGAAATAAATTTATATTTAGAGGTGATGGTAAAGAAAAAAGAGATTATTTAAATATTGATGATTTTACTAGATTATCTGAAAAAATTATCAATTCAAAAAAAAATGTTAAAAATCAAATATTAAATATTGGTTCAGGTACAGGCGTCAAAATAAGTGTCTTAGTAAATAAAATAAAAAATTTATATGGGAAAAAGACCAAGATTTTTTTTTCAAAAAGAAATAATAAATTTGAATATCAGAATTACGTTGCTTCAAATTCAAAAGTGAAAAAAGTTTTAAATTGGAAACCAAAAAAAAATTTATCAAAAGAACTAGTTAATTACATTAGGTGGTATAAAAAATTATGAGTAAAGCATGGTCAAAAATTTATAACAATAAAAAGTTTTTTAGGAATGTTGACTCTTTAAAAATTTTGAATAAAGCAAAAAAAGAAAAATGGTCTTATCAAAAATTAGCATTTGAATTATTTAAGATTATGAATCCTATTTCAAATAAAGTAAATTTGCGAACCTCCTTTAAAGATTATATGAGCTTATTAATAAGGAATATTAACACAAAAAAAAAATTTTTCAATTTTAGACTACGGATCAGGTAATGGGTTTACGATTTTTTATCTATATAAGAAAAAAATATTCAATAAAATATATTCGAAAGATGTTAATCAACATTTCATCAATTTACAAAAAAAATTAATTAAACCATTAAATTATGAAATCTTAACTCCTGGGAAAAATAAAATTAAAGAAAAAACCAAAAGTATTGACTGGGTAATTTCTAACGCAGTGTTGCATTGTTTACCAAGTAAAAAAAATGCAAGGAACTTAATTTTAGAAATGGTTAGGATAGCAAAAAAGGGAGTTTTAATATCTGATATATTTAATGAGAAATATAAGGAAAAATTTATTAATCATCAGATGAATAGACAAAAATTGACAAAGAAGGAATATTTAAAAAAATATAAAAACACACCGCATCTTTATTTTAATAAAGATTTTTTTTTATTCCTAAAAAAAAAGAATATTAAATTTAAATATCTTAAAATGCCCAATTCATTTTATGACTCACAATTTGGCAGATATGCAATTTTGATTAAGGTTTAAATTTTATGATTAAAAAAAAAAATCTTGGATTCATCGTAAACTTTTCTCATAAACGTTGGTTGGGCGGTAGTAATTATTTTTTCAATCTATTTGAGGGAATTAGATTATATTCCAATAATTCAATTACAATTTTTACAGGTCTAAATAAAAAAAAATTAAATCCTAATTTTAAAAAATATAAAATAGTTTATTTAAGTATATTAGACCCGAATAAAAAAATTAATATTTTAATAAATTATTTAAGATTACTAATACTAATTTTATTTAAGAGAGATTTCATTTTAGAGTATACTTTAAACAAATATAAAATCGAAATTCTATCTCATAGTTTTCCTTTAGGAAAATATTCAAAAATAAAATCCATATATTGGATACCTGACTTACAACATCTTAACCTAAAAAATCTTTTTTCTATTAAAAAAAGATTTAAAAGATGGTTTGAAAATTTTGTTTCAATAAATAATTGCTCAATTATTTTATTTAGCAGTAAAACTGTGAGAAAGGAATTTTTATTAAATTTTAGTATAGAAAAAAATAAGACAGCTGTCTTAAATTTTTTGAATAAATTACCAACTAACAAACCAACTGGTAAACTTTTCAAAAAATTCATAAATTATTATATAATTTCAAATCAGTTTTGGATTCATAAAAATTATGATTTAATAGTAGATTGTCTAATTGAATTAAAAAAAATAAATATCAAACCAATAATAGTATCTACAGGTGCAAAATTCGATTGGAGATCATCTACGTATTATGAGTCTTTAATTAAAAAAATAAAAAAAAATAAATTATCTAATTTTAAAATTTTAGGAAATATATCCAGACAAGAGCAATTGAGCTTAATTATGAATGCCAAATATTTAATTAATCCATCAAAATCTGAAGGATGGAACTCAGCAATAGAGGAAGCTAAATCTCTAAATACTAGAGTTATCGCATCCAATTTAAAAGTTCATAGAGAACAACTTGGATCAAAAGGCATATATTTTGATATTAATAATTATCATAACTTAATTAAAATTCTAAAAAAAATGAAATTAAATCAAAAAAGAGTTAAAAAGATAAATTATAAAAAATTATACAAAATTAACATAAATAATTTTGAAAAATTTTCTAAAACATATAATAAAATAGTATCTAAAGTATAAATATGATCAATTTACTCTCAAATATCAAAATTTTTTTAAAAAATGAATTTTTTAGATTAAAAAACAGAAAAATAATTGATCAAACTATTAAGATTAAGAGCATGAAAAAAGACAAAAACGTAATATTATTAGCCACAGGAAAATCCTTATCTAAGATCGATTTAAAAAAAATTAACAATCTAAAAAGTAAGAATTATGAAATTTTTTCCTTAGGAGGCTTTTTAGCTACTGATGTTTCACAAAATGTTGATATTGATTATTATCTCTTATCCGATGAAAGAACAATCTTCCCTGATAAATTTGATCTTGAAAAAAAACAGAATGATATAAATATTAAAACTATTGAGGTTATAAAAAAAAAGAAAATAAAATTATTTTTGCCAACAGAAACTTGGGGTAAACATAATTTTAAAGACAATGAGATATTTTACTTTAACAATAATCCTGACAACAAAACTAAAAATATTACAGATATTACTAAATATTTTGGATATGGATCAATATCAGGTCTTAAATCATTATCAGTCTGCAGATATCTTGGTTATAAAAAAATTTACTTTATAGGATTAGACAATAATCATTGGAACAACATTAAAGTTGATCATGAAAATGAAATTTTCCAAGTTCATCGTCACTTTTATGATGATGATGGTGTTTATAGAAAAAATTTTAATGTTAAATCAATAAGCAATTTATTAAGACGAAGCTCGGGTGTTTTTGAGGGTTTTGAAAAATTTAAGAAGTTTGATATAATAAACCTAGATCCCGATAGTCTTATAGATTGTTTTAGTAAAACACATCAGTTAGATGTTTATAAATAGCCTACTTACCAGCTATAGCTTCCTTTTCAGTAATTTTTTTAATCAACTAAAAATTTTAAAAAGAAAAATTTTAAAAAATCTCAGCTCTGTACCTAAGAGGATACTTATCATAATAAAATTTCTGAGAATTCCTAAATTTATCTAATTAATTCTTTAAACTTTTAATAAGATTCTTAATTAACGAATTTAAAAAAATAATAGTTGAATAAATGAGATTTTGTTTATTATAAATTCTTATTTTGAATTCTTCTATTGCATGATTTAAAAACGAAACTTTGGATGAAAAACCACCCTTAGCTACATAACCTATTAGATCTCTTTTTTTTGTGTAACCTCCTTTACAATTATTTTTAAAAAGTCTTAAATATAGATCATAGTCTGAAGAAATCTTAAAATATGTATTATAAAAGCCAATTTTTTTATAAATTTTTCTTTTAAGAAAAAAACCAGTTGTATGTGATGTAGCAAAGTCAAAATTGTATTTCAATCTTTTTAAATCAAATCCAAACTTTAAAATTGATGAAGTAGTATAATTTCGTAAAACAGTCCCAAAAACAAAATCATAATCAAATTTATTAAAAAGATCTAAAATTTTTTTTAAAGAATTGGGATAAAAAAAATCACCAGAATTACAAAACACTATAATATCATTTTTTGAAAGTTTTATTCCTTTATTCATAGCATAATATATTCCATTATCTTTTTCAGATATTATTTTATCAATTCTTGTTCTATATTTTTTAATTATATTTAAAGTTTGATCTTTTGAACTGCCATCAATAATTATATATTCGATATTTATTTTTTTTTGTTTAATGACAGATTTGATTGTTTTTTCTATATTTTTTTCGTCATTTTTGACTACTGTTATTACAGTCAAACTATAATTGTTCATTTTTAAGAAAATTTCGTTAAAAGTTAATTCAATATTTGTTTAAAAAAAAGTGTACATTTTAAATTAAGTTATTTTAATGCCAGTTAAGAAAAATTTTATATCTATATTAATAACAAACTTCAATAAAGAAAAATATATTCTTAAAACATTGAAAAGTGTTATCTCACAAAACTTTAAGAATTATGAAATAATTTTGTTTGATGATAATTCTACTGATCGTTCCATCAAAATTATTCAAGAATTTAAAAGAATAAAATTGATAAAAAATGATAGCAAATCTAAAAAAACACCCGCATTAAATCAATTGAATGGAATACTTAAAGTTTTCAATAAGGCAAAAGGAAATATCATATGTCTTATGGATTCTGATGATATATTTAAAAAAAAAAAATTGTCTAGGATTAATAATTTTTTTAAAAGAAATAAACTTAAGAAATTTGTTGTAAATTACCCTGATACAAATTTTCAGTTAAAACTAAAAAGAATAAAAGTGAATAATAGTATATGGCCATCAATTTTTCCAACTAGTTGTATTTCTTTTGAAAGATCTTTTTTTTTAAAATTTAAAAAATTTTCAAAAAAAAATGATTTTTCTAATTTAGAAATTGATGCAAGATTAGCAATCTTTGCTTATCATTATTATGATGATTTCAATATTTTGAATGAAAAATTGACAACTTATTTAAGAGATGACCAGGGAATTTCATCTAAATATAAAAGATTTAGCATAATGTGGTGGAAAAAAAGATATGAGGCTTTTTGCTATTTAAAGTATATTTTAAATTTAAAAAACAAAAAAATAAAGATAGGAATAGATTATATAATTACCCAAATAATTTATTTTCTTATTAAATAACGTAAGTTTTTAAAATGCAAACTCATAATTACAAAACAGAAAATTTCATTAAACCTTATATTAAAATTTACAACTTTTCTAAAAAATGAAAATTTTAGTCGGAATTACTGGTTGTACAGGAAGTCTTGGTAAAACATT
>MDTB01233559.1_pt1 | contig 40257 bp, 38 predicted proteins | sample 811161 | NCBI WGS metagenome assembly MDTB01 (sample SAMN05326650, study PRJNA326480) | marine metagenome | isolation source: seawater | place: Mediterranean Sea | collected 2009 | reverse complement strand
CTTCAATCTTTTTTATTACATTTGCCATATCCCATGGAGCTAGGAATTGACCTTTTTTCACATTAATTATTTTACCTGTTTTAGCTGCGGCTATTAATAAATCTGTTTGTCTACATAAAAATGCAGGTATCTGTAAAACATCGACATGTTTAGCGACTAATTCACATTGATCAATTGTATGTATATCAGTTAAAATTGGTACTCCGACTTCTTTTCTAATTTTGTCGAAAATTGGTAATGATTTTTCCAAACCTAAGCCTCTTTTTCCTTTTAAACTTGTTCTATTAGCTTTATCAAAAGATGTTTTATAAATTAAATTAATCTTCAGATCAGTGGTTATTTTTTTTAATTCTGTAGAAATTTTTAAAGCGTGGGTTTCATTTTCTAATTGGCATGGTCCGGCTATTAAAGTGAAAGGGTTCTTGTTAGAAATTTCAAAATTACTACATTTTACTTTAAAACTAGTCATTTATTTTTTTTCTGAGTTATTTTTTACAGCCTTAATAAATGATGAGAATAAAGGATGTGGCAACAAAGGTCTAGATTTAAATTCAGGGTGGAATTGAACACCTATGAACCATGGATGATTATTAAGCTCAATTATTTCGGGTAAATTTTTATTTGGTGATAAGCCTGAAAATATCATACCTTTTTTTTCAAATTTATCTTTATAATTAATATTTACTTCATACCGGTGTCTATGTCTTTCATTGATAGAGCTAACTTTATATATACTTTTGATTAGAGAATTGTCTTTAAGTCTTGCTTCATAGCTTCCTAATCTCATAGTACCACCAAGATTTTTATCTGTACCTTTCATTACTTTCCCCTCTTTAATCCATTCACTCATTAATCCAATAACTGAATTTTTAGACGGACCAAATTCACTAGAAGTGGCTTTTAAGATGTTTAGTTTATTTCTAGCAAATTCAATAACGGCCATTTGCATTCCAAAACAAATGCCTAGAAAAGGAATTTTATTTTTCCTTGCATAGGTTATTGCTGCGATTTTACCTTCAGTGCCTCTTTTGCCAAACCCACCCGGTATTAGAATGCCAGAAACGTCTTTTAATTTATTTTTAATGTCTTTGGGTTTTAAATTATCAGACTCAATTCTAACTAAATTTACTTTTAGATTATTATTTATCCCGCCATGAGTTAAGGCTTCATCTAAAGATTTATAAGCATCTTTTAAATTTACGTATTTTCCAATTATAGCTATATTTACAAACTTTTTTGTGGTTAATACGGTTTTAGTTATTTTTTTCCAAGGATCTAAGTTTACATTTTTTTTGGATTTTAATTTAAAATATTTTAAGACTTGAAAGTCAAGTTTTTCCTTATAAAAACTAATCGGAGCCTCATATATAGTTCTTACATCTATAGTTTGAATAACGTTTTCAATTCCAACATTACAAAATAGTGATATTTTTTTTCTTTGATCTAGGGGAATTTCTCTCTCTGATCGACAAATAATTATATCTGGTTGAATTCCTATACTTCTAAGTTCTTTTACAGAATGTTGTGTAGGTTTTGTTTTTATTTCATCAGAAGCTTTCATATAAGGCACAAGAGTTAAATGTATAAATAATGAATTTTTTTTTCCTACATCATTAGTAAACTGCCTTATAGCCTCTATAAAAGGTAAGCTTTCAATGTCTCCGACTGTCCCACCGATTTCACAAATTACAAAATCCTCTTTTTTAATATCATGATTTATAAACTCTTTAATTCGATCTGTAATATGTGGGATTACTTGAACTGTTTTTCCTAAATACTTTCCCTTACGCTCTTTTTTTAATACATCGTTATAAATTTTACCAGTTGTAATATTATCAGATTTTTTTGAAGAAATTCCTGAAAATCTTTCATAATGACCTAGGTCTAAATCTGTCTCCGCACCATCATCTGTTACAAAAACTTCTCCATGTTGAAAAGGACTCATAGTTCCAGGATCTATATTTAAATAAGGATCAAGTTTTCTAATTCGAACTTTAAATCCTCTTGATTGTAAAAGGTACGCTAGAGAAGCTGAAGAAAGACCTTTTCCCAAAGATGAAACCACGCCGCCTGTTACGAAAATATATCGCGCCATGGAAGTATGTTATAACGAATTATTTACTAAAAACAAAGTTTATTTTGACGTCTCAGGTATCTGTGGAAGATTTGAATCTTCACTTTCTTCTTTCTCTAATACTGATTGTGTTTCACGAATTTCATCGTGTGAAATAGCTACCAACACCACGCTTGTTATAATAAAGAAAGCTGCTATCACTGATGTAAATTTAGTTAAAAAACTGCCAACGCTTCGAGAGGACGTGAAATCATCTTGTGAAACACCAAGGCCCAAAGCCCCGCCTTCTGATCTTTGAAGTAATATAGCTATAATCAAAACGATTGCAAAAATAATATTAATAACTGTAAGTATATTCTCCATATAAACTATCTATAGTAATTTTTTATTATATCAATAAATTTTTTATAAGATTTTGATGCACCTCCAATTAAAAAACCATCAATTTCTCTAATTTGCTTAAACATTTGAACACTATTTTTATCAACTGATCCTCCGTAAATAACCGCTGGGCCATTTTTTTTAAATATTTTAGCCAAAGTTTTTTTAATGAATATTATTGTATTGAATAAATCTTTATTATTTGGAATTTTGCCTGTTCCAATTGACCAAATCGGTTCATAAGCAATAATAATATTTCTTTTATTTAACTTACTATCTAGTACACTTACTAATTGTTTTTTTAAAATTTTAAAAGTTTGTTTTTTTCTTTTGTGTATTTTATTTTCTCCAATACAAAAAATTACTTTTAAATTATTTTTTAATGCAAATTTAACTTTATCTTTAAGCATCTGGTCGTTGTCACCTTCACCTCTATTGTCAGAGTGTCCTACCAAAGTATATTCAGAACCAACACTTCTAATCATATAAGAGCTTATGGCTGCAGTGTTTGAAGAAAAGTGATCTTTTTGGTAGCAATTTTGGGAACCAATTTTAATATTTTTATTTTTAAACTGCTTACAGTATGACTCTAGAAGTGTATAAGGTGGGGTAAAAATAGCTCTATATTTATTCCGATTTTTATCCTTTGATATAAAAGAATTAATTTTATTAAGTATATTAATAGATTTAGGAACTCCAAACATTTTCCAATTTCCAATAAAATATCTCATTAATTTGCCTTAGTATTAAATTTGATTTATAGGTGTATTAATTTAAAACACTTATTAAATTAATAAAATGTCAACTTCAATAGTAAAGTTATCTAAATCTTTTTTTGTAAAACTACTTGTTGGTATAATTATACTGCCATTTGTTTTTTGGGGAATGGGAGATGTATTTAGAGGAGGAAACCAAAATATTGTTGCTAATATAGACTCAGAAAAACTTAGCACTCAAGAATTCATAAATTATTTAAATAGATTGAATTTAAGTGAAAACGAAAGAAAAAATATTAAAACTTCAAATTTACTAGAGGAAATTCTTAGTGATTATATAGGAAAGAAAATAGTAGAATTAGAGGTTAAAAAAATTGGTATTAATTTATCAGACAAATCACTCAAAAATATAATTGTGCATGATAAGGTATTTTTTAAAGATGGAAAATTCTCAAGGACTGAGTACGAAAAATTTTTACTACAAAGCTCTATAACAGCTCCAACATTTGAAAAAAATATATTGAAGCAAGAAGAGAAAAGACAATTATTAAGTTTCTTATCATCTGGTACAATTTTACCAGATTATTTAATAGAAAAAGAGTTTAAAAAAGAAAATCAGATAAGATCTATTGAATATATTGATTTAAAAGATTTTTATTCTCAAAAACCAAGTAAAGAAGATATAAATAAAATTTATAAAAAAAATAAAGATTTATTTAAAGAAAGTTATAGATCCATTCATTACGCTGAGTTGACCCCAAAAATATTAACTGGCGAAAAAGATTTTAACAAAGAATATTTTGATAAAATTGACACTATAGAAAATAATATATTTGATGGAATAAGTTTTGAAAATATTGTTAAAAATTTTAATCTTTTTAATTTTAAAAAAGTAAACAATATTAATTTGAAAAAAATAAATTCTGAAATATCTAAAAATAATAATCTAAATGAAAAATTATTAAAAAAAGCATTTTTGATTAAAAAAGTAAACTCACCTGAAATGATACAAATAAATGAAAATTATTTTTTAGTAAACATTCATAATGAGACTAAAAAAGATATATCTATAGATGATAAAGATGTTCAAGATTTAATTATTAATCAAATTATTATAAAAAAAAAAATAGATGGAAATACTAAAATAGCACAAGATATTGGAGAAAATAAATTTAATTTGGAAGAAATGAAAAATTTTGCAAACAAAAATAATCTTTTAATTAATTCTACTGAAATTAATAATATTAAAGATAATAAAATTTTTTCCGAAGGATTAATAAAAAGAATTTTCGAATCATCAAATAATGAAATATTATTGGTTACTGACAGCAATTTAACTGACAATTTTATAATTTATAATAAAAATGTTGTTTACAAAAAATTTAATAAAAATTCAGATGATTATAAAAAATATCAAGCTAGTGCTAGATTAGCTTTTGCTAAAAATATTTACAATATTTATGATACAAGCTTAAACAAAAAGTACAATATAACAATAAATAATAAAACAATTGACCGTATTAGAAATTCATTTCAATGAAACTAAATATTAGTTTTAAAGATTTTAAAAAAAATCATTTAAAAGGAAAGCACCAAGTATTATTTAGATCTACTAGCTGTAAAACCTACTATTATGTTGAAAACTTATTTAGATTCTTGTTAGCTGAAAAAAATAGTTTTATATTCGAGTCGGTAGAAAAAGGTAAATTTAAAGGAAGATACACTATAATCGGATTAAACCCAGATAAAATATGGGATATCAATAAAAATATAGTTACTATTAACAGTTTTAATAAGAAAAGAAGTTTTAAAGTTAAGCCCTTAGACTACATAAATAAACTAATTAAAAACTTTAAAATAAAACTTCCTAAACAACTTCCCTCAATGTCTGCAATGTTGGTTGGTTATTTTTCTTATGATATAATTAGATATATTGAAAAAATCCCAAATAATTGCAAGAATGATCTTAATATTCCTGATGTTAGAATATCTAGACCAAAAAATTTGATTATCTACGATAATTTAAAAAAAAAAATTCATTATATTGAAAATATATATTCTGATACAAAAATTAAAAATTATTTAGATGCTTATAATGATATTTTATATAAATTCAACTTATACAAAAATTACGAAAACATAAAATTACCTACAACATTTAATTTTAAAAAAAATACAAACTTAATAAAATCTAATACTTCAAAAAAAATATTTAAAAAACTTGTCTATAAAGCGAAAGAATATATTAAAAAAGGCGATATATTTCAGGTTGTTTTAAGCCAAAGATTTGAGAGAAAAATCCAAAAAACACCAATAGAAATTTATAATCATTTAAGAAAATCAAATCCTTCCCCTTTTATGTTTTTTTTTAATTATGAAGATTTTAATGTCTTAGGTAGTAGTCCTGAAATTTTAGTTAGGCTTAGAGAAAATGAAGTAACAATTAGACCTATTGCGGGCACAAGACCAAGAGGAAAAAATAAAAAAGAAGATAAAAATTATGAACTAGATTTACTTAAAGACAAAAAAGAATTAGCTGAACATCTGATGTTGTTAGATCTTGGCCGAAATGATGTTGGTAAGGTAGCTAAAATTAATACAGTAAGAGTTACCGAAAAATTTAAGGTCGAAAAATACTCTCATGTTATGCACATAGTTTCTAATGTAGTAGGCCAATTTAACAACAAATTTTCTATATTTGAAACTTTGCTCTCAGGTTTTCCAGCAGGCACCGTAAGTGGAGCTCCTAAAATAAGAGCTATGGAAATAATTGATGAATTAGAAAAAAGTAAACGTAAATTATATGCTGGTGGTATAGGGTATTTTACTCCTAATAAAGAATTTGATACTTGTATAACTTTAAGAACAGCTTTAATTAAAAATGATAAGATTTATGTTCAAGCAGGTGCGGGTATTGTTGCTGATAGTAAACCTGAAAAGGAATATATTGAAACAGTTAACAAAGCTAAAGCATTAATGAGTGCTGTAGATTAAATGAAAATTTTACTTATAGATAATTATGATAGTTTTACTTATAACTTGTTTCACTATATTTCTAGATTTGAAAAAAATATAGATGTTGTTAGAAACGATAAAATTAATAGTAAGTTAATTTTTAAAAAAAAATATAATAAAATTGTTATTTCTCCTGGTCCAGGTAATCCCAGTCAATCGGGTAATTGCCTAAAAATTGTTAAGGAGGTTCACAAAAAAATACCGATCCTAGGTGTTTGTTTGGGTCATCAAATTATTGGACAGGTTTTTGGTGGAAAAATTATAGGTGCTAAAAATTTAATGCATGGCAAAACTAGTAAAATTAAGCATAATAAGAGAGGCCTTTTTAAAAATATTCAAATTAATTTTCAAGCTACTAGATATCATAGTTTAATTGTTGAAAGAAAAACCCTGCCAAAAGAGTTGCTAATTACAGCTGAAACTAAAAATAAGACAATAATGGGTTTAATGCATAAAGATTACAATATTCATGGGTTTCAGTTTCATCCTGAAAGTATTAGTACTAAAGTAGGTATCAATTTAATAAAAAATTTTATAGTTAGCTAATATGACGAATGCTATAGCAAAACTTAAAAGAGGTGAAAACCTCTCTTTTGAAGAGAGTAAATCTCTTTTTGCAGATCTTATGGATGGTAAACATAAGGAAGCATCTATTATAGAGATATTAGAATCATTTATTAAAAAAGGTGAGACTAAAGATGAACTCGCCGGTGGAATTTATATTTTGAGAAATAAAGCTACAAAAGTTAAATCAAATCCATACACAATAGATACGTGTGGAACGGGAGGAGACGGTTTAAATTCTTTAAATATATCTACAGCAGCTGCGATTACACTTTCAAGTATGGGGGTTAAGGTTGCCAAACACGGTAATAAAGCAGTTTCATCAAATTGTGGGTCCGCGGATGTGCTTGAGGCATTAAAAATAGATATAAATTTAAAACCAAATGAAGTGGAAAAGAACATAGAAAAATTCAATTTTGCTTTTATGTTTGCTCCAAATTACCACACAGCGATGAAACATGTTGGTCCTGCTAGAAAAAAAATGGGAAAAAAAACAATATTTAATTTAATCGGACCACTTAGTAGTCCAGCACAAGTTAAGCGACAAGTCGTTGGTGTTTATGATAAAAAATGGATGAAACCATTTGCTGAAGCTTTAAGACAAAATGATGTGGAACATGCATACATCGTACATGGTGATGATGGGATGGATGAAATATCTCCTTTTACAAAAACAAATATTATTGAGTTAAAAAATAAAAAAATAAATGAATTTTCTATAAATCCTGGAGATCTAGGAATCAAAATGGGTAACATAGAGAATTTAAAAGGAAAAAATGCACAATATAATTCTGAAAAAATAATTGAAATTTTTGAGGGAAAATTTAACGAGTTTTCAATTTCTGTTGCTTTAAATGTAGCGGCTGGTTTAATTGTCTCTGGTAAAGAAAATGAATTTAAAAATGCTTTCAAAAAAGCTACTGAACATTTAAATTCAGGTATTGTTTTTCAACATTTAACTAAAATTCAATCTGCAAGATGACAAATATATTAGAAAAAATAATAAAAGATAAAAAAATAAGTTTAAGTTTTATAAAAAAAAAATTTTCTCTAGATTTTTTAGAAACAAAAATAAAAAGCTTAAATTTTTTTTATGATTTTAAAAAAACTATTGAAAATAATAAAGGTGTTTCTATAATTTCAGAAATTAAAAAAGCGAGTCCCTCAGCGGGAACATTAGTTAAAAATTTTAATCATTTAGATATAGCAAAGATGTATATTGATAATGGTGCAATTTGTTTATCAGTTCTCACTGAAGAGAAATATTTTTTAGGTCAATTAGATTATATTTTAGATATTAAAAATAAATTTAAAATACCTATATTAGCAAAAGATTTCTTTATTGATCCTTATCAAATACCTTTATCTAAAAGCTATGGAAGTGATTGTATTTTAATTATTATTGCTGCCCTTAATGGTAGACAAGCTGATGAGATTTACGATGAAGCTATGAGACATAATTTAAGTGTAATAATTGAAGTACATAATCCAAAAGAAGCTGAAGCAGCATTAAAATTTGAGAAGGCTTTAATAGGAATTAATAATAGAAATCTTAAAACTTTAGAAATATCGATTAATAATACAATCTCAATTTTTGAGATTCTAAAAGATCACAAAGGTCCACTGATTTCTGAAAGTGGGATTAAAAATGAAGATGATGTAAAATTTATTTATGAAAAAACTGGTATTAAAAATTTCCTTATAGGAGAATCACTTTTAACTTCTGGCAATCCTGCGGCTCAAATGAGTAAAATTCTTAAAATAATTCAATAAAATAGCCTTTAATTACACGTTGTAATTTTAAAAGAACTTTTATAGAACATAGATGTACAAGGTTTGTTCTATGCTTACAAAAAAACAAAAAAATTTACTTATTTATATTAATAAAAAAATTAGATCTTCAGGGATTTCTCCGTCTTATGAGGAAATGAAAAATTCGCTCAACCTTAAGTCGAAGTCTGGCATACATAGATTGATATCTGCTCTCGAAGAAAGAGGATTTGTAAAGAGACTAGCCCATAAAGCTCGAGCATTAGAAGTTGTAAAACTACCTGAAAATGCAAGTGCTAATGATATATTCAATAATTTTACTCCTAGTTTAATAAAGGGTGGTCTGGATAAATCAGTTTCTAGGTCAAGCAAAGTTTCAGTGTTAGGTAGCATAGCTGCTGGAACACCAATTGAAGCAATTCAACAAGAGGTTGATAAAGTAATATTGCCTGATGATCTTCAAAAAAAAGGTGAGCATTTTGGATTAAAAGTTAAAGGAGACTCCATGATTGAAGCTGGAATTAATGATGGAGACACTGTAATAGTAAAAAAATCATCTACTGCAGATAATGGTGAGATTGCGGTTGTTTTAATAGATGAACAAGAAGCAACTTTAAAAAGAATTCGTAAAAAAGGAAATACAATAGCACTAGAAGCAGCAAACAAAAATTATGATACAAAAATATACGCTGCAAACAGAATAAAAATTCAAGGTAAACTTGTTTCTTTATATAGAAACTTCCATTAAAATAGTCTAATTAATTCAAATGTCTTTTATTTGTAGGTTTGCGCCCTCTCCTACTGGGCCTCTTCATATTGGTGGTGTTCGTACAGCCTTGTTCAATTGGTTATTGGCAAAAAAAAATAAAGGAAAATATTTTTTAAGAATAGAAGATACTGACAAGAATCGTTCTAAAGACGAATTTAAAATACAAATTATATCTTCATTAGCATGGCTCGGTATCGAACATGATGGCGAGGAGTATATTCAATCAAAAAATATTTCAAAACATATTGCTATAGTAGAAGAACTTATAAAAAAAGGCTGTGCTTATGAATGCTATTGCACTGAAGAAGAAATTAATGAACAAAAAAAACAATCTAAGAAACAAGGTATGCCTTATGTTTATAATAGAAAATGGAGAGATGCTAAAAATCTTCAGATTCCGAGAGATATAAAACCTGTTATAAGATTTAAAAGTAAGATTTCAGGAAATACAATTATAAAAGATTTAGTTCAAGGTGAAAGAAATATTTCTAATTCAACAATTGAAGATTTCGTTATATTAAGAAAAGATAAATCCCCTACATATCAATTATCAGCAACCGTGGATGATCATGAAATGAATATTACTCACATAATTAGAGGAGATGATCACATGATAAATTCATTCAAACAAAAACAAATATACGATGCGATGGGCTGGAAAGTTCCAAATTTTGCACATATTCCTCTAATTCATAGTGAGCAAGGTAAAAAATTATCTAAAAGAGATAATGCCTCTACGTTAGAAGATTACGTAAAAATAGGAATTATATCTGATGCATTGAGGAATTATCTTTTGAGACTTGGTTGGTCTTATAAAGATAAAGAAATATTTACAAAACAAGAAAGTATAGACCTATTTAACTTAAGTGGAGTTGGTAAATCACCTTCTAAATTAGATATGTCTAGAATTCTCTCGATTAACGAGACTTATATAAAAACTATAGATGAAAAAGATTTATTCAAGTTTTTTAAAGAATATATTTCAAATTATAAAACAAGTATTGAAAAATCTAAAGAAGCCATCCTTGTTAAGTCAATGAGTTTTTTAAAAAATAAAGCTAAAACATTAGAAGATATTTGGAATAATGCTCAATATATTATCAAAGACACTGTAGAAATAGATACTGAAGATAAAAAACTTATTGATGATTTATCTAAAAAAATAATTAAAGAATTTATGGTTGAATACGAAAAATTAAGTTCATTATCTAAAGAAACACTTGAGCCAGTTATAAAGTCTTTAATCGAGAAGCATAAAACTAACTTTAAAGGAGTGGGTCAGCCTTTGAGAATAGCGCTAGTAGGCTCAAGATTTGGACCTGGTTTATATGATGTAATTCTATCTCTAGATAAATCTGAGATAACAAAAAGATTAAGTAATATTAAATGAAGGAAGCAATCTCTTTCAGAGTAAGAAAAAGTTCAATTTACGATAAGAAATCAAACTCACCATTTAAAATAAGCAGATCAAAGTTTTTTAATTTTCTCAGCTGTAAAAGATGCTTTTATTTAGATCGTGTTAAAGGGTTAAAAGAACCATCTATGCCTGGATGGGCTTTGAACATTGCAGTTGATGAGTTGTTAAAAAAAGAATTTGATTTTTATAGAAAAATGCAAAAACCTCATCCAATAATGACGAGCCATAATTTAGATTTTATTCCTTATCAACACAAAGATTTAGATATGTGGAGAAATTCTCTTAAAGGTGGAATTTCTTATTTAGATGAAAAAACAAATCTTATTATTCATGGTGGTATTGATGATTTATGGTTTGATATGAAAGAAAAAAAATTAGTGGTAGTTGATTATAAGGCACAATCTTCTTCATATCCTGTTACTGTATCTTCGTACTTAGACTCAGAATGGCATCTAAGTTATAAACTTCAAATGGATATTTATGTACATATTCTAAGAAAGATGAATTTTAAAGTATCAGATCTTTCATATTTTTATGTTTGTAACGGTGAAAAAAAAAATGATAAATTTGAAAATAAAATAGACTTTAAAACTACTTTGATACCTTATCGTGTAAATACCTCTTGGATTGAAAGTAAATTAACTGAAATGAAAAGCGTTTTAAATTCTGATAAAATTCCTGAGATAGAAAAAACTTGCGAAAAATGTGCTTACCTTAAAGGAGGTAAAGATTTTTTTTAACTCTTTAATTTAAAAATTTATTAAGGGCTAAACTTGCTAGTTCAGATGAAGATTTATTAATCTTTAGAGTCTCAAGAATTTTTTCTGTTTGAACTAGTTGTTCTTTTATTTTTAAAGGATTGTCTAAATAATCATTCACGTGATTAAATATATTCATTTCATTACAATCAGATTGTAAAAGTTCAGGAATTATTTCCTTTTTAGCTGCAATATTAATAATATTAGCAAATTTTGTTTTTACTAACATTTTAATAATTAAAAAATTCATAAAGCCCATTTTATAAAGAATTATGGAGGGAATTTTGGCGTTACATATTTCTAAGGATATAGTGCCAGATTTCGATACGGCAAAAATTGATTTCTGAAGTATATAATTTTTAATTTTATCATCGCTAATAACTCCACAATTAATTAATCCTGACTTGTGAATAAAATCTTTAATTATATTTTTATTTTCATTAGTAGAATGAAATACATAAGTTATATCATTATATTTATCAGACATAAGTTTTATAAAATTAATTAATATTGGAGTGAGAATTTTAATTTCAGAAATTCGACTTCCTGGAAATATAGAAATAATTGCTTTATTTTTACCAATAATTTGACTTATATCAATCTTGCCCATACTTTTTTGTTCTAGTAATGGATGACCCACAAATTCGCAACTTACCAATTCTTTATCAAAATATTCCTTTTCAAACTTAAAAAGTAACAATATATGATCTATAAACTTCTTAATTTGTTTTACTCTTCCCTCTCTCCAAACCCATACTTGGGGAGCAACATAATGAATAGTTTTTATTTTCAAATTCTTCTTTTTTACTCTTTTAGCAACTCTAAGTGTAAAGTCTGGACTATCCACTGTAAATAAAATATCTGGATTAAAATCTAAAACTGCTTTAACAACCTCGTTAATTTTTTTATTAATACTAAACAAATTTAAAAAAACTTTAGTAAAACCCAAATAAGTAATTTCTTTTAAATTAAAAATTGATTGAATACCTAAAGATTTAAGACCTTCTCCTCCAACTGACAAATATTCGATATTTGGATTAATTTTTTTTAAATTATATATAACTTTTGATGCTAATTTATCTCCAGAAGGTTCACCTGTTAGAATAAAAATTCTTTTCATATATTATTGCACTGTTACAAACATTCTATTTCTATTCGCGAAATTTATAGCTTTTTTTTTATTCAAAAATATATTTTTTTTACTTTTTAAAACAATACCTTTAATTCCTGCTTCTTTACATTGGATTAAAGTTTTTAATCCTACTGTTGGTAAATCTATTCTTAAATCTTGTTTCTTTTTAGGAAATTTAACTAATACACCATTATTTTTAAGATTTTTTTTTTTGCATTTCTTAAGCATATATTCTGTACCTTTGTTTCCCTCAATAGCAACTAACTTATTGTTTCTAGAAACAGCGCCTTGACTATAATTATAATTATTTGTCTTCTTTAAACTAAGAATTGCCCTCTTTATATTTATTTTATCTAAATAATTCGGTTTAACTGTTGTGTAGGTTCCTTTTACTAAAGTTAATTCTGGGGTAAAAAAAAGAGAATTAATTGTTTTTATATTTTCTTTTTTAAAGATATTTATAATTTCTTTTAAAATAGCTACATCACCTAATTTTGAACTTTTTATAATACGGCTAATATAATAAATCCCTTTAATATCTAATTTTAGTTTTGAAAAATTAGGTTTTTTAACTTTTCCTGCAAATAAAACTTTTTTGCAATTGTTATCTTTAAATATTTTAATTATTTTTCCAAATTGTCCAATTGAAGCTGAATAGCAATTTTTATTTTTTTTAAATCTTTTATTTTTGGTAAGATCTATTATAAAAAATTTTTCTTTCTTTTTGACTTTTTTTAAAATTTCTATTGGAAAGTCAGTCTCTCCAAAAATAAATCCTATCATCTTACTCACTATTTATAGGTGTACAAATTGGTCTTTTTTTATCTTTTTCAATAAAGGTTATTACTTCTTTTACTAACTCATTATCTTTAAACTCTCCATTAATTCTACTTAAATTTTCATGTAAATTTTTTAATTTAAATATTTCCTTGCAAGCCTTGTCTAGGCCCATAATTTTTGAATTTTCATACTTCTTACGTCTTAATCCAATTAAATTTAGTCCTTGCAAATAATTTCGGTTGCCTATGGATAATCCAAATGGGATGACGTCTTTTAGTACGCCTGTCATGCCGCCAATCATAGCCATTCTGCCAATTCTCGTAAATTGTTGCACAGCAGAATTTCCTCCTATTACAACAGAATCCTCAATAATAACATGCCCTCCTAAAGGTACATTGTTAGCTATTATGACATTGTCTCCAATTTTACAATCATGGGCAATATGAGAAGAAATCATCAACAAACAATTATTTCCTATTATTGTTTTGCTACCTCCACCAGCTGTGCCTGGATTAATACTTACATACTCTCTAATAATATTTTTTTTACCTATTTCTAAATAATTTTTTTCATTTTTAAACTTTAAGTCTTGTGGATCAGTGCCAATGCTTGCAAATGGAAAAATTTTTGTTTGTGAACCTATTTTTGTGTTTCCTTCTATATGAACATTAGAAATTAATTCAACAGACTCACCAAGCTCGACTCCGGGTCCGATATGACAAAAAGGCCCAATCTTTACATTTTTACTAATTTTTGCTTTTTTATCAATTATAGCTGAATCGTGTATCATTTTTTTCTATCTACAATAGTAGCTGACCATTCGGCATCTGCCATACGTTTTCCATCTACTTTTGCAGTTCCTTTATATTTCCACACTCTTCCATGTGATCTTATAGCTTCTATCTCTAAATGAAGTTCACAATCAGGTACAACAGGGTTTCTAAATCTAGCTTTATCTATTCCCATTAAATAAACTAATTTATTTGCATATTCTTTTGGATCTATTCCGTGAGCAGTAAGAGCAGCCGCAGCCTGTCCAAAAGCCTCTACTATTAAGACACCTGGCATAACCGGTTGATTTGGAAAATGTCCTTGAACATAAAAGCCATTTTTTTTAACATACATAATCGCTGTAGCAGATTTTAATGGAACTATATTTATTAATTTATCAATTAATAACATGGGATCTCTATGAGGAAGTAGTCTCTCAATTGTTTTTTTATCTATAGAATTAGTCATTTTTTTTCCAATTTTTTATAAAATCTTTTAAGGGTATAGCTGGATAACCCATAACAGTAGAATTATCTGAGATATCTTTTATTACGCCACTACCTCCAGCTATTTTTACATTTTTTCCAATTTGTAAATGGCCAGAAATTCCAGCTTGGCCACCTATAGAACAATTATCCCCGATAGAAGAGCTACCTGCAAAACCGACTTGTCCAGCTATCATACAATTTTTACCTATTTTAACATTATGAGCAACATGTACTTGATTGTCTAGATAAGTATTCTCTCCAATAATCGTATCATCGATAGATCCTCTATCTATAGTACACGAAGAAGCTATTTCTACATTTTTTTCCAAAATTACTCTACCAATGTGTGGAAATTTTATATTTTTATTTTTTAAAGGAATAAATCCAAAACCCTTTAATCCAATTTTACATCCACTTTGTATAACTACGTTATCACTTATAAGAGAGTTTTTAATCATAACATGGGAATTAACTACACAATTTTTTCCTAAAGAGACATTCTGTTCAATTATTGTATAATTACCAATTGTGGAGTTTTTACCTATTTTAACATTTTTTCCAACTAAAACATTGTTACCAAATTTTACACCAGGATACTTCAATTTATTAGGTTTTTTTAAAGAAGGATCAGGAAAGTCTACATCTGCATCAGAGTAAAATTTTTTTGTTACATTTGCTAATTCAACAAGAACATTTTTTACAATAATTACATGACAAGTAGAGGGGAGATACTTTTTATATTGATGTGTTGTTATACAACATCCTGCTTTTGTTTTTTGAGCTAAATCCCTGTATTTAGTAGAGTCTAAAAATGTTATTTCTAATTTATTAGCTTTGTCTAAAGATTTAATATCTTTTATTTTAATATTTATACTTTGATTAGGAAAAAGAGTTTTAAGTCCAAAAGGACCTTTTCTCTTAAAAAAATTTAAAGCCATCAAATTATTTAATTTTTAAAGTCTGCACTTTAGTATTTAAAAGTTTAATAATATCAGAAGTTATTTCTAAATTTCTATTTCCTAATATAATTGTTTTTTTATCTAATACTATATCTACTTTATTTTCCTTCATATAATTTAATAAGATTGGATTTAACTCCTTCAAAAGAGCATTTCTTGAGTCATTACGAAGTTTAGAGACATCATTAAATGATTTTTTTTTATCATTTTGTAATTTAGCCACTTTTTCTCTTAATCCTTTAACTTTTTTTTGATACTCCTCATTAGTAATTAATTTCTTTTTTGAAATTAAGTCCTGTTCTTCTTTTCTTAAATTTTCCTCTTGTTTTTTGAATTTTTGGGCTTCAGATTTAAATTTTTTTTTTAGAGACGCTTGAGCTGCGGCACCTGCCTTGCTTTCATTTAAAACTTTACTAAAATCAATGTATCGAGTCTGCTCAGCTAAAACATTGTTGGATAAGGTTACTAAAAAGATTATAAAAGAAGTGAATAATATATTTCTAATTTTCATTTTTTAAAAAGTTGTTCCAAGTCTAAAATTGAATGACTCAGTAACATCACTATCAGCTTTAGATAAATTATTTGAAAAAGTAAATGTCATAGGACCAAGAGGTGACATCCATCCAGTATTTACTCCTACTGATGATCTCAGCTTACTAGAGTCGCCAACGGTACTGTCATAATCTACTCCCCAAACATTAGCTAAATCTAGAAATAGCGATATATCAGTTTTTGTAGACTCTGGCAAAAGATTAGGAAGAGCCCCTTCAAAATTTATTGCTACAGCATTGTTTCCTCCAACATAATCTAAACCGTCCTTAGGCCCTACTTTACCGTATTCAAAACCTCTAAGTCTACGTGATGGGATACTAATTCTTTTACTTAGTCTTACATCTTCATCTTGTATACCTGTAATGTTTGAGGCATATAATTTAAATGAACCTATTACATCTTGGTTAAACTGATTATAAACTGAATAAGAATAAGAATTTTGAATAGTAGGAGCATCTGAGAATACTGGAAGTTGTTGAGTAAAAGATGAAATATATCCATCTGTAGGTTTAAAAGTTCTGTTTCTTTTATCTAGACTAATTGAATAAGCTCCAGATAAGTCTGTAACCTCACCTGCTTGCTTTTGAAGAGACTGTGAAGCAGTACTTTCGACTGTTAAATCATCGTATGATAATGATAATCCAGGCGAGATATATATATTTCTATATTGCTCAAATCCAACACCTATATTAGAGCTATAAATTTTATTTTTAAATCCAGAACTTGGCTTATCATTTGTTATGGTATTTAACCCATAAGATAATGAGTTTCCCGAAAAATCATAGTTAGGGTCAGATACAGATATACCTCCTTCAAAAGTTGTTTTATTTACATTAACAAAAGTTGACACTTTTTTTCCCTTGCCCAGCCAATTGTTCTCACTAACATTAAAAGAAAAAGACCCTCCCTCTGTACCAACACCTGCCCCGGCGCTTATTTCACCAGTAGGTTTTTCCTCTACTACAATATCTATAATTTTTAGATCTTTACTTGAGCCGTCACTTACATCTTGTATTACCTCTCCAAAAAGATTCCTTGATTTAATTCTTGATATAGACTTATCTATTTTAATATTACTAAAAGGATCTCCTTCATCTAATAATAACTCTCCTCTAATAACAGCTTCATCTGTTACGGTATTTCCTTTAATATTTATTCTTTCAACTAACTGCTTATTTCCCTCAAAAATATTTATTTTAACTTCAATAGTCTCATCTTCAATAACCTCATTTACAGAATGTTCTACAAATTGAAGATCATTTTCTAAAATTAGGGCATCGATCTCATCTAATAATTTTGTTATTTTAAAAGGAGAATAATATTTACCTACAACTTTTTTAAACTCATCTTCTAAAGGAAAAAAAATTTTTTTATCAAACACATCACTCACGTTTGTGCTAATTTTACTTACTTTGTATCTTATGCCTGCATTAATATTGTAAGTTAGAATGGTGTCATTATCAGAAGTAATCTCAGCATTGCTAGAAAGAACTTGTACATCATAATATCCTATTGATTTATAATAATTTACTAATAATCTTTTATCTAATTCTGTATTATTAAAATTTAAATCAGTATTTTTACTTAAAAATTTCCAAAATTTATCTTCTTCAGATACAATTATATCTCTTAAAGTTTTATCTTTAATTTTCTTATCTCCAATAAAATTAATTTTAGAAATACTTGTTTTATCTCCCTTTTTTACAAGATAAATCAAATTTATTCTATTTTCTGAAAATTTTTCTATTTTAGTTTCTACTTTAACAAAGTTAAATCCGAGTGAGCCATACATTTTTTTTACTACTTCTATATCATCATTCAAATAACTTTTAATAAATGAACTTTTTGACTGGAGCTTCAATCTTTCTAAAATTGCTTCTTTAATTTTTTTAGTTTTTTCTCCTTCAAATTGAACCAAATTTATAATTGGATATTCTTTTACACTAATTTTTAGAATATTATTTTTAACTTCAATTTTTACATCCTCGAAAAATTCTGTACTATATAATTTTTTGATAATTTCGCTTAGGTCAGCAGTTGTGTAGTCTTTATTTATTGAAACTTCACCATAAACTTTTATGGTCTCAGTGCTTACTCTATCATTTCCTGTGATTTCAACTTTTTTTACTATTTCAGAGTGAGCGTGACTGAATAAAAAAAATATGATTATAAATATATATTTTATCATTTAAGTTTTTTTTTTTAATTGTTTCAAGTGCTAAATTTCTAGACCAGCGATCGATAATATAAATTTTTTTTAGATTATTACAAGTTTGATTAGCATAATATTTGAATTTTTTGTGTTTCAAAATGAGCTTTAAGTACTTATAAATTGAGTTAAAAGTAATTTTTGACCGTAGAAACTGATCAACTAATATTTCATTAACCCCATTAATTATAATAGGTGCGGATTTTGTAAAATATTTTTTTTTAATAAGATTAAAAGCTGGAAATCTATTTGAATCTACATTTATAAATTTGAGGTTTATAAATTCTTTTTTATAATAACTTTTATTATTGACAATTTTGCTATAGTCAATTTTATTATTAAATATTGCATTCGATATAGGGATAGTCATGTTTGTATCGTGATATAAAAATTTTGTTAGCCCGTTTTTAAATTTTACAATAGCATGTACTAAAGATTGAGGATGTATAATTATCTCATATTTCTCAAAATCATAAGGAAATATTTTTAAAGCTTCCATTAACTCAAATATTTTATTCATTAAAGTAGCGGAGTCTATGGATATTTTTTTTCCCATATTCCACTTGGGGTGACGAATAGCATCTTTTGGTTTTATATTTTTAAATTTTTTTTTATTCAAATTTAAAAAAGGACCACCTGAAGCTGTTATGTATATTTTTTCTATCTCGCTATTATTATAATTTTGGGTTAATTGTAGAATTGAAAAATGTTCAGAATCTAATGGAATTATTTTAGTTTTTTTTTGTTTTGAAATTTTTTTAATTATTTCCCATCCACATATTATTGACTCTTTGTTGGCAAGTAATATTTTTTTACTTAATTTAGTAAAAACAATTGTAGGTTCTAGACCAGCTAAACCAGGTATTGCAGATATTGTGATGTCAATAATTTTTTTATTAAGATTTAAAAAATTATAATTATTATATATCTTTATTTTTCTATTTCTGAATTTTTTCTTAACTTTTAAATAAATATCTTGATTTATAATTATAAATATTTTTGGATCATATTTAATAATTTGTGCGCATATTTTTTTATAATTTCCATATGCTATTAATACTTCGATCGTAAAATTTGATTTTTTTTTATCAATAATCTGCAGAGTGCTAAGACCGATTGATCCTGTGGAACCCAATATCGCTATTTTATATTTCATACAAGATTAAAAAAAATTAAAATTAAGAACAAGTAGGTGAGCAAAGGGTACTGCAAAAATAATTCCATCAACTCTATCTAATATACCACCGTGTCCTGGTAAAATATTTCCGGTATCTTTTAATTGTGCTTTTCTTTTAAGATAAGAAACAAAAAGATCTCCTATTTGAGTGATTAAAGAAATCAACAAACAAAATATTATTCCTTTTAAAGAATTAATACTAGCATCCATATAAAATGAACTAAGAATAAATAAAGGTAGAACTGATAAAAGCAAAGATCCTAAAGTACCAGAATAAGTTTTATTTGGACTTATTTTTGTCAATTTTTTTCCTCCAAAAAGTTTTCCAAATACAAATCCTCCAATATCAGAAAATATACTTATTGAGAGTAAAAATAAAAAAAAAATAGGTCCGTAATTAAGATAAAGAACTAGAGAATAAGAACCAAAAATTATAAAAATATAAAATAAAGAAAGTCCATTTAAACAAAAACAATATCTTAATTTTTTTTTATTTTTTTTAAAAATATTTTCAAATAATACTGTTGCTTCGAAAAAAACTGTATAAGATAGCAAAACTATAGAGACAATAAATATATAAGGGTGAATAAAAAGCGCAGCTATCGTTATACTTATTAATATTAATGAAGTAATTATTCTTTTTTTTAATTCTATAGACATCTAAATATTTCCAAAATTTCGTTTTACTTTTTGATAATGTTTAATAACTTTTTTTAAATCAGAATTATTAAAATCAGGCCATAATTTATCAATAAAATAAAGCTCTGTATATGCTACTTGCCACAATAAAAAATTACTCAATCTTTTTTTTCCCCCTGTTCTTATCAAAATATCAGGGTCAGGCAGCTTTGCAGTGTAAAGATTTTTGCTTACTATTTTTTCAGTTAATTTATTTTTATTCTTTATTTTATTTATAGCCCTTAAAATTTCATCTCTAGAGCCATAATTTAATGCAAGATTTAGAATTATTTTTTTGTTTAATTTAGTCTTTTCAACGGATGCTTTTAATATTTTTTTAACATTAGCAGATAAAGGGTTAGTTTTTCCTATTATATTTATTTTAATTCCATTTTTTTTAACACTTTCTATTTCTTTTTTAAAATAAGATCCTATTAGTTTAAATAAAAAGTTAATTTCATTTTTTGGTCTTTTCCAGTTTTCTGTTGAAAAAACATAAAAAGTAATAATGGGTATATTTAATTTTATTGATGACTCTACTATTTTTTTAACTGTATTTACTCCCTGCAGATGGCCATAGTTTCTAGTTTTATTATTTTTTAGACCCCACCTTCCATTACCATCCATGATAAAAGCTACATGGTTGATCTTGTTCATATTTGAAGTATTTCTTTTTCTTTTTCGGTAGAAATTTTATCTACGTTAGAAATATTATCGTCTGTAGTTTTTTGAATATTTTTTTCTAAAGATTTGCTTACATCTTCACTTAATTTTTTATCACTAAGAAGTTTTTTTAACTCCTCGTTAGCTTCTCTTCGTATGTTTCGAATAGATATTTTACTTTTTTCATTCATTGTTCTCAAAACTTTTATTAAATCTTTTCTTCTTTCTTCAGTTAAATCCGGTATTTTAATTCTAATAATTTGACCATCAATCTGAGGATTTACTCCGAGATCTGATTCTTTAATCGCTTTATCCACCGATATAACATTTCCTTGATCCCAAACCTGCACAGATATCATTCTTGCCTCGGGCACACTAACTGTAGCAACTTGGTTAACTGGCATAGATTGTCCATAAACATCAACTTTGATCGTATCCAACATAGAAGCATTAGCTCTGCCTGTCCTCAATGTTGAAATATCTTTTCTGAAAGAATTTATTGATTTTTCCATCTTTAATGAATAGTTTTTTTCATTAAATTCTGAGCTCATAATTTTTAGACCCCTTCGCCAACTTTATATCTTACAAATTCTAATACTTTAATGTCCTTAATTATATCAGAAACTTTCATTTTTGGGTCCATAATCCAAGCTTGATTTAATAAGGTATTTTCTGAAATAAACTTATTTAATTTTCCTTGCGATATTTTGTCAACAATTTCCGGTTTTTTTCCAGAATTTAATACTTCGGCTTTGATAATCTCCAATTCTTTATCTATCACATCTTTTTTAAGATCTTTTTTATCTATAGATAATGGATTTGATGCAGCAATGTGCATTGCAAGTTTAATACCTACTTCTTTGGTTTTTTCTGAATCACTTAGCTTAACAATCGAAATAATTTTACCTATATTTTTTTCAATAGCACCGTGCACATAACTAAAATTTATACCATTTTTTTTTTCAAAAAAATTAGCTCTTCTTAAGATTATTTTTTCTCCAATTTTAGCTATTAAATCTATTAAATTTTCTTTAACTGAAATATTATTTTTCATATTAGCAGAGTTAATTTTATCTAAATTCCCCTTTTCCTTAAAACATATAATTAAAATCTCTTTGCAAAATGAAATAAAATCTTTGTTTTTGGCTACAAAGTCAGTTTCGCTGTTAATTTCTATTATTGCTATTTCACCACTCTCTTCATGAATTAATGCCAACCCTTCAGATGCGGTTCTGCTCATTTTTTTTGATGCTTTAGCTATTCCCTTTTTTCTGAGAAATTCAATTGATTTTTCAATATCTCCCTCACACTCATCAATTGCTAATTTGCAGTCTTTAAATCCAACCCCTGTTAGCTCTCTAAGTTTTTTTATATTATTTAAAAGATCTTTATTTGACATATATAATGAAAATAAGCTTATTTATTTTTCTTAACTTTGTCTTTAGCAATATTTTTTGAGGGAGCTTTTTCTTCTTTAATTTCAACAAATTTTTGAGCATCTATAATAGTATTCTTTAATAAATCACAATATAGGTTTATCGATCTTCTCGCATCATCATTTCCAGGTATAGGGTATTGTATATCTGTTGGATCTGAGTTGGTATCAAGTATTGCTACTATAGGAATATTTAACTTTCTAGCTTCTTTAACGGCTAAAGACTCTATATTAGTGTCAATTATAAATATCATTTGAGGGACTTTTTTCATATCTGAAATTCCTCCTAACGATCTTTTTAATTTATCTCTTTCCTTACCAAATTTTAGAATCTCTTTTTTAGTGAAACCACTAACATCTTTTGCTAATTGTTCATCTAACATTTTTAATCTTTTAATAGAGTTTTGTATCGTATTCCAATTAGTTAACATTCCGCCAAGCCATCTGAAATTTACAAAAAACTGATCTGTCTCTTTTGCTAGGTTACTAATTTGTTCCGAAGCTTGTTTCTTGGTTGACACGATAAGAATTTTTCCTCCAGAAGAAATACACTTGTGGATTTCAGCCAAAGCAGTCTTAAAAAAAACTACCGTTTGAGTTAAATCAATTATGTGAATAGAATTCTTCTCTCCAAAAATAAATTTTTTCATTTTTGGATTCCATCTCAACGTTTTATGACCAAGATGAACTCCTGCTTCTAATAATTGTTTAATATTTACTTCTGGTATATTCATTTTTTTCCGGTTAATCCACCACAGTTACTCCAAAATTGGACCGGTAGGGTATTAACCCTTAAAACTGTGTGCGAAATTACGCATTAGATATAGTTAAAATCAATAAAAATCAAGTATCAAAAACTAATTTTCTTAACGTATTCCTTGTTTTTAATGGCCTTAAATATAGATAAATCAAACTTTCTATTATTTTCAAGTTTAAATTCATAACGCTTATCTTTATTAGGTATTATAATACTAATCTGTGTTTTTCCTCTTTCTCTGAGTGAATTCTCAAGTTCACTTAAATTGTAATTATCTTCTAATTCTATGGAAACATTCTTATAAGAAGTATTTACCATTTCAGATAAATCTAAAATTTTTCTCACATTGACTCTGGGCTGAGCGTTGTTGTTGATTACGTTATCTTTACTAACTGTCAAAATAAATGAATTTGATTCTTTAAGTTTTTCTCTATTATTAATCAAAAGTTCTGAAAATAAAAATAGTTCATACTCACTAGTATTATCACTAAATTTTACTATAGCAAAAGGCTTTCCTTTCAGACTTTTTTTTTCTTGTATAGACATAATTGTACCAGCTATAAGTCCTTCCTTTTCGTTTTGATTTTTAAATTCTTTAAACGGCTTGATTTTTAATTCAGAAAAAAATTCTTTATAATCATTCAAAGGATGATCAGAGATATAAAAACCTAAGGAAGTAAATTCTTCAGCTAATAGTTCATTTTTACTCCATTTATCATCACTTTCAAATTCAAAAGTTTCATTTTCAGAGTTTTGTATTTTGTCGAAAAGACTTGATTGATTTCCAAGTTTGTCTTCATGTTTATTTTTAATAACCTGAATTATTTTTGGAATAGAATTAAATAGTTTTTTTCTATTTTTATCAATTTCATCAAAAGCTCCGGCTTTAACCAATCCTTCAAGTTGAAGCTTATTAACATCTTTAGGATCTGATCTATTTATGAAATCTATTAATGACTTAAATTTTCCATTCTTTTCCCTCTCATTTACAACATTTGATATAGCTTCAAAACCAACATTTTTAATTGCTCCTAAACCATAATAAATTTTACCTTTATCAGCTTTAAATTCTGCATAACATTTATTAATGCAAGGTCTGATGACTTCAACTTTTAATCTTTTCAATTCTTCAACAAATTCTCTTAATTTACCTGTATTAGTTAATTCTGTTGACATTGTTGCAGCTATAAAGTCCTCTTTGTAATATGTTTTGAGATAAGCTGTTTGATAAGCTATTAATGCATAAGCAGCTGCATGACTTTTATTAAAACCATATTCTGCAAATGGCTCTATTTTTGTAAAAACGTAATTTGCAACATCTTTTTTAATTCCATTTTTTACTGCGCCGTTTAAAAATTTTTCTTTTTGTTTTTCAAGTTCAGCTCTTTTCTTTTTACCCATTGCTTTTCTTAAAATGTCAGCTTCAGCTGCTGTAAAACCTGCTAATGTTTGAGCAATTTGCATTACCTGTTCTTGATATATAATTATTCCATAGGTTGGTTTGAGTATTGTTTCTAAGACTTCGTGAATATAGTCAGGTTTTTTTAAACCATTTTTACAATCATTATAAATAGGAATATTACTCATTGGTCCTGGCCGATATAAAGCTACAAGAGCTATAATATCGTCAAACTTATTTGGTTTCATTTGCCGAATTGCATCTCTCATTCCAGAACTTTCTAGTTGAAATAATCCAATAGTTTCACCAGTAGATAGCATTTCAAAAACTTTATTATCTTTTAAATCAATTTTACTTATATCTAATGTAATTTTTCTGCGATCAAGAAGTTTTAAAGTCTTATCAACCACAGTTAATGTTTTCAATCCAAGTAGATCAAATTTTACTAATCCAGCATTTTCTGAAGAGTACATATCATATTGAGTAGATGGTAAAAATAAATTTGAATTATGATCTTTGTATAATGGAACCTGTTCTGATAGATTTTCTCCCGCTATAACAACGCCTGCAGCATGTGTTGCCATATTACGATTTAAACCTTCTAATTTTAAAGATAGCTCAATAAGTTTTTCTACTTTTTTATTATTTTTAATTTCTTCTTTAAATCTCGGTTCTCTATCTATTGACTCTTGTAATGTGAGAGGTCTAGAAGGATCAAAAGGTATCATCTTCGTAATTTTATCTACATGTCCATAGGGTAAACCTAAAACGCGACCTACATCTCTTAGAGCCATTCTAGCCTTAAGTTTTCCAAAAGTAATTATATGCGCCACTCCATTTTGATATTTAGATTTTAAATATTTAAATACTAAATCTCTTTTTTCTTCACAAAAATCTATGTCAAAATCAGGCATAGAAATTCTATCTGGATTTAAAAATCTTTCAAAAATTAAGTCAAACTCTAGAGGGTCAAGATCAGTTATATCTAGGCAATATGCTACTAGAGATCCTGCACCTGATCCTCTTCCTGGTCCAACTGGAATATTGTTTTTTTTTGACCACTTGATGTAATCTGAAACAATTAAAAAATATCCGGCGTAATTCATAGAATTTATTATCTTTAATTCATGTATTAAACGATCTTCATATAATTTAATTAAATCCTTTTTATTTTTATTAGTGTCTTTTTTATAAATAAAATTTTCTAACCTATTTAATAAACCTTTCTTAGCTTGATTTTCTAACTCCTTATCCAGAGTCAAATTATTTTCAATTTTTAAAGATGGTAAAACTGGAGCAGAGTTTTTCGGCTTAAAACAAAATCTGTATGGGAAGTAATAATTGTTTTCTAAAGCCTCAGGTAAATCTTTGAAAAGCTGATTTAATTCATCATTATTTTTTAAGTAATGCTGATTTGTGTATTTTTTTCTATTATTTTCATCGACAAAATTTTTTTCTCCAATACACACAAGAGCATCGTGTGCTTCGAACATATCTTTTTTTAGGTAAAAAACCTCTTGAGATGCTATTAAAGGAATATTTTTACTTTTAGAAATACTTATCAAATAATTCTCGAAGTTTTTTTCCTCTTGTTCTCCATGCCTTTGTACTTCTATATATATATTATCTTTAAAAATAGTATTTAGTTTTGATAAAATATTTTCAATTTGTTTAAGTTTGTTTAATTTAAACAAACTACCGAAAAAATCATTTATCGTTCCAGTTAAAATAATCAAGTCTTTATTAATATTTTCTAATTCAGTTATTTTACAATGTGGATTGCTTTTTGCGTCGGATTCTAAATAACTTTTTGATGATAATTTAGTTAAATTTTTATAGCCCGTCTCAGTAGTAGCAAATAAAGGGAGTTTTCCTATAATATTTTCAAATAAAAAATTTATTTGGGTTCCTATAATGGGTTGAGTTCCTATTTTACTTAATTTTTCTGCAAACTCCAAAGCCCCGCATAAATTGTAACTATCACATAAACCTATTGATTTAATTTTATTTTCTTTACAATATTTAGATAGATCATCAATTTTTAATGCGCCTTCACAAATTGAATATTGACTATGTATTTTAAAGTGCGAAAAATTTTTGTTTATAAATCCTTCATCCATCTGATCTTTTTACAGTACCATTTAAAATACTCAACTTGTAATCTGCTTTGTTTGCAAGCTCTCTATTGTGAGTTGCAAATATTATTGCTTTTTTCATTTTTTTTAATTGTATGAAATAAGAAAATACTTCTTGAGATGTTTTGTAATCAAGATTACCTGTTGGTTCATCAGCTAATATCAAATTTGTTTCGGCAATTAAAGATCTAGCAATTGCAACCCTTTGTTGTTCTCCACCCGAAAGTTCATTTGGAAAATGATTTGATCTATTTCCTAAATTAACTTTTTTTAATACTTTAGTAGCTTTATTAAGTGATAATTTATAATTGTCCCCTCTAATGATTAATGGCATTAATACATTTTCAACCGCAGTAAAGTCTGAAAGTAGATTGTTGTCTTGAAAAATTATAGAGATTTTTTTTCTTCTTATTTCATCAATTTCAAATGATTTTAAAAATTTCGTGTCCTTACCTGATAAAAATACACTTCCTGAGTTTGGTTTATCTAAAAGTGCTAGAATATTTAGCAATGAAGATTTGCCAGAGCCAGACGGGCCAACTAAAGCTACTAGATCACCAGGATTAATTTGAAATGAAACATTTTTAAAGAGCTCGATTAATCTATTTTTATGACTAAAAATTTTTTTAATTTTATTTAATTTGATTAGTTGAGACTCTTGGTTATTCATATTTTAAAGCTTTGATTGTATTCATTTTAGATAATAAATTGGCTGGAAAAAATGATGCTATAGCAGTTATGATTAGAGAAAAAATAAAGATTATACTAATGGAAGCAGGGTTTATTTCACTGGGTAGCTCATCTAATAAATAAATATCGGCTGGAAATATTTCTAAATTAAGAAAGTTTGATAAAAAATACCTTATGTCTTCCACATAAATAGAAAAAATTGTTCCTAAGATTACACCAGCTACAGAAGCTAAAAAACCAATTGTAAATCCTGTTAAAAAAAAAGTTTTTGTAATAGAAACATTGCTTAATCCCAAAGTTTTTAAGATTGCTATTTCTTTTGTTTTATTTTTTATTAGTATTGTTAGTCCAGATATAATATTGAATGCGGCTACAATAATTATTAAAGTTAAAATAATAAACATAACATTTCTTTCTACTTTTAGAGCGGAAAAGAAAGACTTGTTTAAATCTGTCCAAGAGTAAACGTAGTAATCATTATTTAATTCTTGTATTTTTTTTTTATAAAAATCAGCTTTTATAGGATTGTTTATAAAAATCTCTAAGTCAAGATCTTTATCTGATTTATCGAATAAAGATAAAGAGTTTTTTAAATTGAGAAAAATGATATTAGCATCAAATTCATAAAAACCTGTGTTAAATATACCTTCCACTTCAAAACTTTCTTGTTTTGGAACGCTTCCAATGGGAGTTTCTATGAAGGCTGATGACATGAGACTAAACTTACTTCCAATTTCTAAATCTAAATCAATAGCTAATTCTTTTCCTATTATTACTGAATTAAGTGAAAAATTTTTATAACTACCTTCAATAAGATATTTACCAAAAAAGTTATTTTTTTCTAACTCATTATAATCAGAACCTTTAACCATTACACCTTTAGTTAGTTCACTTGTTATAATAATAGCTTCACCATTAAATGACTTTTTAATTTTAAAGTTTGAAAATTTATCTTTTAATTCTTTTTTAAAAGACTCATCAACCGAACTATCAAAAGATTTAATTATTATATGAGGGTTTAGCCCTAATATTTTATTTGTAAGATCAGTTTTAAAGCCATTCATAACTGACATTACAATTATTAAAATCGCTACTCCTAACATTATCCCAACAAAAGAAAAGATAGATATTACTTTTAAAAAACCCTCTTTTTTTTTGGGTCTAAGATTTCTTAATGAAATTATTCTTTCTGCTTTATTAAACAATTTATTTTTTAATTTTTTTAATTATATCTTTAAGACTTATAGTCAAGCTTTCAGAATTAACTTCTTTAAACTCAAATTTATCATCCTGAGATTTTGTTCCAATTATTACTTGATATGGTATACCTATCAAATTATGTTTCTTAAATTTAGTTGACATATTTTCATTAACATCATCTAACAATACGTCAATATTTTGATTTTTTAATTCTTTATAAACTTTCTCAGCTTTTATTAGGTTTTCGTTATTATTTTTATTTATACTTGGTATAATAACTACTTCAAAAGGAGCAACAGATTTTGGCCACTTCATAACTTCATTATTATATTTAGACTCTATAATTGCCCCTACTAACCTAGAAACACCAATTCCATAAGAACCCATCTTAACAGAATTTTTTTTACCTTCTTGATTGTCTATTAAACAATTTAAAGGCTTTGAATATTTGTCTCCAAAATAAAAAATATGCCCTACCTCAATACCTCTGGTAACTACTTGATCCTCTTTGTTTACTTTGTTAATAAAATCATCTTTATTATATTTTTCGTCAGTTACAGCGTACATTGAAGAAAATTTTTCTCTTATTTTTTTTAAAGAATCTTCGTCATTTTTATATTCATCTAATTTGACTTCAAAAATTTTTTTATTTGCATAAAGTTTACTTTCTCCAGAGTCTGCTAAAATTATAAATTCATGTGAAAGATCGCCTCCTATTGGCCCTGTATCAGCAGTCATAGGAATTGCCTTTAATTCTAAGCGTTCAAATGTTTTTAAATAAGATAAAAACATTTTATTGTAAGAGTGTTTTGCTGATTTTTCATCTAGATCAAAAGAATAAGCATCCTTCATATAAAATTCTCTACACCTCATTACTCCAAACCTTGGCCTAACTTCATCTCTAAATTTCCACTGAATGTGATAAAGAATTTGTGGTAATGATTTATAAGATTTTATACTTGATCGAAAAATTTCTGTTATTAATTCTTCATTTGTTGGTCCATACAGCATTTCTCTACCTTGGCGATCTTTAATTCTAAGCATTTCATCACCATAATCTTCATACCTTCCGCTTTCTTTCCATATGTCTGATGATTGTATAGTTGGCATTAACATTTCTTGAGCACCAATTTTATTTTGTTCCTCTCTTACTATTTGTTCAATTTTTTTCATTACTTTAAAACCAAGTGGTAGCCAAGAATAGATACCAGCTGAGGACTGTTTGATCATTCCAGTTCTTAGCATTAATTGATGGGACTTTATTTTTGCGTCTGCAGGCAAATCTTTTGTTATGGGAATGAATAAATTAGATAATTTCATTATTGCAAATACTCCCTTAAATTTAAATAATCATTACTTACCATATAATATATAACCATAAAAAGAATTGTTGTTAAAATAGTTGTTATTATAAATTTTTTGACAATTTGTGGGTTTTTCGGAGCTCCAGGATCACTACCTGTTAAATTATTTGTAAATTTTTTATTCTCTGAAATAATTCCTATAGGTAAAATAGAAAAAAAAATAATCCACCATATAATGATATAAATAATTAAAGATCCAGTTACGCTCATTAAATTCTAGCAATATTAATATTGGTAAAAGGTTTTTTTCCAGTTTTATCTTTTACAATTCTTCTGCAATTTTGCTTTATAGAGTCTATTAAATTTTTTTCTTGATTTTTATTCTTTAAAGAAAAAGTACGACAGATATTAGCTATTTCATCTTCCATATCAAATACAAATGGATCATCTAAATCATTTTCTGGTATCCCTTTATAGGAAATAATTGGTTTTTTAAATTTTCCATTATTTGATAAAATTAATGTAACTTCTAAATAACCATTTAAAGAAATGTTTTTTCTTTCTCTTATAGATTGAGAGTCAGCTCCTACTCCGATAGATCCATCTAAATACATTCTTCCCGAGGGTGCTTTATCAACTATTTTAACTTCACCAGGATGAATTTTTATTATATCTCCATTTTCAATTAAGAGAGTTTTTGGTATTTGCATTTTTTTTGCAAATGTTACATGTTCTTTCATATGTCTATGCTCACCATGTACAGGTATGATACATTCTGGTTTTACCCAATTATACATATCCTTTAAATCATCTCTATTTGGGTGACCTGATACATGTACAAAAGCATTTTCTTCAGTGATTATTTCAGCATCGATTTTAGTGATATCATTTTGTAATTTATATAATTTTTTTTCATTTCCTGGAATAATCTTAGAGGAAAATATTACAGTATCTTCTGGCTCTATAAATACATCTGGATGTACCCCATTTATTATTCTGTTCATAGCACCCATTGGTTCACCTTGACTTCCTGTACAAAGATAAATTATTTTATTTCTAGCTATTTTTTTTGCGTCTCTTGGATCTATGGGTTCTACTAAATTTTGTAAATAACCACATTGTCTAGCAGCTTTATAAATTCTATGCATCGATCTACCCACTAAACAAATATTTCTAGAGGTTTTTTTTGCACAATAGAAAATGGTTTCCATCCTAGCCACATTTGATGCAAAAGAAGTAACTATTATTTTTTTATTTTTACTTTCTATAATTTGCAATAGACTCTCTCTTACATCCGCTTCTGAGCCAGCTCTTCCCTCGCTAAAGACGTTTGTAGAGTCACAAATCATAGCTATCACACCTTGACTTCCTATTTTTTTAATTTTTTCTTTATCTATTTCTCCTCCAATTAAAGGATTAGGGTCAATTTTCCAATCGCCAGTGTGTAAAACTACACCAGCAGGTGTTTTAATGCTTAAGCCGTTGGGCTCCAATATAGAGTGAGTCAAAGTTATGAAGTCGATTTCAAAAGGTCCTAAGTTAATTTTTCCATTTAATTGAACTACTTTTAAAAATTTTGAAATATCTATTTTTTTTTCTTTGAATTTTTCAGTGATCAATGCTGCAGTAAAAGGTGTAGAATATATTTTACATTTTAGTTTGGGCCAAATATGAGCTACAGCACCAATATGATCCTCATGAGCATGTGTTAAAACTATACCAAGTAGATCATCTTTTTTATCTAAAATAAAACCTGGATCGGGATAAATTAAATCTATTCCAGGTAGTGAGTCATCAGCAAATGTTACACCCATATCTACAATTATCCATTTTTGATTGTCTTCGGGACCGTAAGCATACAAGTTCATGTTTGCTCCTATCTCTCCTGAACCACCTAATGGGCAAAAAATAAGTTCTTCTTTTTTTTTCATAATAATTCTCTATAAATTTTAATTATTCCCTTAATAGTTATATTTTTATCAATGGTAGATTGTTTGTTTATAAACTTCTTAAATAAATTTGCATATCCGCCTGTTAATATAATCTTATAAGATCTTTTGCCGTTAATTGAAATTTTTTTAATAATATTATTTATAAGTCCTTGATATCCCCATAAAAAACCAGCGTTTAGAGCCTCTTTTGTATTTTTACCGTATTTTTTCTTATTTGCTTTTAATTGAAAATCGGGAAGTAAGGCCGTAGAGTTTTTTAAATTATTTATAGATGTTTTAACGCCTGGAGCAATAACGCCGCCTTCGTATGATCCAGATTTTAAAATAATATCAAATGTGGTAGCAGTGCCGAAATCTATCACTAAACAATTTGTTTTATAAAGAGAAAAAGAGGCTACTGCATTTGCTATCCGATCAGACCCGAGTTCGTTAAATTTTTTAATTTTAAACTTTATTAAATCCTTAATATTTAAATCTTTGATTTCATATGTTTTTAAATTTTTTTTTTCAATTAGAAATTTAATTTTTTTATATACATTTGGGACTACACTTGAAAATAAAATCTTTTTATTAATTTTTTTTTTTAATATTTTATTTATTAACTTAGATAAATTATTTGATTTTAAAATTTTTGAAGTTTGAATATTATATGAATTAATAATATTAAAATTATTATTTAATAAACAAATTTTTGTTAAAGTGTTACCTATATCGCCAACTATGTATTTCATTTATTTTGAACAAAAAAGTTTTTTTAAATAATTAATCTCATATTTATTTATATCAGAAATAAATTTACCATAGGCTTTTTTAATATCTTTTAAAAGATACTCATTTTTTATTGATCTATAAGCATAATTGGTTAAAGAAGCTGACTTGAAATTTTTACTTATAGGTTTTTTAAACGTATTAATTCCAATTCCAATTATTAGATATTTTTGATTTTTGAAATAAATAATTTCCTGAAGAATTCCAGATAGTTTTCTATCTTTAATTAAAAGATCATTAGGTTTTTTAATTTTTACGTTAAATTTTGTATAATTTTTTAGTATTTTTTTAATTATAAATGGATTTATACTTGCAATCTGATCATAATCGATTTTTTTAGACTTAAGATTAAAAAAAATTGATGCAAAAAAATTTCCTTTCAAAGAAACCCATTTTTTTCCCATTGTTCCTTTACCTTTTGTTTGGTGATCTGTAAAAATCATAGTTGGATATATTTTATTTTTTTTTATTAATTTTATTGCTTCTTCGTTAGTGCTACTTACTTTTTTAAGTTTTATAATTTTAATTTTCATTTAAATTAAAATATAGAAATTATATAATTGCCAAGAAATGAAGGGAACAGAAAAAAACCTACTAGAATTACACAACTAATAAATATTGTAGCTGAAATATTTATATTTTTAATTTGATCAAAGGAAATTTTCAATTCATCAAAATATATTACTTTTATAATCCTTAAATAATAAAAAGCCGAAATTACGGTAGTTAAAAGCCCTATTATTGCTAGGTAATACATTTTACTCTCTACTACTGACATAAACACATAAAATTTAGCAAAAAATCCCCCAAGTGGAGGGATTCCGGCTAATGAAAACAAAATAATTAAAAATGATAAAGCCAATAAAGGATTATTTTTTGATAAGCCTGAAAGATCATCTATTTCTTCACTATATTTACCATCTTTTTTCATCAAAAATATGCAACCGAAAAAACCAATATTCATAATTACGTAAATAGTTATATATAAAATAGAACTGCTGTAACCACTAGTTGAGCCAGTGGCTATCCCTGCTAAAGCATAACCCATATGTCCAATCGAACTATACGCCATTAATCTTTTAATATTTTTCTGACCTATTGCTGCAACAGCTCCAAGAATCATTGATGCCACAGAAATAAATACGATAATTAATTGCCACTCATCAAAAATATTTTTAAAAGGTGTTTGCATAAATCTTATAAGAACGGTAAATCCCGCAACTTTTGGAACTACTGCAAAAAAACTTGTTACTGATGTAGGCGAGCCTTCATATACATCTGGTGTCCACATATGAAAGGGAACTGCTGAAATCTTAAACGCTAATCCAACTAAAATAAAGACCATAGCGAATACTGAACCAATATTATCTACGGTTAATTGAGATGAAATAATATCAAAATTCGTTGAACCTGTAAAACCGTAGAGTAACGAACAACCATAGAGTAAAAGACCAGATGAAAGTGCGCTTAAAACAAAATATTTTACTCCTGCCTCACTAGATCTTATATTGTCTCTATCTAACGATGCTAAAATGTAGAGCGATAGTGATTGAAGTTCCAGGCCTAAGTAAAATAATATAAGGTCATTTGAACTGACCATTATAAACATTCCTAAAATAGAAATTAAAATTATAATAGGATATTCAAATTTAGATAGATTATTATCCTTTATAAAATCTTGAGATGTATTCATAACGAAAGCACTAGAAACAAGAATTAAAATCTTAATAAAATTTATAAGTGGATTCACTATAAAACTTTCAGAAAATATCTTTGTGGTATTTGAATCGATATCCACTATAAAAAAAATTGTCATTAATAGAATTAATAACGATATTTTTGATACTAAATTGTAACTTTTTTTTATGAAAACTCCAAGCATAAGTAATGTAAAGATCGAAAGAGTTAAAAATATTTCAGGTAATATTGAATTTAAATTTTCTGTCATTTTATTAAGGATAAGTTAGATATTATATCCATTTGATAGTTATTAATTAAATTATTTACTGTGATACTCATAGTGTCTAAAATAGGATGAGGGTAAAAACCAAAAAAAATTATAGTAAAGGCAAGAATACTTAAAATAAAAAACTCTGAATAATTTAAATCTTTGATGGATTTAATTCTATCATTAGTAATTTCGCCAAATATAACTCTTTTTGTAAGCCAAAGCATATATGCAGCTCCTAATATTACTCCTATACTTGCTAAAATTGCTACCAAATAATTTTTTTGAAAAGCTCCTACTAAAACTAAAAATTCGCCTAAAAAACCACTTGTGCCTGGTAATCCAAGTCCTGCTAAAACAAAAATAACAAATAATAGTGAATATTTAGGAAGATAATTAACTACTCCTCCATAAGAACTTATTAGTCGTGAATTAATTCTGTCATAAAGCACACCAACACATAGAAATAAAGCTGCTGAAATTAATCCATGACTAATCATTTGAAAAATACTTCCCTCGACTCCTTGTTTTGTCATGGTAAATATGCCTAAGGTGACATAACCCATATGTGCAACAGATGAATACGCGATTAATTTCTTCATATCTGTTTGCATAAGAGCGACAAGAGAAGTGTATATAATAGCAATAATACTTAGAACATAAATGTATGGTACAAAATAGTCTGAGGCTATAGGAAACATCGGTAAAGAAAATCTTAAAAAACCGTATCCAGCCATTTTTAAAAGTATTGCTGCTAAAATCACTGAACCAGCAGTTGGGGCTTCTACGTGCGCATCAGGCAGCCAAGTATGAACTGGCCACATAGGTAATTTAACAGCAAATGAACTAAAAAAAGCTAACCATAGTAAATACTGATACTCTTTAGAAATTTTTATTAAATATATTTGGGTGATATCTGTAGTTCCTGTTATCCAATAAATTGAAATTATAGCTACTAACATTAATACAGATCCTAGCAACGTATATAAAAAAAATTTAAAAGCAGAATAAACTCGTCTTGAACCACCCCATATCCCAATAATCAAAAACATAGGGATTAAACCGGCTTCAAAAAATAAATAAAATATAACTAAATCGAGAGAACAAAAAACACCAATCATAAATGTCTCTAAAATTAAAATAGCTATTAAAAATTCTTTAAGTCTTGTCTTTACGCTATTTAGACAAGATAAAATACATATCGGTGTAATAAAAGCTGTAAGTACAATAAATAATATAGAAATTCCATCTACTCCTAATTTAAATTTTATAAACCCATTTATCCAATTAGCTTCTTCTATAAATTGGAAATCATAACTATTTTTATCAAACAAATACCATAGAAATATTGTAAGAAATAAATTAGCAATACTTGTAAATAAGGCCACATAAGTTTCGTTTCTATTATCTACACTAGATTTAGTTAAAAAAATAAAAATTGAACTTAACAATGGAAGAAATATAATTGTAGTTAAAATAGGAAAATTCATTTTATTTTAATATTAAATAAGTTATTAAAGCAGACAAACCAATAAGCATTATAAATGCATAATCATAAACATATCCAGTTTGAAAACGAACAGCTTTATTTGAAATTTTTTTAACAATTTTTGAAATTCCATCTGGACCGAATCTGTCAACAGTATTTTGATCTACATCTTTCCAAAAAAATGTTCCTACTTTTTTTAAAGGATTTACGATTAAAAAATCATATAACTCATCGATATACCATTTATTTAATAAAAAATTATATAATGGTAAGTTAGTATTTTTAAATCCTTCTAAAATTTTAGTATTTTTTAAAAATAAATAATAAGATATGGGAATAGACAAAGTGACTAAAATAGGAGTAAATAATATTAACCATAGTGGAATATAATCATGCTTTACTTCTTTTAAGAATAGTATCGAAGATTTCCAAAAATATTCGGAACTATGACCGATAAATATTTCTTTAAAAAAATATCCAGCAAATATTGCTCCTAGAGCAAGTAGAATTAATGGCAAAAGCATCACATATGGTGACTCATGCGTATTTTCAATTAAAATTTTTTTATTGTTGTATGACCCATGAAACGTCTTAAATAATAATCTCCAAGAATATATTGACGTCAGAAAAGCTGTAAATATTCCAATAAATGCTGAATAGCCTCCTATTTTTGTGTCCTGAAGAAAAGCAAATTCAATTATAGCATCTTTTGAGTAGAAACCTGACAAAAAAGGAAATCCAGTTAAAGCTAAAGTTCCTATCAACATTAAAATATAAGTAATTGGAAGTCTTTTCCAAACACCTCCCATATTTCTAATATCTTGTTCGTCTTTAAATGCATGAATTACAGAACCAGATCCTAAGAATAGTAGCGCTTTAAAGAATGCGTGAGTAAACAAATGAAATATAGCGACATGATAAGCACCGACGCCAACGGCAAAAAACATATAACCTAACTGGCTACAAGTAGAGTAAGCAACTATTTTTTTTATGTCATTTTGGACCAGTGCAACTGAAGCAGCAAATAAAGCTGTTATCATTCCTATTATAGCAACTATATTTAAAGCAAATTGAGAATATTCAAATATTGGGGAACATCTTACGACTAAAAATACCCCTGCAGTAACCATTGTGGCAGCATGGATTAAAGCTGAAACAGGTGTAGGGCCTTCCATTGCATCTGGCAACCAAGTGTGTAAAAAAAATTGCGCAGATTTACCCATTGCTCCTACAAATAAAAATAAACAAATAGATGTTATCAAATTAATTTCATAGTTTAAGAAAGTAATTTTTTTTTCTGTTAATTCCGGAACTAAATTAAAAATATCATTAAAGTTGATAGTCCCCATATGATAAAAAATAAGAAAAATTCCAATTGCTAAACCAAAATCTCCAACTCTATTTACAACAAAAGCTTTTATAGCAGCATTGTTAGCAGAATTTTTTTTATACCAAAAACCTATTAAAAGGTAGGAACATAATCCAACACCCTCCCAACCAAAAAATAATTGTAAAAAATTATCTGATACAACTAAAACTAACATCGAAAAAGTAAATAAAGAAAGGTAGGACATAAAACGTGGTTTGTGTGGATCGTGACTCATATAACCAATTGAATATATATGAACTAAAGCTGAAACTAGTGTTACAACCACTAACATTACAGAGCTTAAAGGATCAATATTTATTGACCAGTTAGCTATAAAATTTCCAGAATTTACCCATTCAAATATTATACTGTTTTGATAAATATTTTTAGTAACCCCATTGTAAAAAATAATAATTGAAAAAATAGCTGAAAGAATAGTAAACGAACTTGTTGTTATTTCTGAAAAAAGCTTGCTAATAGATTTCCCAAAATATCCTAATATAGCTCCTGCTAAAGGCAAAAATATTACTGCGTATTCCATTTACCCTTTCATACCGTGAATGTCCTCAACGCGTATTGATCCTCTGTTTCTATAAAAAATTACAATAATAGCTAAACCAATGGCTGCCTCAGCAGCAGCAACTGTCAAAATTAACATTGTAAATATCTGACCTAAAATATCGCCAGAAAAAATAGAAAAAGATATTAAATTTATATTAACTGCTAAAAGTATTAATTCTATAGACATCAAAATTACTATGATATTCTTACGATTTAAAAAGATTCCTACTATTCCTAAAAAAAATACTATTGCGCCTAAAGTTAAGTAATGTCCTAATCCTATTTCAATCATCAATATTAATTCCTTTATTAAATTCCACTTCTTTGATTTCAATAGAAGATGAAGGCTCTCTTGAGATTTGACTTAAATAGCTCTGTTTCTTTATTCCTTCTCTTTTTCTATAAGTTAACAAAATGGCTCCTATCATCGAAAGTAATAAGATTATCCCTGAAATTTGAAAATATAAAATATGCTCCGTATACATTACCTGTCCGATTAAATGAGTATTTGATTGTTCATTATTAATAATAAGTGTACTGCTACTCATAATATTATCTTTGTACTTCCAACCACCTATCACAACCAATAATTCTAAGAATATTAATAAACTTACAATAAGACCTGAGGGTATATGAGTAGCTTTTTGTCCAACAAACCAAGATTGTTTTTGAGATGCTACATTTAACATCATAACAACAAATAAAAATAAGACTGCTACAGCTCCAACATAAACAATGAGAATGATCATTCCTAAAAATTCTGCACCTACCATTATAAAAAGACACCCTACTGATATAAAGTCAAGAATTAAAAAAAAAACTGAATTTACTGTACTTCTAGAAGCAATCACCATTAAAGCAGAAAATATTGCTATAAATGAAAAAAAATAAAAAAAAACTGCGTGTGCCAGCATTTATCTATAAGGTTTATCTAGTTTTATATTTTTAGCTAAAACTGACTCCCACCTATCTCCGTTATCTAGTAGTTTCTCTTTGTTGTAATAAAGTTCTTCCCTGGTTTCAGTTGTAAACTCAAAATTTGGGCCTTGAACAATAGCATCGACAGGGCATGACTCTTCACACAAACCACAATATATACACTTAAGCATATCAATGTCATATCTTGTAGTTTTTCTACTACCATCGTTTCTTTCCGTAGACTCTATGGTTATTGCCTGTGCAGGGCAAACTGCTTCACAAAGTTTGCATGCAATACATCTTTCTTCACCACTAGGATATCTTCTCAGAGCGTGTTCACCTCTCATTCTTGGACTTATATGACCTTTTTCGAAGGGATAGTTAATAGTTTTTGAAGGTTTAAAAATTTCTTTTATAGCAAGAATTAAAGTGGAAATAAATTCTTTTAAAAAAATTGTTTTAAAAAATCTGTTTAATTTCATTTAAAAACTTTTTGTTGGCAGCAAGTCATTATAAAATAAAAAACTTGCAGTTAATATTAAGTATATAAGAGAAAAAGGCAAAAATACTTTCCATCCTAATCTCATCAGTTGATCGTATCTATATCTTGGCACAACAGCTTTAACTAATGCAAACAAAACAAATAAAAATAATATTTTTGAAATCATCCATAATGGTCCTGGAATAAGATTAAAAGGATAAATATCTAGCAGTGGTAACCATCCGCCTAAAAATAAAATAGAACCGATTGCACACATTAAAAGAATATTGGCGTATTCACCTAACCAAAACATTGCATACATCATTCCAGAATATTCAGTTTGATATCCTGCTACTAATTCTGCTTCCGCCTCTGGTAAATCAAAAGGTGGTCTATTAGTTTCTGCTAAAGCGGAAATAAAAAATACTATAAACATTGGAAACAACGGTATAACAAACCATAGATTTTGTTGAGCTATAACAATATCTTTTAGATTTAAGGATCCAACGCATAATAAAACATTTATAACAATTATGCCTATTGAAACTTCGTAAGAAACCATTTGAGCTGCAGAACGAATTGCTCCAAGAAATGGATATTTTGAATTCGAAGCCCATCCACCCATTATTATTCCATAAACACCTAAAGAAGACACACCAAATATGTAAAGTATTCCAACGTTTATATCAGCTAAGACAAAAGTTTCACTCATTGGTATAACCGCCCAAGCAATCAAAGCTAAGGTCATTGTCACAATTGGAGCTAAAACAAAAATTACTTTGTTAGCACTAGCAGGGATTATAATTTCTTTAAAAATATATTTTAAAGCATCTGCTATAGTCTGTAATAAGCCAAATGGACCAACTACATTTGGTCCTTTTCTTTTTTGAACTAAACCCCAAATTCTCCTGTCTAACCAAACAATCATAGCTACAGATACAAGTATGGGAATTAGTAAAAAGAGTATCTTATAAATTT
>MDTB01085197.1_pt1 | contig 40263 bp, 43 predicted proteins | sample 811161 | NCBI WGS metagenome assembly MDTB01 (sample SAMN05326650, study PRJNA326480) | marine metagenome | isolation source: seawater | place: Mediterranean Sea | collected 2009 | reverse complement strand
CCTGCCCAAGCTCTATTCAATGACCAGCATTGGCATTACTAGCTTTTTTTGTTCGTTGTTGGCAGGCGGATACCTACTCTACGCCAACTACAAAGCCTTGGGCATGCGAAGCTTGGCCAACTATACCCTCGGCGCCAGTCTGATTCTTTTTCTGCTATTGCTGTGGGTCATGTCCATCTGGCTGGATCCCACCAGCGTCAACGCCGAGGCGTCTGGAGACTTGCCACGAAATATAATCACCACCAACCTGATTGCCGCCGCCGCCCAAGCAATCATTGCGGTAATGGCTACGCAATTTCTCCAGGGTGGCATGCTGACTACGTTCAACGAGATGAACGGGGCGTATCACTCCACCTGGCAGGCTTTCTTTGTTGGTTTTTGTGCCGCCTTCGTGCTGTCTATGCTACTGGCGCTGTTAGCAAGCCCCTTCAACTAACCTTTGAGGTATGGCAAAACCACCCTAGTGTGACTCACCACTGGCTGTCGCATTACGCAGAAAACGCTTTTGAAACTCATCTTTGGAATTGATCCGTGGGTAGTCCTGTGCCGGCATATCTACTTGCAAAAACTCGCATAGCGGCGACCACCCATCGCCAGGCTCTACAACCAGTAACCGATCTGCAGGCACAGTTTCTATAACCTTCTGATTGTGCTGTTCGAAGCACTGAATGACGTGTTTTTTGTCTTCCATACGCAAGCCGAAAACTCCGTCCCAAATAACTTCATAGACCATTTTTATACGATCGTGGCCCACCGGTTCAACACGCCCAGTCATTTCTGCGTCTGCTAGGTCCATGCGCCCCTGTTCCGACGACAACCATATGGTGTGCATAACGCTGGCATACCACTGCTCAGCATCTCGACGCGTCAATATGACTTTAGCGTCTGGAAAAACGCGTAACTGTTGTTGCCAGAAATTACACGACGGCCAATCGACCGCCGCTTGATAGCCTTCGAACAGACCTTCCCAGTCAACACTTTGGCCGGCTGCCGCAGCCCGCCAGATTCCCACATGCTGAGGTACCAGCGGCACCTCCATCATGTGATAACACTTATCGAAACCCAATCGTTCGAGAGCAAATTTTAGCGACAGCGTGCCAGTTCGCCCAAACCCGGCGCCAATTACCTCAAGACCCATATCGCCCTCACTGGCGCTAGCTACGCCGTTATAAATTTAGTCGTATACTACTACCGAGCGTATGCTCTGGCCTTGATGCATTACCTCAAAGCCTTGATTGATCTCATCCAGGCTAAAAGTATGCGTTATCAAGTCGTCAATGTTGATTTTCCCTTCCATGTACCAGTCAACGATTTGCGGCACATCAGTACGCCCCTTTGCACCGCCAAACGCCGTACCGCGCCAAACGCGACCCGTTACTAACTGGAACGGTCTGGTAGCGATTTCTCGGCCAGCCGCTGCAACACCAATGATGATGCTTTCACCCCAACCTTTGTGACAACACTCTAACGCGTCGCGCATAACGTCAGTATTGCCAATGCATTCAAAGGAGTAATCCACGCCGCCATCGGTCATAGCAATGATCGCCTCGACGACGCTGTCGACCTCATTGGGATTAATGAAGTCAGTCATACCAAATTGCTCGGCCAAGGCCCGGCGCTGTGGGTTGAGGTCGACGCCGATAATGCGCTGCGCACCCGCTAGGCGAGCACCCTGCACGACATTGAGGCCAATGCCACCAAGACCGAATACGGCGACATTTGCCCCTGCTTCTACCTCGGCGGTATTCATAACGGCGCCAAGGCCAGTGGTTACCCCACAGCCGATATAACACACCTTGTCGAAAGGGGCGTCCTCACGGATTTTCGCCAGTGCGATTTCCGGCACCACAGTGAAATTAGCGAAAGTTGACGTGCCCATGTAATGAAATAGTGGCTCGCCGTTGAGCGAAAATCTGGAGCTGCCGTCTGGCATCACACCCTGACCTTGAGTGTCGCGTATCGCGCCGCATAGATTGGTCTTACCCGACAAACAAAATTTGCACTGCCGACATTCCGGCGTATATAGCGGAATTACATGATCACCGGGTTTCAAGGTCGTCACTCCGGCACCCACCTCTCGCACAATACCCGCGCCCTCGTGACCAAGGATAGCTGGGAACAAACCCTCGGGATCCGCGCCGGACAGGGTGTACGCGTCGGTATGGCAGATTCCCGTTGCTTTGATCTCGACCAGCACCTCACCTTGCCGCGGCCCGGCTAAATCTACTGTTTCAACCTGCAATGGCTGACCCGCAGCAACGGCTACGGCGGCTTTTGTTGTGATCATATTGTTTCCCTCGCTCGCAACAGAAAATTTTTGGTAGACGCCAACCACACCGTATTAGCATGGCGTAGGCACAGCCCAAACATCAGCCCCACGGACGCTCGCTCAGGCTCTCGTTGTCCTTGCCTCAATTACAACTGATAGACTGGTGTCATGACAACGGCAGTTCTCTTTTTCTTCCGCAGGCCTGGGCGCAAAGTTACATGCGCTTAGGCTTACGTGTGCGTCGCGGTTTGCGTGATTGGCGCAGTTATGTGCCATTGGTCGCAACGTTAAGCGTGTACCGGCGTCAGGATCTTGGTCACGACGTCATGGCGGGGCTGATCGTTGGCATGGTGACTATTCCGCAAGCTGTTGCCTATGCTTTGCTCGCCGGTGTGCCACCGCAATCTGGCTTATACGCCTGCCTTTTACCCATGGTGCTGTACGCGATTTTTGGCAGTTCGAAACAACTGGTGGTTGGACCCGTTGCCGTAGCGGCGTTGCTGGTTACCGCAACCGTCAGTGACTTAGCCCCGCGCTACAGCGAGGCCTATCTGGGCATCACCACTTTGCTGTGCTTGCAGGTTGGCTTGTTGCTGGGAATATTGAGATTAACCAGAATGGGCGGACTAGTGACGCTGCTCAGTCACCCTGTGATCAACGGCTTTGTGAATGCAGCGGCGCTGCTCATCATCATCAGTCAACTGCCAGGTTTAACCGGCATCAGCATTGACAACGCGACCAATCCATCTGTTGCGCTGACAGCGATCGTCACACAACTCAACCAAATCAACCCAGTAGCTCTGAGCTTTGGTCTGTTAGCGTTAACATTCTTATCGGTCAGTCGGCCCGCAATCAGTTGGTTGCTGCGTATCAGCCAGTTGCAAAACGCCGATACTCATCCGTTAACACGCGTAGGGCCTATGTTTTGTGCGATCGTTGCGGCTGGCGCCGTGGCGTTGTTTGAGCTCGAAAACAACCTTACCACCGTCGGCGCTATTCCCTCCGGCCTGCCTAACATCTCGCTACCACCCATGTCGCTGACGTTGTGGTTAGAGTTAATGCCCGCTGCGTTGATCATCGCCATCGTTGCTTATGTGGAAAGCTATTCCATCGGCACGACACTGGCGACTCGTTCGCGTGATCGAGTTAATGCCAACCAAGAATTATTCGCACTGAGTTTGGCCAACCTCGGCGCTGGCATGACTGGCGCTTACCCTGTTGCCGGCTCGTTTTCTCGATCCAGCGTTAACTTTTCTGCCGGCGGACGCACCCCTATCAGTTCGCTGGTTTGCGCACTGGTGATCATTCTCACTTTATTGTTCTTCGCGCATGTATTCGACACCTTACCCAACGCTGTGCTGGCTGCAATTGTCATCACTTCCGTTTTTGGGCTGCTCGACTTCAGCAAGATCCGCCACAATTGGTCGATTTATCGAGACGATTCTATTACCGAGTTAGCCACTATGCTGTTGGTGTTGCTTGCCGGCGTGGAGTTGGGACTCTTGATGGGTGTTGCATTGTCCATAGCGCTGTTTATTCGCAACTCAAGCCAACCCAATATCACCCAAGTCGGCAGGCTAGAGGGCAGCGAGCAGTTCCGATCGGTTAAACGTTATCCTGTGCAGCTGCATGAACAAATTCTCGCATTGCGGATTGATGAGAACATCTACTTCGCCAACGCCAGTCAAATTGAGGAAAAACTGGTGCGTCGAGTGTCAGGTCGTCACGGCACCAAACATTTACTGCTGGTTTGCAATGCTGTTAATCGCATCGACGCTACTGGCTTGTCGATGCTGTTGGGCGTGAATCGACAATTACAGAGCATGGGTGTGCAGTTGCACTTTAGCGACATCAAGGGACCACTGATGCAACAGCTCGACAAGACTGAGCTGCCGCCTAGCATTAGCGGCGAAATTTTCTTCAACGCCGACCAAGCGTTTAAGACTCTAACCGGGGAAGCCTCAGCAAAGCATGCAAACCGTTGATCGCCATCTGACCGTACAATGCCTACGCGCCATCGCATTGGTTGCTGCGAGTCTGACCAGCATGATGCTGCTGTTCGCGCTATTCGACGAATTAGCCGAGAGCGCAGACAGGTATGGTCTCGACGATGCATTGAATTATCTCTGGCGCACACTACCTCGCCGTCTCGAGGACTTGCTCGTGTACAGCGTGTTCATAGGCTATTTAGCTGCCTTGGGGCAAATGGCAGAGCAAGGCGAACTCACAGCGTTGCGCGCCGCTGGAGTGTCGCCTAAACGCTTCATGCGCGGTTTGGCCCCCTCTATGCTGCTGTGCCTTGGCATCAGCGTTACATTAAGTGAATACATCGCTCCCAGAGCCGAGCAAACCGCTGAGATCGCCAAACTCAACGCACAATATGGGCGCAATGCCATCCGCGATCAGGGCGGATTTTGGATTCGTGACGACCGCCTGTATATGCACGTTCAGGCATTGGGCGACCAAGCAAGTGCAACCCTTTGGGGTGTACGACAGTACTGGCTCAACGCAGACCAGCGACTACAACGTAGCCTTGAAGCCGAGTCTGCTACTTTTGACGACGCTCAAGGCCATTGGACGTTGCACAACGTTAGGCAAACTTTAGTCGCGCCCGATCAAACATCGATCCAGCAATTTGACACGCTCGTTTGGAACAACGGGATCACGCCTAAACTGCTCACCAACCAAGCGTTTTTGGAACCTAAGAAGATGTCGTTGGTGGGGCTTCGCGATCAGATCAACTTCTTACAACAACAACAACTGCAAGCGACTCAATATCAACTCGCGTTGTGGTCAAGAATTCTTAAACCACTCAACTATTTTGGCCTGGCGCTGCTGGCGCTGGCGATCGCGCTTGGCCCCCTTCGTGGTACCGGGCTTGGTCCGCGGTTGGCCTTAGGGTTATTCGTCGGCTTGACGTTCAAATACCTCCAGGACTTGTTCGCGCCCATGGCAGTAGTATTTGCCCTGCCTGCGCCTTTGGCCGTAGCACTACCGGTACTCTTGTTCATGCTTTGCGGTTGGGTGCTTATTCGCCGTTACGCCTGAGTTCGTCTACTAACTCAGCTATGCGCATTTCCCCAGCATGCGTTTGCCCACCGTTCGCCATAAACTTTTGCATCGCCTGCTGGGCTTCTGGCGTGCGCAATAAACGCGCAAACAAATACGCTTCTTCCTCCAGACCTTGCGACAACGGCAGTTCTGCCGCATTCACCGAAGCTTTGGCCAAACGTACAGCTGGCTGGGGAAAACGCGCGATGCGATGAGCTAAATCCGCTACAGCCTGGTTTATATCTGCTGCTGGATATATTCGATTTAACAAACCCCAGCGCTCGGCAGTTGCAGCGTCTATATCTACGCCGCCGAGAATGATCTCGAGCGCTCGTCCACGTCCGACAAGTCGCGGCAAACGTTGAGTACCGCTACCGCCCGGCAAAATGCCTAGCGGCACTTCCATTTGATTGATGACGGTTTTGTCAATTACGCCAAAGCGCATGTCCATACTCGCCGCCAGTTCACTGCCCCCGCCGCCCACACGACCTTCGATTTGCGCAATGGTGACTTTGTTCATGGTGCGCAAGCGTTCGCACATTTGATGAAAAGGGTTTGGTTCCGGATTGCGTTCGGCGGCTTCTTCGGTGGGAAATTGCAGGATCGCTGCAACGTCGAAATGGGCAAGAAAAAAGTCGGGGTGTGCGCTCTTGAAGACTACTACGGATAATTCTGGCTCCCGCTGTAGAGTCTGCACCAGCTGCATTAACTCCGCGTACAGCGGCAGTGTGATTATGTTGATAGGCGGGTTATCGATGGTCACTGTAGCGACCCGTCCGCTTACCTCTACTGTCAAAAATTCAAAGTCCGTTTGCATTTCCGCCCCCACGTAGTTTTGCTTTATTTGCGCCACTCCCGTGCGCATACTCCGGCCATGCACGATACTACGATTTCAAAACGCCAACGCAGCTACACGCTGTTTCTGTTGGTCATAGTGTTTACCGCCAGCCACGTTGACCGCCAAATCGTGGCAATCCTGCAAGAGCCGATTAAACAGGCGTTCCAGATTAGCGATACGCAACTGGGACTGCTGACTGGTTTTATGTTCGCGTTGTTCTATGCAACTTTAGGCATGCCCATGGCTATGTGGGCAGATCGCCGCAACCGCCGTAATTTGATCGCCTTCTCCATTTCCCTATGGAGTGCTATGACTGTGTTCTGCGGCATGGCGCTGCAGTTCTGGCAACTATTGCTGGCACGCATAGGTGTTGGCGTCGGCGAAGCAGGTTCGAATCCACCGTCCCACTCGATAATTTCAGATTTGTATAAACCCGAGGAGCGCGCCACCGCCATGGCGATCTTCGGCCTTGGTGTCAATTTCGGCATCATGCTGGGCTATCTAATCGGTGGCTGGGTGAACGAATGGATTGGTTGGCGTTGGGCCTTCGTGGTAGCCGGAGTACCGGGTTTAATCATTGCCGTGATTGTACGCTGGACCATGGTAGAACCGCCACGCGGCTACTCCGACGGACTGACAGAGAAACCGGCAGCGCCGCCTTTTTGGTCTGTGGTGCGCCAAATGCTTAACAGCGCGGCAACCCGACAGTTGGTCATTGCTAACAGCCTGATTTCTATGGCGGGCTATGCCGCCATCGCTTGGGCTCCTGTTTACTTTCAGCGCGTGCACGGTTTCAGCACCGCCGAGTCTGGCACGTTTCTGGCTCTGGCAATTGGAGTAGGCGGTGGACTCGGTACCTTCTTCGGCGGTTTCTTTGCAGATCGTTGGGCGAAAACTTCAGAAGGGTGGCGCGCGTGGATCGTGTGCTTGACCACCGTTATTTATCTGCCCTCAGCAGTGCTCTGCTATCTATCTGCTGACCCGTTCTGGGCCGTCATCTGGTTTATTGGCCCAGCAGCTTTGGGCGGCGTTTATATCGGCACTAACTTTGCCATTTTGCAATCGTTAGCGCCGGTAGAAATGCGCTCGGTCATGGCTGCTATTAATTTGTTTATATTGAATATCGTCGGCCTGGGACTAGGTCCCGTGGGCGTTGGATTCATCAGCGACCTGGCGGCTCCAGAGTTTGGGATTGCAAGCATTCGCTACGGTTTGTTGGCAACTTTGGTGGTGATGGGGTGGGGCGCATTACACCAAGCCCGTGTTGGGGTATTACTGCACAGCCAAAAGTAGCACGCCGCAAACACGACAACGCGCCTGGCTTGCACCAGGCACGCGAATTGGTTTAACCGATGTCACTGATATCGTTGATGATTTTGCCTACCAATCCATATTCCACGGATTCTTCAGCGCTCATCCAGTAATCGCGCTGGGTGTCTTCTCCCACACGCTCAACACTTTGGCCGGTGCGGTCAGCGATAATGCTATTGATGCGTTCACGGGTTTTCAGGATTTCTCGCGCGTGGATTTCAATGTCTGCTGCATCACCGCCAAAACCACCACTGGGTTGATGAATAAGGAAACGAGTATTGGGGAGCGCAAAGCGGTGTTCTTTCTCTGCGGCCAAATAAATGTGCGTGGCGATGCTGCCGACCCAACCGGTACCGACAATACGCACCTCCGGCTTGATATAGCGAATAAGATCAAAAATGGTATCACCCGACTCCACATGGCCTCCGGGCGATCCAATGTACAGAGTAATCGGCTCGTCCGACTCAAAAGCTAACGCTAAGAGTTTTTCTGCCATGCGCCGGGCGACGTCTTGGTTGATTTCCCCAAAAAGTGTCAGCGTGCGGTTTTGCAGCAGCACATTTTCCATTCGATTAAAGTTTTTCGCCGCGTCCGCGATAGATTGGTCGTCTTGTTCTGCGTCTAGCCGCTGCATAGCCTTTCTCCGTATCTGTCCCGGACCGCACCGATGACATTAGTGTTTTAATCTCAGAGCTGCAGGTCCAGCGCCGTCGGTAGAGATTGCCCACCTGATGGTGTAGCTTGAGGTGCCTATCCTATGGACGAAGGGGGAAATTTCAATGCCATTAGCAGCCGAATACCAGGCTATGTTCGAGCAATTGGCGGCAGCGGGCCCAACACCCAGTGTACGCGACCTGCCGATCAGCGATGCCCGCAATGTGTACCGAGCTGCACGCGCAGTTAACCCAGACCTACCCGTCCACGAAATCAACGACACAACAATCCCGGGGCCAGAAGGCGACATCGCGTTGCGCATCTACCGACCGGAGGGATCGGGCCCGTTCGGGGTATTAGTGTACTTTCACGGTGGCGGTTGGGTAATCGGCGACTTGGATACTGCCGACGCGGTGTGCCGCCAACTGACTACCCTTGCAAATGTCGTCGTCGTGTCAGTGGACTATCGACTGGCGCCAGAGCACGTTTATCCAGCAGCAGTCGAAGACAGCTACGCGGCCCTGCAATGGGTATACGACAATGCGGAGCAACTGCGCAGCAACGGCAAAATCGGCGTCGCCGGCGAGAGCGCGGGCGGTAACCTTGCCACCGTTACTGCTCGCCAGAGCCGCGATAGAAACGGCCCACCAATAGCGTTCCAATGCCTACTCTATCCGGTCACCGACGCTGACATGAGCCGGGACTCATATGCTGAAAATGGCTCGGGCTACCTACTTGAAACCGCGACAATGGAATGGTTTTGGGACACATACTGTGCCGATTCAGAGCAACGACTGCAGCCCGACGCAAGCCCACTGCGCGCCAAAAGCCTAGAGAACCTACCCCCGGCATTAGTGGTCACGGCGGAGTTCGACCCGCTTCGCGACGAGGGCAATGCCTATGCTCATGCACTCGAGGCGGCAGGCAACCGCGCTACTTTGCTGTGCTGCGATGGTTTGGTTCATGATTTTTTCAGCACCGCGGCGGTATTTGATTGCTCTCGCGGGCCGTTAGAGAAAACCGTCCGCGCGTTGCGCGATCATCTGAGTACTTCGGACTAGATCAGCGCATTTCATCTTCAGGTCACTCGAGGAGTAGGAGTCACTATGCTTTTTATCATCATTAACAAAGACCATGCCGATAGCACCGCCCTTCGCGCCAATACGCGTCCGGATCATCTGCAGTATCTGAACAGCCACGATGTGCGCTACGCAGGGCCGTTGTTGAGCGATGACGAGACCCAGCCAATAGGATCCGTCATTGTGCTGGCAGCCACAGATATAGCGGCAGCGCGGGCGTTCGCGGCCCAGGATCCCTACACCGTGGCGGGACTTTTTGCCGAGGTCAACGTCCATCCGTTTAAGCAGGTCATCCCAGGAGACGCATCATGAAAACCGCCGTGATTAGTGGCGTCGGCCCAGTCGCAGGACTGGGCGCGCAATTATGCATTCGCTTTGCCAATGAGGGCCTTCACGTTTTGCTTGCTGGTCGCACCCAAGAAAAACTAGACGCCGTGGTGGACGTTATTAAAACTCAGGGCGGTAGCGCTGAGGCAATCATAGCCGACGCCACCGATGAGTCAGCCACCGTCGATCTTTTTGCACGCGCCGGCGATGACCTCGCGTTGGCGATTTACAACACTGGCAATAATACGCCCGGGCGCATTATCGAAATGGACGCGGAGTTTTTTGAGCGTAGCTGGCGAGTATGTTGTTTCGGTGGTTTCTTGTTTGGTCGTGAAGCCGTCAAAACGTTTACAAATCAGCAGGGCGGCACCCTGTTATTCACAGGTGCCAGCGCATCGCTGCGCGGCCGCGCCAATTTCGGCGCTTTTAACTCGTCTAAAGGTGCATTGCGAAATTTGGCTCAGGCCATGGCGAAGGAATACGCGGAGGATGGCGTGCACGTCGGCCATGTCGTAGTGGATGGCCCCATCGCCGGAGAGAAAATCAAACGCGGCCTTCCGGAATATGCGGCTCGTTTAGGGGAGGATGGAATGATTAACATCGACGGTATTGTCGACGGCTATGTCTACCTCTATCGACAACCGCAGCAGGCGTGGACATTCGAGCTAGACGTTCGTACTTCGAAAGAGAAGTGGTGAGTCGCCGCTGCTTGCGCCAACAGCAACTCACACCGGTTGCGCGACCTTATCCCTCGGACGCTTGCAACATTATGCGTTAATCGACTCTGGCGTTGGCGTATCCCGACAACACCACCACGCCGTCTTGGTTAGTGGTTTCTACGCTGAGGGTAACGATGCCATCGCTGACATCGTCAACGGTCGCCGTCGCGTTCAAGGTGTCGCCAGGCCATACTTGACTGGTGAACCTCACGCCATACTTAGTAAGGCGACCGTCGCCAACGTAGTTTGTAACCATACGGCCCGTCATGCCCATAGTCAGCATCCCATGAGCGAACACCGAGGGGTAGCCAGCGACTTCTTTGGTGAATTTCTCGTCTGTATGCACAGGGTTATAGTCTCCAGAGGAACCCGCATACATGACAATTTGCGTACGTTTCAGGTCCTCTACCAAACACTCAGTGTACGTGTCACCAACATTAAGATCTTTTGCTGCTAAAGCCATGATATCCCCCTATTGATCTACTGGTCGTTCGGTACGAACACCGACGCCGCGTGCGGTAATGACAAGTTCGCCGTTCTGGTCGCGATATTCTGTAACAGTTTCAGAGAACACTAGCTTGCCTGACCGCTTGCCTTCTTTTTCCCAAGTCTTGCCGGGTTTTACTTCTGCGGTAAGCACATCGCCTGGGCTAACGTGTCGGTGATACTCAAAGTGCTGCTCAGCGTGCAAACCACCACCGCCTCCGCCGCCGCCACTGCCGCTGGATTCGCGCTTAATACCTGTGGCTTCCTTACCAGAGCCAAACCAGTCTTCATCTAGCTTTGGTCGCAAGAAGTAGTCTGGATCAAACTGTGCGCTGGATTGCGCGAACGTTGGTGGTGCGATCACCTTGCCCGGTTCAGTCGTAGCCGCATAGTCCTGGTCGTAGTAGATCTGATTGCCATCTGCGATGGAGCGGGCAAACATCATGATATGACTGCCCTCCACCGGAAACTTGTTCACTGCCATGAGTGTCCCCTTCCTAGTAAATGAATCACGAGTATTAACGCGAGTGGCGGGTTAAATCAATACGCCATACCGCACCGCTAGCGCCCTTTGAAATCTGGGGTGCGTTTTTCTAAGAAGGCGCTAATGCCCTCCTGCTTATCCTCGGTTTGCACCAACGCACCTTGGGCGTATTTTTCAAACATCAACGCACCAGCCAAACTCGCCTCCATGCCAAAGTGCACCATCGCCTTCATGGTGCGCGGCACGAACGGCGCAAAAGACGCCAAATGCTCGGCCATACGACGAGCCTCGTCCAACAAGTCGGCTGGTTCCACCAAACGAGTGATCAGTCCGATCTGCAGGGCTCTGTCTGCCGCAATGGGTTCGCCCATCAACATCATTTCCATGCCCCAACCTCGCCCGACTATTCGAGGCAGACGTGCAGTGGCACCACCTCCGGGGATGATCCCCAGCTTGCCCTCGGGGGTGGCAAAGCGCGACTTAGGTGTGGCAATTCGCAGGTCACAACCTAAGGCCACTTCGAGTCCACCACCCATACAGATGCCATCAATAGCCGCTATCGTTGGTTTCGGCGTGCGTTCAAGCTTGTCCGCTAACCCTTGCACGATAGGCTCCAGCGCCTTGCGAAAATCCCGGTCAATCACCTCGCTCAAATCAGAGCCAGCGGCAAACGCCTTCCCGCCAGCGCCGGTAATGGTGATGACACGCACCTCGTCATCCGCCGCAGCTGCGTCTACTGCCGCGTGTAAATCGTCCAACGTCGCCAGCGAGATAGCATTGTGTTTCTCTGGCCGATTTATGGTTATGAGTGCCATGGGGCCGGTAACGGCGTAGAGCACATTCTCTAGCTTGAGGTTGTCGTGCATGGATAGGGCCTACTGATTGAGTATCAGTATCGTTGATGAAACCGGCCAACCGCGCAAGTGGGAGGAATGAACGCAGAGTTATTGGACAGCCTAAGACAGAGCGAAAAAAAACCGCCGGCCTGGAGAGGAAACCGGCGGTTTAAGGGGGCCGTACTGCGAAATGCCCCTAGGAGAAACCCTAGACCGCAACGCGTGAATGGATCAGCTGATTTAGCAAATCCGACTTCCTGTGTTGCTAGTCATGGTGCCTACTATGGCCAACCAAAGTTTCGGAAAAATTACTTGCAGCACAATTTTTGTGACAATTTGTATCAACGGGGATCAGGCGCTGAGTTCAGAGTGGCCTTCATCGGTAAAACGTAGCGTCAGCTCGGCACCCCCGAGGGACGCATCACCAATAGCTAGCACCCAACCGTGGGTTTGACACAATTGATCTACGATCGCTAACCCAAGGCCACTACCGCCGGTCGTCGCGCTGCGCGAACTATCCAGGCGAAAGAAAGGTTGTAAGACTTGGCTTCGGTATTGCTCTGGGATGCCAGGGCCGTCGTCCATCACCACAAGTTCCTTGGGCCGAAGGATGACGGTAACCGAGCCGCCATGTTTGAATCCGTTGGACACTAGGTTGGTAAGCACTCTACTGAATGCATTAGAGGCCAACATCACCCGATGGCTACGGGGCACCTTTACCCTGAGTTCTACGCTCTGCTCAAACGTACTGAGCATTTCTTCAACAAAAGGTACAAGTTCAAATTCCTGACTCTTTTCTGCAGCACCTTTAGCGAACCGCAACGCGTCGCGAATGAGTTCATCCATTGACTCAAGGTTGTTTTCGAATCTGCGTACCAATTGTTTGTCTATGTCATCAGGCAGCAACGCAAGGGCCAGACGCATTCGCGTTAGCGGTGTGCGCAAGTCGTGGGAGATACCGGCCAGCAACGTCGTACGATTCGCCAGCAACAACGAAATCTCGGAGGCCATAGTGTTGAAGTTGCGAGCCAGCGACACCAATTCCCGAGGGCCTGTCTCAGCTAACGGCTCTATATTTTCTAAACCACGAAATCGCTCCGCCTGCTTCGCCACCTTGACCAGCGGCCTGGTTACACGCTGAACCACGAACAGAGATGTGACAAAGACAATCGCTGCGCCCATTCCAACGATGACTATCGCGACGTACAACGGTTGGGTGTCGCGCCGATCAGGCGCCACACCAATTTGCAGGGAGTAGCCAGCCATTGGCACCTCGACCCAAACCAATTCATCGCCGACCAGCAACACTACTTCTGTGCCGAGCCGTTGTTGGAGCTTTTGTTGCAACAATACAATGGCATCGAGCGAGCCTTCATAAGCTGGCAGTTCCTGCCGCGCAGCACTAATGATCAGGTCATGGTTTTGCGCCAACTCGAGTTCAAAATAAGGCCGTGCTGCAGGCGGTAACTCCACCCAAGTCTGCGCGGACAATACCAACAACGCGGCTTCGTCGTCTGCCGATCGCTCAGCTATGGGATCAATCACAAAGGCATAGAGCGCTATGGTAGAAATCACAGCGATCAACATGGAGCTTACGCCCAGTGTTAAGTTGGTACGTCCTAGCAGCGACGCCGGCGCACGCAATCCTTTGGCTCTAGACATCCGGATTGGGGCAGAACATATAGCCCTTACCCCAAATCGTCTTGATGAATAGTGGATTCGCAGGGTCTATTTCCAACTTTGAGCGCAACCGTGTCACTCGCACATCGATAGATCGATCGAAGGGAGAACGTTCGGCCCCTGTCAGCAAATCCAAGATTCGGTCGCGATGCAACACCTTATTAGGATACGACACCAGGATCGCTAGCAGGTCGAATTCTCCGGAAGTTAACGGCACGCTGATACCACTTTGCGTAAGTCGGTGGGACGCAAGATCTAAACTAAAGTCACCAAATTGCACTTTCGACGGCGGGACTTCCGCTGCCGCCTCAGAGCGACTGCTGCGCCGCAGCACCGCGCGCACCCGTGCCAGCAACTCTCGAGGGTTAAAGGGCTTTGACAAATAATCATCTGCACCCACTTCGAGGCCAACGATGCGATCCACATCATCCCCTTGAGCGGAAACAATGATGATAGGGAGATCAGCGCGCTTTTTTAATCGCTGCGCGATCGACAGTCCGTGTTCGCCAGGCAACATTAAATCAAGAATCAGCAAATCTACCTGATTAGCACTGAGATAAGCGTCCATGCTGTCGCCAGAATCTACGGTGGCGACATGAAAGCCCTGTTGTTGCAAATACGCCTGGGTGAGTTCTCTAAGCTCCGCATCATCATCGACGACGAGCAGATGTGCGCTCTCCACTTCCATATTAGCGCTGTGGACTTTCTGATTTAGCTGCTGACTCAGTCGGCTTGGTGGTCAGCGTCTTGGCCTCAGAGGCCTTTGCGCCATCGCCCTGGCGGTGTTCGAAACCTGCACCAAATCGCACCTTGGCACGCACAACATGGCGCCCAGGACTACCGGCTGCTACTCCCGCACCCTTACCCGTCGCTGCGCTGCTTATCGAGCCCGCCTTCGGCGGCCGGATGGTTGTCTGCCGAGTAACCTGCCGACCTTGAGGCGTGATCTTAATTGTCTCGGTCTCTGTTACCACGCTGCCATCTGGACGACGCACGGTCCGACCATAGGTCTGTTGCGCCATAACCCGATTTAGATCACCTGTGGGCTGTTTTGGCTTGCCGCTAGCGGCCGTCGCGCTCGCGGAATTGGCATTTTTCATTCGGGAACGCACCTCTGACAGCAACGATCGACGCTGGGTTGGTGATAATCGAGCCCAGTTTTTGACCAATTGGGTGAGTTCAGCATCACTGCTGTTGCGATAGTCGTATCGCTCGGGTGCTGGCGCCTGTTTGACCGCTTGTTGGGCAGGTGTTTCGTTCGATGGCGCAGCGATAACGTTGCTGCTGAGCATCAGCAAACACACCCAAACCATTCCAAGCCCACCAAACAACGGTGCGGATAGTACGGAACTGGATGCGCTAGATCGATCTGACAAGTGCTCGTCACCCATATAGAAAATCAGAAGCTATTGTGCCGACCGCATATTCTGTAGCCGCGGTGTTTCCCACGAATTTCTTGTGGGTATCATTTTGTATCAGGGGCTACGCTGGCTTGCAAGGTAGGGGTTGCCTGATCCCCCGGGGGTCCGGGGGATCGACAATGCGGGATTAGCGCTAGGCGAGTTCAAATAGCCCAGCAGCACCCTGTCCGCCACCAATACACATGGTGACCACACCGTACTTTTGGTTACGACGCTTTAGTTCGCGCAGAATCAATCCGGTCTGACGTGAACCGGTCATACCAAATGGATGGCCAATGGCGATACTACCGCCTAGCACGTTGTACTTTTCGTTATCGATGTTCAATGCGTCACGACAGTACAGACACTGCGAAGCAAACGCTTCGTTCAGTTCCCAAAGATCTATGTCATCAATGCTCAATCCAGCGTTCTTTAACAAACGCGGAATCGCAAATACTGGGCCTATGCCCATTTCGTCTGGCTCACAGCCAGCGATGGTGAAGCCGCGATACACACCCATAGGCGTAAGGCCCAGGGCCGCAGCACGGTCAGCGCTCATCATCAGCGTCATAGATGCGCCATCTGACAACTGCGAAGCATTCCCCGCCGTTACTGAACCATCGTCTTCGAACGCAGGCGGCAACGAAGCCAAACCTTCGAGTGTGGTGTTCGCACGGTTACACTCATCACGATCAACCCAGACTTCTTCGTGGCTCTCTTCGCCCGTTTCTTTATCGACCTTCAGCATAGTAGCGTTCATGCCAACAATCTCTTCGGCGATTTTACCTGCATCTACGGCTGCAGCGTATCTCTGCTGGCTTTGCAGTGCATATTCGTCCTGCATTTCCCGCGTTACTTGGTAGCGTCGCGCGACTACTTCAGCGGTATTACCCATAGCCATGAAAATTTCAGGCTTTTCTTCGAGCAAACGTTGATTTTGTTTTGCCTTACCAGGCTCCTGACGGGTACGCATTGAGATGGAATCGACCCCACCCGCAATAGCCACCTCGGTTTGACCTGAGGCAATTTGATTTGCCGCAATGGCAATGGCTTGAAGGCCAGAAGAGCAAAAACGATTAATGCTCACGCCGGCTGCAGTAACGGGCAACTTCGACAAAACAACCGCTAACCGCGCAATGTTGCCATCTTGCTCGCCCGCGTGGGTTGCTGCGCCCACAACAACGTCCTCTACCTCGTCTGCTCCCACGTTGGGGTTACGATCAAGTAGCGAATCAATACAGTGTGCCAACATATCGTCCGAACGCGTTAAGTTAAAGCTTCCGCGGAAGGCTTTGGTTAGACCGGTCCGAACACTATCGACGATTACTACGTCTCGCATAGTCACATCCTCTCTCTATTTACTTTCAATTTACCCATTGACGCTTGCGTGCTTGCACGATCGCAACCAAGTTGTCGGCACAGCCAGAAAGCGTATTTGGAAGAGATGGCAACTATTGCGGAGTTAAGCAAAAGACGGCGCAATCTCATCCCCCAAGGCCCGACATAGTAACCACTAGGCCATGGCTCCGCCAGTCTCAGTTAGCAGCGTGCCACGCTGGTTTTGGGGATTCACCTTGGACGAAAGTGGCGTTAGCATCTGCTTGCACCTTTTTGGCAAATACGCCCCCGCTACACTAAGGAGTTTCTATGAACAATTTCTACGCTATGACCATGGACGACATTCATGGCACACCAACGTCGTTGAACACTTTTGCGAACACCGTCTGTCTAATCGTCAACGTCGCGAGTCGCTGAGGCCTTACACCACAGTACGCCGGGTTGCGTACTTTGCAACAAACCTATGCGGACAAGGGCTTTAGCGTGCTTGCTTTTCCGTGCAACCAGTTTGGTGGTCAAGAGCCAGGCAGCAACGACGAAGTGTTCGCCTTTGCGGTGGACAAATACCAAGCCAACTTCCCTATGTTTAGCAAAATTGAAGTCAATGGATCGGGCACTTGTGAACTTTATCAGTGGCTAAAAGCGGCCAAATCTGACGAAGACGGTGGAGCCGATATTCCATGGAATTTCGCTAAGTTTCTGCTGGATAAAAACGGCCAAGTGGTCGGGCGCTTCAGTCCGCAAACATCACCGGAAGAGCTTACCAACGCAATCGAGGCGTTACTGTAATGCCCACTGCGAGCCTGATTCGTCGACGCGCGCGCCTGTTTTGAGCAACGTATTACTCGACTCCCTGTGCTTCGGCGAGGGTCCACGCTGGCGCAACGGGCATTTATGGCTGTCCGATATGCACGACCAGAAGGTATTGAAGATGCAACCCAACGGCCACGCCGAGGTCGTTGTGCAATTAGCGGATGACCAACCCTCCGGTCTGGGATGGTTACCCAACGGCGACATGCTAATTGTCGCCATGAGCAGTCGCAGACTATTGCGCTTCGACGGCACCGAAATCAGCGTTCATGCAGACCTTAGCGGTCTAGCGAGCGGACGCTGCAACGACATGGTAGTCGACAGGTTGGGGCGCGCATATGTCGGTAATTTCGGTTTCGATCTGCATAACGGCGAGACACAAAAAAACGCCGAATTGATTCTGGTTGAGCCGGACGGCAGCGCGCGCTGTGTTAGCGACGACGTGTTGTTTCCCAACGGCACCGTCATCAGCCCGGACGACCGTACTCTGATTGTTGGCGAGACCTTCGCCGGACGGCTCAGCGCGTTCGACATCGAAACCGACGGTGACCTAACTAACCGTAGGGTATGGGCCCAGCTACCCGACGGCGCATTACCAGACGGCATTTGTCTAGACGCTGCCGGTGGCATCTGGAGCGCCTCACCAAGCACCAATAACTGCATTCGGCAACTCGAGGGTGGCGAGGTTACCCACGAAATAAAGTTAGAGCGCGGCGCTTTTGCCTGCATGATCGGCGACGACAACTTGTACGTATTAACGTCCAGCACTGCGGATCCGCAGCACTGCAAGAGCAGGCGTGATGCCCGAGTCGAGGTCTATCCAGCTCCCTATCCAGCCGCCGGTCTCCCCTAACAATTGTTGGATATGACATGACAGCTATTTTTGAAAACTACACATCTCCCTGGATGAACGACGAGTTGCGTCTTCTCCAAGACGCTGCGGCAAAATTCTTCACCACCGAGCTTGCTCCACAAAACGAATGCTGGATCGAACAAGGCCAGGCTAGTCGGGATGCTTGGACGAAGGCCGGCGCAGCCGGATTTCTTTGCGCCGAAATGCCAGTGGAATATGGCGGTGGCGGTGGCGACTACCGTCACGAGACGGTAGTCATGGAGGAGCAACTGCGTGCCGGCGTGAACGGGCTCGGCAGTCAGGTACATAGCCAAATCGTCGCCCCGTATATCCTGCACTACGGAACCGAAGCGCAGAAACAACACTGGTTACCGAAAATGGCGAATGGCGAGATGGTCGGCGCGATCGCCATGACTGAACCAAACACTGGTTCGGACCTGCAGAGCATACGCACAACCGCTGTACGTGACGGTGACGACTACGTGCTAAACGGCGCTAAAACGTATATCAGCAATGGTCAACTATGCGACTTGGTGATAGTTGTCGCAAAGACCGATCCCGAGCGCGGCGCCAAGGGTATCTCGCTGATTGTTGTTGAAACCGATACAGAGGGCTTTCAGCGCGGCCGCAACTTGAAGAAGATGGGGCAAGAGGCAGCCGATACCTCCCAGATGTTTTTTGCAGACTGCCGCGTGCCGGTCAGCAACCGACTCGGCGAAAACGAAGGCGAAGGTTTCGTGCAACTCATGACACAGTTGCCTCAAGAGCGCTTGAACATCGCCCAAGCGGCAGTCGTTGATATGGAACGCGCCCTAGCGATGACCATAGATTTTGTCAAACAACGTAAAGCCTTTGGCCAGCGCGTTTTGGACTTCCAAAACACCAAATTCAAACTGGCAGAGTGTAAAACCGAAGCGTTGATCGCTCGTAACTTTGTCGACCAATGCGTAATAAAACACCTCGCAGGCGAATTGGATGCGACGACAGCGTCAATGGCAAAGTACTGGACCACAGACAAACAGAACCAAATTATCGACATCTGTTTACAATTGCACGGCGGTGCTGGCTACATGGATGAATACCCTATTTCACGCATGTATCGTGACGCCCGGGTTCAGCAAATCTACGGCGGCACTAATGAGATCATGAAAGAACTGATCAGCCGCACCCTATAGGCTTACCGATACTGCATCGGACAACACAAGGTTGACTAATATGATTGGGCACGCACTACAAACCGCCGTAAACCGCGGCACCATTGCGCTGTTGCTTGGCGTTTGCGCATTAACTCATGCCACGGCCCATGCTGATTGGGAGCTATTGAGCGAATCCTCGAAACTCAACTTTGTCTCCATCAAGGCAACCCACATTGCTGAGCGGCATGGCTTCGAGACCATTACCGGCAGCGTCAAAGACAACGGCGACATCCGTTTGACGATAGATTTAGCCAGCGTCGCGACCGGCATCGATATTCGCAACCAACGTATGCGCGATATGCTGTTCGCAGTCGCTGAGTTTCCAACCGCAAGCTTCTCCGCCAAGGTTGACACATCCGCCGCTACCGCGATGGCCATCGGCGAACAAATGTCCATCCCGGTGAGCGGGCAATTGCAAATAAAGAGCGTGACCGTCGACATCGACGCCGTGGTAACTGCCGTGCGGCTGGCGGACAACAAGATCATGTTGAGTAATCAGCAGCCGTTGCTGCTGAACGCAGGCCAACTGGGCCTAGAACAGGGTGTAGAGATGTTGCGCTCCGTTGCCAAACTGCCATCAATCAGCTTGGCCATTCCAGTAACGTTTCAATTGTTGTTTCAAAAGCAGAGCTGAAAACCGCAGCTAACATTTAGCCATGGGCACGTATTGGGCTTTTTATTGGCCTCTAGCCCTAACCGCGGTCGGCATGGTGCTGTCGATTCAGTTCCAGAACGCTACCCTAGCCCGTTATCCAGAAGCTGTTACCGAGCTCGCAATTCTTGCACTGTCCCTCGGCGTGTTCAGTTTCTTCAACGCCAGCCAACAATTCATCGCTCAGCTGTCTAATGTTTATGCCCGCAGTGACCATGGTAGCCGCCGCGCCTGGCGCTTCGTTGTCGCCGCCAGTGTTGTTATCACACTACCGCTGCTGCTGCTCGCCGTCGCGCCCCAAGGCGCAGCGTTGCTGTCCTTAATTTTCAGCATCGACGCCGATGTGGTTACTCGCGTTAGAGAGTATTTGTTGTGGTTATGCCCATTGATTGTGCTGAACGGCCAACGGCACTACTTCACTGGACTGTTAGCCCAAGCCCAGCTCACCGGTTGGATTACGTTATTCAATTTTATTTACCTCGGCACTGTCATCGCGGCGCTGATACTTGGCTTTACGCTCGGAGGCCGCGCGGTACTCGTTGTTGTAGGCGCTGAAACCTTTGCCGTATGTCTGCTTCTGAGCCTGCTTTGGTGTGCGTATTACAAGCTATACCAACTTCCAGAAACACCAGAACACACAAACGTCAGCTATCGCGAATTGGTGAATTTTTTTGTTCCAGTCTCTACAACGGGCGTGATGTTCGCGCTGTCTCGGCCGATTCTCTTTGCCTTTGTGGCGCGTGCGCCTGACGGTCTATTAACCATTGCGGCTTTACGCGTGGCCTTTGACTTCAGCATGATCTTTCAACAGGCGGCGAATCAGTTTCGACACTTTTTTATCACCTTCGGGTTCACTGATCTCAACACCAAGTTTCGTTTCATGATACTGGTATGCGCCGGGCTTACCGGCGCCATGCTGCTGTTCAGCCTCACTGATCTTGCAGACTTAATTTGGCATACATCTATGGGGCTATCCACCCAACTGACCGATCTGGCTATCGACGTAACGCTGATCATGTGCCTCATGCCGGCAATCATCATTTATCGCAATTACTACCATGGGCGCTTGATGACAGAGCGTCGAACCGGTGGCATGGCGATCGCCGCCATCATTCGCGTCGTCGGTATCTACGCTACCGCCCAAGTGCTGTTTACGTTCGGCTGGTTGAACCACATCAGCGCTGCCTTTGTGCTGATCTTAGGTTTTGTCATCGAAGCCTATTTCGCCCGACGTGCCGTGAAGCGGATCACACAACTCCACGCTTCCTGAACAGCACTTTTTCTGACCACCCGAAGTAGACGGTGGCATATACTATGCAAAGACCAAAAACCGCCGGGAACTATTCGACTTTATGCATGGCCCAACTTCACACAGTTACTTTTCACAACGTCTAAGACTGCACTATGTAGATTGGGGCAATCCGGAAGCACCACCAATGATCCTTATTCATGGTGGTCGCGATCACTGTCGAAACTGGGATTGGGTGGCTGAGCAATTTCGCGACGAGTACCACATAATCGCGCCGGATCTGCGCGGCCACGGCGACAGCCAATGGATGGTTGGCGGCGCGTACAGTCATATCGACTACGTCTACGACATCGCCCAATTATTGCGTCAAAAAAATATGGCTCCCGTTACCGTTGTGGGCCATTCGCTTGGCGGTTCAATCTCGCTGTTATATACCGCACTGCACCCGGAAAACGTCAACAAGCTCATCGCCATAGAAGGCATGGGGCCACCTCCGTCGATGATCGCGGAGCGGATGAATCAACCACCTGAGCAGCGACTGCATAACTGGTTCTCTGACCTGCAGAAGTCATCTGGTCGTATCGTTAAACGCTACCCAACTCTGGAAGATGCTTTTCAGCGCATGCAAACAGAGAATCCGCATCTGTCTGAGGAGCAAGCGCGCCACCTGACCATCCATGGCAGCAATCAAAATGAAGACGGCACCTTTAGCTGGAAATTCGACAATTACGTGCGCAACTTCTCACCTATAGGAATACCGTTCGACGAACTGACAAAATTCTACGGCAACATAACTTGCCCAACATTATTGGTACGCGGGCTGGAATCCTGGGCGTCAGATCCCGTCGCAGACGGTCGCACGCAAGCGTTTAACTGCCCGGTCGAGGTCGTCGCGTTCGCCAACGCAGGTCATTGGGTGCACCACGACCAACTAGACGGCTTTGTCGAACGAATGCGAGTTTTTTTACAAAGTGGCTAGAGTCTTTTCATGACCGCCCGAGCCGAGCGGCTGCATGCGTCCCCGTGGCAAGGCGTGTTTTATCTGACCGGTGGCGGCAGTCCATTGCTAGCGGACTTATTAACTATACCCGGTGCTTCTAAAACCGTAAAAGAAGCCTCCGTCCCGTACGCCGAGCAAGCGTTACGGCAATTGCTTGGCAGCGCTCCAGAACAAGCAGCGTCCATGCTTACTGGCCGCATACTGGCTATGCGCGCGTTTCAACGAGCGTTGGCGCTGGACGCCGACCGCGCGTTTGGTTTTGGCCTAACCGCCAGTCTGTCCAGTGCCACAACTAAACGCGGGCAGACCCGTGCGTATTGGGCGATACAGACCATAAGCCAAAGCTCGAGCTACACACTGATTCTAAATAACGCCGACTCTCGAACCGAACAAGAGCAACAACTGAACCAAGCGCTATGGCACAGCATCGAACATAGCCTTTTAGGCGAGGAGTGGGTGGAATGCGCCACCAAGAAAAGTTCCTTCACAGCACCAGAGCATTGGCAACCGCTGTTAGCACAATCGACTTGGGCCACCTGCACCCAGGATCACAACGGTGAACTGATCTTGCCGGGTTCTTTTAATCCCGTGCACCAAGGCCACCGCCAAATGCTCGCTTTAGCAGAGTCCATTACCGGACGCACCGGCGCCTTTGAATTGACCCTGCGCAACGCCGACAAGCCAGACCTTGATTATTTGACAGTGCGAGAGCGCCTTATCGACCTCGAAGGGACACCGGTATGGCTGACTAATCTCAGCAATTTCGAGCAAAAAGCGCGGCGCTTCCCCGGTGCAGTCTTCGCCTTGGGTGCCGACACTCTGGCACGCGTTGCGCAGCCGCGCTTCTACGCTGACGATCAGCGACGAATGCTCCAAGCCATCGACAACATGGTTCAACAGAACATCACTTTTTTGGTGTTCGGACGGGTCGAGCACGGGCGCTTCGTAGAACTATCGGACTTAGACCTGCCATCAAGCCTTACGTCAATTTGTCGGGCAGTGCCGGCCGAGGTTTACCGCAACGACATTTCTTCAAGCGCTATCCGTGCAGCCCAAAGCCAAGTCGTTTCCGACAGCTACACGTAATTCTGATCGGGAACAATCTTCTTCCACTTGCCCTTACGAAAGCGCCAAATAAGCAGCGCGCTTTTCAGCACATAATCGCCGACTAACGCTGCGTAGACCCAGAACACCGCGAGTTCCAAATACACCGCGAGTGCCGCCAACCCGCACCGCATAACCAATAATCCCAGCACCGTAGCAATGAGCGGGAAGCGCGTGTCACCAGCACCTCGCAGAGATCCACCAATGGCAAACTCTACCGCTAGCAGCGGCATCATCGCGCCCAGCAAATAGATGAATTGCACGGTGTACAAAATCGTCGTGGCGTCCTCGCCAATAAAGTACCGCGCCAATTGCTGCGCAAAAATCACAATCAACAGGCCCAAAGCACCCATCGAAATCACCGCCAGCCACAGCGAGCGCCAACCACTACGACTGGCAGCATCTGGGTCTTTCGCACCCAAGTGCTGCCCTACCAGCGTTGATCCGGCGATGGAGAAACCAAAACCAACGGTCATACACACCGCTAAGATATTTACCCCAATGTTATAAGCCGCAAATGCCTCGGTGCCGTAAGCATTACCAATCAACATTAAGAAGATGAAGAAACCGAGCTGAAACACACCCTGCTCTAACGCCGCTGGATAGCCGATATCCAACAACGCGCGTAACCGCGCCCGCCGCCACCAACCGCCAGATACATGCCGGACGCGAAACTTTTGGCGCACCCACAACAGCAATAAAACGGCAGAACCAACAGTAAATGAAATGCCTGCAGCAACTGCCGCACCGGCAACACCCATTGCGGGGAAGCCCCAAAAGCCGAAAATAAAAACGAACAACAACGGAAGATTCAAAAGATTCACACCGCCACTGATCCACAGCGGCGACCATGCGTCGCCCGAAGCACGCAATGCCGCACTTAAAACGAACATCGCGGCAAAGGCCAAGTTGAAAATAGACAGCCAACGAATATTTTCAGCCGCCAAAGTCAATGTCTCGGGATCCAGACCAAAAACGGACGCTACCGGGTACGCCAAGAAAAACCCAAAAAACGCGATAGCAAAAGAAAAAGCTGCTGCTAAAACTAGCGATGCCATGGTAACGCGACTGGCTTCGTCATAATCACCAGCGCCCCAAGCTCTAGCAACTAAAGCCGTGGTTCCGGCACTGATCGCCATTAAGATTGCCTGCATTGCAAAGAAAATACGCTGCCCTGCACCGAGCGCTGCAAGAGATTGGGCGCCCAATTCACCGACGAATTTCGTTTGCACCATGCCCACGATGGTATAGCTAAGGTTGCCCAGGATCGACGGCAGGGCGAGCTGCCAAATAGATGGGCGCTCCATTTGTGCAACCGCAGATTCATGCTCGGTACCGCTGGCCGTGCTTTTGGCGTGTTGGTCGGTTGCTAGTTTTTGTTCTTGTGAGTCCAAAGCGCGGCCATGCTTATTACTTTGCAAGTCTACTACTTGCTCTCGATGTTGTCGGCCAGAACTTCGCCGACCGTCTCTAAAGTTGCTTCATAGTGACGGAGCCCGGACAATGCGGCGCTAGTGGAAAGGAGAATGTTATGGATTTAGGAAAACTTGGCGTCTGGTACTTTTTTGATGGCCTCGCCACAGAGCAAGCCACCGAAGCTGCACAACGTATTGAATCACTGGGCTACAACACGCTTTGGTTGCCTGAAACGGTGGGCAAGGATCCGCTCACCACCGCAAGTTGGTTCCTCGCCAATACCACCAACCTGAATATGGCCACCGGTATCGTGAATATCTATAACCGCGAGCCGGGCGTCATGTTGGCCGCCCAACGCACCCTTGCAGAACAGTCTGGCGGTCGTTTTGTTTTGGCTATGGGCGTGTCGCACAAGCCATTAGTAGAAGGCGTACGGGGGTTAGAGTACGGCCCACCAGTCGCAACGATGCGCAGCTACTTGGAAAAAATGAGCGGCTCAATCTACAACGGACCGGCACCCACCGAGACGCCTCTAACGTTAATCGCGGCGCTGGGTCCGAAAATGCTGGAATTGGCGCGAGATCAGACAGACGGCGCCCATCCCTATTTCACGTCGCCAGTGCACACTGCCATGGCAAGGGACATACTCGGCAGCGGCGCTAAACTCGCAGTCGAACAAAAAGTAATCTTGGAAAGCGATGCAACTAAAGCGCGGGAACTGGCGCGCCCGGTCGCAAAGATCTACCAAGGGCTACCCAACTATCGCAACAACTGGTTGCGCATGGGCATGACCGAGCAAGATATCAATGACCTGAGTGATCGATTCATCGACGCAACATTCGCTTGGGGCAACGCCGATGCGATAAAAGCGCGGGTACAAGAGCATATAGATGCCGGCGCCGATCATGTCTGCGTACAGCCGGTAAATCCGAATGGCAAATTCGGCGACCTGCACTGGGATTGTTTGGAAGCAGTGGTGGGTTAATACCACCACTGCCATCGGGTTTCGCTGCCGCCATTATTGACACGGCTATCATGCCTCGGTAAAGCATGGGAAACGCTGGTGGATCCCCCGCTTCCGCGGGGGCAGATTCCAGGTCCAAGCGGCGGCAGCTCACAAACGTCATTCTCGCGGATCACAAGTCCCCGTATCCGCTGGCGAGGATTACCTCAGCAGATTTGTTGTTCGCGACAGAGCCTGTTCCGCGCCAAAAACCAGTTCGTCAAAAATTTCTTTTGCTGGCCGCACCGCTTTGATCATGCCAATGCCTTGTCCCGCGAAGCCTGGGTTAACGTCACCACGGCCGTCGCGGTTCGCTGCCGCCATTACTGGCCCAGATATCATGCCTTGGTAAGGCATGGGCAACGGTTCTACATCTTCTCGCACCCAGTGCTCGGTCCATTTGGAGCGAATTATGCGTGCTGGCTTACCGGTTACTGTGCGCGACACCGATGTGCCTTCTTCGGTGGAGTCAACAATCGCTTGTTTCTGAAAATCGAAGATATTTGCTTCTTCCGATGCTAAGAACGCAGAACCAATCCACACACCTTCGGCGCCCAACATCATCGCAGCGGCTACGCCGCGGCCGTCTGTGATTCCCCCTGCGCCCAGTACCGGCGTATCGCCCACAGCGTCGACCACCTGCGGAATCAGCGCCATTGTACCAACCGGCGAGTTGTGTCCACCGCCGTCGTGGCCTTGAGCAACAATAATATCCAAACCCGAGGACTTAACTTGAATTGCATGCCGCACCGCACCAACTACCGCCATAACCTTGGTGCCATTGGCTCTGAGTTCACTCATCCAGGGGCCAGGGTTACCAAGACCCGAGGCGTACACTGGAACCCGCTCCTGAATGATCACCTCCATCTGAGCTTCAAAAAATTCGGCCGTGAACAACGGCGGTCCATCCTGCTCTCTGGTCTCTGTGGTCTCGGGCTCGATCGGCGCCAACCCCTCCTTTGCCATAAACTCTGCCGCGAAATCTGTGCGTTCCGGCAATAAATCAGCCGGCGTCGGACCTTCCATATCTTCGTAGTTTGCGCGACGTACCGACGCCGGCAGCAGCGTATCAACGCCAAAAGGTCTATCGGTTAGTTCCCGAGTTTCACGAATCCAACGGCGCAACTGATCTGGGCCACATGCTGCAGCACCCAAAACGCCAAGCCCTCCGGCGTTCGACACTGCAGCAGCTAGTGCGGGACAACTTGCTCCGCCCATGCCCGCCAGAACAATAGGCTTTTCAATTTCCAAAATCTCACAAACACGACTGTTTAAGTTCATTACATTGCTCCAAAGACGCCATAGCCGCCGCGCATAAATAACAGCGGCTGCGCTGTGCCATCGACCAGTTTGAAATCTACGACTTGGCCAACGGCGATAGTGTGATCACCTGCTTCGTGTTCGTCGACTAAGCGACAATCCACGTACGCAAGCCCCCCATGAATGATTGGCGCGCCAGTCACGCCGCCGCGCCAATCAATGTCCGCAAATTTATCGGCGCCGGATTGCGCCATGGTCTGGCAGACCACAAGTTGATCCGCCGCCAAAATATTGATGCAAAAGCTACCGGCGTCACGAATACGCGGCCAGCTTGATGATGTCTTTGCCGGACATACTGCGACCAGTGGCGGTTGCAGTGACAAAGATACAAATGACTGCGCTGCGAAACCCAACGCTGCCCCGCCATGGACCCCAGTGACAATTGTCACTCCGGTACAGAAATTACCCATGGCCTTGCGAAAATCCGCGCTATTGAACTCCGCGGCGACAGCTTCTGACATTGTGTTTCCCTAATTACCGGCCTCGGCACTATACCCCAGACCCAGCGTTACTTGTCGACCAACGGACTGCCTGCTGGCCTTGCATTTTCCTACGACAGTCGCAGTATGGCCTTGTAAATAGCACAACCGAGTGGTCCAAATGGAACTAATAATCTTACTTATCGTCGTCGCCATACTGGCGTTTTGGGCCGCGTCTATCTACAACCGCCTGGTCGCTTTGCAGAACCGTCATGAAAACGGGTTTTCACAAATCGAGGTGCAACTCAAACGCCGCTACGATCTCATCCCCAACCTTGTTGAGACCGCTAAGGCCTACATGGCGCACGAGCGCGAAACCTTAGAAGCAGTCATTGCGGCACGTAACCAGGCCATGGCTGGGCTGGAGGCCGCGGCCGGCAACCCTGGAGACGGCAACGCAATGAAGGAACTGGCCGGTGCCGAGGGCGTGTTGGCTAACGCCATGGGTCGTCTTAATGTCGTGATGGAGGCATACCCTGACCTGAAGGCCAACACCAACATGATGCAACTCACCGAAGAGCTGACCACTACCGAAAATAAAGTAGCGTTTTCGCGCCAGGCGTTTAACGACCAAGTGACTGAGTACAACACCTATCGCGCCTCGTTCCCACCAATCCTGTTTGCCAGTTTGTTCGGCCATCCGACGGACGCTGAACTGCTGGAATTCGAGGACTCCGCGGAAATCCAGGCGGCTCCCAAGGTGTCTTTTTAGCCGTAAATGAACTTTTTCCAAGCTCAAGACCAAGCACGCAGCAAAACACGCCTACTGACGGTGCTGTTCATTGCCGCGGTAGTGTCATTAGTGCTGCTGACCAATGTGCTAGTGGCAATAATGCTGGGTGTTGGCATCAGCCCAGCGGCGATCGCGGCACAACCGCCTGAGACTTGGCTGTTGATTAGCACAGCGGTGATCGGTGTTATCGCTGTGGCAAGTCTATTCAAGTTTTCGGCCCTCCGTGGTGGCGGTCGGGTCGTCGCCGAATCGTTGGGCGGCCAGCCCATTCATCAAAATACGCGGAACCCGCAGCAGCGTCAGTTGCTCAACGTGGTGGAGGAAATGGCGATCGCAGCGGGTTTGCCGGTGCCGCCCGTTTACTTGATCCCAGAGAGCAGCATCAACGCATTCGCGGCAGGTTACGGCCAGGATGATGCGGTTATAGGAATCAACCAAGGCACCCTGGACCTACTCAATCGTGAAGAACTACAGGGTGTCGTCGCGCATGAATTCAGCCATATTCTTAATGGTGACATGCGTATCAATATCCGCTTAATCGCTCTGCTCAGCGGCATTCTGTTTGTCGGCGTGATGGGTTATGGCTTGTTACGCGGCTCTGCATTTAGTCGCAGCAAAGACCGAGGTTCAACCATGGCCATCGCCGTTGGGCTGATTGTCATAGGCTATGGTGGCACTTTTTTCGGTAACCTGATCAAAGCTGCCGTAAGCCGTCAACGGGAATTTTTAGCGGATGCTTCAGCAGTGCAGTTCACCCGTTCAAACGACGGCATTGCAAACGCCTTAAAAAAGATCGGCGGTCACGTTAGCGGCTCAAACGTGCAGGCAAAAGCCGCTGAGGAATCCAGCCACATGTTCTTTGGCGCAATAAAATCGTTTAGCCGCATGATGTCTACGCATCCCCCGTTAGAGCAGCGTATCAAGGCACTACAGCCGCAATGGCAAGGATCATTCGACGACCTTGGCGGCAGTAGCAATGCCGCCGGCACTGCAGGGTTTGCCGGGGTCGACACGGCAGTAGCGACCAGCCCGCAAGATTTGGTAAACCAAGTTGGTCAGGGGCAAATTGCGGCGGCTCATGACTTACTGCAAAACTGTGACGCGAGATTATCCGCAGCAGCCCACGATCCCTATGAGGCGCGCGGTTTGATTTACGCCATGTTAATCGATCGCCAACCCGAGATTGGCCAAGCGCAGATACAAAAAGTCCGAGCCCAAGCGGAAGTTGGCGTACCCGAGCACACCCAAAGCCTTTTGCCGCTAGTTCAAGCCAGTTCGCCGAGTCAGCTGCTGGTGTTGTTAGAGATGGCCATGCCAACGCTGAAAGAACTGTCCTATCAGCAATACCAGCGCTTCAGCGCCAACACCGCGGAGCTGATTGTGTTCGACCAGCGTGTGGATGTGTTCGAGTGGGTTCTACACCGCGTAATGACCAAAGAACTTTACGCACACTTTGAACGGCCCCACCGAAGCCTAGGGCGAATCCGATCCTTGCGCCGGTTACAGCACGAATTGCAATATTTGCTGTCGGTAATTGCACACCGAAGTTCTACCGCCGAATCTTGCTATGCGGCAGGTGCAATACTGCTTCAGTTGACCCTGCCTCTCGCCCCCAAAGATCATTTCGACTACGAGCGCTTAAACAACGCGCTCAGCGAATTGCGCGAGTTGCAACCTGCTCTAAAGCAGCAGCTTCTGGAAGCCTGTGCGGCTGTGGCTCTTGCTGACGGCAAACTGCATAAGGATCAACATGCTTTGCTTCATGGCATAGCAGCAACACTGGATTGTCCGCTGCCACTGACTTTTCAGCAGGCGTCTGCGCCATGAGTCGGGATCAAATCTTCAGCGTTAAACAACCGCATATCGTAGACTTTGCCTTCGACGCAAAAGTCGCCGCAGTCTTTCCCGATATGATCCGCCGCTCGGTGCCGGGCTACGAAACCGTAATCCCTATAACTGGTCTAATGGCCGCACGTCATTTGAGCGATGGCGACATGGCGTATGACCTCGGCTGCTCTTTGGGCGCGACCACTTTAGCCATTTTGCAACAAACTGAGTTAAAGAGTGTGCACGTGGTTGGGATAGACAACGCGCCAGCGATGATTGAGCAGGCACGGATCCAAATTACTGATCCGCGGGCGCAATTCGTTTGCGCTGATCTTAACGACGTTGCGGTAACCGACGCGAAAGTTATTGTGCTTAATTTCGTGTTGCAGTTCGTCGCGCCCGAAGCGCGTTTGCCTTTGCTGCAACGCTTATGTACCCAAATGCGCACAGACGGACTGCTCATCGTGTCAGAAAAAGTGCGTCATGCAGAACCAGTTCGACACGAGTTTTATGATCAAACTCATTTAGCCTGGAAACGCGCTAATGGTTACAGCGAGTTGGAGGTAAGCCAAAAACGTCAGTCGCTCGAGAACGTTATGCGCGTAGACAGCGAAGAGATCCATCAACAACGGCTTGCGAAGGCGGGCTTTGGCGACATCGCACAATGGTTTCGCTGCATGAACTGGGCCTCCTTTATCGCCAGACCAACGCAGCTCGCAGACCACACTTAGGTCAATGGTCGACCCCTACGATCTGCCCGATCGGTTGCCAATGTGGCCCTTGCATCTTGTTCAAGAGCGGCTCAGCGCCGACTTCCATGGCGACTTTACGACTTGGCTAAATGCGGTTCGTAGCCTACCCACGGGCCTTGCTAAAGACTGCTCCTTTAGCGACACAGTCAGTGTGACTTTTGATTGCAACAGGCATACCCAAGGCGCGATCGAAGAGGCGTTGCAACAGTTACATCCATGGCGCAAAGGCCCATTTTGCATTGGTACTACAACCATCAATACAGAATGGCGGTCTGACTGGAAGTGGCAACGACTCAAAGAGACATTAGGCGACCTCACTAATCAGCGGGTGCTGGACATTGGTTGCGGCAACGGCTACTTCGGCTGGCGTGCCTTGGAGTCAGGCGCTGAAGAAGTGATTGGTATCGACCCAACAATTCTGTTTTGTATGCAACACCAAGCCATGCAAAGGTTTATCCAAGATCCACGCAACTGGGTGCTGCCGCTGAAAGTCGAGGAACTGCCCACCAGCGTGCAATTTGAGCTGTGCCTGAGTATGGGAGTGCTGTACCACCGGCGCGATCCATTGCACCACGTGCGGCAACTGTATGAACTGACCGCAGCAGGCGGCCGTTGCGTGCTAGAAACCCTAACTGTGACGGCACAGCAATCGCTGTTTCCTCGCGATCGATACGCGCGTATGCGCAATGTCTGGTGCGTGCCAAGCACAGAGCAAGTCGTTGCCTGGATGACAACCGCAGGTTTTTACGACGTAGCGGTTATCGACATCAGCACGACCACCATCGAAGAGCAACGGAGTACCGAATGGATGCGGTTTGAGTCACTGTCCCAGAGCCTTGATCCAACCGACTCTTCACGCACTGCCGAGGGCTACCCAGCGCCGATTCGAGTTATCTGCTTGGGCCATAAACGCGGATAGCGTTTTTTGCTTCTCGTGCGCCCAGAGGTTATTTTCTGCGCACCTAAATCCGCAGCATCAACATGTTTGGCATTCTTCCTTTTCAATTTCGCTTCCGCGGAAAAGTACGGCTGCTTTTGGACATTTATTATTGCTTCGTCGATGCAGCACCGGATCAAACCGGCGGAGCCGCCTTGCATCCAACACAAATCGCCCGTATCACTGGCATCAGTTTTACCGAAGTGGCGAAACGTCTAGACGCCACTCCGGAATTATTTGTACGGCTGCCGAAACGCGACGGCCTGACCCGCTACCGCATCACGTCAAGCGCCACAGCGCGCAGCCATGAAGAAGTTGAGACTCTGCTACGTAATGCCGAACGCAATGAATCACTGCTGTTTTACGCCATCGCCTTTATGGTGCTGGCCATGCTCGCCATTGTGGTATTAACCATCGCACCTAACCTTTAGGAGTCGCAAAATATGCCGGAGTCTCTATCACCCGAACTGATCGAATTGCGCGACACTTGCAAAGACTTTGCCGCCAAGCATTTAACCAATGCCCACAGTAGCCCCGAGAGTCTTGGGCAAATCCGCGAGGCCGCAAAAGCCGCTGGACTGTTTACACTCACGCAACCTTCAAACACCAAACAAAACGCATCGCAATTAGCTTTATGTGTTGCCAGAGAAACCTTGGCTGCCACCAACCCGCACAACTTAGAGAGTGTTTTTGGTCCTAGTGCCGGCGTTCTGGGCGGCGTTACTGGGCCGTTAGCGGAAAGTCACTTGGCACCGCTGTTAGCGGGAGAGAAACGTGCCAGCTTTGGCTTCACCGAGCCAGACAATGTGCAACCGACCCACGGCACCATTAGCGGCGACCGATTGGTGGTAAACGGCCAAAAGTCCTACGTTACCGGCGGCGGCGATGCGGATTTTGTTAACTGCCTGGTGCACGTAGAGGACCGCGGCCCTTCTATGGTGGTGATCGACACTCACCTACCGGGCGTGATCCTAGAAAAAAAGTTTGTGTCTTTGGACGGGTCTCATCACGCCGCCTTTAAGTTCGAAAATGTTACGCTGCCAAGCCACCATATTATCGGCGAACCAGGACAGGGCTTGCCGAAAGCTATGCGCCAAATTGGCGACACAAGACTGTTGTTCGCTGCCCAAGCCAGCGGCTATATGTTGTGGGTTTTGGAGTTACTGAAAGAGCACCTATCGGCAACCGACAAAAGCGGTGAACCCCGTGGTAACAAAGACGTGGTGCGCTGGCATTACGCCGACTTACGCATACAAGCCTTCGCCGCGCGCAGCATGTTGTATCGAACCGCACGACTGGCCGATCAAGGTGAAAACATAGTCAACGAAGCCATGGCCTGCAAAGTCTTCGCAACCGAAACCGTGGGAGAAATGGTCGACACCGCGATACAACTGGTAGGCGGTACAGCACTGGTCGAGGATCACCCGTTAGCCATCCTGTATCGCAAAGTGCGCGGCTGGCGCTTAGCAGAGGGCGCCAGTGACGTGTTGCGCTTAAACATAGGTCGCGGCATTCTGGAGCTGGACAAAGGCCGTATCTGAAACGCGCTCGCCAAAGAGCACATTGGCTGTGTCTCTGCGGGGCGCCACAAATTGGAGATTGATCATGCAGTCAAGTGCGCAACACATCACATTCATCGGTGCCATTGCTCTTTCTCTCAGCGTTAGCGGGTGTGCCTTTGTCAGCCTAACCGACGCCGGTGCACAGGTGCGTCAAAGCACCCCTGATGCCGTGGCAGGCTGTAAATTGGTCGCGACCATTTCCAGCCAAACCAAAAGTAAAGTGGTCGTCGATCGCAATACAGATTCGGTGCGCGAGGAGTTGATTGTATTGGCGCGGAACCGCGCGGCGGAGATGGGTGCAAACGCCATAGTGCCGGTAGCCGAGCAAAGCAATGGCAACCAAGACTTTAGCGCTTATCGTTGCCCCTAGAATACGTGCAACAGCAGCGATGCAATACGCAAGCGCCAACGCTTGGGAGTATGCCAGCCAGCGGGCTAATGAATTGATCAAGGAAGTAAGCGAACCTTGATCTAAATGGTTAAATTTCGTTGGGCTCACCTTTCCGACCAAACCGCTCGCGGTTAGCGGCTTTGCCCGCCGCAGACTTTTTGACCAGTACATAGACCGAGCCGACTCCCCCGTGCATACGTTGGGCCGAGCAGTATGCGATTACGTCGGGGTGATCAATCAACCATTGAGCCACATAGCTTTTTAGTCGCCCTGGGGTGGCACTGCGCTCGCCCTTACCGTGACTGATCAACACACAGCGCCATTGTTGGGCACGCACTCTCTGGAATAGCGCAAATACGTCCTGCTGCGCTTCTTTAACGGTCTTTTGGTGCAGATCCAGCTCGTACTCTAGAGCATATCCGCCGCGTCGAAGCTTGCTGAACACCGCATGCTGTACACCGTCTTGCTTCCATTCCAATACTTCTAGAGGCTGTCTTTGCGGCACCTCGGACAGGGTTAAAAAGTTCTCGTTTTGCGCATCCTCAACAAACTGCTCTGCCGCGCGACGCCGCTGTAACTGAGTCTCGCTCGCCCCTTGCCAATGCTTGCGCCTATCCGCGCGCGGCGAGACCAACGGCGTAACGTCTTGCATTTGTTCCGCGAACAGATCTTCGTCGTCATCTGTGGCCACGCGCTGCCCTACTGCATCTGGCTTAAGGGAATACCCGGTAACCGTTCAGATCGGGTACCCGGAATCGGATGATTGTCTTGCGCATGATAGGTAAAGACCGGCGACAACTTTACCGCCTGACTTAGATTTTGCCCCGCCGCATGAAACAACCGGCAGTGAAAAAGCAGCAAGTCCCCAGGATTCAAATTCACCACCTCTGCGCTTGCAATCAAAGGTTTATTTGCTTCCAACTCCGGTCGCAAGAACAACGCACCATCCAAGCGCCCACGGTCTATCTCTTCCACATGACTGCCGGGTATCACCCGCAAAGCGCCGTTTGCCCCATCCTCTGGACCCAACGCAAACCAAGCAGAAATCAGTTCTGGGCGATCAAATGACCAGTACCGGATGTCCTGATGCCATAACGTGGCGCTGCTGTAGCCTGGGTGCTTGGTCATGACGCAGTTGTGGTGGCACTGCGACAGCATTGGTAAGTCATGGTTAAGTAGCGCGCGCAGCCATGGCCCTAACACCGGGTGCAAAGCCAGCTCTTTCAATTCTTCGTTACGCGCGTAGGCATGCAGTAGCCGCCGCGGCGTATTACCTCCGTCACTTTCTCGACCAAACGGAGCGCCAGGGTAGCCCACGTCAGCCTCGAACTCTGCCGGTCCAACCAATGGACCCAAATCAGCACTAATCGCGCGGCGCAATTGTTCGCATTGTGGCGCCGTCAACACGCCCGACAGCACCAGATATCCGGTTTGTCGGAATTGCGCGACCAATGCTTCTGTCACTTCAGGTAATGGGTTGCTCATTGTCGGCTACGCGCCAACTCGCATTTCCGTGTCGACCAGCGGATCGCCATTAACGGTGATTCTCAGCTGGCCGCTCGAGGCCCAATAGCGGGCCTCTATGTAATGGTGTTCTTCCCACTCCAATTCGACATTTGTCCAAACATATTGAGGCTCGCGCTCGCTGGCGTCCCGCCGCTTACGCAAGCAGTTGTCTAGGTACAGCTCAATGGCCCCATCATCGGTGAGCTTAAACTCAAAGGTCTTGTGGCGATGTTGAAACTGCAACGACTGTGACAAGGGAGCGGCCTCTTCAATCAATGGTCGACGGCATTGTAGGGACACTGCCAACGCTTCGGCAATAACAACCACGCTTTGCATTTGGGTTAGGATTGTAGCGCGTGCCGCTATGATGGGCACGAAACAGCAGCAAGCGGGAGCAGCACCAGATGTTCGACGACAATTCGACCAACCAAGAACCTAGCTCGCAACGTTTTGCCAAAGTGTTGAAGGGCCGCGAAGTGGTTAGCTTGTCGTTTGGTGCAATGATCGGTTGGAGCTGGGTGCTGATGACCGGCGTCTGGTTGAACGAGGCTGGCACCTTGGGTACCGTCATTGCATTTTCGGTGGGCGGTTTGGCCATAACTTTGATTGGCCTGACCTACAGCGAGCTCGCCTCTGCCATGCCGCGAGCCGGCGGCGAGCACATTTACACCCAACGCGCCCTAGGTCCGACTTGGTCTTTTGTATGCACCTGGGCGCTACTCTTCTCTTATCTGAACGTATGTTTGTTCGAGGCCGTAGCCTTACCAACCGCGGTCAGCTATCTGACACCAGATATTCGTCTGGGTACTCTCTGGAACGTTTTGGGTAGCGAGGTTGACCTCGGCTTTGTACTGATTGGTGCGGGCGGCGCAGCAGCGGTGACTTGGGTCAATTTTTTGGGAATACGTACAGCGGCTGTTGTGCAAACCGTCGTGACAGGGTTGATTGTCTGTGCCGGCATATTGCTATTTACCGGCGCTGCGGTAAACGGCGAAATCGCCAACGCAGAACCTTGGATAGCAACACCGATATCGGGCGTGTTGGCTGTGCTAATTATGGTACCCGCTATGTTGGTGGGCTTTGACGTGATTCCCCAGTCCGCTGAAGAAATAGATCTTCCACCGAACCAACTCGGTAAATTACTGGTGATTTCGGTGTTTTGTGCGGTCGCGTGGTATGTCTTTATTACCGCGTCCGTGGGCCTCGCCCTGAATGAACAACAGCAGACCGACAGTGTTATGGCAACCGCTGATGCCGCCACGTCGCTTTGGGCGCACGTCGCCGGCGGCAGCTGGGCTGGATACCTTTTGGTCTTGGGCGGCATTGGCGGTATTTTGACCAGTTGGAATGCTTTTATCGTTGGCGCGTCTAGAGTGTTGTTCGCGCTCGCCGAGTCTGGCCATGTGCCGGCAGCCTTCATGCGTCTGCACCCTAAGTACAAAACCCCCTATGTGGCCATTGTTACCATTGGCGTTTTATCTATGCTTGCTCCGCTATTCGGCCGCACCATTTTGGTTTGGTTAATCAATAGCGGTAGTTTTGCCGTCACCATTGCTTTTATTTTTGTTGCCATCGCGTTTCTGGTGTTGCGGCGCAACGAGCCTGACATGCCCCGGCCATTTAGGGTGAGTCACCCAAATCTGGTGGGTTACGGCGCGGTATTGCTAGCCCTGGGGCTGCTGTCTGCATTCCTCCCCTGGAGCGATAGTGCGCTGAGTTGGCCTGAGGAGTGGATGACTATTGTGGTGTGGACAGTGCTCGGCGCCTTGCTGCTGTGGCGTTATAAAGCGAAGCACCAGGTGACGCCATGATCAGCATATGGGGCGGTGCCACATCCAGGACACTGCGTGCCCACTGGGCATGCGAAGAACTACAACTCAGCTATAAGCCACAGCTCATAGGTTCACGCACAGGCGCCACTCAAAAAGCGGAATTCAGACAGCTAAATCCAAAAGAAAAAATACCGGTGTTGTGTGACGGCGACTTTGTACTCAGCGAGAGCGCGGCGATAGTGACTTACCTCGCAGACACCTATGGGAGCGGTGCGCTGGCACCACTGCCGTTTACCCAGGAACGAGCGCTGTACAACCAATGGCTGTCTTTTATTCAAATGGAACTGGACGCTCATACCCTGTACGTCATGCGCAAACACAAAGATCTAGCTCAACTGTATGGAAAGGCCCCTGCCGCCATTGAAACTGCCGTAGCAGGCTTTAACAAACAAGTTCAAGTCGCCGCCAAGCATTTAACAGATCGGCAATTCTTAGTCGGCGACCAGTTCACCGGTGCTGACATTATGCTCACCTCAGTGCTGACCTGGGCGTCTAACTATGGCTTCGAGTTGGACCCGGTGCTGCAAAACTACAGCAAGGCGCAAACCGCGCGCGCCGCCTATCAGCGCGCCGCCAAGCTAAATTTCAGCATCAGCGCTGGGGCTTAGTCTGTTCGCAGGATCAGCTCCATGGCGAGGTTTCCCCGTGCGTAGCGCGTATCAGGATTGGTCGGTAAATCAACAAAACCGGCGCTATGGTAGACCCGCAGTGCCAGCTTTAATACATCGTTAGTCGTTAAGACAATTCGGTGAGCACCCTGTGTCTGAGCATAGTTGATGCAGTGCTGCAGTAACCGTTGTCCCAAGCCCCGCCCTTGTAAGCCAGGCCGAACCGCCATCTTTGCCAGTTCGAATTCCACTGCTTTTTCGTCTGCCCAACGTTTTGGCACCATGGCAGCGCACCCCACCACCTGACCCTCGAGCAGCACAAAGAAAATCTCACCACCGGGCTTAATGGCGTATTCCAAAGGATTATCCAGCGCTAAGCGATCCTCGGGCTCTACCGCAAAGTAGTGCTCAATCCACTGATAGTTTAGGTCTGCAAATGCTGCGGCATAGCGTTGCGCATAGCCAACGATTTCTACTGTCATGGCGCAATCACAGGTTCCTGTAGCCAATCCAAAAGCTTTGCGCTGTACTCTTCTGGGTAAGTGTGGGAAAGATCGTCCACCTCGGCGTACCGCACCACTGCACCCGCAGCTTGCAACGCCTGTTGCGCAGTCCGCGCCACGTCTACCGGAAACATCCAGTCTAGTGCGCCGTGAATCAAATAAATCGGCAGTCCCTGTAGCCGCTTTGCAGAGGCTGCCTCAACCAGCATCGGATGAAATGACGCTGAACATGGCGCGAGATGAGTAAACGGTGCGTCGTTCTGCAGCCCTGCCACATAGGAAAAGGTACCGCCGTCTGACATGCCACTGAGCAATACCTTTTGCGCGTCGACGTTCCAGTGCTCCTTAGCGTAAACAACTAATTCGGCTAAGCGCTGGGCGTCTGCCGCCGGATCCATTAACGACCACGTGTTGTCCATGGCAGTAGGCGCAATAACAATGCAATTCTTCGACCGAGCAGCGCGCAGCCAGCTCCAGATAAACTGTCGCCCATGGCCGCTGCCGCCATGCAAAGCCATAACTAAAGGCAGCGTTTCACCGGCATAGTATTCTGGGACATAAACGGTGAATCCGCCGCGTTCATCACCCGCGTTGTTCGCGTGCATCAAGCCCACATGCGCTTGACCCGAGTCCGCGTTGGCCAGACGTTCAAGCAATTCAGCTGAGTCGCGACTTTGCGGCTCTAAATAGAAGCGACTCACCGGCGGCAACATCGCCGCAACCGGATACAGAGCTTCTATGGCTTTCGTGGTCAAACCCATGGCGCGATAAGCCACAAATGCGGGCTGCGGCGCGTCTACCGCCTGCTCGAACTGGGCAAAGGCACGCAGTGCGTGACCGGCACTGCGCGTAACGCAGTCGACAAAGGTCTGCAGATGCTCCGGCCATGTCACCTTCTGAAAGACCGCAAACCCCTCAACTAGACCACCATGCTGAGGGCGAATGGCATCTACTAATGCCGTTAACGTGGGCGGGTGCAAATGCCGACCCGCGGCTCGTAGGGCATCCAGCGCCGTTAACAATGGCGGCACCATGGCCGTTGTGGCGTCTAATAAGTTGTCTGTTGCTGCCATGTCCCCTCGTGTTGAGCCGCCGCATAGACGCGAACACTCTAGCACTTTTTCGGTATAGTCCAGCGCACGTTCACGCTTTGGTTCGATAGATAGGTGCTAAACGCCTGTGAAGCTCGATCACAGCACCAGCCTGCGACTGACAACAAAATATATACATCTTCCACATTAGGCTTGGTGGCGACAATGGCATCACACAGCGAGAAACCTATGACCCCTGAACCTTACTATCTGCCTCTGGCGGACGAAGTGGACGTGTTTCAGGCTGCTTACGCTGCGCGACTGCCGGTATTGCTGAAAGGCCCCACAGGCTGCGGAAAAACTCGTTTTGTAGAGCACATGACTTGGTTACTGGCGCAAGATAAAGCGTCTGCGACGGAACAACCGCTTATTACTGTTTCCTGCCATGAGGACCTGACTGCCACCGATATGGTGGGCCGCTATTTGTTAAAGGGCGACGAGACCATCTGGTCCGACGGTCCGTTGACCAGAGCCGTCCGCGCCGGTGCCATCTGCTACCTTGACGAGATCGTCGAGGCCCGCAAAGACACCACCGTCTTGATTCACTCGCTTACCGATCATCGGCGTATTCTGCCCATCGACAAAACCGGCGAATTGATCGAAGCCCACCCTGAATTCCTATTGGTGATCTCCTATAACCCCGGTTACCAGAGCGTATTGAAGGATCTCAAACCCAGTACTCGACAGCGCTTTGTCAGCTTGGAATTTGATTACCCCGTGGCCGACGCGGAAGCCACCATCATCGCTCATGAGTCTGGCGTTGATGCAAACGTTGCTGAGCGTTTGGCCGTCATCGGCGAACGCGTGCGGAATCTAAAACAGCACGGCTTTGAAGAGGGCGTGAGCACGCGTTTGTTAATTTATACCGGCGAACTGATTGCGGGCGGTATTGCGCCCCGGCGTGCTGCCGAGGCCGCAATCGTTAGCGCAATCTCCGATGATGCCAACGTCCAACAGGCAGTCGCGG
>MDTB01004627.1_pt1 | contig 40267 bp, 32 predicted proteins | sample 811161 | NCBI WGS metagenome assembly MDTB01 (sample SAMN05326650, study PRJNA326480) | marine metagenome | isolation source: seawater | place: Mediterranean Sea | collected 2009 | reverse complement strand
TACTAGCAGAATATGCTGCAATGATTTATTCGAGCGGGCTATCCACCAAGCCATTGGATAAGCGAATAAAAGGCAATATAAAGTGGAAAAAAACGCTAATTTAACACTATTTACAGCAGGCCATAGGTAATCTTCCCAATACTCATATATTAGCAGGTAATTATCTGCAACTGGCTGAAAAGAGATGCCGTCTTTGCCAATTTGAAAGGCAGGGTTATATGGCGGAACTGCTCGCCTTGCCTCTGACATAGAAACATTAACCATTTCTACCAAAGGGAGCATAAAAAATATACAAAGCCATCCTAAAGGCAGCCAGATAACAAGCAATCGTCCTAATTTTTGAAGGAAGGAATGCATTGCTTCAACCTTGTAAAATGATTATTGATTCTGGTGAGAAATGAACAAAACCTGTTTCAAGCTTTTTTGTTTTTGCTTGGCTTGGCTGATTATGGGACTGATATACCTTCAACTTGATACCGTCCGGTCCAGTAACTTTATATTGAGTTCCAGCGCCATAAAATGCCAAATCTTCAATTTCCACAGGAAACTCGTTCAAATTGCCCGTTGACTTCGAAGTGAGAGTGATTTTCTCAGGCCGGATAGCAAGGCTAACCTTCATGCCAGATTTCAAATTGTTGTTGCCCATCGCATGAATTGGGGCGGCTGCCTCCATTAGCCAGTGTTTACCAATTTGCTCTTTAACCGTTGCCTCAAGAAAGCTTATCTCGCCAACGAAATCTGCCACAAAACGAGTTTCAGGCTGCTCATATATTTCTTTTGGGATGGCGGTTTGAACTAATTTTCCGTTATCCATCACGCCAATACGAGTAGACAATGTCATTGCCTCCTCTTGGTCATGTGTTACTACTATGAAAGTTGTTCCAAGTTTTTCTTGAATATTAACAAGTTCAAATTGAGTTTCTGAACGAAGCTTTTTGTCTAATGCAGCAAGCGGTTCATCGAGTAATAACAGCTTAGGACGCCTTGCTAGGGCACGTGCTAATGCAACGCGTTGTCTTTGGCCACCCGAAAGTGTTGAGGGTTTGCGCTCTCCCATTCCAGATAAGTGAACAAGCCTTTGCAATTCTTCAACACGTGCCTTTATTTCATCGGCAGGGAGAGATGCGCGTTTTAATCCATAAGCAATGTTGTGTGAGACACTCATATGGGGAAAAAGCGCATAGCTTTGAAACATAATATTTACGGGTCTATCAGCTGGATCGACATTTGCCATATCTTGACCGTCAATTTCTATGTAACCCTCTGTTGGTGTCTCAAATCCTGCCAAAATTCTTAATAATGTTGTCTTGCCGCATCCAGATGGACCTAATAGGCTAAATAATTCACCTCTTTCTAAATTGAAAGAAACATCATCCACAGCTGATAATTTACCAAATTTTTTAGAAATATTCTGAATTCTAATAAATGGACTCATATGGCAACGCCGTCACTTCCAATTTAAAAACAAAAAAGCCACGTTCACATAACATTGAAGGTGGCTTCTATCACTACGTAAAATTCTGATTTCTTCCCTAGTCTAATTACCGGCAGAAAATCTGTTCCAAACACGCGTTACTATTCTATCTGTCTTTGCGTCATAAACAGGTGTTACGAAAAGCTTCTCTTTTGCTTTTTCGGTCGGATAAATGCCAGGGTGGGATAAAATTTCTGGATCAATATCCGGTATTGCTGCTTTGTTACCGCTTGCATACCAAACATAGTTTACATTCTCAGCCGCAACATCTGCACGCATCATATAATCAACAAATTTATAGGCGTTCTCTAGATTTTTTGCATCAGCGGGAATTGCCATAACATCAAACCACAGGTTGGTTCCCTCATCTGGTATGTAATAATCAATCACATGTCCATTTTCTGCTTCTTCTGCTCTATAAGCCGCCTGGAACGCATCACCAGACCACATTATAGCAGCGCAGATATCGCCATTTGCAATATCGTTTATTGACTGGCTAGAATTAATATATCGAAGATATGGCCTGATAGCCGATAAAGCATCCCCGGCTGCTTCAAAATGAACTTCATCAATCGATGTTCCAGGATAGCCGAGATAGGTCATAATGTTTGGCAAAACATCTGTAGGCGCATCAAGAATAGCAATCCCACAATCTTGTAATTTAGCTGCGTTTTTAGGGTCAAGGATCAGCGACCAGCTATCTGTAGGCGCATCATCACCTAGTCGCTCAGCTATCATATCTTCGTTAAAAGCAATACCTGTAGAGCCCCACATATATACCAACCCAGCCGAATCAGTTCCAACCATATTATCTGCTTGAAGTTGTATTTCAGGGTCTTGATTGGAAGCATTTGGAATTTTGGACAAGTCCATATCCTGATATCCGCCAGCTTCACGTCCACGAGCAAGGAAATCAGCGGTTGGCACAACAAGATCATATCCAGAAGAGCCAGCAAGAATTTTTGCCTCTAGCACTTCGTTTGAGTCGTACATGTCGTAGGTAACATTTATACCTGTTTCTGCCTCAAAATTTGCAATTGTATCTTCTGCAATATAGTCGGACCAATTATAGATATTAAGCTCTCCACCTATTTCTGCAACTTGGCTTTTTTGAATATTTGATGAGTCAAAATTAAAAAATATAACTAAAGCAGCTACAAAAACACCAATCATTAAAACAAGGTCAGATCGTGCCATAATTCATCACTCCTTAATCAGTACTGAGAGAAAACAATATTAATGTATATGCATTTTATCGATTCCCAACAAGCAAATAAAAAAATATCTACTTCATAATCTGCCAATAAATAGGCATTAGGGGGTCAAATAGCGTGATATCACCGTGTTCCGTTTGAAGTTTTTTTGGCATTTCAAGCATAACATCTGATTTGAATAAGATTAACTTCTTTTTATTATAAGGTAGCTTATAGAACTCCGATCCATGGAGACTTACAAACCCCTCAAGATTATCTAATGCCCCTAAATTATCAAATAATTGCGCTAATATCTCAACGGCAAATGTGGCATTAAAAACGCCTGCACAGCCACAAACGTCAATTTTAGCGCCATCTAAATGCGGCGCACTGTCAGTTCCAAGAAAAAACCTCTTATCACCTTTTGTTGCTGCATCTATTAATGCAAGCCTATGAGTTTCTCTTTTTAAAATTGGCAGGCAGTAATAATGAGGTCTTATGGCACCTGAAAGCATTACATTTCGGTTCAAAATAAGATGATGTGGGGTGATGGTAGCACCGAGGTTTTGTGATTCGTTAAGAACATAGGATGCCGCTTGCTTAGTCGTAATATGTTCCATCACAATTCTCAAATTTGGCAATTCGCGTCGTAAAGGCTGCAAAATCTGCTCAATAAAAACGGCCTCTCTATCAAAAATATCTATTTCTGGATCCGTTACTTCACCATGTATAAGTAACGGGATAGCTGCATCTGACATCTCTGCTAGAACTGGATATAGTTTCTTAATATCCGTAACTCCATTATGTGAGTTGGTTGTTGCTCCGGCTGGATATAATTTAACCGCCTTGATAATTCCCTGCTGATATGACGCTACAACATCATCCGCTTGGGTGTCTTGAGTTAGGTAGAGGGTGAGTAAGGGCTCAAATTCTACCCCTGACTCTATGCCACCTTTAATTTTGCTTGCGTAAGAGCGCGCATCCGCACCTGTCAAAATTGGAGGCACAAGATTTGGCATTATAATTGCTCTTGCTGCCCATCGATAAGTTGCTGGCAACACCGCCTTCATTATCTCTGAATCTCGAATATGCAAGTGCCAATCATCGGGTTTGGTGATTTCAAGCTGATTTTGCTTCGCTGTCATTAGTATTGCTCAACCCTTAGCTTATTATCATCAAATTTAATGCCATAATTTATGCATCTCCTGAATTGATTAATTCGCCCACCATGTTCGCTGTATAACAGGCAAGTGTCCATCCAAGATGGCCGTGTCCAGTGTTATAAAAAATGTTGGGTCTTTTACCTTTTGCTACAAGAGGGACCATATTAGGCCTCATCGGTCTTAAACCTGCCCATGGTTTTACATCCTTAGATGGAAGCTCTGGAAAATTGCATTCTACCCACTGCGTAAGAGACTTGATGCGTGCGTCCGCAATATCAAGATTATGCCCAGCTATTTCTGCTGTTCCTGCAACTCTAAATCTGTCAATTCCTAATCTTGATGTGACTATTTTGGCCTCGTCATCAAGCAAACTTACCATTGGCGCTTTTTTTTGCGCAACGCTGTCATATAATGGCACTGTGATTGAATAACCCTTAACTGGATAGATATTAACACTGTCACCTAATTTTCGACCAAACTTGTGACTTGCGACACCTGCGCATATTACGACAGCATCAAATATATCAATGTTTTCTTCAAAGCAGTGAGTTTGTGAATCAATTTCAACTTCATGATTGGATGTTTTTATGTCTGTTACGTCTGTCCAAAGTTTAAACTCAACGCCTCTTGTACTAATAAAATCTGAAAGATTAGACGTAAATTTATGAATATCACCAGTTGAGTCTGTTCTGGTGTAGTATCCTCCAATGAACTTCTTAGCTAAGTTAGGCTCTATCTCTAGAATTTCATTTCCATTAAGACGTCGACGCTCTAGACCACCTTCGGCTAATAGCTCATTAACTTTATGAGCATGATCAAATTCACGCTGACTTTTATACACATGTAAGATTCCACAATCTGACTTATCAAAATCTATACCAGAATCATCAATAATTTTTTGCATTTGTTTACGTGATTCAATCGCCATTCTTGTTGTCGCGACAGTGTTTGTTCTATAATTTTTTGCCTGTAGCAGAAACTCACTAACCCAGCTAATTTTATGCCAATCAGGCCAGTAATTTATCTTGAGCGGCGCATCTTTCTTAAAAAGCCATGAGACTGCTTTTATAATTGTTCCAAAGTGATTCCAGACTTCAGAATTACTTGCAGAAAGTTGTCCTCCATTTGCATAGGATGTCATAACACTTGGGTAGCGCTGCTTTTCATAAATAGTCACTTTATATCCAAGCTGATTTAATATATAAGCTGTAGTAACCCCTGTCACACCAGCACCAATAATCGCAATAGATTTCATTTTTTCTAAAGACTCCAAAGTGTATGAATGCCGTTAATCAGCAATAAAAATACACCTCGTCTGTCTTTTTACCTGAGAGTTTCCCAAGAAAGTGATTTCACAGCTCTCCTAGTTATCCCCGTCGGTGAACCTTTTATAGTTACTTTCCAGACTGTTCACTCTGATTGGCCCTGTTGCCTGAAAGATTATGAGGCTTTTGCTCCTTCGGCGCTGCAATAAAAACTATATTCAGCATTTATGACAGACTCTCCCAATAAAAGTATTGAACCAACCAACCATTATCATATTATCAGACCATCTTCAATTTTTTTTATAAATTGTTTTTGCAAATCTGATAATGCTAATCATTATAAATAGGGGATTATACTTTACAGGATAAAACTTTATCACTATAACCTAGCACGCTTGGCCAAATAAGATTCTGGCTATGTACATTTTCTTTCAGACCACTTTCAAGAGGTATTTAAATCATGACCAGCGCGTATCTCCCAGTCGCTCTTGGGGCATTCGGCTTAATTGTCGCTTTTTTTGTTTATCAATGGATTAAAAAATCTCCAGTCGGAACCGGCCCGGAAAAAGATATTGCAGATGAAATACACCTTGGTGCCATGGTCTTTATGGCAAGTGAGTATAAACGCCTTGCTATTTTTTGTGTGATTTGCATTGTTGCTCTTTACGCTAGCTTGGGACAAGGCACTGCTATTGCATTTACTCTTGGTGCCCTATGTTCTGGAACCGCTGGTTATATTGGAATGTACACTGCCACGAAAGCTAACGTACGAACAGCGGTAGCCGCCAAAAATATGGGCGCAGCTGAGGCATTAAATATAGCGTTTTTTGGAGGTTCTATAATGGGCCTTACTGTTGCATCAATGGGCCTACTCGGGATAGGGGTGTTATACGGGTTCATGGGCAACACTCTGCACGGAATAGAATCTATTGAAGGCTTTGCAATGGGTGGATCCTCTGTGGCACTCTTCAGCCGTGTTGGTGGCGGTATTTTTACCAAATCTGCGGATGTTGGCGCTGACCTTGTTGGCAAGGTTGAAGCTGGCATTCCCGAAGATGACCCCCGCAATCCTGCAGTTATCGCCGATAATGTTGGTGATAATGTTGGTGATGTTGCGGGCATGGGCTCAGATATTTTTGAGTCTTACTGTGGGGCGATGATTGCATCGATGGCCCTTGCTGCATCGATGTCATTGGCGTCTTTAGATATCCTTGGCGGCAACAGAGCTGTGTTGCAATTCATGCCACTAGCTCTTGCATCTACAGGACTTGTTTGCTCACTACTTGGAATTTTGTCGGTACGATTATTCTCTAACCGAAGTGCTGATGTTGCCTTACGATTTGGAACCATAGGTTCTGCTATTATTTTTATAGGTGCCGCCTATTTTGTTATTACTAGCATGGGCGCATCAGTTGGTGTTTGGTATGCAGTGCTTGTCGGGGCCATAGGTGGAATTATAGTAGGTCTTGTAACTGAATATTATACAGGAGGCGCTCCGGTTCGAAAAATTGCCAAAGATGGTGAAACCGGTCCTGCGACTGTGATGATTTCTGGTCTGGCGATTGGCATGCAGTCTGTCGCCATTCCCGTCCTTACGATTGCAGCTATAATCTTTTTTGCAAATCTATCGGCTGGTCTTTACGGTGTTGGGATGGCGGCAGTTGGTATGTTGGCTACTGTTGGAATTACCATGGCGATAGACGCTTATGGGCCAGTAGCAGACAACGCTGGGGGTATTGCTGAAATGGCTGAAATGGGTAAAGAGACACGTGAAATCACTGACTCTCTTGACGAGGTTGGAAATAGTACGGCAGCAATCGGCAAAGGATTTGCCATTAGTGCAGCTGCTCTGGCAGCTCTTGCGCTAATCAGCGCCTACATTGTCAAGGTAAGTAATGGAGACCCTGATTTCGTACTCGCAATTAATGACCCGATTGTCCTTGTAGGTATGTTTATTGGCGGTATTTTCCCCTTCCTTGTAAGTTCCATTACGATGACTGCGGTTGGTGATGCTGCTTTTGAGATGATAATCGAAGTAAGACGTCAGTTTAAGGAAATACCTGGGCTAATGGAAGGGAAAGCAAAGCCTGATACGGCTCGCTGTGTGGACATTGCAACGCGTGCCGCTTTGCGTAAGATGATTCTACCCGGGTCATTAGCTGTGCTTGCGCCTGTTGTGATTGGCTTTGGTCTTGGTCCAAAAGCTTTAGGCGGCATGCTTGGTGGCGCGTTAATATGTTGTGTCATGATGGCTCTTATGATGGCAAATGCTGGCGGTGCTTGGGACAATGCCAAGAAATATGTTGAAAAGGGCAATTATGGCGGCAAGGGATCTGATGTCCATAAAGCAGCTGTTGTTGGAGATACTGTTGGCGATCCACTTAAAGATACATCTGGTCCTGCTATGAACATTCTAATCAACGTAATGGCAATTGTAAGCTTGGTCATCGCGCCGCTGCTTATTTAAAGATGACTTTTTATTGAGTATATGACTATTTTTTAAAAGGGTCGGCAAATTGCCGGTCTTTTTTTAAACCTACAAGCTTGCGCTAAATGCTAATCAGCAGAAGTATTATCGAAATTCATGAGTGAAGAAGTTGTAATCATTGGTAATAGTTTTAGTGGTCTTGGAACAGCCATTGCCTGCGCAAAACATGGCTACAAGGTCAAGATAATTGCCCCCAAAAACCACACTAGATTCATCGGTGGATTACAAATAGCGCCCAACGGTTTGGGAGCTTTATCTTCGCTTGATGTGGAGCAAGAAATACTTGATTCAGCAGTTAAATTGCTAGCAGTGAATATTAAAGCATTCGATACAGCAGTCAGCCTTTCAAATATTCCGCTCTCCTCAAAAAAAGCTCCTTATGTCTCGATTGCACGTCAAGATCTATATGAAATCCTATTAAACAAATGCTTAACAAATAAACTTGTTAGATTTATGGACGCTAGAGTTTTAGCTATCTCAATCAAAAACAATCGCACTAGGTTGGCACTTGATACCAGGGAAATTATTACAGCACCCATTATATTAGGTGCGGATGGCTGGAATGGAAAAACACGGCAATTCATCTGCCCTTCTGCAAGTCAGCAAAGCTCTGGATATTCTATCTATCGGGGCATTTTCCCAGCATCAAAAATGCCCGCGAGTTTTTCCTATCCTGATGTGCAGTTATGGCTTGGTAATTCCTGCCATTTAGTATCCTATCCAATTCAAAATAACCAAGCTGTTAACTTCGTATTTGCTTTTTCTGACAGCGCTTTTACATCCCACTCAATTGACACTATCTTTTGCGATCATCCAGTGCTCTCCATGCTAGGCGTATATAGTCAAAATTGGCACTTAACCCCCATAAGGCAATTTGATTTATTATCAAACTGGCGACGTGGCGGGGTTACCTTAATTGGTGATGCAGCACACCCGATGCCCCCTCATCTAGCACAAGGAGCAGGACAATCATTCATGGATGTTGCGAGCATCGAAAACGGACTGAGAAAGGGGCTTTCTCTGTCAGAATCAATTCATGACATGATAACCATCCGAATGCCGGAAGCTCATTCAGTTTCAAGAAAAAGCCAGATTTCCGGAAACATTTTTCGCATGAATGGCCCTTTTTCAGATTTAAGAAACCAGCTCATTAGCATAGCTGGCCAGAAAATTATTTCTGATTTTCTTCAAGATTTGTGGCTAACAGTATAAGGTGAAGTCCTTTTGAAAAAGATTAAGTTTACGCTACTAACAGATTTCAAATCACACAGTGATATATTAAAATTTAGGGTTTCAAAACATCTTCTGAACCATAGATTGCACTCATGCCGTGACCTGCCATCTCGGCAACAATCCAGCCTATCAAAAGGCCCCAAATTATGCTGAAAACGATAATCCAAAATAGAGACTTCACAAACCCTGATAATATAGCAATCGCCATATAGGTAGAGAAATGCTCATAGTAAAAAACCGTAAAATTAGGCCCGCCCCCAACAAATGTAGCGCAAACATTCCATTTAAGGGGGAATTTAAAAATCGGGTGCCGCTCGAAAAATTCCTTTAATAGCAATGATGGCACCACATGTGGTATGCCAAAAGATACAGCCTCAGCGGAACTAAATTGACATATTATCTATTAACGCTGCTACAGCAAAAAAAATTAAATCTTCCTATTAAAAAACTGAGAAACGCAGCTCGTTTAATATCTTTAACTAAAGACGCATTATTGCTCATTTTTGTTTTCATTTACGTTAGCTGATTATTATTTTTACACGCTAAATTAGAAACTTTATTATATCTTTTTTCAGTTTTTCGACTGTATTCACTTAGATAACAAGCGCCTTGTTTTTATAAAAAATCAGCCCATGTTAACTCATATAGTTTAGTTAAGTGGGTGAATGAAATCAAAATGATCGTTAAACATTTAAACGAGTTTTGTGCAATTATTACTAGCTTATTTTTAGGAACAGCATCAATGGCACATGCGAAAACAGCCTATATGTTTGAGTTTGACTCAATTGATGGTGGAAAAATATCGTTGTCTGAATATAAAGGCAATGTAATTTTAGTTGTTAATACTGCTTCTGAGTGCGGGTTTACGCGGCAATATACAGGTTTGCAAACAATATGGGATGAGTTTAAGGACGATGGACTCGTTGTACTCGGCATCCCTAGCAATGATTTCGGCGGACAGGAGCCTAAAGCTAACAGCAAGATTAAAAACTTCTGTGAAGTTAATTTTAATATCAATTTTCCAATGGCGGCAAAAACAATTGTTAAAGGGAGTAAAGCTCATCCCTTTTATCATTGGGTTAGTGACGAGCTAGGCTGGATGGCAGGTCCGAAATGGAATTTTCATAAATATCTCATCGACCGAAATGGCACATTGCACGACTCATTCTCATCTATGGTCAGCCCTACATCACCGAGTTTTCAGGAACAAATATCATTACTGCTTGCAGAGTCTGAATAGGTAGCATTACGCCTCTAATAACGCGCCCTTCCTATTGCTAAGTGGTTTACTGCCAGCAATTTTAGCAAGAGGTTCACCCTTCCAAATATACTTTTGAAGCTTCATAGAAAAAACAATGCCGCTCGTTTCTGCATAGACAGGAACTTTTTTCCGAAATGCGTTTGGGCCATCTAGCAAGAGGATATTGGCTATTAATTCTCCTTCCTCAACAATCTGACCAAGCGTCACGTTATAGCACACTAATCCACTTAGCTCCGCCTTGATAATCTGGGTTGCGTTAAATGGCAGTGCTGGGGGCATTTTGGACATAGCTATATCAATTTTTGAATTTACAAAGCCACGCGCAATGAAAAATCTCATTAAATTATCTGCATCTACTTTATTTAATTTTTCTTCAACATCTATTAATCCGCGATATTCTAGAGTTGCAGATAGAACAGGAGATGGAATAGGCTTGTCTGGACAAAGCCGCTGAAGATCGATCCATAATCTCGGCCATACTTCGTCAAAAGAGCCTCCGCCTGAATTTTCCGCTGTTAATGTAACACGTGAGCCCATCCAATTTGCTAAATCCTGATATTCAGGCATTAATTGGGGAACAATATAGATATGGTTTGTAGCATCCACATCGCAATGCAAGTCTAAAACAACATCGCATTCGATAGCTACTTTCATGGTTTCAAGCCGCAGTTTTTCCAGGGCAGTAATAGGCGCTTGGTTAGCAATCCATCTACGGACTGACGACAAAATTTTATTTTTATTTTCCTGCTCATTTTCATTTAATTTACCCAGTATTTCGGGCTCATTATTTAAAATACACTCTGCAAGGTCTGGCCAATTACGATTAAAATTTAATCCGGTTAAAAAATCAAATCTACCACTATGGTGGTGATTAAAAATTTGCGCCATCCCAATAGGGTTCACCATAGGAAATACCATAAATTCGGCGTTAAGCTGCCCTGACTTATCAGCCTGCTCTAACAAATCTAGAAGATAGTGCAAAATTAGAGTTCCTGGCTGCTCATCCGCATGCAGTCCTGCCTGCAGAAAAATTTTTGAATATTCGCCCTTTCTATCTGGAATAAAGTGATAATAAGACAAAGTATAAGCAGCGCCAGCTGTATCTGCTGATAATTGAATTGAAATATGTTCTGTACTTATTTTTGCCTCCACACTTTGCTTATCAAGAGTAGTTGTTACCTTAATAAATTGATAGATAGTTTTAATTTAGGCCTTTTCTGTGCATCAAGGTGCCTGTTTAAATAACGATTTAACGAGCCAAATACGACAATAATAATAAACGTTACAAATATAAAATAACCTGCGACAATCGGGTATGGCAGAAACGGATTAAATGTCTTATCAGCGAAATAGCTGGCATAGTATAAAGCATCCCCCGATTGTCGCCATGCAGGAAAGCCAGAGAAAAAAATCAGAGCCGTGGCATGAAACAGAAAAATAGCTTCGTTGGTATATGAAGGCCAAGCAAGACGAAGCATAGATGGCCAGATAATACGCCAGAATTTATTCCACCCAGTTATTCCATATGCTTCTGCTGCATCTAATTCAGTCGATGGTACAGAACGTATCGCTCCATAAAATATTTCGGCTGAATAAGCGGCTGTATTACAAAACAAAACAATTAATCCGCCAAGCCAGGCTCTTGTCAGCCAACGTGTTTCAACTGAGAGAGCCATAAACCCTAGATCAAGAGTAACACCGAGTTTAGGCAGCAGGACAAACAGCTCATATGCAAAGAAAAACTGGATAAATAAAGGCGAGCCTCTAAAGATAAAGATAAAACTATTTGCGGGTATTCGGTAAATAGCAGAGCGGTTATTTTTACCAATCGCAAGGATGATAGCAAACCAGAAACCAAAAAAAACGGCTATTAGACCGAAATAAATATTCCAAATAAGACCAGACCCGATTAATACAGCTTGCTCGCATATCGTGATATCAGATTTTGGCAGAATACGCTCTCCTATTCCAAGAGAGCGAAGACCATAATCCTGTATAGTTGTCCAGCAACTGCTCATCCAGAATATCCTTGCAGCTCTTTACCTGCCATTGTTGCCTGTCCATGGCTTAGATTCAGTTGCAACTTGGCAAGAACTTTTCCGCTTATCCAAGTCATCAATAAATAGAAAATCAATAGGCCGGCAAAATAATATACACGCCAATCAGGATGAGAATAGGCGTAGAGTGACGTTTTAGAACCACCCAACTCGCGCGCCCAATATACGATATCTTCTACACCTAGAAGGAATAATAATGGTGTTGCCTTAATTAATATCATCCACAGGTTTGATAAGCCTGGAATGGCATATACCCACATCTGCGGTACTAGGATTCGCCAGAAAACTTGTTTTTTAGTAAATCCATAGGCTGCAGCTGTTTCGGTTTGTGCCGTTGGAACTGCGTTCACAGCCCCACTCAATACGTTTCCAGCAAAAGCACCAAAAACAATAGCAAATGCAATAAGTGCTAGCATAAAAGCATATAGCTGATGCACCCATAAATCAGAGGTCGATAACGGAAGCTTTGCTGCTTTGCAAACAACAAAATCTGTTCCCCTCCAGACAGGTTCCACAACGTCTGAGCAAATGATTTTATGTCGAATAAATTCAAATAATTGGTCAAACGCTAACGGGACAAACAGGAAAAAAACAACATCCGGGATACCCCTCACCATATTAATATAGCCTTGAGCGACAACTCTTATAAGCCAAATTGAAGAGCGAATGCCCGCGGTAGCGACGAAACCAAATAATAGAGAGAGAGGAGCCGCAAATAAAAGGAGAAGTAATACAACAACAAAAGAACCGTAAAACGCAAAATGCTTTGCGGTTGTCAAGTAGCATATAAGCCAAATGGTGCCTTCAAGCGAAGATGGATCAGCACAAGCATCAAACATGGATAACCCTTTTATGGGGGCAGAAGAGCGACGGCATTAGTCAAATCAGGGGGCGTTGATAAAAATCAGACGCGGGATGAGATTACACAAATTGACCGCGTCTGAAGAAAATTTTCTAACTCAACCTAGAAAAGTTCGCCAATTTCCCATTTTTTGATAAGGTCATTAAGTGTTCCATCTGCTTTCATTGAATTAATAGCGGCATTGAACTTACCTCTTAATTCTGAGTCAGATTTGCGAATACCCATTCCAACTCCGCCTCCAATAAGTACGCTTTCTCCAACGAAACTTAACACGCCGCCAGATTCGTTTACAATCGGTTCCAAGAAAGCTTTATCTGCAATAACGGCATCTGCCTCGCCATTTCTTACAGCCGCAATTGTCTCATCTGGTGTGGCAAACTCTACCAATGTAGCACCTGATTCAACAATAAAACTTGCCTGAATGGTGCCTGTCTGAGCTGCTATCACGCCGGAATCAAAATCAACAGATGCACCAGACAAGGCAACATATTTAGAGGGATCTGGCTGAGTATAGTTTGTTGTAAAATCTATTTCTTGCATGCGCTCTTCAGTTATCGACATACCAGCTATTATGGTATCGTAATTTCCTGCCTTTAAGTTCGGAATGATTGAATCCCAGTCATTCTTTACCCACGCGCAATCAAGACTTGCTCTTTTACATAGCTCGTTTCCAAGATCTATTTCAAATCCGATAAACTGCCCATTATCGTCAATACCATTATAGGGCATATAAGCACCCTCAGTGCCCATACGCACAGTGTCTGCATACGCAGAGCTAAGAGCAAAGCTAGTAAGAACAGCTGCTAATAAAATTTTCTTCATGATGTATCTCCTCGATTAACGTTTAAGTGCATTTCCAGTTAATTTGCAGCCGCACTTAAAAACTGCTTAAGCCGTTTAGATTTAGGTTTCTTAAATAAAATATCCGGAGCGCCTTCCTCTTCAACGATTCCCTGATGCAAAAATAACACCCGATCAGATAAATCACGTGCCAATTGCATATCGTGTGTCACTAAAAGCATGGTACGACCTTCTGATGCAAGATCTTTTATCACTTTCACAACTTCTTGTTCAAGCTCTGGGTCAAGCGCAGATGTGGGCTCATCAAACAACAGAGCATCAGGCTCCATTGCAAGTGCCCTTGCAATGGCTGCTCTTTGCTGTTGACCTCCTGATAGCTGTGCAGGCCATGCATTTGCTTTATCTGCAATACCTACATTCTCAAGAAGTGTATAGGCAACCTCTTGCATCATCTGTCTGTCTTTTCCAAGCACCGTGACGGGAGCCTCTATTACATTATCCAATATAGATAAATGGGCCCATAAATTAAATGATTGAAAAACCATGGATAAATTGGTTCTAAATTTTGTAATCTGTTTTTTATCAGATAGTTGCCTATGGTCTGTTTTATCAGTCCAGGATACATATTCTCCCTTGAAAACAATGTCACCACCCTGTGGAATCTCAAGCAAATTGCAGCATCTCAACAAGGTAGATTTTCCAGAACCTGAAGAGCCTATAAAGCTTATAACAGATCCTGCGGCAGCTGAAAAACTTACATCTCGAAGAACAGCAAGCTCACCATAACTTTTCCTTAAGTTCCGAACTTCTAATATCGGACTGTTTTCAATCGCATCCACTATTAAATATCCTGATGTAACTCATCCAAAGAAAACTAGAGTGTGATGTTATACCATCTATTCAGACTACGTCTGATTTTACTACCATACCGCCTTATTCTAATTATACAATGAAATCATCAGATCGATTAATGATCTATCAGATGATTCGTTATTCAATTTCACATTATTGCCACATCAAAACTACAGTGATACTTGCAGGAAAAACAGTTAAAATGCTATATCCATATTTCATATTAAAATAGCTACGAGACTGAATCTGAACTGCAAGATGGCAGGGTTTTCTGCAATGACTAACCAAACACATAAAAAAGTATCTGAAATACAGCAAAATCCCCGCTATTTGATTGCTGCTCTATATCATTTTGTAAGCTTGAATAGTATTGAGGATTGGCGGCAAAGTTTCAAACACATCTGTGCTGAAAATAATCTATTTGGCACAATTCTGATTGCCCCTGAGGGAATAAATGGAACTATTGCAGGAAGTCCCCATAGCATAGAAAAATTTGTAGCCTGGCTGCATAAGAATCCAGAATTCAAGCAAACAGAAATAAAATATTCTGAAGCGGATAACTGTCCGTTTCACCGCACAAAAATAAGACTGAAACGTGAAATTGTAACAATGGGCAAGCCTGACATTAATCCATCGGAAACAAAAGGTATTTACATAAAACCAAAGGATTGGAATGAATTAATATCATCCCCAGATGTGCTGGTTGTTGACACTCGGAATGACTACGAAGTTGCTATAGGAAAATTTTCCAAAGCTGTGCATCCCCACACGACATCTTTTCGTGAGTTTCCAAAATGGGCGGATGAATTTGCATCAAAGCATAAACACAAAAAACCAACTAAAATTGCTATGTATTGTACAGGCGGAATCAGATGTGAGAAATCAACAGCATATATGAAAAAAATAGGGTTTGAGGAGGTGTATCATCTGCAAGGCGGTATTTTGAAATATCTGGAGGAAGTGCCTAGTAAGCAGTCCTTATGGCAGGGGGAATGCTTTGTATTTGATGACCGAGTAAGTGTTGATCATAAGCTTCGAAAAGGAAATTACTCATTATGCCATGCCTGTAGGCATCCGTTATTAGAAGCTGAAATGCAGTCAAACAGCTATCAAGCTGGCATTAGTTGCCCTCATTGCATTACCAAAACGACACGTGAACAAAGAAATCGTTTTGCAGAAAGACAAAAGCAAATTGAATTAGCCCTCAAAAGAGGTCAAAAACATCTTGGTGTACCTTTAAAAAAGTAAAAATTTACTCTTTTTTTAGTTTCTATCCTCTAATTGCTTTTATTCTAGAAGCATATTCATCTGCTTCTGCTCCAAAAATATCGGAGCCAGAAACCAGATTATTGGCGCCAGCCGCAATCGCGAGTGGGGCTGTCTGAGCTGTGATACCTCCGTCAACTTGTAATTGAATAGGTCTGTCCCCTATTAAACTGCGTGCTTGTTGTATTTTATTCACCATAGATGCGATAAATTGCTGACCACCAAATCCGGGGTTTACCGTCATAACGAGTATTAACCCTATTTTATCTAAAACATGAGTAAGGTTTTCAACCGCAGTATGAGGATTAAGAGCAACCCCTGCACGGCAATCACACTCGTTGATAAAGGATACAGTTCTGTCCAGATGGGTGCACGCTTCAAAATGAACTGTGATTCCGTCACATCCAGCTTGTTTCATATCAGATATGAGCGAATCTGGGTTTTCAACCATAAGGTGGGCGTCAAAATAACTTGAAGAATTTTTACGAAGCGACGCAATTACAGGGGCGCCAAAACTTAAGTTTGGCACAAACTTACCATCCATTACATCAAGATGTATCCAATCGGCACCTGCTGTTTCAACCTGCTTTATTTCAGCGGCAAGCTCACCAAAATTTGCCGCCAACAAAGAAGGGGCAATTATAGTACCAATGTTCATAGTGCCAACACGTTTTTCGCCTTGAAATAAGGCAAATTATCCTGACTTGAGCAACCCATAACTGTGACTCTCTCAATGATCTGCAAAGCCCGTTGGTATTTTCGCTCTAATGCTTCTTCTTGCAATGCATGAAATTGTTGACCACATAATAATATACCGTGATTAGACTGCAACGCTCTTATCCTTCTTCCATGCATTAAGCCGTCAACAAGAATAGCATGATTAAATTCTTCCTGTTTAACAATCTGAATCTTGCTTGTAACAAGGAATGTACGTAAATCAGCTTCCCCGTCTAAAGTGATCTTCCAAAATTCAGAATCAGAATTGGAAGGGTTACCATCTACAAGTTCAAATGCCTTGCAGAATGCAAGAAATATAAGCTCCTGTTTTTCTGCGCCTGTCCAAGCGGTGTTTCCAAGAGTACGCCAAATATTGTGATTCATTTCTTCATATACTTGTGGAATACGCTCAAAAAATAGGCGATGCAAACCAATATCATTAACAGAGCTATCCATTTTCTGCTCTTTGTGGATATCTATGGCAGAGAAAGAGCCGCAAACAGGACATCCTGTATCTGAAAACTTGTCTTTTTTATAGATATGAGAACATCGCAAATTCGAACGTAGTTTATTATCACATAAATAATAACTTGTTTGCTCATCAACTGGCTGCTGAGCAATCCACTCAAATCTATTTTTAAATTTCAAATAAGAGCCGCGATGAGACCATAACGTCCACTTTAATTTTTCCACCGGTCCAAATGTTGACCAATTAGATGAAACATCTATTACAATACAGGTATTTTTCTCAGCTGCAGCGCGCAGACCACGGCCCACTGACTGGCCCCATAATACCTTGGATAATGTTGGCCTCATATGAACGATAATATTACAGTGGGGATTATCCCAGCCCTCTGCAAGAACCCCAACTGAGACGACAGCTTCAACATCTCCTTCTGCATGGTCAGATAGCATTTGCATACGCTCTTTAATAGGCGTTGTAGCGGTAATCAAGGACACGCTAATTCCAAGCTCCTCAATTGCTTCAACCGTGGTTTCTGCAACCGTAACATCGGGGCAAAACCATGCTGAAATAGGAGTTGGTTTAACATTTTCCCGCTCTTCTAAATAAATCGAACATGCATGGCTTATCATAGACGATTTGATAATAGCTGGCGCTAATTTTGCCACTGGGAAATCACCACTACTAATATCAATATCACCCAAGTCTAAATCATGAATAAAATGAGGTCTATATTGAGGCCTTACCAAAATGCCTTCATCAAATAATTTGTCCATATCGGCGCCATCAATAATCGCATCAAAGGCAAGACTTAGCTGGTCTTTCTGGTCTGCTGTGCGTCTCTCCGGAGATGCTGTCAGACCAATCATATGCGCATCGTCTCTTCCATGTTCAAGAAAACAATCCAGAATTCGCTTGTAGCCTGTTCCATTGGGGGATACTCGGTGCGCTTCATCGATTATAACAAGCTTGGCATGTTCGATAGCATCATCCAATACATCCCTTGCTCGAGTGCTAGTAGATAATAACACATCATAATCAGCAAAAGCTGCCTCGGTATGATTAAGCCCCAACTTACGCACTCTATGCTCTTTGGCTAATGCTCTTTCAAGCTGTTCAAGCAAAACCAATCTATGACATAAAACAATTACTTTTTCACCTGAATAAAACTGTTTTATGATTTCGCTTGCTAGCACTGTTTTTCCAGCACCGGTTGGCGCCTTAATTATAAAACGGCGATGCGAATCAAGAATAGACTGAAAATCGTCAATTATTTCTTTTTGCCAACGCCTTAATTGCATAGTGTTTTCGCCTAATCTTAAATGTAGAAGCTCTGACTGAATTTGTTGCGGCTAATTCTAACCATGTTTTTTAGAAATTGGGATAAAAACTTACCTATTTGAGATTTTTAAAAGTTTTCAAATGACTTTTGAGAGTCTCTTTTATGATAAATAGATACTAATTCGGCCAAAATCGATAATGCAATTTCAGCAGCTGCGCGGCCTCCAAGAGGAATACCGGCAGGTCCGTAAAGTCTTGCAAGGTTTGTATCAGACACTCCCGAGTCTTCTAATCGACTTAATCTTGATTGGTGTGTTTTGGTGCTTCCAAGACACCCTATATAATAGGCATCTGTTTTTAGACAATGGAGCAAAGCAGGGTCATCAATCTTTGGATCATGAGTTAATGTCACAATTGCTGTTTGAGCGTCAATTGATAGCTCTGGCAAAACATCCTGAGGCCATCCCTGTTTTATAGTGACCTCCGGAAACCTTGCTTCTGTGAGGAAAACAGCTCTGGGATCTATTATTGTTGTATCTAATTCCATGTTAATTGCAAGCTGACTTAGTACCTGACTGATGTGTCCTGCACCAATTATTACAAGTTGATTCTTAGGCCGAAGACGCAATGTAAATAGGCCCTTCTCTTTTTCAAGGTTACTAGTATGAACAAAATGCATGGATGTTTTAGGGATTGTTGCACGCACTTTGACTTTCGGAATATCGACCAGAATGTCGGCTAGCATGAATTCTATATCCATAGGTTGCCTTGTATTTTCTGCCGTCACACCTTGTCTCAAAATAGACAAAGGAATGCCCGTATCAGATACAGGAAGTATAAGAACAGAAATTCTCCCCCCACATGACAGGCCAACTTGCCAAGCTGTCTCGTCGGCTACACCAAATTCTTGCAGGCACGCTAATCCGCTCTCCATTGCCTCTTGAGATAGACGAATAACTTCCCCTTCTACACAGCCGCCAGAAACTGACCCCTCCAGATGTAAATCATCTCTTACCAGCATTAAAGAGCCAGGTTGCCTTGGAGCGGACCCCCAAGTAGAAATCACAATCACTAAACAGGCGCCATAACCGTTATCAATCCAAGTTTCTAACTTATTTAAATAGGAATTTTGTTTCATTTAGGTTGCCGTGTATTTTTAAAAACTCACTCGCTAAACAGTATTTGTTTATTCTAACTTTAAATAGTGTCATAGTGAAACTATTCCAGTAATCATTTTCAATTGATTTAAATTGTCTTAAAAAAATCAAAACTCAATAAAAATTGGCCGGTGACTTTTTTTAACAAACCGGCAGTTCTAATTGGAACGAGCAAAAAACAAAATTATCGCTATTATCAATGTAGTCAGCCCACCGAGTATTATAAAAGTAGCTGAAATACCAAATGTCTCAGAAATCAATCCTAAAAACAAGGCTCCTATTGCACCTCCTCCCATTGCTGTCATGGTCCATAAACTCATAACCCTGCCTCTGAATTCATCTGTTAGCTGAAGTTGGGCAGCTGAAATCATAGTTGTTGCGAAAAAAGTCACGACAAATCCCAGTAAAACCACAACTCCTAAAGTAAGAAAAAAATTATTTGAAAAACCAATCATAATAGTTGATATAGGAACTGAAATAGAACATAAAGCTCCCAATAATCCTATTTTACCTTTTTGTTGAGGCTTCCCAAATGCTTTAACAAAAGACGCTGCTATCGCACCTGCTCCTGCACCAGCTGTTAAAAGGCCTAATTCATTTGGTCCTGAATTAAACACCCCCTGTGCAATAATTGGCAAAGTTTCAAGTAGCCCTCTACCTAACACTGTTACACAGATAGTCAATCCAAAGACATATAGCAAAAAAGGCTCTTTTTTTGTAAATAAAAAACCCTCTTTTAAAGCATCTGAGAAACGCTGTTCTATTTTTGCTTGAGTATCTCTTGGTCTTATTGATATTTTTTGAATTAAAAATATCATCGGCAAAAAACCTACGCTTGTAACCCAAAGTGTCTGAATTGGACCAAACTGCGATATTAGCATTCCACCGATTGCCGGTCCAACAAGACGGGAAAGATTAAAATTTAAAGTGGTTATAGCAATAATTGAAGATAGCTGTTCTTTATTACCGAGCCTTGCAGCCATTGTCATTCTAAAGGGATGATTAGCAGACGCAACAATTCCAATGGCGGCAGAAAAAATCGCAACTGTTATCATGTTAATCACATAAGTATGAGCTACCGCGATAAAACTCAAAGTAATAATTAGCATAACAATATAGTTCGAGAAAATAGCGAGCCTTATTTCTATACGGTCAGCTAATACACCAAACAAGGGGCCAGTAATCATTGTTGGCGCAAAACTCAAAAATGCTGCAAATCCAACAAATGCAGGAGAATTTGAAATATCCCATGCTAACCAAGCAACTACTAATCTCTGGATCCACATACCATGTAAAGCTATAGATACAAAAGCAAGGTATTGAATGAAAGACTTAGACTCAAACGCCGATAAATTCATAAAACCCTCAGAAAACCTAAGTATTGTGTAAGAATTGCAGGGCGATTTTACTCTTACATCAATGCTAATTGTTATAACTTTTAATCAATATGTGAATAATTTAAGAACCACTAAGTTTATCTAGCTTGCTATTGGACTGGTCAAGCTTTATCCCTTTTTATGGGACTGTTTTAAATCCGAGCTCTGGAGCGGTTTATGGGAATAAAACCATACGGAAAACCATATATAGACATTCTGCTTCCCTATAAAGAGGTGTTCGCACCAACTAATGCGGGCGCTGTTTCAACAGTTGTAAGCGACCTTGCTTATCACACAACGTTAGGATATAAAATACATATTTATGGCAAACCCATAACCTGCCCATCTTTTCCAGAGCTTTTCTATCACGAAATAAAACCAAAATGGCCTGTAATATATGGTCACAATCTTGGTTTAGCACATAGTTATATTGCACATCTTCAATGCAGAGAAAGACAACCCTCGCTCATTGAAGTTCACGGCAGATGTAGGGTAGCTCGCACCATTGCAAAGGTGAGTAACAAGCTTAAAGTAGCTCTTTTTCTCCATAATGACCCGCGTGAGATGACAGGTAGCAAAACTCCTAGAGAACGTCTTTGGCTAGCAAGGAATCTTGCGGGTATATTTGCAAATTCCAATTATATTAAGAATTGCTTTCTAGACGGCTTTAGCAGCAAAGAAATATCACAAACACCTATATTCTTAACGCCACTAGGCGCTAACAGAAACCTAAAAAGTAAGCCTTCCAAAGAAAAACTTATTATTATTGCGTCACGCATTGTACCAGAAAAAGGGATTTTGCAAGCAGCCAATGCATTGCGAGATATATTGCCTGATTTTCCTGATTGGAGAGTCAAAATAATAGGTGCCAAACATTTTAGTGATGGTAAAGTATCAAAATATGAAAAGAGTGTAAAAGAAACCTTGGCTCCCCTGAGAAGCCAATCTGAAATGGTTGGGTTTTTGCCATTAGAACAAATTAATAATGAGCTTGAAAAAGCATCCATTGCGATTGTGCCTTCTGTCTGGCAGGAACCCGCATCTAGGGCCGTCTTGGAAGCACTCGCGAATGGATGTGCTCTTATAACCACAAAAAGGGGGGGTATTCCAGAACGCGCAAAGGGTAGAGCTTTGCTTGTGGATTATCCCGATAGCCCTAATTTTGCAACAGCCCTCAAATCTTTGTTATCAACGCCTTCGAAGTTGAAGGAGCTTCATGATATTGCTTGGAATGATTTTCCTTTTAATTGCGCAAGTATGGCTGGGCAAACAGATCTAGCAAGGAAAAAGATTATTTCCTGAATACACTCTAATAGATTAGACCTGAAAAGAATAGAAACAATACTACCGTGCAGCTATCCTCGATAAAGCTATATTTGCAATAATAACCGGTATTAGACCTACAATCACAATACAAAGTGCAGGAAAAGCTGCTTTTTCCAGCATCTCGTCCTTGGCAAATTGGTAAGTGATTGTTGAAAAAGTCTCAAAATCCAATGGTCGCAATAACAAAGTTAACGGCAACTCTTTCATGATATCTACAAAAAGAAGGAGTCCCCCTGCAATTATAGATGGCCATAGATTGGGTAGAAGAACTGCTTTTACCGAACTAGAAAAATTTTTTCCTAATAGCTGGCTAGCAGACATCAACTCTCGCGGAATTTGCTCAAGTCCAGATGTTACCGCACCAAAACCGACAGCGTTGAAGCGCGCCAGAAAGGCTATTATCAGCACGAGTAACGTGCCACTTACAATCGCTCCATCTGCTTCGATATAAAAAATTAGAAGAAATGATTGCGAAAGAGTTTCTAACTGTGCTGAAAAATACAGCACGCCAATGGCAAGTATTGTCCCTGGAAAAGCATATCCTGTTGCAGAAAGCCCTACAAAAAACCGTCCGAATTTCTGGAGCCTATAAAAACTAATAACCGCCAGAAATGCAGATACGATTATGATGAAGCAAGCGCTTAAAAGTGCAATCACAAGGGTGTTATTGAACGTCTGCTGGAGAAATCGGAAAGAGTCAAAATTGCTTGCCTGTATAATAAAGGAAATCAATATACCGACAGGCACAATGAATCCGATTAGGATAGGAAGACTGCATATCACAAAACAAACTAATTGTAATTTTGGCTCAAGGCTAACCCTCGGCATTCCCTTAAGGCCAGGTGATTTATTTGAAAAAAGACGGTTAGAGCGTGCGTAACGCTCAACAGCTAATAGCACTAAAATTAAAGCAAATGCAAAAATCGAAATTTGGGCAGCTGCAACGATGTTATTCATACCAAGCCAGACGTTAAAAATCCCTAGCGTAAGCGTCTCTATTCCAAAATAATCAACTGTGCCAAAATCAGATACCACCTCCATTAAGACAAGAGAAAGGCTGGCAATAATAGCAGGCCTTGCCAATGGAACAGCTACGCCTGAGAATAAAGGCTTGCCTGTAAGTTCAGCCGCTTCAAATAATGTTCGCGATATCTGCTGAAATGTTGTTCTTACAAAAATATAAATGTAAGGATATAGAACAGATGCCATCATTAAAATAGCGCCATAATGCGTTCTTATTTCAGGAAACCAATATTCCCGTGACGTATTCCAGCCAAAAAGGGATCGTAAATAGGTTTGAAAAGGCCCTGCATACTCTAAAAAATCAGTGTAAGTATAGGCAATCAAATAGGCTGGAATAGCTGCCGGCAGAACCAGCATCCAGCTAAGTGTGCCTCTACCCCAGAATTCATATCTAGAGATTATCCAGCCAGAAGAAACTCCGAAAATAGATGCAACTATTCCAACACCAGCCATCAGAATAATGGTATTTAAAAAATATCTTGGAAGTACTGTTTGTCGTAGATGCGACAGCAACCCCTCATTATCGCCTACTGAGACAAGAATAATATTGAATATAGGCATTAAAATAAATAAACTGAATAAAATACCCGATAGCTGCCAATAAATTGAAGCCGACTTTTGCTTATTTAGTCTGATATTAGTGTAATTGAACATCTAGGTGCCGTTAAATTTGGTCTTTTATCTGCTTTATCGATTAATTCGCAAAGCATTTTAGTTTTACCGTAACCGCATTGCACCACCTCTTTGACGCTTTCTTATATTCAGTGTTATGTAAAATATAGTGTCAGAAACAAACGACAGGTGAAGAACTCATTCAATGTAAAAAATGTCACAACTATCTTTTAAAGAGACCTAATTAAGATTTAAACAATAATTAAGTTTACACATGCCATAGCTAATAATGATTTTCAATATCATTATGGTATCACAATTTTATTTATTTAAGTGTAAAAAGTTAACTTGATAGAAAATGCTTGTTGATTGAGTCCTATGCCAGAATATTGTACCATATCACAGTAAAAATAAATTCGCACCTCGGTTATTTTTAGCTAATTCACAATCATTGAAAGAACTACGCTAATATGAGTAACATTTTGACAACTAAATCTCTTCTTAATCTTAGCGATAAAAACGATTCTTTTTTCAACCCTGAATTAAGTTGGCTAGCGTTTAATGAACGTGTATTAGCAAACTCTTTTGATAAAACCCTTCCATTAGGTGAGCGTTTGCGCTTTGTTTCAATAGCTGCAAATAATCTTGACGAGTTTTATATGATCCGACTTGCCGGTCTATATCAACTAAGAACCCGCGGATTTAGGACATTGCCTGAACAAAATATATCTATTGATAATCTTATTCAACAAATTACCGAGAGGGCAAAACAATTAGAAAATACTCAGCGTCAACAGATCAGTTCTTTATTAAAAAAGTGCGCTAAGACAGGCGTATTTCTAACCGAAGAAGCAGATTTATCTTCAGAGGACATTAAATGGCTCAAAAATTGGTATGAAACACACATTCTCCCCTTGCTTGCTCCAACAACCCTTGATCCGTCACACCCATTCCCATTTATTCAGAATAAAGGAAAATGTGTGTTTTTTGAATTGCGTTCTGCCACTGGCGAGATAATTAAATCGGTAATTTTGATCCCAGAGAATATTCAGCGTTTTGTAAAACTTCCAAGCGAAAAAAAAATACGGATCGTATGCATCGAGACTGTGATTAAAATATTTATAAATATCATTTATCCGCATCATTCAATTAAAAGTTCTGGAATATTTCGATTGCTTCGGGACTCCGAGATTGAGATTGATGATGAAGCTGACGATTTAATTCAACAATTCGAAACAGCTCTTCGTGCAAGACGACTTGGCAATAGCGTAAACTTGACTATTTCAGACGGGTTTTCAAGCGACACTGTTAAATTTTTTTGTCAGGAACTACGATTGCGCGATAATCAGGTAACTATTGCATCTGGACATATAGGCATTAGTGATTTTTCTAATTTTCTAACATTTCTTGATTCATCCCTTTTTTTCGCCCCTTATGACGCACGTTTTCCGCAACGTATTGTAGATTTTAAAGGCGATTACTTTGCAGCAATTCGCAAAAAAGATATTATTATTCAACATCCATATGAAAGTTTCGATGTTGTTCTACGGTTTTTACAACAAGCTGCAGCAGACCCACAGGTATTAACTGTGCGTCAAACATTATATAGAACCACTGCTGACTCACCTATCGTAAACGCACTCGTTACCGCTGCTGAAAATGGCAAAACAGTCTCCGCACTTATTGAAATTAAAGCACGTTTTGACGAGGAGAATAACATTCAGCTCGCTAGACGGCTTGAGCGAGCAGGTGTTCAGGTTGCCTATGGTCTTGCAAACATCAAAATCCATGCAAAATTATCACTGATAACACGGCTTGAGGCTGAACAGCTGGTATCTTACGCTCATTTCGGCACAGGTAATTATCACCCTACAACTGCCAAAATCTATACTGATTTTTCTTATTTTACCTGCAACTCAGACCTTTGTCGTGATGCATGGTACATTTTTAATTATCTTACTAGCCATGTTAAACCGCATAAGTTTAAGAAGGTCATTATCTCACCATTTTCGTCAGAAAACTGGTTAAAAATACATATAGATTCTGAAATAAAGGAAGCAAAATCAGGAAGGCCCTCTGGTATTTGGATTAAAGTAAATTCACTTATTGATAAAAATATAATCGAAAAATTATACGAGGCCTCTCAGGCGGGTGTTAAAATCCGGCTAATTATTCGGGGAATTTGTTGCTTGCGACCACAGGTTAAAGGCTTGTCGGACAATATTGAGGTTACCTCCATAATTGGCAGGTTTCTTGAACATTCCAGAATTTATGTTTTTGGAAATGGCGGTGAATTTCTATCTGATAAGAATATCGTTTTTATGGCATCCAGTGATTTAATGCCTCGCAATCTGCATCGACGTGTTGAGGCTTTTATACCTCTTGAAAATAAAACAGTCCGAGCGCAAGTTCTAAAACAAGTAATGGTAGCGTTGTTACAAGATACAAGCAACTGCTGGGAGCTTCAATCAGATGGACGATATAAAAAGCGCAACAAAGCTGGAATTGGTTTTTCATCACATAACTATTTTATGCAGAACCCAAGTTTGTCTGGATTGGGAAGTCTTGCCGCTCTGAACAAATAATAGGTCTAAGCTGAATGTCCAAAAATTCATTATTTCCTGATAGTTTATCGAAGCATATTGCCATTATTGATATAGGATCAAACTCTATTAGGCTGGTTATTTTTAAAACTATGGGCCAATTTCCGTTCCCTCTTTTCAACGAGAGAGTAACCTGCCGACTAGGAGACGGGCTGGAAAAGGGCAATAATCTTCAATCAGAAAGAATCGATGAAGCCTTAAGGACATTAAAAAGATTTTCTTCAATCCTACAATCTCTTCCAGATTTATCTGTAAAAATTGTTGCAACGGCCGCTGCGAGGCGCGCTAATAACGCTGATAAATTTCTGAAGCCTGCACAGGAAATACTTAATCAAAAAATTCAGGTGCTAAAACAGCAAGAAGAAGCCCATCTGGTGTCTGTCGGGCTCTTATCTAACTATGATGTCCGTGATGGGCTTATTGCAGATCTTGGAGGAGGCAGCCTTGAACTCTTATATGTAAAAAATAGGGCACTTATTCATTCTACAAGCCTCGATATTGGGCATCTAAGCATCAAGCCTGTTTCTGAGATATTTAATATGATGGAAAAAGTCGACTGGCTTAAAAAAGCAAATGGGTTAGATTTGTGGGGTATAGGCGGCAGTTTCAGAGCGCTGGGTTCTGCATATATTCATAAAACAAAGTATCCACTTGGCATGTTGCATGCGCTTACCATGTCGAAAATGGCAACTAGGTCACTATTAAACCAAATTCGCTCGAAGCCACCTGATTTGGAGGGAGTCCCCCAAGGACGTCAGTCAACTATGCCTAAAGCATCTGAGATAATTTCTTGTCTATTAACGGCTTCCAAAGTTAATAATCTAATTGTCAGTGGAACCAGTATCCGAGATGGACTTATTGCAACAGAAATTTCAGAGCAGCCAAGCTTATCATATTATCGCAAAAAGGACCCTTTACATATTGCCTGCTCAGAGATTGCAACCCACAGAACCCGCTTTTCATCCGTAAATGAGAGGTTATATAAATTTATCAAACCTTGCATCGCAACAGGGTCTAGATATATGGGCGATCTTAACACCAAGCGTCTAGTAAAGGCCGCATGTCTGCTTTCAGAATATTGTTGGGACGAAGAGCCGTCGATGCGGGCAGTGCTTGCCTATGAGAAGATAAATGCACTTCCTATTTATAGCCTGTCTCATCCAGAGCGTATGTGGATTTCACTTTCGATATTTTATCGGTATAATGGCGTGAAATCTATTACAGAAAAACCTAGTTCGTCTAGATTTATCCTCTCAAAAACTCAACAGCAATATGCACGCTTTATGGGGCTTGGCTTTCGGTTTGGGTTGAATTTCAGTGCCGGGATAGATGATAACTTAAGTTTTTTAAAATTGAGCATTAGCAAAGCAACATTAACGTGTGACATTGCTTCTGAAGCATCTAACTTATTCACATCTCAAAATAAGCTACGCTTAAAAAGTTTTGGAAATGCATTGTCTTTTGATACGCGAGCCTCTTACAACTGCTAGTATTAATGTGACACAATCAAGTTTAACTTTATATTTCTACCTGATGCTCAAGAAACATCCGCGTTGCTTCCTCCCATGTATACCTTTCTGCGTGGGCTCTTGCTACTTTTCGTGGAATCTTTAATGCTTCCTTTACCGCATGCGTTAGGTTTTCTGACAGTACACCGGCTTTACTATTACCAATGACGTCTGTCGGAGCAGCAGCTGGAAAGGCCGCAACTGGCAACCCACATGCCATGGCTTCCAGCAATACAAGACCAAAGGTATCCGTGCGGCTGGGAAACACAAAAACATCTGATTTATTATAAATTTCTGGTAGCTCGATTTTACTTTTTTCTCCTAAGAAAATTACTTCTGGATACGCAATTTTAAGTTTTGACAATGACGGTCCAGCTCCGACCACTATTTTTTTTCCCACTAATTGTATTGTTAAAAAGGCTTCGATGTTTTTTTCAACAGCTATCCTCCCAACATAGAGATATATCGGCTCTTTATTATGTTTACGATTAGAAAAGGGCCTGAAAAGTTCTGTTTCCACACCTCTTGGCCAATAAACTGGGTTTGCTATTCGGTAGTATTTCAATTCCTCAATAATAGAAGCCGTTGGTGCAAGAACTGCTTCAGAATGTTTATGAAACCAGCGCAAAAACGTGTAGCTCACCGATATAGGAAGGCCAGTTCGGGCTTTTACATAATCAGGGAATTTTGTGTGAAATGCTGTTGTAAATTTTAATTTGTTTTTTACTGCATAATTTCTAGTTGCTATACCAAGCGGACCCTCTGTTGCAATATGAAGAGCATCATAGTTCTGCTTTTCTAAAAAATCTTTAACGCCTTTTTTGGGGAAAGTAGATAATCGAATTTCAGGATAAGTAGGGCACGGTACTGTTCTGAACTTATCAGGCGTCAACATAATAACCTGATGGCCAAGAGCCTCAAGACAAGCTGTTGTGCAAGAAATAGTATTTACGGCTCCATTAATTTGAGGATACCAAGCATCCGAGACCACAAGAATTTTCATTTAATATAACCGTTGTGTTCGTTTACCTGACGAGATTAACTACTTAGTAACTGCTATTTTAAGATTTGTTAAACACATTGATGAACATATTCCCTACTTAGCGTTAAATCAAGAGATTGTGCGAGAAGACCTGACAATGATGATGATACCAGCTACCATAATTAGAATAATGCCTGTAATTTCACTCAATCCAAGAACCGTTGACCATAGCACCCATCCCCAAAAAGCAGCAAAAATCAAAAAACCATACTCATAAACGGCAAGAAAGCTAGAATCTACTTGTTGATAAGCCATCGTCAGAAAGGCAAGCGCTACAACAGTAAGAATTGATTGTATTGTAATCCATCCAAGAAAAGCGAGGCTTATTGGCTGCCAGCCTTTTGTAAAATAGATCATATCAGATACATTTGACCCGCCAACTGGGAAGAGCCATAAAAATGTTGCAACAATCGCTCCAATAACACCAATAGCACATAAATACCCTAATGTTAATCCAAGTGGGGATTCGTCCCTGCAAAACTGGCGCGTGCTAAGAGATGCCATGGCATAAAACATCCCAGCTAATAGGGGGATAATCTGAAGTAATCTAAACTGTGAGAAGTCAGGCTGGAGCAAAATATAAACACCAATACTGCCAGTTGCTACCGCGAGAACTCGAAAAATCCCTATTTTCAGTCGAAATATAAAAACAGAGAAAATTAATACAAATATTGGGGAGGAGAAAAGGCCAGCACCCGCTTCTGCTACTGAAAGAAAAGAAAGTCCCCCAAAATAGCAGATCATCGAACCACTTAAAAATATCGAACGTACTGCAACAAATAATGGTTTCTTTGGCCTTAAGTCATGTCCAATAATTTTAGCAAAAACGATAATAATAATCGCTGTTATTAAGCTTCGGATAGCGTGAAACTGCCAGATTCCTGATTGATCGTTAATAATTAGAACAAGATTGTCAGATAACCCAAGTAAAAATACACCTGATAATACTAGTACACCAGCCCTCAGAGAGTCTGGCAATAACTTTGTCTGATTATGGAGATGAGTTATGAGAATCAACTAGCGCGACTTAACTGACGGGGTGATGATACCATTGTTGTCATCCAGAATCCTGCCTGCTCGCCATCAAGCACCTTTTCTAGAGCCCAGAAATAATCGTAAGAAACGCCGTCACTTGTGACAATTGACACAACAAATTGGCTTTCGATAGCAGTTTCATTCACCGGTTTTATAGAATAACTACGAAAATCAAGTAGCGGTGCATAAGCAGGCGTCTCGAACAGTGTTCTAAAACGCGCTAATGGTCCTGTGGCGCGCTTATTAAAGGGGTGCGCAAATATCCATACCTGCTCTATTCCTTGCTCTGGATCGCCTGACTGCAAACCCAGAAGCTGAATCTCAATAACCTCTTGTGGTGTGTAGTCGTCAGCGGGAATAATCAAGCTCTCTGCAAATGCTTGCCTTGCTAATATAAAGGTCAACAAAAGCGTCACGGTGCCCAAAAAACCTATAATTTTATTACTCATCTTTTATATATCTCACTTAAACATTTATTAAAAAGTAAAACCAATTCTAACCTTCTTTTTTTGCAAGTCCTAACCTTAACCCAAATACAACCAAAACAAAGCCAATAAGGTGATATATTTGCAGCGGCTCCCCTAGTATCACTATAGCTAATACGACCGAAGCAATTGGCAACCAGTAAAAGAATAAACCCGTTCGAGTCGCTCCAAGTGTTAATACCGCAGAAGTATAAAATTTATACGCAAGAAGAGCTGGTCCAATCACAATATAGCTTAGGCCGAGAACGGGGCCAATAGAGAGGTTCATTCTATAACCCGCATGATATTCCGCTAATTGCAAAGGTAATAACTCAACAGCCCCGATAACAAATAACACCCATAGAAACGACCAATGATTCACCTGTTTTGGAGAATAACGTAAAAGCAGTGAGAAAATACCATATACAAAAATGGCTCCCACCATTATCAAGTCCCCAAAATTGAATGATAAATTTAGCAGATTCAAAACATTCGCTTTTATAAGGACTACTACTACCCCAATTGTTGCTACCATCATGCCTAGCATCTGGGTGCGTGTTATTTTTTCCCTAAAAACAAGCCATTCTAACGAGCATAAAACAATGGGGAGCGTGGTTTGCAATAAGCCTACATTACTAACTGTCGTATAGTTAAGCGCCCAATATTGCAGAGTATTATAAGCCCCTATACCGGTAGTGCCGATCCAAAATACAGGCCATCTATAAGTCCAAATTATTGGAAGATCACGCTTTAGGGGAGGTCTAAAAATTATCAGAATTAAAACAGAAGCAATTACCCATCGCCAGAACGCATGCTGTAAAGGGGGCAAATCATCTGCAAACATGCGTGCGGCAATGGAATTACCAGCCCAAAATGTCATGGTGAGAAATAGATAAATATAAGCAGTCTTATCTGATACACGCATTTTGTTATTTCTTTATTGAATTATTATCCAAGAGCTCAATACTACCAGAATAGCGCCAAGCCAAGCACCAACTACAGGGATTTTTTTTGTTTGGAACCAAATAAAGGGAAGCATCAATACAGGACTTATGGCCACTAGCATCGATACTTTTGCAACTTGACCTGTTTCCAACGCCTTTAAAAATAACGCAAGGCCAAAGCTTAAACCAAAAAACCCATTGGCAATAACATGCCAAACTACGGTTAAAGGGGGCATTTTCCAAAGCAGTATTTTTTTCTCTTCGAATAATAATATAGCCCATAAAGATATCCCGGCGGCAACGACCCGTATCAGACTTGCCTGCAAAGGATCGGCACCCTGTTCCATTACGGGCCTTAGACACAAAACGCCAGCTGCTTGACCTAATGCAGCCAGCAAACCAGCTCCGACACCTATCCAAAGTGGCGGTTTTGTTACTTCCCACTCATGAATATTGGCTCGAGGACCGCCATAGATTACTGCCAAAACAATTCCTAAAAACCCCACGATGATTGCAAATATAATGTTAAAAGTAAGAGGCTCGCTTAATAGTAGCCAAGCAAGAAAAGCAGCCACAGGCGCGTTGATAGCAAACAAAACCCCTGTTCTTCTTGGACCAAGCCGCTCCATTGCGATAAATAAAAAATAGTCCCCTAAGCCGATGCCTATAATTCCAGAGGCTATGATCCACCCCCATGCGTCAGAGGCTACCTGCCAATCATTCCCTGTAAGCCAAATCATGCCAATTAGCAGGATGGAGGCTGTAATCATTCGAATCCTATTAAATTGAAGCGACCCATAATAAAGAGCAGGTTTGTGCCCATATAATTGAGAAAAAACCCAGCTAAGAGACGCAGCCAATGCTAATAATGCAGAATTATCAATCATCAAGAGACATGACTTAGCGCTTGCAAAATATAAGCAATCAAATCATCTTGATGCTCCAGACCAGATGAAATTCGCAAATGTCCTTCCTTTATATCAATCAGCGCTCTTTCTTGTTTTGATAAATCTTGATGTATTGTGATATCTGAATGAGTTAATAATGACATTGAACCTCTAAGGTTGCCAGAAATTAAATGCAGGTTTAAGGCATTTAAAAATGTAAACTCATTCTCACGGCCACCGTTAATCTCAAGGGCAAAAATAGATCCTGAAACTGAAGTCTGTCTGTTTTCTGGTTTTTTTTTTCGATATGACGATAGGCCGGGATAATAAACTCTCTTAACCTTATTATGCATTTCTAATTCAGATGCTGTTGCGGTAGCACTCTGTGTCTGACTTTTGAATCGTAAAGGTAATGTTTCAAGCGACTTTAGTATTGCCCGAGCTCTAAAGGCACAAATTATAGGCCCAGTCTGGTGGTAAAAAAGAGGAAATCTTTCCGTCATAAATTCAGCTAACTGCGCGGCGCATGTTTTGCAAGAATACGCTGCAATGTTCTACGATGCATTTTCAACCGTCGAGCTGTTTCAGACACATTTCGATTACATTGCTCAAAAACACGCTGGATATGCTCCCATCTCACCCTATCTGCTGACATTGGATCTTCTGGGGGCGGCGGCAAAGGATTATCATAATCTATCAAAGCATTTTTTATTTGCTCTGCACTAGCAGGCTTAGGAAGATAATCAATAGCGCCAACTTTCATAGCAGCAACAGCAGTTGCTATGTTGCCAAATCCCGTTAACATAATAACTCTACATTTAGGATTGGTAGATGATAGTTTTTTAACAATTGATAAACCGCTTCCATCCGCTAGTTTTAAATCAAGAACAGCTGTGTCAAAATTAACATGAGCAATTGCTGTTTCTGCCTCTTCAAGGGACAAGACAGCCGTAACTTGGAACCCATATGCTTCCATCGACTTTGATAATCTTCTCAGAAGAGCCTTATCATCATCAACGATTAATAATTTACCTAAACTCATTTTTAGTCACACCAGACTTTCAATAGGTATTTTTATTTCAACAATGGCCCCTTGAGGCTTTTGATTTTTAAAACTGGCAGTTCCGTCCAATTGTCTAATAAAAGATTGAACTAAAAATAATCCAAGTCCACGATGACCTTTTTGCCCAAGGCGAGAACTATTTTCAGGTTGCCCTAAATTAGCTAGAACAGTCGTCGGATATCCTATTCCATCATCCATAATTTTTATATAGAGCAGTATATGGTCCCAGGAAATATCAATGATAATTTTTGTTTCTGCAAAATCATTAGCATTTTCCAAAATTGCCTCAAGAGCATAGCTAATCTCAGGCACCTGCGCTATTTCTGGCTGTAGTATATCCAAGCCATTTTCAACTTTCCATTCAATTTCTACTTTATATGAAGCGGTTAGATCTGCCACCATTGTCTGAATAGCGAGTACTGCTGGCATCAATATATCTAGCTCTCGATTTGTTTTCATAGCATCAGAATCAAGTTCGGAAAGAATAACCTGACATCTCTCTATTTCAGCTTTTAAAAGTAGTAAGTCTTCTTCTTGAACTGAATCATGTTTTAGTTGAAATATCAAATCATCGCTAATCAACCGGATAGTTGTTAATGGCGAGCCTAATTTATGAGCAGCCGCAGTAGCAAGAGAACCTAGCGCAATGACCTGTCTCTCAGAGGCAAGCATTAGCCTTGTTTGTCCCAACATTTCTGCGGTTTTTCTGCTTTTCGATGCTAACCAGAATATGTAGTATGCCATGAAAATAGCAGATATCACTAACGCAATCCATAATCCGAACTGATATAAAGGGGGAACAACAAAGCCTGCATCAGACCAAGGTAGAGGCAAGTGATGAATTGCCAGTACACTTGCGCATATCGTGACTATGATCACTAAGCTAATCGTTGAAAAAACGTCTAGAATTGCAGCAGAAACAACAACTGGGGCAAGAAATAAAACTGAAAAAGGGTTTAACAGTCCACCAGCAAGATACAATAACGCAGCAAGCTGAATAACATCGAAAGAAAGAACAAGAAGTGCCGGTGGCTTTGATAATTGCACCCCACTTCTATTTAAAGTTGTTTGCCATGTATTTAATACCATCCCGATACCAATTACCGCTAGTAAAGGGCCTAAAGATAGAACAAACCCCAATGCAAAATGAACAAGAAGAACCGTTGCCAATTGTCCAGAAAGGGCAATCCACCGAATTGTGACACTCACTCTTGGATCAATCAGACTATGTTCCGTTTTTGCAACTGAAGGAACAGAGCGATTAAACATTATATATCCAGATTAGATACTTTAAGTGCGTTTTCCTGAATGAAATTGCGTCTCTCTTCAACAGCCTCCCCCATTAAGGTTGAGAATGCATTATCCGCATCATCCTCATCGCCAATTTGAACCTGAAGAAGCGTACGGTTATCTGGATCAAGTGTGGTCTCCCATAGCTGGCTTGGATTCATTTCACCAAGCCCTTTATATCTTGCTATCTGAGCACCCTTCTTACCTAACGCCACTATATGCTCACTCAACTGGCACGGGCCGTTCATCTCAATTTCCGCATTTTGAGTAATAAATTTCACCGGTTTTTCGAAAACTTCTTGTAACTCTGCTGTAAGCTTATCAAGCTCTCTTGCTTCTGCTGTGTTTACCAATCTTGAATCAATTTTATGTGTTTCACTAATACCTCTAAGCCTGCGCTCAACAAATAAAACAGACCCTGATGGCTCCTTTATAACACTTCCCTGCCAGCCTCTTTCTAATGGGGGGGTTAATTGGTCTAGCCTTTTGGCAAGGTACGAAGCAGCATCTTCATTATCAAGCATATTTTTATTTAATACTCCTATTATTGCTGCCTGCTCCAGCACGTCTCTGCTTGTAACAATGCGTATTAACACATCAATTAGGCGGTGTGTTCTAGCCGCTTTATCTGTCACGAGCTGCAAATCATTATTGGTAATTTGCATGCCAGCTTCTGTTTGCAGAGTAGCTCCTTTTAGCCCAGCTTCTATTAGATACTCATCAAGCGCACGTTGATCTTTAAGATACACCTCAGACTGTCCTCTTTTAGCTCTGAACAAAGGAGGTTGTGCAATGTATAGGTAGCCTGCATCAATAAGCGGTCTCATATGTCTAAAAAAGAAAGTAAGTAACAAGGTGCGTATATGACTTCCGTCGACGTCAGCATCACTCATAATAATAATTTTATGATATCGTGCTTTATCAATATTGATATCTGCATTTCCAACGCCAGCACCAATGGCGGTAATCAGTGTTCCGATCTCATTTGAGGATAACATTTTATCCATTCTAGCGCGCTCTACGTTTAAAATTTTACCGCGCAACGGCAGAATTGCTTGATTACCTCTATCGCGGCCTTGCTTTGCAGAACCACCTGCGGAATCACCCTCCACCAAAAATATTTCAGCAAGCGAGGGATCGCGTTGTTGGCAATCGGCAAGCTTACCTGGCAGACTAGCAATATCCAAAACACCTTTGCGTCGTGTAAATTCTCTTGCTTTTCTTGCAGCCTCTCTTGCTGCGGCAGCCTCATAAGCTTTACTAACAATTTTCTTTGCTTCAGCAGGGTTCTCCTCAAACCATTGACTAAGCAGGTCTCCCATACTTGCTTCAACAATTGGCCTCACTTCTGATGATACCAGCTTGTCCTTTGTCTGTGAGGAGAATTTAGGGTCTGGTACCTTGACAGATATGATAGCCGTCAAACCTTCTCGTGCATCTTCTCCTGTTAGTTGAATTTTTTCTTTTTTTGCGATGCCCATTTGAACCGCATACTGATTGATAATTCGCGTTAGTGCTGCCCGGAATCCAGCGAGATGCGTACCGCCATCTCTTTGTGGAATGTTATTCGTAAAACAGAGCGTATTTTCGTAATAAGAGTCAGTCCAGGCAAGAGCAAACTCAACCACCACATCCTCTTTTTCGGTTTGTAAATGCAATGTCGTGTGAAGCGCTGTTTGTGAACGGTTTAACCAGTCAACAAAAGCCTTAAGGCCTCCGTCAAAATGAAATTCGCTCACTTTTTCATCAACATTTCTCCTATCGGTAAGCTGAATACGAACTCCCGAATTCAAAAACGCTAATTCACGCAATCTGCGCTCAAGTGTGTTGAACTCAAAATTTATATTTGTAAATATTTCCTGTGAAGGCATGAATGTTATTTGGGTTCCTGCCTGACCATTTGCAGGCCCTTTCTCCGCAAGACGGTTTTCCGCTTCCCCTCTGCGGAAAATCATCTGATACTGTCTGTCGTTGCGCCAGATAGTAAGCTGCAACCATTCAGATAAGGCATTCACAACAGATACGCCCACTCCATGCAAGCCGCCTGATACTTTATAGGCATTATTATCAAACTTTCCACCTGCGTGTAGTTGCGTCATAATTACCTCTGCTGCGGATACGCCCTCTTCTGAATGAATCTCAATCGGAATGCCCCGCCCATTATCAGAAACACTCACAGAGCCATCACCGTTTAATTGCACTTTAACTATATCGCAATGTCCTGCCAGCGCCTCATCAACAGCGTTATCAACAACCTCGTACACCATGTGATGCAAGCCAGAGCCGTCATCGGTATCACCAATATACATCCCAGGGCGTTTGCGAACAGCATCAAGGCCTTTCAGCACTTTTATCGAATCCGCACCATACTCTTCATCATTTAACTGATTATTTTCCGAATCTGACATTAGTTCCAATTCCTTACATATGCAGTTGTTATGCGATCAACTTATACTACCATCATTAACGTAAAAATACTGTGCTTTTGATTTAAGAGACTGGAAGCTTCGCTCATCGCTTCCACTATACCATACTTGTCCTGCTAAAGCTGAGCACGCCTCAAACAAAGCATCTCTGCGCCATGGATCTAATAATGCCGCAACATCGTCAAGTAATAATATTGGTGGCTTATTTAATCTGTTTGATTGCAAATGGGCATGAGCCAGAATAAAGGTAATGAGCAGTGCTTTCTGCTCTCCAGTCGATGACTCATTTGCGAGTTGATTTTTCTGGCTATGTGTTACACATAAATCCGTCATATGTGGCCCCATCATCGTGGTGTCATTTGCCTTTCGATTTTGCATAGCGGACTGCCTTATACTGTCCTCAAGCTCTACCGCTGGAATTTTATGCAATAATTCTGAACCGCCACCCACTAATTCAGCGGTGAATTTTGGAAATTCTGACTGCATATGATGAACTGTTCGGTTAATATCCTCAATCAAGGCAAAGCGAGTAGCCATAATGGCAACTCCAGTTTCCGCTAACTGTGTTTCATTTACCTGATACCACGTAGTATCCCTAATCTCATCTGCCAACATTCGGTTTCGCTCTCTGAATAGTTTCTCATACCTCGATAACCTTCCTGAGTGCGAGGGGTCAAAAGCAATTGCTAGCCTATCAAGAAAACGTCTCCTTGAATTTGGGCTATCTAGAAACAATCCATCCATTTGCGGCGTAAGCCACGAGACAGCGCAAATTTGCGCAAGCATCGCTTGAGATTCTACCTGCTGATTAATTTTTATTATTCTTTGTTTGCCTTCTTCCAATATGCCTGTGCCAATCTGCCAGTCAGCGATATTAGTGTTAAGATTTGCGGATAACGCCCAAACCTTCGAGGCGTGCCCGTTTTTTCCCAAATCTTTAAAGGTGATTTCATCCCTGCCTGATCGTCGTAAACCACGACCTGGCGCAAGAAATGAGATAGCCTCCATCAGATTTGTTTTTCCTGTACCGTTCTTTCCAACAAGCACGACAGGTGCCTTATCTATTGTAATTGCCAGTTCTTGATAATTACGAAAATTTGATAAACGAATTTGGCTTAGCCAATGGCTTATTTGATACTGTATTGCGTTTGAGGTGGGTTGTGTACCAAAATGCACTTTGGAAGTTAAAGCCATAGAACTCTTTACTATACTCGCATCGGCATAAGAACAAAAATATTTGCGTCATCCTCAGGATCGCGAAGTAAGCTTGGTGATCCTGAATCGGCTAACTCAATGGCAATTGTTTCACCTTGGATCTGGGATAAAATATCCATCAGATATCTTGCGTTAAAGCCAATATCTATTGGCTCTCCAGCATAGGTAATTTCAAGTATCTCAGTTGCGCTTGAAGCGTCTGGATTCGTTGCTGATAAAACAATTTGACCTGCACTGATATTAAGTTTTATTGCGCGTGATTTGTCAGAAGCAATGGTTGACACACGGTCCACTGCAGCACTTAAAAGGTCTGCATCAACAGAAATTATTTTATCATTACCCACCGGAATAACACGCTTATAATCTGGAAAAGAACCATCGATAAGTTTGGTTGTGAGCCTTATATCGCCAACACTAAATTCTGCCCGTGTGTCTGATAATTTTACATCCACTTCTTGTGGCTCTTCATCCAAGAGTTTTCGCAACTCTGAGACAGCTTTACGAGGCACAATCACAGCTGGCATATTCTTTGCACCTGCTGGGGATTGCATCTGTGATAATGCAAGTCTATGTCCATCTGTTGCGACAGCTGTTAATTTGGTCGTATCCGCAAAATGCACATAAATTCCGTTAAGATAATATCTGGTTTCCTCAGTAGATACTGCGAACTTCGTAGTATCGATTAGATTTTTTAGGTCTAGCGCTGTAAGTGAGAAAGTAACTGGCATGTCAGAACTATTTATAGCTGGAAAGTCCTCAACTGGTAAGGTGGGCAAGTTAAAGCTAGACCGTCCTGCACTAACTTGCGCATGGCCATCAGAAACTTGAATTTGAACCTCTGCTCCCTCTGGTAATTTTTTGACAATCTCAAAAAGCAGATGCGCTGGAATAGTAGTAGCTCCCTCTCTAGAGGTTGAACATGGCGTCGTGGTGATAATATCCAAATCCATGTCAGTTGCAGTTAGAGATAATTTTTCAGATGCTGCACTTAATACAACATTCGATAAAATAGGTATTGTGTTACGGCGCTCAACCACTGAATTAATATGACTAAGCGGTCGCAGAAGGTTCATGCGATCAACGGCTATTTTCAATTTCTACCTCCACCAAATTAATCAGGTGATTTAGCCTATGTTGACATACAAAATGTTGTATGCCAAACGTTTTTAGCATCAAGATGTCGTTAAAATATTACAGGTCTTTAGCTATTTTTAGTTATCAGATAATAATGAGCGCAATAACTCAACATCATCATTTAGCTCGCTTTCATGTATAAGTAGCTCTTCTATCTTTTTAACGGCATGCATGATAGTCGTATGGTCTCGTCCACCAAACTTTCTGCCAATCTCAGGGTAAGAGGATGCTGTGAGATTCTTTGCCAAATACATGGCTATTTGGCGAGGGCGAGCAATGGACCGAGCCCGCCTTGCCGAAAACATATCAGAAGTTCTGATGGAAAAATGCTTTGAGACCTGTTTTTGAATATCGTCAACGGTAACTCTTCGGCTAGACGCTCTTATTAAGTCTGCCAAAGTTTCACGTGCCATTTCCACGGTAATAGTCGTGCCAACGAGGCTCGCATGAGCAACAATTCTATTAAAGGCGCCTTCTAATTCACGTATATTGCTTGTTATTTTATGTGCTAGAAATTCAAGAACTGCATCTGGAACACTAACCGCAACAGTATCTCGCTTTGAGATTAGTATGCCTAGCCTTAACTCATAAGTTGTTGCATGAATATCAGCAACCATACCCCAACCCAAGCGACTTCTAAGTCGCTCTTCCATTCCAGATAAATCAGTTGGTGATTTATCCGCAGATAAAACTACCTGTTTCCCCTCATCTACCAATGCATTGAACGTATGAAAGAATTCTTCTTGTGTTGATTCTTTGCCAGAAATAAATTGAACATCATCAATC